>Ga0209541_10000713_pt1 | contig 65946 bp, 70 predicted proteins | sample RifCSPlowO2_01_FD_184027 | JGI IMG/M metagenome (GOLD analysis project Ga0209541, IMG submission 184027) | Groundwater microbial communities from Rifle, Colorado - Rifle CSP2_plank lowO2_0.1 (SPAdes) (version 2) | ecosystem: Environmental > Aquatic > Deep subsurface > Groundwater | place... | reverse complement strand
TCCCTATACTAGAATATCCCCAATATAGCCGACCAAGAACATTTCTAAATTTAGAAGTCCCACCGGTACTTATTAGCGGTGATCACAAAAGAGTAGAGGAGTGGCGAATAAGGGAAGCCCTGACGAAAACAAAGAAATCCCGGCCAGATCTTCTTCGCTAATTTTAAATTGCGGGTCAATAATTTCTTACTGGAATGGATTTGTTTTTCCCGTTGGCTCATTACCGACCGGTGTGTTCAAAGGAACTGATTTATTGATATTAGCCAAAGTTTGTTCCTGAAGAGAGGTACGAGCCGGTAAGCTTTCGGCAAAATCTTCTGGCAGTGGTGGTTTCTCCTCGTACGGAGCAGAAACTTTTAAAGTTAAGTCGTAAAAACTTCCGTCCGTACTTGTGGCGCTAACTTGCTCGACAATAAATACTCTCCTCACCTTTTCATAATTACTCAAGAAACCTTGAATCGCTTCTAATGGTCCTCGCAAAATTACTTGGAATTCAAGGGTTTTACCCAAGTTTGCTGAAGGAGTATTTGCCGCAGGAGCGGCGGCATTTTTGGTTAGAGAAAGCGAAAAGCCTTGGATACTAACTCCGGACGTCGCACTTAGTCGGTAAAGGGTAGAGATAACCTCAGGAACAGCTGCTTTTGAAGGTATTGCTTCTTCCACTAACTTCAAAGAATCGAAAACTCCTCCTTCTTCAAGGTTTTTTAGGTTGGTGTCTTTCTCTTGCAATTGTTGAACCCGAACCTTCGCCTCTTTAATTCTCTTTCGATTTTCGGATAGATCTTTAATTTGAGGAGAAATTACAAACATAAACAGGGCTAATAATATCAAAACAACAAAGGTGGGTATCCAATAATCTTGGGGCGAAAATTTTTTTATATTTAAGGGCATTTTTGGTTTTGCGCTCTGCAAAGAGATCATATTTTTTTCCTGGGGATTTCCTTAAAACGTAATTGAAATTGGATGTCATTTTCATTTCGGGCATAAGAAACTAGTTCGACATCAGTGAAATTTTTTCCGCCCCGGTTTTGAGAGAGTAAACTATCGAAAAAGCCTAAGGCGGCCGCGGTTGCCCCGACACTCCCAGAAACTGTTACGTCGTTTGCTGAAACCGTCAATTGGTTCACCAATACCGACGAACCAATTGTTAATTCAAGCAAATTACTTAGAGTTTCAGAATTTTCTTTTGTCTGCGGTAAAAGGGTGGCTAACCTAGTTAATTTTGTATTAATTGCTCGTGCCGCTACTTCTTTAGTGGCTTGGACCTTTATTGAAGCCTCCAATTGTCCGCTTTTTTCCGATAAATTTTTAGCTTGCTGGCTTAAAATGAATTGATAAAGATAAATGACCGCAACAGAGAGTATCACAATTGATAAAAGAAAAAACGATATAACATTTCTTAATTTTTTGTACTCGCCGCTTTTTATTTCTTCTTGAGCAATTTCAGGTAAAAGGTTGATTCCTCTTGCCATAAATTATATTTCCTTTAGTGCCAAACCTACGGCTACTGCGTAGGTTGTAGAGTTATCTATCAATTTCTGTTCGCTACTTGCCGGCAGCTTAATACCTTCCCAAGGATTACCGATCTGGACTTCCAATCCTAAAGTATTGGCTAGATGAACGACTAAACCGGGCAGTTTAGCAACACCGCCAGTCACTACCACTCTTTTTATTGGATCATCAGGTCGATGCCCGATATAATAGGCAATCGCGCGTCTTATCTCGTTAATAACGATATCGAAAACCGGTTTTATCGCGCTTGTTATCTTCCCCTCTAGCTTTGTTTCATCTAAGCCGTAAGTTTTCATATATTCTTCAGCTTGGTCAATCTCAAAACCTAAATCATTAGCTACTGATCTTGTCAAAGCATTACCGCCAGTAGCAATCGAACGGGTAAAAGATATTTGCCCGCCTCTAATAATACACAAATCCGTGGTGGCTGCTCCAATACTGATTGTCAGGGTGGTAGGCGCCCCGAGAGTCCTTTGCACCAAAGAGCGAGCCACGGAGGTGATTTCTGTTTCTAGAGCCAGGGGATAAAACCCCGCTAGCTTTAAAACCTTTAAGTATTTATCAATAATTATTAAAGGTGCAGCTACCAGTAGGACTTCGACTTTTGTTTCTTTGGTATTATTTACCGAAACTTTGTTTAAAATTTGCCAATCAAGCCTAACCTCACTTAAAGGAATAGGTACGTACTGTTCTGCTTCCCACTTTACGCTTGAGTTAATTTCTTTTTGGTTTATGTTAGGCATTTCGACAACCCTAGTAAAAATCTGGGATTCGGATAGTGCTACCACGCAGTAAGTAGTTCGCAATCTTAATTCTTTATGTAATCTTTTAATACTTTCAGCAATTACTTCCTGATCAGCACTTGATTCACTCATCAAGGATTTTGCTGGAGTAGAGATTGTTCCTGCCCCAACAAGTTCGAAGGATGAACTTTTCTTATTCAATTGCACAATCTTGATAGAATATGTGCCGATATCTAGACCAAAAAAATCACGGGCAGCCATCGTTTCTTTACTTAATTTAAGTCTACCACAACTAATTATTTGTCTGCAATATTAATTTTAGCCCCGATTAGATCGGGGCGCAGAATTCGGGAGTACCTAAATTACTTCCCGATTCAATTGGGACGAATTTAGTTACGAAGAATTCTATTTAAGGTGCGACTTCTGTCCAAATGAATTTAGAGCCACCGGTAATCAAATTAATAAGGTTCTTGTTAACAAAATAATTAATCGGAAAGGCTATCACTTCGGCGGGAGTAGTTAAATTTTTATTCGCAGTCAAACTCTTCCCTAAATGCCAGTCTCCATTACCCACTAAACCGCCGCTCACTTTCAACTGCTCTCCATCATTGCCGTTGTAGCCAGTATCAATTTTTCCATCAACAATATAATAGCCAGCAATATTATCAACCTTCTTATCAATTCTCAAATCTTTTCCGATAACAAATAGATAAGCGCTGCTTTTATCTAACGAGAAATTCTTATTTATGGTTAAATCCTCTTTAATAAAAATTACCGCGGCTAAGTTCTGAGCGGTTGCCAAACCGGCAGGAATTGTATTTAGATCAATCGTATAGTTACCAGACTGAAAATAAACTCCATTCACTAGTGGCAATTTACCGGCTGGTAGAGGAGACTTCGTTTTGAATTTAGAAAACCATTTCGAATAAGTTTCGTTAAGGGTTGACGCGTAGGGGGCTACGTACCAATTTTTATCACTAACCAAATTATTTATTGGAAAAGTACCAGAGGAAACAAGGTCAGAGGCTTGGGCCTGCGCTTTAAAATTAACGCTGCCTCGGGAATAAAAATCTCCTCCCTCAACCCGCAACCAAGCACCATTCAAAACTTGTTCCTTCCGTGCTTCGTTACCAGCCATATCTTTTATTCGAAATTTCACCGCCTTGTTTAAATCCCAATTGGAGTTACAAAAATCAATTGCATCAGTTGTCAATGTGGCAGTAGCAGCCCCGGCTGTATTAGGATTAACACTTAAAGATCGCCAGCCGCTACCAGCTTCGCTTGGGTCTTTACTGGGGTCTTCCGGTATCCATGTAGAACTGCAGTTTATAGTATTGCTATAATGGCCAAAATTAACTCCGTCGACGGTGTAATTATAGTAAGCACTGCTTGGGTCTAAACCACTGGTAACATCGTCAACTTTGATTGAAATTATAAATGTGTGGTCGTTACCAGCTTCGGTTACGGCAAATTCGCGCCAATTAGTTGGCGAATTAGTATCAATTTTGAATTCACTTGTCTGTTTTATTGTTTCGCTGATTAGATCATTATTGGTGGAGAAAAAATTTACCAGGTGGCTTCCTTGAGAAGAAACCGTAAAATTTGTTTCCGAAGCCGACGCTCCCTCATATAAAGAAACAGCGTCCCAATAGACAATACCACTCCCTTCCAACCCAACTTCAATAATATGGGGTTCGCTTGTAAAGGCAGTGAAAACCTTGCTGATAAATTTCCAATCTGTATCGCTTGTCTGCGAACTGCTTTGCGTAACTAAAGTACCGTCGGAAAGTAAGATTCTTATTTTTGCAGCTCCTCCCAAACCACTTGTCTTGACATAGGCGGCTGCTACGTAAGTTTTTCCGCTTGTTAAGGGAGGTGCGTCAGCAAGGGCAGTATCGAAGGCAGACCAACCACTGCTACCCGAATCTATTTTTGCGGAAAAACTACCATCAAATGGGGTGGCAACCCGCGCCAAATTTGCAGTTCCTACTTTTACCCAATTAGTGGGGTTACTACCGGTTCCCACTTCAAAAGAAGGGTTTTTTATTAGGTTGTCGGAACTGTTGTAAGAAACAGTAGTGTGGGTTCCAGAATCTACCCAGTATTCAGTTTTTAAAACACCCGATTCTAAATCGTAACTAGAAAGATCTACATTTACGCTGGAGATATACCAAGAATTACTACCGATTGTCCCCGAAAGTTCGTAGTTTGTTATCGGGGGGGTTGTATCTCCCGCTGCTTTTGCGGAAGAAAAGAGAGTACTAAAAAAAATCGAGAGTAATAAAAATAAGAAGAATTTTAATTTCATGGTTCAAGAGGATATCCTAAATTTCTCCATTCAAAAAAACTATTGAAAACTTTAACATTTGTTAAATTCAGACTAGCTAATTCTTCCAAGAAGGTTTCCGAACAATTGTTCGTACAATACACAACGATCTGGGATCTTCTTAGTTCATTAATTATTAAGGGGTCTTCTTTAATAATTTCTCTAAACTGCTCCAAATTTATATTAAGGGCAACTTTAATGTGACTCTCTTTATATTTTTGCTCATTAGATAAATCAAATAAAACTAGGCTAGGTGAATCTAAAATTTTTATAAGTTCGCTACTACTTATTTCGTTTTTGTTGGTTATTCCCGAGACAGAACCTACTTCAGATTGAGTTTGAATTTTTGGCGGAAGGTTAGTTTGAAAAGGAAGAAACTTTGAGGTTAAAAACCATAAGGAACTAGGAATAAGAAAAGTTCCAATACCAAACAAAGTTAGTAGCAATTTTGTTTTCGGATTTAAATCCATTCTTTTTCACTTTGTTAAAGGAGAAGTACTGCCATTAAATAAAACGTAATCAAAAATAGCCGGAAGACCAGGATACTGTTTAAAGACTTTTAGTTTCCGGACCGTTCCTAAATCGGTTTTGCCAGTCGAGGTAATATCATAACCCTGGGTGGGAAGGGGTGGGGAACCTCCAATTATAGCTGTTGTTAATCCTAGTGGTTGGGCGTTAGTATTATAAAGAAGTCTTATCCGCAAAAGATAGTGTACCCCAGGAACTGCAGTCGTAGAATAATCAAGTGTTTTTTGAAATTGATAAGAAGTAACACCAACCGTACAAGTTCCAGCATCAGAAGCGACAAAATTATTAGTGAGGATACGAGTTAAGTCTGGATCAAAAGCGTCTTTTTTCGCCAAAAATGTTCCAGATGGATTTTCATAGACTAAAGTTGTCTCGATCGCGGGTTTATCGCTGGTACTATTTCCCCAGCAAATTTTTAGATTACCGGCATAGGAACCAGCAGCAGGATTAAAGTAGTTGGTCAGTAAGTTGATTTGTATCGAATCATCTCTTGTAACATTGTTTGGATAATTAAAATCAACCGAAGGTGCTGAATTTATTGTGTAGTCGGCAGTACTTTTGTTGATGGCGGCAAAATCAATTGTACCCCCACTAATAGAACCGCCGGCAATTTTTTTCAAGGCTTCCTCGACCCCAGCTTCGGCGGCAAAATAAGCCCGGTTAGTTGCCTCGGTATTAGTGGCGATTCTTACGTCAGTCAACGAACGGGAAATTATGGAGAGAAGAATCGTAAACCCAACAACAATAATTAAAAGAATTAGTATTAAGATCTGACCGCTACTATAAGAGGGCAGAATTTTTTTCATAAACTTGCAGTTCTCTAATAATTTAATAGTAGGTTTTTTAAAATCTATTGTCAACCCTGGACTCTAGGGTACGCTGTAGTTACGCAGCGCCACGGTTGAAACAAAAGGTAAAGTTAAGGTTCCACCAGGATAATCGCTTAGAGTTAATGAAATACTTACTTTTTGCGGAAAAGTACCCACCTCACACGTAAAGGAAAGGGTAGTAACGTTAACTTTATTACTAGTCAAATGAGACGTAGTTGTATTTTTGTAAACAAAGGCTGGTGCTGGTGTAGTACCGCGATCAAAAGTAACTAGGGCTCCTGTTGAATCTTTTAAAACTAACTTATTGGGATCAGGGGGGCTAGGGGGAGGAATACCACAGCCACTACCTTGATCGATTTCCTTTGCGTTTCTAATATCTGCTTCAATTACCCGCATTACAAAGTTTCCGTTTTGGCGAATTTCGTTTAAATTGGTGGTTGTCAATGAGCTACGGTAAGATTGGAGCAGCACACCGCCAACAAAAGTACCCAAAACACCTAATATGGCAATCACCAAAATAATTTCAATAAGTGTAAATCCAGCACCACTTTTATTGATACCACTTTTCATATTTATGATTTTATGTTCTCGATTTTTGTTAAACAAGTTGCAAGCTCACTTTTATTATCCTTCCAAGTAACCTTCACTAAAACTCTTTTTATTGTTGTTGGATCACCACAAAGATTTGTCCCCGGATCATCAAAAATCCTCACTGTCCGAGTAAATCCTCCTGTTAATGTCTCGCCGGAAGTCTCTAGGGAAATGTATTCCAGGGTATTACCAGATACTAGTTTAAATAAACTTCCACTAATTGGTATATTAGTTAGCCAAAGATGAGACCATTTTGTACACCACCCACCTGGGCAACCAAGAGCATTGTAATTTGAAATAGCAAGATCTTGGTCTCTTATTGAACGAGTAAGTTCGATTCCTTGCTGGGCGTAAAAAGAAGCGAGATTTTGTTGTTTGGCAAAATAAGCGTTGCGAACCGAAGCGATTGCTAAACCGGAAAGAACAACAACAACAACTGCGGTTAAAGCCACCGCCGCCACTGCTTCTATTAAACTTTGTCCTTTACGACTTCTTAAGAATTGTCTAACAGGAAGGGTTACCATCATATATACTGCCCGAAGAACTAATGCAGATAGTCTTACTTTGGCCAATACTAATATCTGTCAGAGTAATTGGAATTGGTGGGGCTGGACAACCACCACCATAACCATTCTCGATCATTGTTCCAACAAAATCCAGACTGCATATAACCGCATTAGTTGTTTTTATACCAGACGGGAAAATTACATATGGGTCATAATATCGTAACCCAACACCACTAAGATCCAAACAAGTTATTCCGGTAACATAATTTTGAGACAAGTCCACAAATTCTATAAAAAGTGAATCGAATTTAGGGTATGGAAAGGTACATACTGTGCCACTCAAACTTCTAGTAATATTACTATTAGCATAGGATTGCAACAAGCGCATTTTGTCTTTGACTTCGTTAGCGGTATTTATTAGAGTCTGATGTTTGTTGTTGGCGTTGAAATAGGCGATACCGATACCAAAAAGGATACCGGCAATAATAATCGTAATAATTAGCTCAATCAGGGTAAATCCGAGGTTGTTAGTTGATAGTTTATTGTTAATTGTTAATTGTTGGCGGTTAACGGTTGTTCTCGGGCAGTAGGAAAACATAATCTAACTTTAACAAAATGGTAAGGTTTTATCAAGGATTTTTGACTTGGTAGTTAAAATCGGAATTGAGATCGCAAGTATAAGTGGTAGATCCAGCGGCAACTCTTTGCAACTTTGCATTTAAAGTATATTTCTGAAAAGAAGTTGCGCCGGACGGAATAGTCGGGTTATAACAATACTGCCGCCAACCCGTCTTTGGGTCGGCGGGAATATTATAAGTCTGGATGCCATCCGATAAGGTTCCCGGAAAGGCAAGAGTACTTGGGTAATTTAAGGTATTGGCAAAGTATTTTTGTAAGGCGTTTTGGATAACCGCGAGGTCGTTCTTACGCTGTGTATCTGCTTTTGTGGCGGCGGTGTTTTCCCAAGTAAGAACAGCGATACCGGCTAAAATAGCGATTATTGCGATTGTTATTATCATTTCCACTAAACTTAAACCTTTTTCATTCATAGGTTCAAAAACCGAGGATAATTGTATACCAATAAAACAATTTTTCGCCCCAAAAAAGAGTAATAATTGCGGCGACGCACATAAAAGGACCAAAAGCAATTCTTTGCCCAAATTTTCTTAATCTTAGAAGGATTAAATTTAAACCAACCACTGCTCCTAAAATAAAGCTTAAAAAAATTGCCACTAAAATTAGCGGCCAGCCAACCAATAAACCAATAAAAAGAGCCAATTTTGCATCCCCTCCGCCAAGGGCCTTTTCTTTCGTTAAATACACGATTGTAAAAAAGGCAGCGCTGGCAATACCAGCAGCGATAGCTGTGTTAATTTTAGCAAACCAGATAGTTTGCAGTTGAGTAGGAACAAGATTCGGAGCAATTTGGGCGGTTAGGCTTCTCGTCACCTGGGTTTGTAGCAAACCTAAAATCACTAAATAAATTAAACTAATAAAAATTGCAAAGTAACTTATCTTGTTAGGGATAATTTGGTGTTTTAGATCGATTACGAAAATTACAATTAAAACCGAAATAGAAAATAGATAATGGAGCAGGGTTAAATAGTGGCTTAAAGTTAAAGCGGAATTACCAGCGTTATACGGAAAGAAACGAGACGCAACAAATACAAATAAAAGGGCGCTTGTCCCTTCTACAATCGGATATTGGGGCGAGATCGGTTCCCGACAGTAGCGGCATTTTCCTTTCAAAAGTAGCCAAGAAATAATCGGAATAAGATCATACCAAGCAAGGGTTTTTTTGCATTTATCACAAGAGGACCGCTTGCCAATAATATCTTTACCAGCCGGTACTCGATCTATTACCACGTTCAAGAAAGAACCAACACTCGCCCCCACAACAAACACTAAACTTAAATACCAATTCATTAAGAATCTAATTCAACAACTCTCAACCAAGAAAGGCGTGACTCCTCACGCCTTTCTTTAATCACTAAGGAGTAGGTTCAGGTGAATCAGCTGCATCACCATCACAATTTGCTAAGCTAGCTAAAACTAATTTACCTGCTGCACCAGTAGCTGATTGGAAACACCAAACACCATTATTAGCCGCTCCAGCTACGGCACCATTAGTTGTCCCTGTCATTTGCCAATAACTACGAGCCTCAGTATTAGCTGATTCTAAACCACCGGCCGGATAAGCAGCATAACCATTGTTGTAAGTTCTTACCGCACCACCCTCGTCAGGACCATCGACTGGGGCTGTTGGCAAAGCCTTTAGATCACCTGTTGGTTGTGCTAAAGCTGATAAGGCGTCTGGATAGTAACCATTACGGGTAAAATAAGTAGTTAATCCAGTGGCAATTGCCCCAATATCATTTTTTGTTTGGGAATCACGAGCTTCGGCGATACGTTCAGCCGGATTAATCGCGACTAAAATTGCTGCCGCTAATACCCCAATAATGGCAATAACGACCAAAAGTTCTACTAAAGTAAAACCTTTTTTCAAATCTTATCACCCCCCTTCGAAGTAACAATAGATAATTTACAAATACGCTGATCAATAAATTTACTTTTGGAGGAGGTAAGTCTCCCTTGGGACCCGCGGAGGCGGGCAGTTTTGGATATCATACTATAAACTACTTAGATTATATAACAACCCTGTCAAGTCTTTCAACTTTAGTCCAATAGGACGCAGGATTCGAGAGTACCTAAATTACTTTTACGAAGTAAACGAATTTAGTTACGGAGAATCCTATTGGGCACTGATCGAACTCGTCAGCTGATAAATCGGCATAATAATCGAAAAAATCAAAAATCCAACCATCGCTCCTAAAACAATCATAATAATCGGCTCCAAAGCAACTGTTAAATTCTTTACTTGTAGTTCAGCTTCGCTTTCGAAATAGTGGGAAATTTTTTCTAAAACCTCATCCATCTTTCCAGTTTGCTCGCCAACACTAATCATTTGCGGTATTATTGGCGGGAAAAGGGGATCGCGAGTTAGGGCCACTGAAAGGGGCGTTCCTTTTTCCACTATCGAAATTGCCCTAATAAGTGAATCTTTATGAAGAGAGTTCGGCGCAACTTCACTGGTAATTCGCAAAGACTCCATTATCGGCACTCCAGAAGCGACAAGGGCGCCTAAAGTGCGGGTAATTTCCGTAAAAGAGGTATTTCTTATTAACCCTCCAAAAACCGGCAACCGGAACATAAAAGAATCAATTAAGTAAGCGCCTTCTGGAGTTTTCTTGAATTTTCTTAAGGACATTATGATTCCAATAATCGCAAGTAGTACTAACCACCAAAAAAACTGCATAAATTTACTTATTGAAATTAAAATTTTGGTAGAAATCGGCAGTTTTGCCCCAAGTTGGCTATAAAGATCGGTTAGTTTGGGCATTACAAAGATTAGAATTATTGCCGTAACCGCTACCATAGCTACTAAAACAATAATCGGGTAAACAAAAGCGGATTTTACTTTTCCCTGAAACTCACGTTGTTTCTCCAAAGTATCAGCAAGTTTTGTTAAAACTTTATCCAAAGTTCCGGAGGCTTCCCCAACTTTAATCATATTTATATAAGCATCCGAAAAAATATCGCTGTGGCGGGAAAGACCAGCCGCAAATGTGAAACCCCCTTGAATATCTCTACCCAAAGCCGAGAGTACCTTGGCTAATTTTTCGTTTTCGGTTTGCTTCTCTAAAATCTTAACAGAATCTGATAAAGTTAACCCGGCGGTTATCATAGTCGCTAGCTGCCTGGTGAAGTTTGCCTGCTCGCCAATCCCGACACCGTGGATATTACTAAAAAAGAAGCTCAAGGGGTTAAGGCGGTCTTTTGGGGTTAGTTTTACGACCACTAAACCCCGATCGTGTAAGACATTTACAGCTTGGCGAATATCAACTGCTTCAACATTGCCTTCCAAACGTTCGCCTTTTTGATTATGAGCAACGTAACGGTATTGTTCCATTTTAATTTTAAAACAGGCTATGCCTCATTTTTCAGGTCGGTTCTTAACTAACCTCATTAAACTATCAGGGTTTAAGCTATAACTTAAAGCGGCTTCAAGCGAAACTTTTCCGCTTTTAACCAAATCAGCAAGAGCGGATTCAAGAGTGGTCATCCCAACGGCTGCGGAAGTTTGAATAATATTATCAATAAGATGGGTTTTTCCTTCTCTAATAACGTTTCTCACGGCGCCAGTGGAAATTAAAACTTCAGTTGCGGGGTAACGGCCTTTATCGATCGCGGGTATTAATCTTTGGCTTATTACTGCCTCTAAAACGTTTGATAGTTGCATTTTAATTTGATCCTGTTGGTGTTCTGGGAAAACACCGACAATACGGTCCATAGTTTGGGCAGCGCTATTGGTGTGCAAGGTTGCAAACACTAAGTGTCCGGTTTCGGCGATAGTTAAAGCCGCTTCGATTGTTTCGTAATCTCTCATTTCTCCAATTAACACCACGTCTGGGTCCTGACGTAAGGCACTACGGAGAGAAATTTCCCAAGAATGAGTATCAAGATGCATTTCTCTCTGGGAAATTAAGGCTTTAGCTTCTGGATAAACAAACTCTATCGGGTCTTCAACCGTCACAATATGACAAGGACGTTCGTGATTGATTACATTTAGCATTGCCGCAATCGAGGTAGATTTACCATGACCAGTTGGACCAGTTACTAAAATCAATCCTTGCATTAATTTGGTAAAGTTGGCAAAAACTTTTGGAACGTGAATTTCTTCTAGCGTGGGGATTTTAATTGGTACGATTCTTAACGCCGCACTAACGTAACCCTTTTGGTAATAAGCATTAACTCGAAAACGAACTACTTCTCCAAGAGCAAACGAAAAATCAAGCTCCTTGTTTGTCAAAATAAGTTCCTTTTGTTCTGGAGTCGTCAGCGAAAAAACTAAATTAGCGATATTTTCTGGAGTGGGAGTAGAAGCGCTCGTTATTGGAACCAATTTTCCATCAAGACGTAGAGTCGGGTAAGCGCCGACAATTAAGTGAATATCAGAGGCTCCTCTGGCTACCGAGAGCTCCAAAATATCCTGCATACTTATTTTGTTTGAATTATTTACCTCTTCCATAATTACTCCGAACTTACTCTCAAAACCTCTTCAACAGTTGTAATCCCTTCAATACTCTTTAAATATCCATCTTGAATCATCGTAATCATACCTTCATCAACCGCTTGCTTTTCAATTTCATTGGCAGGCGCATGCTCTAAAATCAGACGACCGATTTTCTCACTTAACCCCAAAACCTCAAAAATACCGATTCTGCCAAAATATCCAGAGTCAGCGCAAACGTCGCAGCCTTTTCCGCGTTGAAGTTTAAATTTGTTAGCGTCTCCGGGAAGGTGCATTTTTTGTAGATCTTCCGCTAAAAGTTTTCCTAGAGCATTTTTAACATCCTCAATAATTTGAGGTGGGGGGTCGTACGTTTCTTTACAGTTAGTACAAATTTTTCGGACTACTCTTTGCGCCACTATCGCACTCATACTTGAAGCTAAAAGAAAGGTTTCCACTGCCATATCTAAAAGTCTTGGCAAGGCACCAGCCGCATTATTTGTGTGCAGTGTCGAAAAAACTAAGTGACCCGTTAGAGAAGCCTGAATTGCAAGAGAGGCAGTTTCCGAATCTCTAACCTCTCCAACCATAATTATATTAGGATCTTGGCGTAAGAAAGAACGTAAACCGCTGGCAAAGGTAAGCCCAGCAGTTGGGTTAATTTGGACTTGATTGACTCCGGGTATTTGGTATTCGACCGGATCTTCAATCGTCACAATATTAACCCGCAGTGAATTAATTTTACTAAGGATTGAAAAAAGAGTAGTAGTTTTACCACTTCCAGTTGGTCCGGTAACTAAAACAATTCCGTAAGGTTTTAGAATATTTTCTTCTAAAGTTTTAAGAGCAGTTCCCCGTAAACCTAGTTCCCCCAAAGTTGGTGCGTTTGTTGTTTTAGGCAAAAGCCTCATCACTATTTTTTCACCGTGAACGGTAGGTAGGGTGGAAATTCGAAGATCAACCACGGACGAACCAATTTTAAAAGTAAAACGGCCGTCTTGAGGGAGCCTACGCTCGTCTATTTTTAGTCCCGAAAGAATTTTTACTCTTGATATTAATGCATCGTGAACCTTCTTTGGAACCACTAATCTTTCCTGTAAAACGCCGTCAATTCTATACCTGATTCTTGTTTTATCTTCTAAAGGCTCGATATGGATATCAGAGGCTCTTCCTTTAATAGCAAATTCAAGAAGTGTAGAAATAATTTTTGCTACTGGTGCTTCCCGAATTACCTCCTCCACTTTAGTTAAATCAGTTATTTCCTCTTTTGCCTCAACCACACCCCCGGCTTCTTTCAAAGCAGCGGTAACTTCGGTGGTCAAGCTTTGGGCATATTGCTCATCAATCGCATCTTTTATATCGGTTAAAGTAGCGATAAAGGGCTTGATTTTTGCTTTACTTTTTTTCTCGATAAATTCTATGACTTGCAGATCTAAGGGATCGTACATTGCAACACTCAAAGTATTAGTACTTTTATCATATTCGAAGGGAATTAAGATGTAGCGACGAGCTACTGGTTCAGGAATTAAAACCAGAGTATCTGACGGTATTGGTTTACTTCGCAAGCTAACAAAAGGGATACCTAAAACTTTGGCCCGCGCGGCCGCTAAATCATCACTGCTGACAAAATTATGTTCGGCAATTATATCCTCGACGGGTCGACCGCTATTAACTGCTTCTAATTTAACAAGGGAGAGTTTATCGGCAGTGAGTTTACCTTCTTCGAATAAAATGTCCTCAACAGTTTTTATATTAGTTTGCATGGACAGCTTTTCTTTAATTTTAGTATTAAATTCGTTATAATGTCAACAATGATACTTTCGGTACTTATAGTCGGAAAAACAAGTTTAGATCGTCACCAAGAGGCCGAAAAAACAGCTAAAGAAGTATCTAGTGTTTTTGATATAAGATTTATTGATTCGCAGGTACAAGGGGGAATCGATAGTGTCCGAAATCTCAAGAGGGAGCTTTCTAGAAAACCTTTTAATTCGAAAAAACAAACCGCCATTATTTTTGAATCCCAAAATCTAACCCTTCAAGCCCAAAACGCTCTTTTAAAAGAAATAGAAGAACCCAATCCTCATACTCAAATAATTTTAACCGCCCCATCAAAATTTTCTTTAGTACCAACACTAGTTTCGCGCGTACAGATAGTTGATCTAGGAGCTGATCTTTTTGAAGAGGTAACGGTCGAAACAGAGGAATTAGCGAGGAAAATGGCCACGGCCACAGCCGGGGAAAGAATTCTTTTAGGAGAAGAAATCCGGTTTGAACAGTGGTTTTTTCTCTGGCACAAGTTTTTGCACCAAAAATTAACGGACGATTACTCTTTGTTTCCGGGTTTAGAAAGGATAAATTTGGAGAGGGTCTGTAAATATATTAAGGTTTTGCAGGATCTTAATATTAAGCTAGAAGGTAATGCCAATAAAAAATTAGTCAACCTTATTTTAGCAATCAGCGCTCCTTTTTAAAGTCATAAAAACATACTTAAATTATCCTGATATATCAATCTAAAAAAAGCAATTTTGCTCCCTTTTACTTGTTTTACCCTTCCTTGTCTGCTAAAATTAGTTGATCTTAAAAAACCATTACTTTTTATTCGTTACTTATCACTTTTTATGAGTAAATATAGCGCCGAAGATATTCAAATATTAGAGGGTCTGGAACCGGTAAGAAAAAGACCCGGGATGTATGTTGGCTCTACCGACCAAAACGGCGTGCATCATCTTGTTGCCGAAATTATTGATAACAGTGTAGATGAAGCCTTAGCGGGTTATGCAAAAAATATCTGGATAAGATTCCACGCCAATAACAAGGTTACGGTTATTGATGATGGTCGAGGAATACCAGTTGAACCTCACCCAAAAATAGGCAAAAGTGCCCTGGAAGTTGTTATGACCTATCTCCACGCTGGAGGAAAATTTGGCGAAAGCGGTTCTTACAAAGTTTCGGGAGGATTACATGGGGTAGGGGCTAGCGCAGTTAACGCCCTTTCATCTGAAATGATGGTCGAAGTGAAAAGAGATGGAAAAACTTATTTTCAAGAATACCGCAAAGGGAAACCCCTAAGGAACGTTAGTGAACTAGAGGTACCTTCATCCGAAGCCAGCGAAATCTGGGAAAAAGTAAAGACAGGTACAAAAACAACTTTTTTGCCCGACAAAGCAATCTTCTCAAAAATAGAAACCGATCTACGAACGTTGGAAAAGCAAATTAGAGAACGCTCTTACTTAGTTGCTGGTCTTTATTTCCGTTTACTTGATGAGAGAGTTGACTACGAAAAGAACTTTTATTTCGAAGGTGGGATCAAATCTTTAGTTGATCATTTAAATAAAAATAAAAATGTTCTGCACCCACCAATAGTCATCAAAAAAGCAACACCGGATTTGGCGGTTGAAATTGCAGTTTCTTATAACGATACATTTACAGAAACAATCGAATCATTCGCTAACGTTATTAATACTCAAGAAGGAGGTGCTCACCTTAGTGGTTTTCGTAGTGGCTTAACCCGGGCTATTAATGACTACGCAAAGAAAATTAGCGCTGTTAAAGATGGCGAGGATAACTTAACCGGTGAAGATATGAGAGAAGGTTTAACGGCCGTAATCGCGATAAGAATGAATTCGGCAAAACTAGAATTTGAAGGTCAGACTAAAACGAAATTGGGAAATGCCGAGATACTTCCTTTTGTTGCCAGCGCTACTAAAGAAGGATTAGAAACTTTTTTTGAAGAGAACCCCTCTGTCGCTAGAAAAGTTATTGAAAAAGTACTTCTATCAGCCGCGGCTAGAGCAGCGGCACGGGCTGCCCGGGAAGCAGTTATTAGAAAGGGTGCTCTAGAGGGGATGACCTTGCCGGGGAAATTGGCAGATTGCCAAGAAAAAAATCCGGCTGCAAGCGAACTATATATTGTTGAGGGCGACAGTGCTGGTGGTAGTGCCAAACAAGGAAGAGACCGAAAGTTTCAAGCAATTTTACCTTTAGGCGGAAAAATTTTGAATACGGAAAGAGCAAGACTAGATAAAATTATTGCTTTTGAGGAAATTAAGGATTTAATAATTGCCCTAGGAACGGGAATAGGCGACACTTTAACAATCGACAAAATTCGTTACCATAAAATTGTGATAATGACCGATGCAGATGTCGATGGTGAACATATAAGGACTCTACTTCTGACTTTCTTTTTTCGTTATATGAATGTCTGCATCGAACGAGGTTATCTTTATATTGCTCAACCACCACTGTACAAAATTACTTTTGGTAAAGAAGACCATTATGCCTACAGCGAAGAGGAGAAAAATAATATTCTCAGGGTTCCTAGCAAAAGGACGAACGGAAAAACACCTGCCTCAAAAACAGCCGTTAATGTTCAACGCTATAAAGGTTTAGGGGAAATGAACCCCGAACAACTCTGGCACACAACTATGAATCCCCAAAACCGAATCTTAAAACAAGTCACTTCTGAAGATTCCGCCAGAGCAGACGAAGTATTTACAATGTTAATGGGTGAAGACGTCCCTCCTCGTAAAAAATTCATCCAAACTCACGCAAAATACGCTAATCTTGATATTTAATCTTAAATGGAAAAAGAAGCTCTCTTAAATAAGGAAACGGACAAGGGTAAGGTTGAACCGGTTGAAATCACCGAGGAAATGCAACGCTCTTACTTAGACTACGCTATGAGCGTAATTGTACAAAGAGCGTTGCCTGATGTTCGTGATGGACTCAAACCAGTTCACCGTCGCATCCTCTACGCACTAAACGAACTTGGACTTACAAGTGAAGCAAAATATCGCAAAAGTGCCACTGTTGTTGGCGAAGTTCTAGGAAAATATCACCCCCACGGAGATGCTCCAGTTTACGACGCGCTGGTAAGATTAGCCCAGGATTTTGCGATGCGCTATCCGCTGGTGGATGGTCAAGGAAATTTTGGTTCAATAGACGGCGACCCACCAGCGGCAATGCGCTACACTGAATGCCGCTTAAGTAAAATTTCCGCGCAGCTTCTAGTGGATATAGATAAAGACACGGTTGATTTTTTCCCAAATTTTGATGCCACTCGAAACGAGCCTACACCTCTCCCAGCAATTTTACCAAACTTACTTTTGAATGGTGGTTCTGGAATTGCGGTTGGTATGGCAACCAATATCCCTCCCCACAACTTAACTGAAGTTACTGACGCAATAATTTATTTGATAAATAATCCCGATGCAGTAGTTGAGGATTTACTTAAGTTTATTAAGGGGCCAGATTTTCCAACCGGTGGTTCAATTTATGACCAAAAAGAAATCACCGCCGCCTACGCAACTGGCAAAGGTAAGATTATTATGCGGGCAAAAGCTGATATTGAAGAAACCAATAACCGCTTATCAATAGTAGTTTCAGAATTACCGTACCAGGTTAATAAAGCTTTGCTTATTGCCCGTATTGCCCAGCTTGTTAAAGAAAAAAGGCTCGAAGGAATCAGCGATCTAAGAGATGAATCGGATCGAAGAGGAATGCAAATCGCTATTGAACTAAAAAAAGACGCAAGACCCCAAAGTATTTTAAACCAACTTTATAAACATACCAGCATGCAACTGGCCTTCAATGTAAATACGGTCGCCTTAGTTGACGGTACTCCGCAAACTTTAACCCTTAAGGTTATTCTTACTGAATATATTCGCCATCGTCAAAACGTAGTTACCCGACGCGCAAAATTTGATCTGGAAGCGGCTGAAAAAAGGGCTCATATTCTGGAAGGTCTAAAAATTGCGGTTAGTAATATCGACGCGGTTATTGAAACTATCAAAAAAAGTAGCGACTCCGAAAACGCCAAACTTAATTTGATGAGTAAATTTAAATTGACTGAGATCCAAGCAACCGCAATTTTAGATATGCAACTGCGAAGATTAGCGGCCCTAGAGCGAGAAAAAATCGAAGAAGAATATAAAGAAACAATTGCTTCTGTAGCCCACCTTAAAGAACTTCTTTCTTCACCAAAGAAAATTCTTGAAGTGATTGAGAAGGAATTAGCAACCCTAAAAGAAAAGTATGGGGACCCTCGTAGAACGAGGGTATTCAAAACAGCGGTTGGTGAATTTTCCGAAGAAGATCTAGTCCCCCAAGAACAAATTATAATCACTATTACCAAAAGCGGTTATATAAAACGTAGCAACGTCAATCTTTTTCGAACTCAAAGAAGAGGGGGTAAAGGAGTAGCCGGTTTAACGATGAAGGAGGAGGATAGCGTTTATTCAATGTTAAGTGCCAACACTCACGATCAGGTACTTTTCTTTACCAATAAAGGTAGGGTTTTTCAAATCAGAGCCTATGAACTTCCAGAGGGAACAAGAGTGGCAAAAGGAGCGGCTATAGTCAACATTCTGGATCTAGAAGCTACTGAAAAAATAACTGCGGTTCTAAATTATGATGGGAAAAGCAGCGGTCAATATTTAATTATGGCCACCAAAAAAGGTTTGATCAAAAAAACTAAAACTTCCGAATTTGAACATATCCGTCGTTCCGGAATGATCGCGATAAGGTTAAACCCTAGCGATGAACTTATCTACGTAAGATTAACTAATGGCAGTGATGAAATTATTATGGTGACCAAAAATGGCCAGTCAATTAAGTTTTCGGAAAAAGACGTCAGATCTATGGGTAGAGCCACTGCCGGAGTAATTGGTATTAAATTAAGTAAGGCAGAGGATGAATTAGTTTGCATGGATAGGGTTGAACCTGATGGGGATTTATTTACAGTAAGTGAAAGGGGATTTGGTAAAAAAACGCCGCTAAAAAGCTGGCCAAGACAACGCCGCGCTGGAAGCGGCGTAAAGGGAACACAAGTTTCTGAAAAAACCGGAAAAGTGGTTGCTTCTCAAGTTATCCCAAAAGGCACCCAAAATATTGTTCTCACTTCCTCAATGGGACAAGTAATAAAATTACCGATTCGCTCTGTGCCGAAACTTCAAAGACAAACTCAAGGAGTAATTTTAATAAGGCTCTCAAACCGAGAGGACTTCGTTGCCTCCGCAACCGCAGTTCCTAAGACGGAGGAAGAAACTGGTGTTAAACCCTCATAAATTAGGCAACAGGAAATTTCTTGGTAAGAATCTTCACTCTTTTAGAAATTTCTTCGCTAATTTTTTTATTATTTAAATTTTTTATTAACAGGGAAAGCCAGGAAGCAATAGTTTTCATTTCCTTTTCTTTCATTCCGCGAGTGGTGACGGCTGGCGTTCCTACGCGAATTCCGCTCGCAATAAATGGAGGCCGAATATCGCCCGGAACAACCTCACGATTAACAATAATTCCTACTTCTTCTAGCGCCTCTTCAACTTCTTTTCCGTTTGGACCGCCTGAACCGAAATCGATATTTAGTAAATGATTATCTGTTCCACCACTAGTTAATTTAAAACCTTCTTTTTTTAGCATTTCTGCCAGCACCTTCGCGTTTTTTAAAACTTCTCTTATATAGTTTTTAAATTCAGACGTAGCCGCTTCTTTAAAACAAACTGCTTTAGCGGCAATTATATGTTCCAAAGGGCCTCCTTGGAGACCGGGAAACAAAGCTTTATCGAGGGAAGGGGCAAATTCCTTTTTACACAAAATAAAACCGCCTCTTGGACCCCGAAGTGTTTTTTGGGTTGAACTAGTTACAAAGTCGGCAAAAGGAATCGGAGAAGGATGAGCTTCGGCGGCAACCAAACCAGCGATATGCGCCATATCAATAAGTAAAAGACTACCAGTTTCGTTGGTAATCTCTCGGAATTTTTTAAAATCAATTATTCTTGGGTAAGCACTAGCCCCAGCAACGATTAATTTTGGCCGATATTTCTTGGCCAATGCTCTTACCTCCTCAAAGTCAATAAGTTGTAACTGCCTACTTACGCCGTAATGCACGAAGTTAAAAATTTTCCCAGATATTGATAATTTAGATCCGTGCGAAAGATGACCACCTGCAGCTAAATCCATCGCTAGAGCAGTCTCGAGAGGTTTTAGAACCGCGAAATAAACCGCTAAATTTGGGCTAGTGCCAGAGTAAGGTTGGACATTGGCGTGCCAATTTTTTATTTTGGCAGCCGGTACAAAAAGCTTTAAGCAGCGATCAATTGCAAGTTGTTCAATATCATCAATATATTTTGTGCCTCCATAATAGCGTTTCCATGGGTAACCTTCGGCGTATTTGTTAGTCAAAACGCTCGCTTGGACTTGCCGAACTGCCTTCGAAGCATAATTTTCACTTGCGACAAGGTTGATAACTTCACGCTGGCGTTTTTCTTCTTTTTTTATAAAACTATACAATTCTTTATCTTGCGTGATAGAATTCATATTTAGAGGTAGTTCCCAAACTAGCACATTTAGGGTCAAAACGCAAAGGAGGGGATGGTATGATACTGCGGTGGTAACAGGAATCTTGCTGGCACTGTAGGTGCTTTTTCTTTTTATCCCAATTTTTTCCACTAAATTTATTGACTTCTTCTTTCTTACTGTCTAGTATGGAAGTATGGGTAAATTATCTAAGTTTGATTTAGATCCAGAACGAGAAAAGAAGATAATTAATTTATTTTGGGACGCAATTACTTTACTTGAGAAACGTGAATAAACAGTCTCGTTTTTAAAAGAGCTCTTAACCCCCACTGAGGTAAGAATGATCGCAAAAAGGATAGCTATTGCAAAGATGTTTAATGAGGGTCACGATTATCAAGCAATAAGAAATTATCTTAAGGTAACTGATAAAACAATTACTTCGGTAAATAATTTAGTTAGATATGGCAATGGAGGTTACAGTATTGTTTTAAATAGGATTTTTGAAATAGAAGAAAAGAGACAATCCAAGATTGAAGGGAAAATAAATCTTCTAAAACCGCCACCTTCACTTGGTGGTGCTCTTGCTGGACTAGCAATCCATAAAGCTCACCAAAAAATAAAGCAACAGGCTAAACTAAAATCAATTTTAAATCAAAAACAAACCGATTAACTTACTTCCATACTGTCTAGTATGGAGGTTTTTAAGCTAATAATTAAACTATTTTGTGATTATATCTAATAAACCGTTATTTATTACCGGAGTGAAAAGCTTTGTGGACTTCGCGCAGTTGCTTATTCGTGATATGAGTATAAATTTGGGTAGTGGCAATGTTGGCATGACCTAACATTTCTTGGACGGACCGTATATCGGCACCGTTTATCAAAAGGTCAGTGGCAAAAGAATGACGAAGAGTATGGGGAGTAGCTTTGATTGGGATACGGGCTTTTTTAACGTATTTTTCAATAGCTCGCTCAATTGACCGTACGCTCAATCTCATTTTTTCTCCATTTTTATAAGGATCTACTTTGCCACTGTAGCGAATAAAGAGAGGAGAATAATTATCTTCCCTAATCTTCAAATACCGAGAGATCCACTGCGTCGCCGAATCCGATAAAAACACTACTCTTTCTTTGCCGCCTTTACCAACCACTCCAAATTCGCCTCTATCAAGATTAATTTTTTCGCGAGAGAGTTTTGTTAGTTCGCTAACCCGCAAACCAGTTGAGAATAGCGTTTCCAAGATCGCCTTATCCCGTAAACCATCGGGGGTAGAGATTTCTGGAGAATTAAGCAGTCTGTTAAGTTGGTTTTCATCCAATATTTTGATTGGCCTCGGTTCTTGCTCACCAAGTTCCACTTTTTCAGCTGCTAGTGTTGCGACATCGATCCTTGCCAAGTATTTAAGAAAAGCTCGCAAGGCAATAATAAAATAATTTTGGGTAACTCGTTTCAGAGTTAAACCAGTTGTTTTATCCATATAACGAGCTAAAAAAATGCGGTATTTTCTGATTAAATTTAAATCGATTTCAGCCGGGGATAGGTCACCAGCAAATTCTAAAAAACGGCGCAGATAATGATCGTAATTGCGGATTGTTAGTTGAGAAGCGTTTCTCTCTATCTCTAAATATTCTAAAAAATCAGTAATTAGTTTGGACAGTTTCATAAGTAAAATTATACCACATTGTGCGACATAAAAATTTTTAAAAGAAAAAACCGCCTTAAGATTCTTTGCGGTATCCTAAGGCGGTGTCCGAATAGCTTCCACGTATCCATGGATTGGGCATTCTGGAGTCACGTAAGGTGGAGAATCGTTCTCCTTGACCAACTGAGTCCCACAATAAGGGCAAGTCCCGTAAGGAGCAGACATTACAACAGCTCTCACCCTACTTGATGTAGTAATCGTGGATTTGACACCGCCGCAAACCGAATCTGCAAAGTTGCAGATCCAAAATCCGCGTCGGTCGCTGGTACCGTGTTTGGTACAAACCCCACGACCACAGAAACGGCAGGCAGCTCCTGCACCCCTGCCACACACATGGCAGTTCACGACCAATCTCCTTTCTTTAAGTTTAGACAATTATACCTTAAAGTACCCAAAAAGTCAATCCTATAGTTTTAGAGAACACCAACTTGTCTGTACCTATCTGCTTCTTCCATTTCTTCAGTCGTTATACTTTCCGCCCAATTTTGCAACTTTAAGATAGCCGTCTGAAGGTGGCTTTCGGCTACTTGCAGAAAAAGAATTGTCGAAATTCTATCTCCGCCATCAACCGAATTAATTGCTGCTTGCAGCATCTTCTGACAAGCTCGCCTAAAGGAACGTATTTCTTTACTAACAATACTATTAAGCCTCTCTGAAATATCACTAAGATGAGTTTTAAAATTCTCAAGGTTGAATATTGCCCTTCGCTGCAAATTAGCAATATCAGCCCTTAAACTTTTAGCAATTGAATCTAAATCGAGCACTGTCTTTATCGCGTGAAAATAAGCCAGATCATTTCTTGCCCCTAATTTTCCAGTAATATGGCCGATATCACGCTCCCGATATCCAAGCCAACTCCGAAACGCTTCCATTTCGGCTCGGCGCCCGGGTGAAAGCGACGGTCCCCAGATTTGAGCAGAGGTAACCACTTCCTCAACCTCACGTTTCATCAGTTCGTTTCGCGTTCTTTCTCTTTGATAATTAGCCCAAATATGAATGTGCTTACGCAAAAGATGGGAATAATCTTCGACAACTTCATAGGTCAGGATCTCAAAACATTCTTCCTCTTGGTTGTAAAAAATTCCTTTTCGGCGTCTTTCTTCCCTTGGCAAAGTAGTTAAGTACCAAAGTGGTGAAGAGGGGTAAAGGCGAACCCACCGCTTGTACAAAAAACAAATCGGAATAGTCATTCGATTTTTGTCTTTCCCCCTTCGCCTCTGCATACCATTCGTTTTAAAAGGGAGCCGAATCCGAAAGGCTTTCTTTATTTCGATTACGTCATCTCCTAGAATAGGTAAGAAATCAACTCTTCCTTTTGCAATGGCAGTTATTACTCTAAAGGCCGCCACGATAAGATCGGCCCGATATTTAGCCACGCTTCCTCCTTCCTTCCCAACCTTTTTCTCTCAAATTTGGCCAGGGTTATTTTAACTGTTAAGGTTTATATTTGCAACAACCGACTATAAGGAATAAAATAAGCGGATAATGAAGAGGATTTTTAAATATATTTCTGATCGAACTTTAAGCCATATCATCCGTTTTAACCGAATGACGCAGCATTTCCCCGAAGATGTCGCCGAGCATTCTTTTTACACCGCTCATTTTACCCAAATTCTTTGTGATCTCCTGGTTGAGAAGAAAATAAAAATTGATGCTTTGCGCGCTATCTCTATGGCTCTCCTACACGATCAAGAAGAAGCATTAACAGGCGATATTATTACGCCAACAAAAAGAGGCAGTGAGAAAATTTCGGAAGCGATAGACGAGCTAAATAAAGATTTAATAAAATTGCGTTTTGAAGGATTGCCAGAGAGTTTAGCCCGCGCTTACGTAAAACTTTGGTTGGAAGAAGAAGCGTCACAAACAATCGAAGCACAAATTGTAAAAGTAGCCGATAAACTCTCCCTTATTGCCAAATGTTTTGAAGAAATCGAAGCGGGAAATAGTTATTTTGAAGAGATTTATAAAGAGCAATTTACCTCGTTGAAAAAATTAGATTATCCTTGGTGGAAAAAAATCCGCTCCAGTGTCCTTCCCGAAACTAAAAAAAACTCCAAAATCCGTTCCTAGGTGTCTAACACCCAAAGCTAAGTTTTGAGACCCAACAAGATTGCTGGAACCACGGTATCTCTACCAAATTTTTCTCTTAAGGTATCGATTCTTTTTTCTAATTCCAATCTTTTGGTGCGAACACTATCAAATAAAGAGGTTTGTATTACCTCACCAAATTGGGAAACGCCGATTCCAACCAAACGAAGTGGTATACGACCGTCCCAAAGTTCTTTTAACAAAGTTTCTCCAAGTTCATAGATTTCTTTAGTAGAAGCAGACGGGTAGGGGAGGACCCGCTGACGGGAGAGAGTTCGGAAATCGTTGTAACGAATTGTAACGTGGACACAACGGCCAAAATAACCCTCGCGACGCATTTCCATTCCAACCTTTTCGGTAAGATACTGCAACATTACCAAAATAAACTTTGAGTTGTTACTATTTTTCGCAAAAGTTTCACTTCGTGAAACCGATTTTACTTGCGCACGCGGTACAAACCAAATATTATCTACGCCATTTGCCGCTTCCCACAAATTGGCTACAGATTTTCCCCACGCTTCTATTTTTTCAAACGGCACCGTTGCTAATTCTCCTAATGTTTTTACACCTAGTCGGTGGAAATACTCTTCCATTTTCCTACCAATACCGGGAAGATCTATTAAAGGCAGTGGAGCGAGAAATTCTTTTTCTTTTCCTTTTTGCACATAGGTCAACCCATCGGGTTTTTGGTAGTCAGAAGCGACTTTAGCGCAGACTTTTGTTGCCGCAATACCAATCGAAGCGGTAATCCCAACTTTTGTTTTTATTTCTTCTTTAATTTTTCTTGCTACTTCAATTAAACCATGCCTACTGGCAGACCCGCCTTCCGAACGGGCAGGCAGGTCTGGGTAAATAAGATTTGTTCCTGAAAAATCTAGGAAAGCTTCATCAATTCCGATCTGCTCAACTTTTGGGGCGTAAAAAGCCGCGATAGAAAACACAGCATCGGAAGCTTTGATGTATTCTTCATAGTGGCCACCAACTACGATTGCAGTTGGACAAAGTTTTAGTGCTTGGAAAAGGGGCATTCCGGATTTGCAACCAAACTTCCTTGCTTCATAAGAAGCAGTGGCTACCACCCCTCTTGGAACACTTCGACCATGAGGATCTACTCGACCAACCAATATTGGTTTTCCTTTCAAAGAAGGGTTAAGTTTCTGCTCAACGCTAGCAAAAAAAGCGTCTAAGTCTAGATGCATCCAGGAAGAACGCGAATTTTGTTTCATGCATTTAGTATCAGAAAATATACCGAAAATGTCAATTGGGTCAAAATGAAAAACCTTGCTAAAATTAAGGAGGCCCGCTACCGGTTTTGATAGCGGGCCTAAAATTAGTTCTAAGGTCTTTGCAACCAACCCTGGTTTCTCCAACCTCCCATTTGTGCAGCAAGGTTGGCTTTTGCCCGTGCTTTGGCAATAGCTGCTTCAACAAAGGCCCTGCTACAAACCGTCTTCAAGTTGATCACCTCCTTCCACGCCGAACTCTGATCAACTCACCGCTTCTCCTCTGAAATTACCGAGGTAAACGTACCATCAATCTCTCGGAAGAGCGCAACACGTTGTTCACAAAACGCGTACAAACCAAGCGGGTCAAAACGACCGTCTAACACCCGCATTCGAGTGCAGCCGTTGTTACAGATCCTTACGAACTCACACTCGCGGCATTTCTTGGGTCTGTAAGAAGCAATTTGAACAAACCTGCGATGTTGCGAAGATTGGGTAACGTCGTAGAAATCATGAGTCAGTATATTACCATAACACATTGACCTGGACCACTTCTCGCAGGGATAGATGTTTCCATCGTAGTCAACGAGAAACCAATGACTACAGGTTCCCAACGAACTACAGCAAGGATCAGAAACCCTAGTAATCCAGGCAACTACCTCATTTAGCTCCCGAACCTCAATCTCTGGATTTCCAAACTTGCACCATTCATCGAACACTTGACGGAGATAACCATACCACTCCTCGTTGTTAATCGATGGATATTCTCCAATTGCCGAGTCGAATACAGGACTGTAACTAATACTATGAACCCCTAAATCTACAACACACGCGAAGATCTGTCGTGCGAATGGTAAAGTGTCCTTTGAGACAGTAATGATAACAGAAGGTCTTAAACCGCTTTCTTGCAGGATTTTCAAACCTCTGACAGCTCGGTCGTAAGAACCCTTACCTTTTTTATCCACTCGCATCTTGTTATGGATTTCGGGAGGACCGTCAATACTCACCCCTACTTCAAACTGATATTTTTGAAAGAATTCAGCAAAATCAGGGGTAATAAGTGTACCATTTGTTTGGATCTGATTTCTAATACCGCTCGTATTGGGCGCGGTCTCCTTTTGGTAGTTGACAGCATTCTCATAAAATTCAAGACCGGCTAGAGTCGGCTCACCTCCAAACCAACAGAAAACAGCCGTGTTTTTATTGTGCTTAAGTACCTTCTGTATTGTCGCCCTAAGCACTTCGTCTGACATAAATGTCTTACCCGCTACTTTCCCGTATGGGCAATAACGGCAAGCGAGATTACAAAGATCTCCGATGGCTTTAATTTGCAAAGAAACCCACAACGGATCTGTTGTTTGAGTACAAATTACCTCACCTCTATATACCTCTAATCGGTTCATGATCCCTCCTTACAATCTTGGTATTGCCTGCAATTATTTTTAATGTGCGCCTACTTACCTACATATTTAATACCATACCCAAAGATAAATGTCAAGTAGTTATTATCAATTATTTGATAGCAATAAATTGTTACTAAATATTGACAAATTATTGTTAAAGCAGTAAAATAGTACTTTTGCTATGGCTACTCTTGGTGGTTTAATTAAAGACTATCGAATACAAAAAAGACTTTCGCAGTTAGATATTGCTTCAGAAATCGGTTGGAGTGATGCTACAAGGCTTTCGAAAATTGAACAGGGCAGAACTAGCAAACCCACCAGAAAGGTTTTGGAGAAGATTTCGCAAGCTTTGGGTTTGAGTGAGACTGAAAAAAACGAACTTTTATTATTCGGTAGTTATCTACCAACCAAAGAAGAAACCAAAAGAGCAATCAATGAAGTCAAAGAAAAACTAGACTCCTGGCAATACCCAGCTACCATGACTGATTTTACCTGGAGAATGGTGGCATTTAATAAGCCAGCAGCAAAAACATTTTACGTAAACCCAAATATTGATCTTTTTAAAGTAGATTTTAATTTCCTAGAACTGCCGTTCTTACCAAAATCCGTTTTTCCTGTAGAAATTCTTAAAGGTGAAGACGAAGAAACATTACAACCTTTCCCAATATTCCAAGTTGCGCAATTTAAACTTGAAGAACATATCCGAACCGAGGAAACTTGGTACAGAAAATTAATCGCTAAATTGATGAAAAAGGAAAACTTTAGACACTATTGGACCACTGTTACCCCCAACTCTTATAAAAAGAAATTGCTAGATTATGAGTATAAAGTAGTCAAAGGCAATTGGCTCGGCAAAAAACAGGTGCTGAAATTTCATCTGCTCTCATCAAAATTAATTTCCGATTCTAGATTCCAAACTATTCTCTACTTTCCGGCAGATAAAGAAACCGAAAGTTTTTATGTTAAAAAGCTCTATCTCAAAGTAAAAGTTTAAACCTTAGATTTCCGCCAACCCACAGCTGCCGCTTCTTCTTCAGTGCAGAACCAACGCTCTCCTTTAGATTCACTAATAACAGTCTGGTTGTAATATTTTTGGCCGGGTAGATGATAGATCTTCTCACCAGAAGAAGAAATATTTCCCTTTATTACACAATCAGCGGCCGGCAGCGTTGTTTTAGTTCCAGCAATAAATCCACAAGAACCCCATAATCCTACGTTTGCTTCACGGGCGGCTCTTTCTGCTTCGATAAATAAATCTTGGTACTTTACATCTGGCGGGTAAGTAGAGGAGAAAGCGTAACCTTCGCGAACTAACGTTTCATTTACAAAAATTTCATCAACATAGACATAGCGCAAAAGCCGACCGTATTTATCAGTTTCGGACACATCCTTTTCAAGTCTAACTTTTTTCCCTTCAACAAGCTCTCTATTTTTTGCGGTGGCCTCTTTTCCGAAACACTGGGTGGTTGTCCTTGGATCTACTGTTTCTGGGGTATCAATTCCTATATATCTAACTTTTTGTCCGGTTTCAAGTTCAATTGTATCGCCATCTACTACTCGTTTTACCAAAATACTTTCTAGTTTCGTTTCTTCATTTTCTTTTATAAAGGAGCTTGGAGTCTTTTTATCTTCGGGAGCAGCCGAAACTGGTTTTTTTTGCGTATTTTCTTGCGATTTGGGAATAAAATCGGATAATAATAGGGTACTAAGAAGAACTAAGAAGAAGAGTAAAAACCCAAAAATTTTTTGTCTCATTGGCTTAAAGACTTGTAAATTCGTCCATCTTATTTTACACTGTGGAAAGAGAGAGTAAAGGAGAGGAAGGAGATGCCCCAAATAGCAACTGGCTTTGTTTCTTGGTTAGCTAGTTTTTATTTTAAATTAAGAGTTAAAGAGATCAAAATAGTAGGAAGAGAAAATTTACCAACTGATGATAAAGGGTACGTTCTGGTCAGCAACCATCGTAGTTATATTGATCCAATATTAATCTGGCTAGTAACTAAAAAAGCGGTGCAGTTTTGGATGAAAACTGATATTATGCCGCTTGGTCCTTTAAACATTATTTTGGTTTGGGTTGTAAGAGTTCTTTTCGGTACGATAACAGTAGCAAGAAATAAGGTTGATCTCTCGCCAATAAGAAAATCAAAACCGGCACTTCAAAAAGGTGATTGGATAGGGATCTTTCCGGAAGGGACTAGAAATAAAAAACAAGTACCAGTTCTGCAGGATGGCCATATCGGTGCTGCGTTTTTGGCGGCGAAAGCTGACGCAAAGATAATTCCAATCGCGATTCAAGGTACAAGAGGTTTATTCAACCCATTTGAATTTATCCTTTTTACCTTGAAATTTTGGGAATGGAGGAGACGACCAATTATAACTGTAAATATTGGCGCACCATTTAGCTTGCTGGAAAATAGTTTGCAAAAAAGGGAAGGGTGGGCAAGTCATACTCGCTTCATACTCTATAATATAGCCCTGCTTCTACCAGGTGAGCTACAAGGATCATTCGCAACAGAAAGTATCTAAAATCTTATCTTTCAAATAAATAAAGGTGGGTCGCCCGAAGCTTCCCACCTTATATTTTTAATCTAGCTCCTCTTTTTTACAGCCAAGATACCAACAAGCCCAGGCCCACCGTGAACACCAATTACTGACGATATTGGCACCCTTTGTATTTCTCCAGTAAAGACTCCTCGTTCGGTCAATAATTTTACTAATTCTTCCTCACGCTCCAAAGCATCACCAGAAGATACTGCCACTTGTTCAAGCGGACCCCAAGAACCAGCAATTTCAACCATCTTCTTAAATGCTTTGGGAAAAGTACGTTCTCTGGCTAAAGGCAAGATCTCACCTTGATCCAATGTCAGTATCGGTTTAATACTAAGTATAGAACCAAGAAGAGTTTGGGCTTTTCCAATCCGACCACCTCTTCTTAAGTATTCAAGAGTATCAAATACCACAATCAGACGTGTTCTCGCTCTTAGATCAGAAAGCGCTTCTAATATGTGATCCATGTCTGCTCCCTGGTCTGCTAAATTAGCCGCAACAATAGCCTGCCACCCTAGTGCCATAGAAACAAATTGGGAGTTCCAAAAACTAATGTTGACACGAGAATTATTTCTACGAACCTCTTCGATTGCGACTTTGGAAGAAGTCTCTGTACCTGGACTTGCCCAAGTGCTAACGTGAACTGAAATTATACTTTTCCTCCCAAGCTTAATGGCATTTTTGTAGGCTCCTATAAACGATTGGGTAATAGGAGCGCTTGTTTTAGCACTTCGACTCACCCTTAACTTCTGGAAAAATTCTTCTTGTGTTAAAGTACCATCTAAATAAGTTTTGCCGTCAAGAAAAATCGTCAAAGGTACAACAGTAAGCGTCGGTTGATACATCTTGATTATTTCCGGAGATAAGCAGGCGGTGCTGTCTGTTACCACCGCAATCCTTTGGTTTTGCACTCTTCTCTTCCTTTCAACTACATTGCTTGTTTATTGGAATATACCAATCTTTACAAATATTGGCAATCGGCAGAATATCCCTATTTTATTTGCAAAGTAAAGCAAACAAACGTACAATTATTTCAAGCACAATAAAATAAACTATAAATCCTAAAAGCACCTAAAGGAGGTGTGTCGTGGCTACCTCAAGGGCGGTTTACCTTAGACCATCCTTCAGCCTCCTCCTAGGTGTTTGGGGAGAGTTGAGGGTATCTGGAGAGTGGCTTCGATTAAAAACCACTCAAGTCTTTGGTGGCGCTGGAGTTAGGCGGGGGGACGGCAGAGGAATTATTTTAGTTCCGGGGTTTTTGGGCAGCGATAATTATCTAAACGATCTTTATCGTTGGCTACTTCGAATTGGCTATAAGCCATACTTTGCGAATTTCGGACGTAATAGCGAGTGTCCAGAAATACTAACCCAGAAATTGGTCCTTACAATAAATAAAGTTTACGAGGAAACCGCTCGTAAAGTAGTTATAATCGGGCATAGCTTAGGTGGAACTATTGCCATCGCTGCTACAATGCGGCGATCAGGAAAAGTTTCAAAAATAATAACCTTAGGTTCACCAATCCATAATGCCGGTGTAAATCCCTTGGTTTTTGTTACAGCTTCGGTTTTAGGAAGTTTTATTAGAACAAGAGGAAACCGACTGGAAAATTGTTACACCGATCGTTGCAGTTGCCAATTTGTAAGATCACTACCTAAACCACCGCCAAAGGGTGTAGAAGCCGCGGCGATTTACACTCGGGGAGATAGGGCAGTGCGTTGGCAATGTACAGTTTGGAATAAAGATGAGGGATGCAATTTTGCGGTCAAAGGTACTCATATAGGATTAGCCTTCAACCCAGAGGTTTACCGGGCAATTGCAGATATCTTAAGTGGAGAAACTGCCGGAAGAAAAATCCCCCTGCTCAAGGTGGTTACTTAATAATGGTAGCCACCTTATCTTTTAAAAAGCTACTTGAACTTTAAGTAATTTTTTAGATAAACTTTAGTTAATGCTCGAATCTTTCAAAATAGAGAGTACCAAACAAAAAGAATTAATTGACATTACTAGAGTGGTCGTAAAAATTGTTAGCAAATCTAAAGTTAACGAAGGTTTATGTTTAGTGTTTACTAGCCATACTACCGCCGCTATTATTATGACGGAACTGGAAGAAGGTCTTGATGCCGATATCTTAAGTGGGTTAGAGCAACTTAAACCAAAAGGACCTTTCAAACACGCTCATAACCCGGACCACTCTCCAAGTCATATTTTCAGCGGCTTTTTTGGGCCGGATCTTGTGTTGCCAGTAGAAAACGCGGCCCTTTCTTTGGGGACGTGGCAGAGAGTTTTATTTTTAGAATTGGATGGTCCAAGGGAAAGAAAAATTACCGTAGTAGTAAAATAGCTTCCAGCTACTTACGGGAGAAATTGGAAACTGTAACAATCGAACCGTTTGGAATTATGTGATAGACTCCGTCTTTATCTTTAATTGTTACTGTCCGTAGCGAAATTTTTTCAACCGTTCCTTTTTTATCTAAAATCGAAACTGTATCTCCTTCGTTAAATTGATTTTCAATTAGTAAGAAAAAACCACTTATAACGTCTTTAAATAAAGTTTGCGCGCCGAAACCAATTGCCAAACCAACAATCCCAGCGGAAGCTAAAATTGGCGTAATATCAAAACCAATTTCCTTCAAAATCATTATAAACGTGATTACCCAGATTATGGTAATTAAAGCTGTTTTCAAAAGACTGCTTACCGTACTTAGCCTCTGACCTTTTAGGGAACCAACCGAAACCCCCTTAACAAAGGTATCTACAGACCTACCAAGGAATACTCGTAAAATCAAGGCAACTATGATAATTAAAATTACGCGGAAAACGGGCATAAATTTATGTTAACAAAAAAGAGTAGGGTTTTCAATTTTGCTCTCTGTGATAAACTTTCCTTGAAAGTAATTAAATGCCGATTCGTGATCACAATCCTTCAAATAAATTTCCGTTTATTACTATCACCTTAATCGCGCTTAATTTATATGTTTTTTATTTACAATTAACTGCTCCTTCGGTTGAAGGTTTCATTTATCAATATGCCCTGGTTCCTGCTTCTATCGATTTTAAGAATTTTGATTCTCTTTACCCTTTTATAACCGCGCTGTTTTTACACGGCGGTTTTATTCATCTTGGATCTAATATGTTGTTTTTGTGGGTTTTTGGAGACAATATTGAAGCCACTCTTGGTCACATAAAATTTTTAGTGTTTTACCTTTTTGCCGGAATTATTGCGTCTTTCACTCAATATTTATTACTAACGGGCAGTGATATTCCGCAAATTGGCGCCAGCGGAGCGATTGCTGGGGTTTTGGGTGCTTACCTTATACTTTTTCCAAAAGCAAGAATTGATGTTTTAATTCCGCTTGGGCTTTTTCCAATCGTTACCGCTGTTCCGGCTTATTTGATGTTATTGTATTGGTTCGTAACCCAACTTTTCTCGGGTGGCGCTTCAGTTGTTGCTGGAGTCGCTGGTGGTGGAGGAATTGCTTGGTTTGCCCATATTGGCGGTTTTTTAGCCGGCGTAATCAGTATAAGAATCTTTAGTTCAAGAAGAGATAGTCTTGCCTAAAGGGTTTTTGACCATTAAGGTTATTAGAGAGATTATTTAAGGATTTAAATTGGGAAAAAGCTTTATCTACTCAGAAGCTTTCAGAATTCCGGTGCAGACAGTTCCGCAACTTTTAATCACTGCAAAAATATCATCGATCGCTGGTTCTTTTGCAGTTTTTATACTACCGTCTTTAAGTCTAAGAGTAACTATTAGATTATGTCCTTGAGAAACTGAAGTAACTTGACCAGTGAGAACCAATTGTTTAGCTTCTTCCCAACTTATGTTATTACCTGGAGTTGGCGGCGGTTCCGGAGACGGTGAGGGTTCTATATTATTAATTTTTTTAACAATGAACGTAACTTCCTTTAAGGTTGTAACTTGTTGTAAATAAATATTAAAGCCAAATATGTCTTTCTGACGTCCTTTGGTTACCTCATCAACAAACCCACCTCCTCCAAAAGTAAGATTAAATTCCTGCGTAGATTTTTCGTAGCTTACTTGCACTGTTACATTATAAGGAAGATCAATAGCTCCTGGCGGTGGTGGTTTAACTTGTTTAACTTTAATTTTTAATAATGTTTCCGCAACCGCAACTTCCTCACCTTCCTTCATTGTAAAATATTCGTCTAACTTTACAATTCTATTATTTGTAGGTATTGGTGGAGGTTGGGGTTTTGGGGTGAGGGTTGGTGATTGGGGAGTTGGTTTGTTTATTCCAAAATAACCCTCGAATTGAGGGTTTGAAAGTTTCAATGAAATAGTGCCAAAAACAATAACAACGATAATTAAAATAGCGGCGATTATTTTGTCCTTTGAAGAAAGAGACCAAAAAGAAGTTTTTTGGGAAGGGTTTTCTTCAGGCATTTAATATAATTAAATACAAACCTGCGTTATTTGTCAATATATCTAGTTTTTCTTTTTGTTATACTCTTTCTTATGAGCAGGATTTATACAAGGGCAGGGGACAAAGGGGAAACTTCTTTAATTGGAGGCATCAGGGTCTTTAAAAACAATTTAAGGGTAGAAACCTATGGTAATTTAGATGAGTTAAATTCGGTAATTGGAGCCGCTTTAACCAAAATTAAAGCTAAAGAGATAAGAACAATACTGGAACAAATTCAAAATGAATTATTTAACATTGGTGCAAAAATTGCTAATCCCAAAGATAAACTAGCGATAAAACCAGAAAAAATAAATTCTCTTGAAAAAATGATTGATAAATTTGATCGAAGGTTGTCACCCCTAAAAACCTTCATTTTACCAGGTGGGGAAGAAGCGGGTTCTCTTTTACACATTGCCAGAACAATTTGCCGCCGCTGCGAAAGATCTTTAATTACTTTTTTTAAAAAAGAGGGTATTAAAACAAACTTAACCGCTTATTTAAATCGATTAGCGGACTTGCTTTTTGTTTTGGCACGTTATTCAAATTTTCTTGAGAAGAAAAAAGAGAAATTTTGGGTTAAGGATGCTGACCTTTAAACTTCTCCTAATTAAATTTTTCTAGTTGCAAGGAAAAAGGTTTAAGTTTAAACTAAAAATACATGAGGTTTAAAATTTGTGTCACTGGTGCAGCTCAAGGTTCGGTTCTCACCAATTCTGTTTTAGAAAAAGCAAGGATTATTGGCGAAGAAATCGCCAGGTCAGATTGTGTGCTTCTTACCGGAGCAACAAAAGGCATTCCTCACCACACCGCGATCGGAACCAAGAAAGAGGGCGGAATAAGTATTGGTTTTTCGCCAGCAACTTCTCGTCTGGAACACGAGCGGAAATATCGCCTTCCTACCCAATACACTGATTTGATTGTTTATACCGGTTTTGGTTATTCTGGCAGAAATCTTTTGATGGTTAGAAGTAGCGAAGCAGTGATTGTGGTTGGCGGTCGAATCGGTACCTTGAATGAGTTTACTAATGCCTTTGAGGAAGGAAAACCAATTGGAGTTCTTCTGGATTCGGGAGGAATTTCTTCAATCATACCCAGTATCTTAGAAGTTGCTGATAAGAAAGCGGAGGATATCATAATTTTTGATACTGATCCAAAAGAACTCGTTAAAAAAATTGTTTCCCACTTAGAAAAAGAACACCATAGCGGTAACTTGTAAAATCTAATTGTCCCTATGGACAAAAGAGGTTATAATTGATTGTAGGGAGGTGATTATTTTGGAAAAAGAGGTTGGTAAAGTTACTCACGTTTATGACAAGATTTCGGTTGGAGTTGTGGCTGTAAAAGGCAAAATTAAAGTAGGCGATCAAATTCACGTAAAAGGAAATTCCACTGACTTTAATCAAACTGTCAGTTCAATGCAATTTGAACACCAAGACATCCAAGAGGCGAAAAATGGTGATGAAATTGGTATGAAGTTTGATAATCCTGTAAAAGAACACGACACTGTTTTTCTTGTCACCGATTAAATATATATGAGTAAAATAGTAACCGCCACTTTTATTTTTATAGTTGCGTTAGTATTTTTTGTAATCTTACTTTTTTTTATTAGAAAAAATTTTATCGAACAAAAGCAAAAGGCGGTTAGTTTTGTTTCACCAATTCCCAAACAAGAAATTACCCAAGAGGTTACCCAGGAAGAAGGTCCTTCAGTTCTAGCCGAAAAAGCAAAACTTGAAGTGGCTACTTTAAAAAGTTTTACTGACCTATCTTTAGAAGGTTCGGCCACTAGATCAACGCAAGGCAAAAAATTTATGCTAAGTATCGATGCTTCTTTACCAGACACGGAAAGTGATACCTTTTACCAAGTCTGGCTAGTGAAATCTCGCTACGGTACTCCCGACTTTGATTATCTTGCTGTTGGTAAATTAGTCAAGGTAGGAGAGAAATATAATTTAGAATTTAGCGAAGAAGCCGATTATTCGCAATTTAAAACTGTAGTAGTCACCGAAGATAAAATAGAAGACAATATCCCCGAAGTCCACGTTTTAGAAGGTGGTTTTTGATGATACTAATCATCAAAAAAGCTAGACCCACCGCACTATCCAGATATTACTCTGAAAATTCTTTCCTTGCGAATTGAACTTTCGCTAAGTGAATCTAGCCAAACCATTTTTGCACAGGCTTACCGTCAGTGTCAACAAACAAATAAGCCTTTGTTTGCTAGATTTATATTTATATGGGAAATAAATCTAAGGGTTGGGGATTTAGAACCCCTGGCTGGTTTAAGGGAAAGACTCTTCTAAAGCCCAAAGAAGCAAAAATTAAAAACCGCTTTCTCGCCAAAATTTTTGGCGCCTCTTTCAAATGGCGAAAACAACAATGAATTTTTATGCCCTAAATTGACCACCTTTTATATAAATTGAACGGGTTGACATAGAAGGGTTTTTTTTATAATCTAAAGTTGGACAGCAGGTGTTTTTTTATTTGTAAATTTTTGTGCTGACCGCAAACGGAGGCACTTTCTTACAAAAAAAGTTGGTAAGGAAGTGTCTTCTTTAAAAAATGATTGACTGCCGTTTTTTCTGCCATCTTGATACCAGTTTCTTTTAAGTGCCCAAAGAGGCTGGTTTTTTAATTTTTGAAAAACGGAAAGGAGGTGAAAATAAATGAAAAAATTAGCTTATAAAGTGGGAATTGGATTGACAACTGCTAGTTTGTTGGCGTCTTCTTTAGTTAGTAGCGTTTTAGCTGATAATACAGTTGATATTTCGGGAAATGGTAATGGCTCCACCAATACGGCTACTACTACTAGTAGTAGCACCCAAACAGTTGAGCAGGAAAATAACCTTGATGTCCAAAATAATTTAACTGTTAGCGCAAATAGTGGTGGTAACGAGGCCAACGGAAACACTGGCGGAAACACAACCATAGATACTGGTAACGCTTCATCAACTGTTGGTGTCACAACCGGAGGTAATGTTAATACCGCCACTGTTTCTTGTCCTTGCACACCACCTAATAACGATCTTTTAATAAGCGGAAATGGGGATGGCTCTACAAACACCGGTACTGCTGCGAGTTCCCAAACTCAAACCTTAAAGCAAAAGAACAAAAAAGGTAAGGTAAAGAATACAATTACTCAAAGATCAAGAACTGGGAAAAATAAGGCAAATAACAACACTGGCGGCGATGTTTCGGTAGACACCGGAATAGCTACGGCTACCCAAACAGTAACCACAGATATTAACCATAATGATGCCACGGTAAATCCTTAAGTTAAGGAAAAAGGCTAGTCGCTGCAAAAAAACCCCTTCGCTTTCGCAAGGGGTTTTTTGTTGGATGTCACTTTTAAAATCTTAAAACCCAAATAACTTTCCTACGGGTCTTGACAAGACTTGACAAAACTGTTACCTTCGAATATACTCGATTTGAGTTTAAATTTAATTTAAATTCTGTCCAGCTTGCTCACAGGCTGGTTTTGTTTTGGGAAAATTAATAAGATGACGATTCCTAGAGGTCTAGCCGCTATAAAATTTAACGGCATATTTGCCCAAATTACGTTTTTTTTAGCAAAGCCGTTATCTATTGTTTCAAAACCATTTTCTTTTCTTTTTTCGGGAGTTAAAACTTTCGCAAAGACCAAACCAAAAATTTTTTACGCTATTTTAATTATTCTCATAGCTGCCGGTAGTTACTTTAGTTATCTCGGAATTAAACAATCAGTGAGAAAATCTCTCCTTGGTGAGTCAAGAGTTTTAGGTAATTCTTTTGAAATTACTTCTCGCGCCGGGAACGGGTCGGCACTCGATAAAAAAATGACGATCAACTTAACAAACGCCAATATCACAAATCAAATTCTCATTCAGGGAGAAAGAGCCAAGACAAGAGAAGGAAAACTTTTTCTTATCATAAATATGGAGCTAAACAACGACGAACCGTTTGTTGTTTATTCTTTTCCAGTGGATTTGGTTAGATTGGCAAGAGGGGATAAGAAATTTGCTCCCAGCGTTCATCAAGGAAAAGTTGAAATCCGGCCATCTTCAACGAAAATTTCCAACGTGGGATTTGTTATCGATGAAGGTGAAAAAAACTTTACTCTAGAACTTGGAGAAATTTCCGAAACAAAAGAAACAGTACCGGTTAAGTTTTAATTATGGGAGATAAAATTACTAATATTGAACCAAAATTATTTGAGGAAATTAAAAAGGCAATTTCAAATAAAGAATACGGTTCGGTGGAGATTTATATTGAATCTGGGAAAGTGGTTCAGATAACCGAGCGGGTAATTAAAAAAACAATTAATAATGGAAAAAACTGGAAACCGGTTAGAAATTCTAAGTAACCTTAATTAATTTTCTATCTGCCCTTTGAATAATTATCCTTTTAAAAAACTTTTAGGGTCTTGACAAGTTTTTTAAAAGAAACTTATAATTAATGTAGGATTAAACTGCCCACGGATAATCTGCCCAAACTCATCTGATCAAGTTAAAATTGAGAAGATGTAGTTTCTGTTCGCAGCCGACCGCAAACGGAGGCACTTCGTTTCATTCGGAATAAACTCTTTGTATTAAGGGTATCTGGATAAAACGAGGGCCTCCGTTTTTTAATCTAGAATAAATTGCTATACGACTATTGTTTTTATGGTTATAGCTGAAATAATAAATACTAGAAGTTTGACTTTAATTAGATTTTAAATCTTTCTATGAAAGGGGGTGAAACAAATGAATAAATTCTATTACAAAATAGCGACGGCTATTTCAACGGCGTCATTATTGGCAGGAAGCATTGTTCCCGGAGTTTACGGTGGTACAACCATAACGATCAGTGGTAATGGTTCTGATTCTTACAATAAAGCGAATGTGGATGTTGACCAGACAACTTACGTTTCCCAAACAAACGAGGCTAACGTTCAAAACACCGTTTACGCTGATGCGAAGACTGGTGACAATAAAGCCAACGACAACACTGGTGGCGATGTTTCTATCGAAACTGGTGATGCTACTTCCAACGTTACTATCGAAAACAGCTTGAATAGCAATGTTGCGCAGGTAAACCCTTGTTGTCCAGGAGACACTACCTTGAAGATCACTGGTAATGGTTCTGATTCTTACAACAAGATTGATGTTGATATTAATCAAGATAAAGACACCGGAACTTTAGTTGAACAGGGCAACTTAGCAAACGTTAACAACTATGTTGATGCTGACGCAAAGACTGGTAAGAACAAAGCTAATGACAACACTGGTGGCGATGTTTCTATCGAAACTGGTGATGCTGATATCGATGTCGAAATCTCCAATGCTCTGAACGCTAACTCCGCCACTATTGGTGGAAGCGGCAGTAACGACATTGATATTGAGATTTCCGGCAACGGCTCAGATTCGAAAAACAAAGTCTACTTTGATCTTGATATTCTTACCTGGTTAACTCAGTGGAACGAAGCTAATGTTCAAAACACCGTTTATGCTGACGCAAAGACTGGTAAGAACAAAGCTAATGACAACACTGGTGGCGATGTTTCTATCGAAACTGGTGATGCTGACGTTAACGTTGATGTTAGCAACTTGGCAAACTTCAACTCTGCAGATCTCGATGCTTGTGAATGTATTACTGACGTAGATGTCAAGATTTCTGGAAATGGTAGTGATTCAAAGAACAAAGTTGATCTTGATTTGGAAAAGATTTTAGGAGTGGAGCAAGCAAACGAATTCAACTGCAAGGACCGAGTTGATGCTTGTGCCGAAGTCTACGCTGACGCACAGACTGGTAAGAACAAAGCCAACGACAATACCGGCGACGTTGATGATCCAGGCATTGAAACCGGAGACGCTTCGGTTGATGTTACGGTCGACAACACTGCCAACGCTAACGTTCTTGGAGACGCTGATCTTCCAGATTTTGATTTCCCCGACCTTGGGGATCTAAACGTTAACGGATTGATCTTACTGCTTTTAGCTATCTTTAGTTAGAGCAGAAAGTAGCGGCTAACCTTTTTCTGGGTCCTCCCGCCAACGGCGGGAGGACCAGAGAAGGAAGGTTGGAGGCAGATAATTGTTAAAGGGTGATAATTACCTGCAACTAACAAAAGGAACGAGGATTTATTTTTGAAACTTAAGTTTAAGAAAATTTTATTAAATATTTTTTTAGTAATCGCGCTAATTGTTTCAAATTTTAGCGTTGCTTTGGCATTGGAAGCACCAACTGCTCCAACTGCGCCAAGTGCACCCACCGCCCCGAACACACCAAGCGCACCGGTCGCACCATCGTCTAACTTTGAACCACCAACACCACCAGCCCCTCCGGAGGAACCAGAAGAACCAGCCATAGCTATTAAAGAACCAATTGCACCAAAGCCTCCCAAAGTTATAAATAATAATAATGAAGATTATTCAGAAGGACAGGTATCTAACGAAAATAATGAGGATCTAGGTACGATAGTTTCCCAGGAAAATGGAAATGAAGAAAACGGGGGTAATGTTGGTGATACCACAATAAATACTGGTGATGGCACCTTAAATAACCTATTATTTAACGACGCTAACAATAATTTTTTAGTCTGGGGAGAATGTGAGTTTGATTGTGGTAATAGTGGCGGTGCAAGTGTAGTCAACTCCGGCAATGGTACTGATTCCACAAACGATGCTTCAGCGCAAACAACCAATAATACAAATATTGATCAAAATAACAATCTTTACTTAGTAAATAACTACACTGGTGAAGTTGAAACCGGAAATAATGATTCTGATCGTAATGTTGGCAATACCGAAATTTTAACCGGTGATGCCGATATTAGCTTAACATTGGTAAATAGCGGTAATAATAATGAGATTATTGTCGGTTTCCAGGAATTTGATGTTTACGATAATCAAGTAGGGGATATAACTTTTAGCTGGGCAGACCCAACTTTATTTACTTCTGGAGCAGTAACTGTTGAAAACACTGGCAATGGTTCTAATTCTAATAACAGCGCTTCCTCGACAAGTGAAAATAATACTGATATTACCCAAGTTAATGTTGCCGATGTTGAAAATAATGTTTTAATAGAAACCGATACTGGAAATAATAGTGCCTCGCGAAATACTGGTGGGGACAGTATTATTGAGACCGGTGACGCCAATATCGTCGCTAACTTAATAAACTTTTTGAACAACAATATTACCGGAACAGCTGAATTTCTAGTTGGAGTAGTGAACATTTTTGGAACATTGCAAGGCGATATTATTGTCGAGGCACCACCCTCTTGTAGCTGCGGTTCCTCAACTCTTGCCCAAAATTCTGGCAACGGTAGTGATTCAACTAATAACGCCGAAATTAACTTGGACAATAGTACCAAAATTTTACAAAACAACGACGCTACTATTAATAACAATATAAATATTGATGCAACAACCGGCGGAAATGAAACTTCCAAAAACACCGGCGGTAATTCGACAATTTCGACTGGAGAAGCAAATGTTAATGCGGAAGTTATTAATGTTGCTAATAATAATCTTGTCGGCGCTGGAGACACTTGGTGGATAGTTTTGGTCAATAATAATGGCGTCTGGCAAGGCAAAATAGTGGGGGAGAATCAAGGAGTTAATCTCGCTTCTGATACTTTTGATTTTATTATCAATCCTGATGGTACAATAGCGGCAATTAATTCTGGAAATGGCATCGGCTCTCAGAATAGCGCCACGATAAACAGTGATAATAATACAAATATAGATCAATCAAATATCGCGAACATAAATAATAATTTAACAATCGACGCTAATACTGGCGGTAACAGCGCTTCAAGAAATACCGGGGGAAATTCCACTATAAAAACAGGTGACGTGAACGTAAACGCTAACATCTTTAATTTCTTAAATAATAACTTCACTGGCGGAAGATTTGTGATTACGGTCGTAAATGTCTTTGGCAACTTTTTAGGAGATGTTGTTCCAGCTGGAAGAACAAAAGAGGTAGTTACTATCCCATCCCAAAATCAAGTTACGACTGAAGAAACTGTAGCAGCGCAAACAACTAGTGAATCTGAAAAAACTACTCCAGAGGATAATCAAGAAGAGGTAGCAGGAGTTAGCGGAGTTTCAAATAATGGTAGGAAGACTTTTGGTATTGGCAGCTTGTTAGCGCAAGCCGCTTCAACCGTAAAGGGCGAAAAACCAATTTCTGTACCACTAGCGGAAAATTTGCAGCCACCTGGACCAATGTTTAATTGGTGGTTGCTTAGTTTGATTCCAGGTGTATTAATTGTTTACTTAATTTTAATAAGGCGAGAAGCCGGGAGGTAATTATGAAAAGGATTAAATTCTTTACTGCCGCTGTCATTTTAACAGCGGTTTTTCTTTTAAAGACTGCTGATGTTAGTGCCTTCAGTGTTGAAATAACTGGCAATGGGGAAGGATCTACTAATACTACTAACTTAAGTGTTGAAAACCAGGAATATATAACTTCCACTAATGAAGCAAACGTTGCCAATTTAGTTGATGCAAATTCGAATACTGGAAATAATCAGGCTAACTCAAATTCAGCTGATGTGATAATCGAAACAGGGGATGCCAGTATTGATATCGGGATTAACAACAATCTCAATGGTAATTCTACAACAACTGGTTGTTGCAGCAATAACGTAAAGGTTCAAGTGAACGGCAACGGTTCTGATTCTAATAACAATGTAAATTTGTCCCTTTCAAATCTCTTAATCTCCACACAGAAAAATATTTTTAATGTTGGTAACAACGTCTTTGCTGATCCAAATACTGGTGGGAATATCGCAAACAATAATAATGGCAGAGTACGTATTAAAACTGGTGACGCTTCCGTCGTTGTCACAATCAAAAATTCTGGTAATCAAAATATCTCGGTTGTAGGCGGGCCAAAAGAAAAACCACCAACAATTCAACCACCGATTCAACCGCCAACACCAACTGCTGTTATTACCAGTGCACCAGTAATACCAACATCTGCTCCGGTCCAACTCCCGGCGGTTTTGGCAGCGGCGGTTTCTAAACTACCGATTACTGGTTCAAGGTTCGGTTGGTTGCAGATTATTGCTCTTTCGGCCTTGATGGTCAGTAGTGGTATTTACTTGCGCCGAAAGGTAGCTGCCGTTACTTAAATTTACTTGTGAAAAAAACCATCGCTGGTTTTCTGTTAGGAATATTTTTTATTCTTCTTGTTTCAGCGGCTGTTAGGGTAGTTATTACTAAAACGGTCAAAAGTACGGTTGTTCCTTCATTTGAAGAAATTGGTCCAAAAACCAACCTAAAGCAACAACAAAATAATTCTACTCTTGGGGTGCAGACTAAAAATAATAATAATGATAACGAGGAAGAAGAGGAAGATAAATTGAACAAAGAAACAGTAAAATCAACAACTGATATCCCAATTTTTACTCCCTCTAGCGTTAAGACAAAGGTAAGAACAAACGATTCTTTAGTTTTGGCGCTAGAAACAGCGGTTTCTAAAGAGGAGGTGACTAGTTTCTATCAAAAAGATCTAACAAGTAAGGGTTTTATTGAAGAAAACACAGCTACTTTTGGTAGCGCTAAAGTTTATAGCTTTTTAAAAGGCGGGGTAGAGAGAGTCCTTTTAATAATTTATTCTGTCGGTAACAAAACCTCTCTTGTTCTCACCACTCAACCAAACCCCTAACCTATAATTAGCTTCAGGTGTCAGACACCTGGGCACGAAAGTCGGAATTAAGAATCCACAATCTTGAAAAATTCGGAAAAGTGATTTAGACTTTAAGTAAAGGCGAGATAAATGCCCACGAATTTCCAATTGAATCCAATATTAGCAAAGCTCCCGTTTTATTTTACTCGCTGGTGGTATTGGGAAGCACCGCCAAAATTATTTACTTACCTTACCAGAATATTAGGGGGGATTGCTCATCTTTTATCCGTAGAATTACTTTTAAAAACTTTTTTTGAACCTTGGCGAAAGGAGTACCGAAAGGGTTTCGTAGCCGTTGCTAGATTTGTTGGTATTAGCGTCAAGGCAATTTTCTTATTTTTTGATCTTTTTATTCTCGGTGCAATTCTTATTTGGAGTGTCTTTATTTTTGTTTCTTGGTTTCTTTTACCTTTAACACCGTTTTTGGCGCTGTTTCTTTTCTTTAAGAGTATCTAACAAAACAGGGTTTGAGTGAAATGGAAAAATTCAAATTTGATAAGGAAAATTCATTAATTTTTCAAATTGCCTCCCTTGTGAATTTTTGGGAGGGTTCTTTAGTCAGGTTAGGAAGAGCTGTTCTTTCATTAATAGCAATTTTGACTATCTTTAATTTAAAAATTCTTGGAGGATCTGCCTTTATTTTCTTAGCTTTAAGTTTATTTTGGTTAGTCTTTGAAATTTTTTTTCTCTTTAAACTTAAAAATTTTTCAACACCCGATTCAATAGAAAATTTAGGAGAGGGAGGTAATTTAGCCTCTTATTTTGCTATCGAAGCTGCCCGAAAAATTTTGCGCTTTGGGAATCCAAAAGAGCTTTTTGAAAACCTAAGAGTGGAGAATGGCGGGTTTATCTTAAAACGGGCCGATATTTTAGATTACACTGTAACTACCGATTTCCCTAATATTGAAGGAATTGTGGCGCAAGCCGTAAATATTGCCAAGAAAAATACCCACCAAAAAATAGAAACTAGTGATTTATTACTAGCAATCATTTTTAATCAGAAAGAACTGCAAAAAATTGCTTTTGAAAAAAAATTAAAGGAGGAAGATTTCTTACAAATTGTTAAATGGCAAGATAATTTAAAAAAAGAAAAAGCAGATTATCGCTTCTTCCATAGTGGTTTTCTTGGGGCGGGGATAGCCGAATCTTGGGTCGGTGGCTACACTTTAGAAACAGAAAAATATTGCAAAGATATCACTAAAAATCTCTCTTATGGAAAGGTAGCTTTTATTATCGTCGGAAGAGATAAAGAAATAAAAGCAGTATCAGAGATTTTGTCCCGCTCTAAAAAGAAAAATGTGATTATCATTGGCGAACCAGGGGTGGGTAAATCCACAATAGTCTACGGTTTAGCCGCTGCTTCCCTTCTTGGCCAAACTTTTGCGGCTCTTCGTTATAAACGTTTCTTGGAACTTGGGGTTGGCTCGCTTTTGGCTGGAGCAAGCAATCGAGGGGAATTAGAACAAAGAATTAAGGATATTTTAATTGAGTTAGAACATTCTGGAAACGTGGTACTTTATATTCCAGAAATTCAAAATATTGCCGGTAGCCCTGGCGCCGAAGAACTTGATATTACCGGTGTATTATTGCCTTACTTAGAAGGGGACCGTTTGCAAGTTATTGCCACTTCAACAAGGGCTAATTATCATAAGTTTATTGAAACCAAAGCCTCGTTCGCCGAAAGTTTCGACTATTTAGAAGTCCCCGAAACAGATTATGAAGAAACCGTGCAGATCCTCATGCATTCTTTAGCGCTACTTGAACCAAAAAATAACTGTTTCGCGACTTATATTGCGTTGAAAAAATTAGTGGAGCTTTCTGAAAAATACTTTCTAGACCGCAAGCTTCCTGGAAAGGCAATTGACCTTTTAGACGAGGCTTTAGCAATGGCAGCCGTCGATAATAGAAATATATTGACAGAAAAAGATATTTTAACAATTGCCTCTGAAAAAACTAAAGTTCCGGTTGATAAACCTACTCAAATTGAAGCCGAAAAACTTCTTAATTTAGAGAATATTTTACACCGCCGAATTGTAGATCAAGATGAGGCAGTCACGGTAGTAGCCGAGGCGCTACGTAGAGCCAGAACAGAGGTTTCTGAAGGCAAAAAACCGATCGGAACCTTTTTATTTTTGGGCCCAACTGGAGTTGGCAAAACTGAAACCGCTAAAGCTCTTTCCCAATTTTATTTTGGTTCCCAAGAGGCCATGATTAGACTTGATATGAGTGAATTTCAGGAAGAAAAAAGTATTTACCGTCTAATTGGTGCACCGCCTGGTAGCGAGGCAAGGGAGGGCGAATTAACCGCTTCTGTTAAATCTAAACCTTTTAGTTTAATTTTACTTGATGAGTTGGAAAAGGCGCACAAGAAAATTTTGGACATTTTCTTACAGGTTTTTGATGATGGCCGACTTACTGATTCGGCTGGTGAATTAGTTTCTTTCACTAATACTATCATTATTGCCACTTCTAACGCTGGTTCGGAACTTATCAGGGAGAAATTAAAGCAAAATGTGCCTTTACTAACCCTTAAAGAGATTTTGCTGGAAGAATTGCAAACTAAAGGTATTTTTAACCCCGAATTCTTAAACCGGTTTGATGAGATTGTTGTCTTTAAACCCTTAGGCCCAGAAGAGGTTATTGCGATCGCCAAAATCTTAGTGGAACAGTTAAAAACAAGGATCGCTAAGCAAGACATTACCCTAGAAACCAATCCAGAAGCAATTGCGGCAATTGCCCGTTCTGGTTACGATCCCATTTACGGTGCAAGACCGTTGCGTCGTTTTATTGCAGAACAATTAGAGAATAGCGTTGCCAAAAAGATTTTATCGGGCGAATTAAAACGTGGCTCCGTTGCCAGAATTGCCCTTGATCCTGCCGGTAATTTAACCATCAGTGAGAAATGAATCTTGTTTAAGCCTAAGAAACACAATTCAGCCTTCAAAACTTGATTTTTTCTTGATATATCAATACATTTTTCTCAATAAGTAACCGGCGCGAAGAAGCGGCGATAAATGAATCTAAATAAAGATTTTGATTGTCCTGACAACATTTTTTTAATATAAAAAGAACCGGACAATAAAATTTTAAAAAAAGGTACGGAAGAGGAGTTTAAAGCAAATAATTAGTTGGAGCACAAGTATAATAAGTGAGAAATCAATTTGGGGGATTAAATTACACGTCGCATAAGAATCATTGTGCGACACGGGTCAAAATAGCTTCTTCTGGCTTTTCGTTTTAAAGGGGAGAGGGATTGTAACAAAACATCAAAGGGAAAAATAAAATCTTCTCTCTTTAGAGTTATCCAAATGTATTACTAAAGTAAAAAAACTCGTCCTAGAGCCTTATAGCGGCTCACTTTCAGATATAGAAATTAAATTTGTTAATTAAAACTAAGAAATAGTAGGTTGTTAATTGCTGACGATCGATTATCGATCGAGTACCCATAGTTATCCACAGTTCTTTCGGGTTTTTTATGTTTGGAGGTCGAAATAAAAGTGAACATCTATGACCTATAGTTTTATATCTTTCCACAAATGGAAAGTTAATGTATCAAACCACATCAGCTATTTATTCCCTCTTTGGCAGGGGACCTGAAAAAATTTTACTCCCCTCCTCTACTTTCCTTATTACCTTTTTTTCAAGAATTCACTAGTACCAGCATTAAAATGAAGACAGCAATACCAACAAATAAATATTCCTTCACTGCCCTAACCGATAGATCCCCTTTTATTTTATGATTAATAATCCCGATTAATACGTAAACTCCGGTAGCCGAAGCTAAACCAGCGGCCGCGGGAGAAAACGGCCAAAAAGATGATACGAAGATAATTTCACTTAAAATTAAGCTACAAATAACGCTAGTGAGTAAAACTTCTGAACTTAAAAACTCTTTTAGCTCTATTTGCCAGAAAGACTGTAAAAAAAGCAACGTCCCAACTACAAAGGAGATTAAAGTTAATAAAACTAAATTGATACCAACTCCAAAAAGAAGTGAGAAAAAAGCAAAAGAAACAAATAAAGTGACGATATAACCTACAGTATGAGCGGCACGTAAAAGTGGGATACTACGTTCCGCAGACACATTATAGATATTTTCAGCTAACAAAATAATGTAAAGAGTAATGCCAAAGACAATTGTTAGTAAAACTTTGAAGAACAAGGATAAATCCACTTGGAGAAACAGCAAACCAAAAGTGGTAGCGTGCAGAACTGGTAAAATAAAAAGGGTGATAAACTCTATTCCCAACAAACCAATAAGCAAAGACCAGACAGAAAGTCCGTAAGAAGCTAATGCAAGGATGGCAAAAACCCCTAAACTCCATTTAAAAGTCAAAAAAGGAATCGAAAAAAGCATAAGGCTTAAAACAGCGGAGCTTATTGCAATTTTCTTTCTTTTACTAATCGTTTTCATTGATGCTTTTTTTTGGCGCCAACTAATAAATGGTGCAAAGCGACTGCCGCGGCATCGTAGGCATCATCTCGGAATTGCCAAACTGGTTTACCTAATTGATCATTAGGTTTAGGTAAGTTTCTTACTTTTAAAATTCGACGGACCCCAATTTGAACCTGTTTTTTAGTGGCTCTACCGTAAGCGCTTATTGTTGATTTTACTTCTAAACCTGTATATTCAAATAAACGTAATTTCTCCTCCGCGGCCACTAACATTATCACTCCCCTAGCCTGCCCAACCGTTATTGCACTGGAAGAATTTTGTCCAAAAAAAATTCTCTCTACTACTAAAGAATCCGGCTTGTAAGATTTGATTACTTTTTTAAGCGCTCTTTTTAGCTCCAAAAGTCGCAAGGGCATATCCTTATCCGGCTTTGTGGTTATACAACCAAAACCGACCAATGAGAAGAAACTACCATCAGGTTTTCGTTTGTTTCCTTCTTTTTTATATTGGATAACTCCCCACCCAGTTGTCGCTGTCCCTGGATCAATTCCAAGAATAATCATTTTTCCTTATCTAAATTCAGACAACCTCCTTTTGAAGAATTTCATCGAGGATGTCGAAGTTTGAGTAAACTTTTTGTACATCTTTTAGATTTTCTATCGACTCAACAAGTTTTAATATCGAATCTGCCGTTTTTGGATCGGTTATTTGGATGCTTGTTTTTGGTTTTTTGATTAATAAAGAGCTTTTTACTTGCAACCCTTCTTCTAAAAGTTTTTTCTTAATAGTTTCCATATCTTCAAGAGTGGTATAAATTAAATATTTACTGTTTAACTTTTCAATATCGGCTGCTCCAGCCGCAATTGCCGCATCGGTTACTGTACTTTCAGCCTCCTCCCCCACTTCTATCGTCAAAACTACTGACTTTGAAAACATCCAAGAAACAGAAGCAGGAACGGCTAAATTGCCTCCGTAACGCTCCAAAATACTTCTAATCTCCTGGGAAGTCCTTTGCCGGTTATCGGTCAAACAATCAATAATTATACCAACACCAGCCGGTCCAAAGCCTTCGTAAGTAATTTCTTCGTAGTGACCTTGCCCTAGTTTACCGCTCCCTCTTTCTACTGCTCGCTCGATATTTTCTTTAGGCATATTGATATTTTTTGCTTCTTCGATTGCCAGTCTTAACTTAAAATTAGTTTCTGGGTTTTGGCCATCTTTAGCAGCAATAGTTATCGCCGCCGCTGCTTTAGTAAAAAGCTTCCCCCTTTTTTGATCCGTTACGCCTTTTTGCCGACGGATCTGACTCCACTTATTATGACCTGACATAAGCTATATTTTAACACAAAGAAAAACCCCGATTTAATCGGGGTTTCTCCTCCTAAGAAAACTACTTAAGTTTGTCGAAGTAATTTGCTTAGGATATTGGCAAGAGGTAGACAAGTTTTATTGTCGTTCCCTTTCGGTCTTGCCACCTTTTCAAACTATGACCTTTGGTTTTCCAGTGCTTCTGGGTGGCAGCAAAGCCAAACCAAGAAGGCACTGTTTGCGGTCGCGCTTCGGTAGTTGACGCTTTCGTGCTCTCCTACCCCAATGCGGCGTAGTATTTCCCTCACCGGCAGGTACTCGGCGCGGAAAATGAGCTCCTTCCTGTCGGTGTGTTCGGAAACCTGGGTTAAGTCAACCTCGATCCCCAGGAGTTGCGACCAAGTCGCGACGAAGGTTGGGTTGGGGTTATGGTACCCCATCAGCTGTACACCTTTGACGGCGCCAACTCCTGCTTCTTCTATCGCTTCTCGAAGTACACCTTCCTCCCCTTTTTCGAAGGCTTCCGCTACTGCCTCTCCAACAATCCTTTTTAGAAAGCCCATGACGCAGGGCTGACCAAAACGATTGGTGGGTCAGCTGGCTCTCCTTCTGGTGTGTCGGCGAAGGGTCTTCCCTGCACCACCACTGCCACCTTATAGGTTCCGTCTGCGTCAATGCCCCAGGTTACAGCGTTGATGTTTGGCGCCTCGCCATACACTACTCGGTCGAAGTCGGGAGTTCCGTCGGCCTTGGTTTGCACTCTTACTTCGGCGAAACCAAAGCGAGAGTAAATCCGCCGGCTCGGCACATCGAGTTTCCAGGCGTTCTCTCCTCGCTCTTTGAAAAACCCCGGTAGCCTCCTCTCCGCCTCCTGCGGACTTATCCAAGTAGGCATCTCTCCTCTTTTTAGGCTATTTTGGCCAATTAGATGGATCAAATTCCACCACAAATTAAAGTGAATGTCAAGTACTATGGGTTAATAATTAACTTGCACAAGTTTTACTAGTTTAGCATTGCACCTTTAGCTTTGCACCTTCCAGGTGCAAAGCTAAACCTAAAATCTAACATGATTGACTTGTGAATACATTTTTACTAAAATCAGCTAGCTAAAGGAGAGGAGAGATGGAAGCACTTGAAAACCAGATAAGGCAGATCTGTCATCTCTACTTTGAGGACTGGCAACCTAAACTAATAAAGCAACCGGTTTCTCTGAGAGCTTTTGGACTTGTCGACGAGTTATTAGTTATTACCAGTGTTTGGAGTTTGATTTCTTTCTTTTACAACCGTAATTTTTTCTTTCTACTTTTAGGGATTTTGCTTCTAGGTTCTACGTTTTTTATTAGACGCCTGCGAGCAAATCTTCAAGAAAGAAACCAAACACAGTCTGCACCAACTCAAAAGGAGAAGCTGATAAAGGAAATCTTTACTGAAACCACAATGCACCTAACAATTATCGAAAAGCAGCATCCTCTAAGTGATGGTGAGGAGATTTTACTTATGCACTTAGGCAATATAAGTGCTATGAATAAAGGTGTTGGTAGGGATACAAAGATTGCTCACTTACTTGAAGAAGCTAGTAATACCCGTTTGATCAATATAAGGGTCTTTAAGCTTCTTTGCCAAAAATTTCAAGTAAATGTTCCTTTCTAAGCACGTTACTGTGGTAGCGTGCTTTATTATTTCTCTCAGCACTTGACAACTCCTTATAAAATAACCCTATACTAAAAAGTATGGTACTATCTCCGGAACTTGATCCTCAAAAGAAAGAAGCTATCGAAGCGGCGATGAACGCGGATTGGGAACGAGCGGTATTTCTAAATTTAGCTTTGCTTAAAAAATATCCAAAAGATATCGAAACCTTAAATCGCTTAGCCCGTTCCTATTTTGAATCTGGACGACTAAACAAATCTAAAGCTACCTATAAAAGGGTTTTAAATCTAGATCAATACAATAATATCGCTCTCAAAAATTTACGCCGCCTTGTCCATTTAAGGGCAGCTGATTTAGAAAAAAACTCGGCTACCCCACTAAGCCCTGAATTATTTTTGGAAGAACCCGGTAAAACAAGGATTTTGTCTCTAGAAGATTTAGCAATGGATCGGATTTTGGCAAGACTACGAACTGGAAATATATTAACCTTAAACACTAAAAGAGATGAGGTTATTTTAAGCAATAAAGAAAACGAAAGGATTGGAAAATTACCAAAAATTTGGAGCAAGAAAATCGCTACTGCCCAAAAAGCGGGTAGCAAGTTTAGTGCAATCGTTAAGGCAGTGAAACAACTTAATTCTGACGGTTATGGTGTTGATATTTTGATTAGGGAAACTGAAAGGGGTCCAAAAGTTACCCAGGCAATTTTTCCGTCTGAAACTGATTTCGTTAGCTTTGTTAAAGAAGACGCCCTCTCGCTTTTAAACCAACCTACTTTAACAACTTCAGATGATGAGGGGATGATCCTCAAAGAAAAGTCGCCGGAATCTACTTCATTAGAGACACTACGGGAACAAGAGGCAACTGAAGAAGACGAAGAAAACGAATAAAAATTAGCTTAATTCTTCCTCACCCACTGTTCCGGTTATTTCCGCCTTTCTCACTTCTGGAACCACAACTCCATCGCTTATTTTCTCTTCTTTTTCAGCTCTTTTTTCCTCATATCGCATCTTTACTTTCGAAGATTCCTTCTTTACCGACGCTTTTACCTCATCCTCTATTTTAGCTCCCTTTTCGGAAATTTCCGGTTCTTGTTTAGTCCCTTCTGCAACATCCGTTCCTTTTGGGCTAGTTTCAGTTTCCGACGTATTTTTCGTTTCTTCTAAAACCACTTTTTTCTTAATTATAGATTCGATCGCTCCGTAAGGAGAAGACAAATTGGCCGCAGGAATTTGCAACATAACCTCATCCCCTACTTGGCCTTTAAAATGGTCCACAGCACTAGGCAAAACTTTATAAGAACCTTCACTGGTAACCGCCGCAAATTTACCATCCTTTTTTGTTAAAATACCGATTGTTTTATGCCTTTTTATGTGTTCTATCTGCTTAAATCTTTTTTGGCCGGCTTCCTCAACCAGTTTTAAGGTATCGCCCACCACCAGCAAAGATTTTGAGGCGTAGTTTGCGGGCACTTCGAATTTTTCACCCTCACTAGTAACCATCTGCTCACCATCAAAAACTCCAACCTTTCCAGGCAATTCTTTGGCGTCTGGTCTTCTAGAAACACCAGTGTTTTCCAAATCAGCCAAGAGCTGGCGAACTAATTTTATTGAACTCTCGGCCGCAGTCAGGGATTGACGAATTAAATCTATTTTATTTATGGCTGCTCACCTTCCTTTCTTGGCAAAATTATCTCTCCTGATATTATTTCTTTTTCACCAGCCGGGTTTGGGGATTGATGCAACTGCCCAGATTGCTCTTGAAACTCGACCCTTGTAGAGGGCTTATCAGAAAGATTTGGTGGGGTTGGTTCGGTAACTTCTTTTCCTTCAATCGGTGTTGTTTCAGTTGCCCAAGATGGCAAAATTGGTTGCTGACCCTGCCTAAACTTAGTTTCACTCCATTTTCTGATTATTCTTTCTACTTTTTCGACCTCTCTTGAGTATTTTGCCCTTGAGTGAGCGATAGCGCGCTCCTTTGTACCGGTAGTTGTTTGGATTGGGAATAGTGACCGGGCACTAAAAGGAGACGAGGCGGTATCGTCTATTTGCAATTTTAGATACATTTCAAACCTACCTAAATTAATTAGATCATTTTCTAGAAAGGCTGGTGTAAACTCTCTTTCCAGAAAACGAGCGTCAGTAGGGCCGATTCCAAAACAAATCAAAGTGCCAATATTGCCAAAAACAGCGTCTCTCACTGCTTCTGGCATTTGCTCAATATATTGATGAGTTAAGGTTAGATCTAGCCGATATTTTCTTGCTTCCGACAAAACAATCGCAAAAGCTTCGGTGGCAAAGTTTTGAAATTCATCAGCATAAAGAAAGAAATCCCGTCGGGATTCTTCGGGAATATCTACTCTTCTCATCGCCGCAAATTGCAATTGCGAAACGATCATCGCTCCCAAAAGGGCAGTATTATTGGCACCAATTCTACCGCTTGCTAAGTTGACAAAGAAGAGTTTACCGCCATTTATAACCTCATCCACTTTAATACTACTTTTTGGTTGCCCAACAATGTTTCTTATTAGTTCTGAATTTAGAAACTGACCTACTTTGTTTTGAATTGGACTAATAGCCTCGGTAATCAATCTTTCGTTTTGCTCCATCCTGGCAAATTCACTGTTCCAGAAAAGTTTCATTTGAGGATCGTTGATTAAACCAACGATATATTTTCGATAATCCCGATCGGTCAGTAACCGTGTTATGGAAAGCAGAGAAGTATTAGGAACTTCAAGTAAGGTAAGGATACAATTTTTTAAAATATATTCTAACCTTGGTCCCCAACTCTCCGCGAAATATTTCTTAAAAACATCAACTAAAGAATCTGCCGTCAAAGTTCTCTGCCGAGGGTCAAACATTTCTAACATATTTAAAGAAACTGGGTAGAGGGCATCAGCTGGGTTAAAAATAACTACATCCTCTAAACGCTCTTCTGGTACAAAATCTAGCAGTTCATCAATTAATTGCCCGTGCGGATCCAAAACCGCTAGACCCTCTCCAGCCCTAATATCTTGAATAATCATATTTTTAAGAAGAGTACTTTTACCTGTTCCTGTTTTTCCAATGATATACATATGTTTTCGGCGGTCAGCTTTTTTAATACCGAAAGGAATCTTTACATCCCGAAAAATTGTCTCACCAATAATAGTGCTTCCGCTCGTTGGTAAATTTAATGGCGGCTCCCCTTTCTTTGCTCGGGTCCAAGATATAGTCGGGGTCTCGACACTAATATTAGGCAGGTGAAATATCGAGGCAAGCTCTTCAATCGTTAAAACATAGTTGCCTTCTTGTTTTGGGAGGAATAAGCGATCTTGAAATTCTCTAATAATTGCTGTTGCATTCGGTGAATCTGGATTAGCAGCGAACCCATTTAAACTAGCCGTGGAAAATTGTTGAAAACTAGCTAAAGCTCCTGAAAGCCTGTTTTCAGCTGCTGACACGGTCGGTGCGATTGCTACGACTCTAATTTTTGTCTCAAATCCCATTTTAGAAAGTTTATTTTCAATAAGTTTCAAATCAAGTTCTTTACCAGCTGAAAGTCTAACTGGTTGGGGTGGGCTGCTTCTTTGAGGTTCTAATGGAACAGGTCCGCGCATTGCGTGACTAAAAACATTACCAAAAATATTCAACGTGTGTTTCCCAACATCCAAGGCAATTCCTCTTGGATCCAAGCTAATTTCTCCCTGACCCATTCTTACCGATTCAACATAATCATGACCCCTTTCTTGCCAAAAATCGTCAACCGGCCTAATTAAAATCTGAACCCAGACCCTCTCATCCGCTCCTAAATTACCGACGGCGCTAGTTATCGCCGCCAAGGGATCGACTTCAAAATCCCTAAAGGTCTTGATCGGGAAGATAAAATCTTTAGCGAGAGAAATTTCGCTAGCAGCAACGTTCGCACCATCCGGAATACTCCTAGTATAATCTAAGGCTTGTTTTATCTCGGCATCGGGATATTGAGCGTAAATTTGGGATTGAACAAAATTTTCAAAAATTTTGGGAGTATAAACATAAAAACGAATACCTTCAGTACTGGAAGCGATTTCTAAGGATAAGTGTTCTCGAATTTGGGGAGTAAATCGAATTAGGCCATGTAAAGAAGCAAACATCTGCTCCGCAGCAATCGGAAGTTTTTCATTTTCCCGAGGAAGCTGTATGGAAAGAAGAACCCCCTCCTTACTAGCATTAACGGTCGCCTCAACGCTTAGTTTTCTAGCTGCCCGGTAAGCAAAAAAAGAAGCTAAGGCAAGAACAATTATGATTATTGAAACATAAAGCATTTATTAACCTCTCTTGTTTACTACAAAAGTTTTGTAATTTTCTCCTCTCTTAATTTAAATTATTCTAGCACAAACTTAACCATAAATCAATGTGGAAACTAAAAAAGCGCTTACCCTTAGGAAAGCGCTTTTTTAGGGGACACTAATTTTGGTGTCCCCTGGAAGAAAGGAGAGAGATCAAAAATTATGATAACACACCTTAGCCCAAAAGTCAAGGTATTGTTATTATCACTTAAATTTTTTAATTGGTTATTAAAAAAAGGAGACCGGAAATGTCTCTTCACACATCGGAGGTGGAATAGGTTTCACACCTTGGGGTATAGTTTGGTCAAAGAACTTGAAACTCATTTTATTGATTACTTATTAATTCAAGACGATGGTAAAAATCTCTTCCCAAAACGATTATTATGTCTCCTTGGGCGTCGGGTAATTCCTCTCTTATGATTTTTACTTGTAAAAATTTGGCCAATTTAGCAACGGTTCGGCTATTTTCCTTAGCATAAATTAAAGTTTCAGTTGTTTGTTCCTCGTTTTTAACAGAAACAACTTCTAAACCCATATTGGCAATTACTCTTGAAACAAAATTTCCCATACCGGATACTTGCGTAGCGTTCCTAATTTCAATTTTTTTAGCCTCACTTGCTAAGTTGGTATCGAGTAGATTTTCGGAAATCATATTATCAAGCAACTGCGGATCAAAATTAACTCCTTTTAAAGTTTTATCTAAATAAATAAATTCTAATTTGTCTAAGCTGCGAGTATTTTTTATTTTCCAGGAAAGTGAAAGAAAATCTTTGAGTGAGAGTGAGGTTTTTATCTGCTTTGACGGCCAGCCTTCTTTAAAAGGCTGGAGGAAAAAATCGAGAGTAAATAATTTTTCCTTTAGTTTTTTTAAATTTTCTTCTCTTATTTGGACTTCTTCCAAAGAAATATAGCCGTCAATTGGAACTGCTAATGCCTTCTGGGCAGAAGAGAGCAAAATATCAATCCCCCTCTTCTCTTTTTCCGTTTGTCCTAGCCAATAAGAACTGTAAAGAGGTTGGGTTCCGTAATTTTTGGGCAAGGGAACTTCTACTTCCTTGGGTATAAAAATCACCACTAACCTCTCTTCTTTTTGTTCATAAGATAATAAAGCTAACTCGTCCGCTCGATCAGACTTTAAATTCATGAGTAAAATATTTACTCTTGTTTTGAAATCTAGGCCTTTTTCGTAATTTAAAGTAGATTGTAGTTTATTAAAAGGTCGAAAAATTAATGAAGTGACCTGTGAAAATCTAAAGACAAGATTAAAGATAATTGCGGCAAGAGCTAAAATAATAAGAAAGCGCAAAATATTTTTTCTTTGCCGGCCTAGTTGTTCCTTTTGCCAAAGTTTATGACCTTTTGTTTGATTGAATACTTTAGCGGAAAATCCTCTTAGGAAAACTTTATGGAGCTTGGGCATATTTAATTAGTTATTCCCCACTCTTTCTTTTAATTCTTTAAGATGAGTTTCCTTTAGTCCGGACAGGTTAATTTCTTTCTTCCAGGATTGTAATAACAGTTCCACTGTTTTCTCTCCTCCTAAAATTCTGGGAATAATACAATAATCAGCTCCTTTTTCGTAAAGTTCCAGAGCCCCTTTTTCGGTCGGCGAAGTAACAATCTTTGTAAGAGCGCTACCTCTTTTTTTAAGTTCGTTAAGAACTTGCAGATTATCTTCTTTATCAAAAACCGTACTGACAATAAGTTTAGCTTCCTTGAGACGCGCTTGCTCAACAATTTCTGGGTCAGAAATATCACCAAATAAAGTGTTTATCCCTTCACTATCAAGCCGATTAACAACGAGAGGGTTAAAATCTACTACCAATGTAGGCACTTTTTTTCTCTTGAAAAGCCCTAGTAAGTTCGATCCAAGCCTGCCACAACCAATTAAAACAACATGATCTTTCAATTCTCCTTCTTCTTTCCGAATTTTTTCGCTTGGGTTTCTCCGCTCCAAAAGCGAAAGTAAAGGGCTTAGATAGTTTATAATTTTACGATCAAATATAACTAAATAAGAAGAAAGGGCAAAGGTTATTAAACTAACCAATGTGACTAAAGAAACAGTTTCGGGTTCTATAAGTTGAAAACTTACTAACACCAAAATCAAAACAAGGGAAAATTCACTAATTTGAGCAAGTGATAGCCCCGTAAACAGAGCGGTTCTTTTTCTAAATCCAAGATAAAGCATACTTAAGGTTACGCTTATCACCTTTACTAAAATAATTGCCAGTGATATTATTAACGCTTGGTTAAAAAGTACCTTTAAGTTACTTAGTGAAATTTGGGTTCCTAAAAATACAAAAAAGATAACCAAGAAAAAATCCCGCAAAGGTCTAATTCTAGAGGCGATTTGGTATTCCTCCCTAGTGTTTGCAAGACTTAAACCAGCTAAAAAAGCACCCGCACTTGGAGAAAAATCTAGAAAATTTGCTAAGGCTGCCATCATAAAAGCGTAAGAGAGCGCTCCTAAAAACAAGACTTCTAGGTTCTTGGCTAACTTATCAAAAATATAGGCTAGTAAAAATTCTTTCAGTAAAATCACCAAAATAATAAGGGTCAACCCTTTAAGAATAATACCGGCGGCAATAAAGGTTGGCGTAAAGTCTCCTAATTGGCTAAGAACAATTAAAACAGCGATGGCGAGTAAATCCTGTAAAATGAGAATCCCAACCGTAATTTGGCCATAGAGCGAATCCAAATCTCTTTTGTCAGAGAGTAGCTTGACTACTAGAGCCGTGCTACTAAAAACAGACACCAGTGCCAAAAGAACCGCATTAGTTTGAGATAAATTCAAATATTTAGCAACGGCGAATACTACTGCGAAAGTTAGTAAAACTTGAATAAAAGTAATCAGGGGTATTTTTTTAGAGAAACCTTGAAGGTTCTGAAATTTTAGTTCTAACCCTACTAAGAAAAGTAATAGAGCGATTCCCACTTGGGCAAAAGAAGCAAAAATTTCTTGGCCGGAAAAGGTTGAAAAGACCGGTCCGATTATTAAACCAGCGAGGATATAACCAAAAACTAAAGGTTGTTTAAAAAAAGAAGCTAGCGCGCCTAAGAAACTCGCCAGTACCAGCGCGAGGGTTATCTCCAAAAAAATGGCAGGCATTAAATATATTTTACACGAATTAAATTAACTTACAAGCAAAAAATAGATAGAAAAAATCTAAACCTAAGGGTCAGACCCTCAAAGTCGTAAAGAAAAACGACCCTGAGCGGTGAGTTTATCAAACCGTCGAATGGGTCGCATTTCCTCCTAAATAGACCTCTTTGAGGTCTGCGTGCTTTGCAGTAAAACCTCTGTGAGATTTACTTGGGAAAATCGGATTTGAGCTTGGTCTCACCCCAAGCACCACTTGCGTGGCTCCGTCTCTGTCGATAGTTCGGCCTTGGTTCTCGGTGCTTACGCAGCCGAAGTGGAGAAACCAGACCGAGAGTCTATCAGTTTGATCCCAGGACACAGTCGGTCCTTGGTCGCTACCGCCATGCCGATGACCACTCTCCCGAACTCGCTTCTCACGAAGATCACAAGGAGTGTCGTTAGTACAGCGATCGTGAGGAGACTGCCGACAATGATCGCCATTATGATCGGATTCTTGATGAAGAACATCACGATCAAGGCGATTCCCAGGCCGACAAAGGCCGTAATCATCACTATCGGAAAGTCGTCCTCGTGCTTCAGCAGGAAGCGGTTGACAGGAACCAGTACGGCGAGCAGCCCTCTACCGAGAAGTCGTAAAGGCGAGTACTGACCCAGGAACACTGGGTGTAGTATGTACCTCCCGATGAACCGAAGGATGAACGGCGTTTGCCGTTCTATCTTGGCCAAACGCTGCTCGTAGGCCCTGACCGCCGCCCTAGGCGGGGCGACTGGTTCAAATGGCTGAGGAACGGCCTTGGGTCTCTTGGCTGCTCGCTGTTGCATGACAGCCGAGAGAAACAGGAATGGGGCCTTGATCACAGCGAAGACCTTGCTGAAGGCCCAGGCGATGGTGGCCCACACACAGGTCCAGAAGTAGATGCAGCCGTTCGGCGGCTCTACTAGGACATAGTAGTGGAACTCCAGCCACCTGCGACCGAAGAAGGTCCCGTGTGGCCAGTTGGCCAGGTCGAACTCCCACTCCCACACTGGTTCAGCCTTCCGTGTCCGTGCCATGTGTAGATTTCTCCTTTCCTTACTACGCAGCCGGTAGCCTCCACATCTACTAACTGCAACATTTGAATGTGCTGTTCTCTTACGAGAACGACGCTTATTATACCAGAAATAGGCTGGGAAGTTAAGGACTATGGGGTGAAATATGAAGATCTTGAGGTATAAATTTCTCAGATTTTTTCTAAGAAGTTTTCGAGATCAGAAGGTAGTGGGGCGTTAAATTCAATGTATTTAAGAGTTTTTGGGTGAATAAAACCTAAGAAGGCCGCGTGGAGAAACGGCCGCGGGAGAAGAGGTTTTCCGCCATAAAGTTTATCCCCTACTATTGGGTGGCCAATTGCGGAAAAGTGAACTCTAATTTGGTGCGTCCGACCAGTTTTTGGTTCTACTTCTAATAAACTGTACTTATCACCAAAATATTGTTTAACCCCATAGATAGTTTCCGCTTCTTTTCCTTCTCCCCCAACGCGCCACTTTTTTAAAATGAAAGGATCTCTTTCAATTTTTAGATTTATCTCTCTATTTTCTGGTAAAAGTTTTCCGGAAACCAAACAAAGATATTTTTTGGAAACCCTTCTTTTTTTAAACTGTTCCTGCAAAAATTTTAAGGCACTTTCTGTTTTGGCAACCACAAGAACGCCGCTGGTTCCGCGATCTAATCGGTGAACAATTCCCGGACGGGTCTTTTCACCGGGAAGGATCTTGTTTGTGTGGGCGGCAATTGCATTAGCTAAAGTTCCTCTTTGCGCCTCTGAAGTCGGATAAATCACCACTCCAGCATCTTTATTAATAACCAAAATTTCGTTATCTTCATAAATTATCCTTAAGGGAATTTTTTCCGGTTGGATTCTTTTAGGAGGAGGGAAAGTTATTTCCAGAAAATCGTCTTTGCGAAGGTTGTAACTAGCTTCCGTAGGTTTTTTATTTACCGTGATTTGGCGGTTCTTAATTAGTTTCTGAATCTCACTACGACTTATGCGTTCTAAGATTTTAACAAGGTATCTATCAAGCCTACTTATCTTTGGTTTAACCTTAATTAAAATCCTTCTCACACTTTCTTATTCAGAAACATATTAATTTCGTTCAAAATCTCATCCGGAGCCATTGCACTTTTAATAATGTAACCACTCGCTCCAAGGGAAAAACCCTCTTTAATAATCGCGTCTTGCCCTAAATTTGTTAGTATTACAATTGGTCCATTTTTAACTTTTGGCGGCTTATTTTTGGCATCTCTAAGAATCTCTAAGCCATCTTTTTTAGGCAACATAATGTCAAGTAAAACTAGATCATAACCACCAGTTAAAAATTTTTGCTCGCCTCCAAGACCATCAGCAGCAACTTCTACCTCGTAACCTTCTTCAGTCAAGAGTTCTTGATAAAATTCCCTCATAAACTGATCGTCTTCGACTACTAATATTTTTTTGGTACTTTCCATAATTGACCTCCTGATCTCTAACGTACTTTACTCTGACAATTAATACAAAGTACGGCTTGGGGCATAACCTCTAGTCTACCAGAATTAATTTTTTGACTGCATCGCTTACAGATTCCATATTTGCCTTCTTCTATTCTTTTTAAGGCTTCTTGAACCTGACGTAAATTTTCTGTTAATTGAATTTGGGTAGCATGAATACGATCATGACCTTCTGTCTCAGTAATGTCATCATCTAACGTGTTTGAGATACTCCTATCCTCAAGAAGATAAGGATCCTCTTTCTTGTACAAGTCTATTTCTTTCTCTAACCTAGATTTCAATTCTTCTAATTTATTTTTAGTTGTAGTGTAATTCAACTTTTTCTCCTTAAAAACTTATTATTAAAAATGGTAGTTAAAACCTGAAAATCTCCCTTTAAATTGCGCTCCCTTTGTAAGTATAAAGCAATAAGTCCAACGATGGCAAGTAGTAGGGCAAGGACTTGGTCAATCTTAAAATTTAGAAAATAAGTAGACTCGGCTCTTAAAAACTCTACTAAAAACCTGATTATCTCGATAAAAATAACCGCCGAAAGAAATGTTACACCACTTTTATTCTTAACCTTATCAATTTTTTTTAAAACAAAAAAAGTCGCTAAACCTAAAGCAGCCTCGTAAAGCTGAGTTGGGTGCCTTCTTCCTATTTCGCCAATAAACTTAACTCCAAAAGGCAGTGAAGTTTCGATCCCAATTTCCGTACCCGCTAGAAAGCTACCAATTCTTCCAATTACAAAAGCGAGAGTTGCCGCAGTGGCGATGATATCGGCTACCTGAAAAAATGGCCATTTTCTTCTTTTAGTGTAAAGATAAAGAGCTAAGAGTCCACCTAAAATACTACCGTGGAAAGAAAGTCCTCCACTCCAAATTGCAAAAATTCGCAAAAAATCATCTCTAAAAGCTTCGTAATGGAAAGCAACAAAATATAACCTTGCACCGACCAGCGCGCCAATAAGAATAAGGATGCAAAGGTCAAGGAGTTTTTCCTCGTTATAACCTTGTCTTTTTCCCTCTCGCCAAACAAAAAAAGTACCAAGTAAGTAACCGACGGTTAGGAAAAGACCAAAAGAGCGAATTGCAACCGGTCCAATATCAAATATTATTGGTAACATTGTAATTTTAGCGAGATCTTTTAACTCGGGAGACTCTGATTAGTCCTGAGCAAGAAATAATTTTGACTCCTTTTTTTTCTAATTCATCAAGCAATAAATTCATTCCCAAAGAATCGGAAACCATATGCCCAGCCACAACCACGTTAATATGAAATTTCTCTGCTTCTCGGCGGTGCTCTTCACCTAAGTGCATATCAATACTCGTTCCCACTCCAGCGTGCGAGAGTTTTTCATAAATTTCCTTGGCCCCTTCGGTTCCACCAGTAAACCCTAAAACAGCAATTTTACCAGCCCGATTTTTTTCTGATCCGGAAACGACCATTGGACCAGCTTTAAATTTGGCGGCTTGTTGGTATTCGGCGATTTTGAGAAGCATCTCAATTACTTCCCCAACTGTTTCTGGTTTGGTTTTTTCTACTTCTTTTTTTACAAAACTGTGAGCTAAATTATCGGTCGGGGTATGAACGCTCATAAAAGGAATATTTAAAAGCCGGGCGGCATCAACTGATTGAAAATGGTTAATCGGCCCCAGTTTCCTTCTCACTTCCCCAATTCTACTTTTTAGGACTCCTTCAGCAACATTAATTGGTACACCCTCGGCTGCCAAAAGATCAACTTGCAAATCCATAACTTCATCAAGGCTGGCTAGTGCGCCACCGTGGGGGTGATGTCCCCAGATAAGATCAATTTTTTCTCCTTTTTCACTCAAACGATCGGCTAATAAAACTTCACCAACACCCATATCAACTCCAGCTAAAATACTATTAACCCAAGTTGAAGGATCTCCAAATAAAACTCTTGTGTCCGAATAGGGGTTGGTTAAAGATTCTCTATCAAAATATTTTTTCTTACTCGAGGGCATTTCTTCATACTCTTTTTTTGCTTTTGTGAGCGTTTTCTTAACCCCATCTTCCCCACGGGGATCAGCCTCCATACCCTTTTTTATAACTAACTCGTAAATTTCTTTAATTTCCATTAAGAGCCTATTTTACCATAAAAGAAGAAAAACAGGAAAAAAATGAGGGTGAACTCTAACGCAGAGTCACCCTCTAAGGTTTGATTAGCTTAGATTTACTGACAAGCAAGTAGTGGTTCTCTCAACTCCCTCCACTTGCTGTACTTGAGCAATAAAGGCCTGGAGTTCCTCAAAGCTGGGTCTCTCTACAACCACTACCGCATCGTAGGGACCGAGCAAACTTTCTGCAGAAATAATATCCGGCAAAGAACTAATCCCCTGCTCTACTTCTTTTGCAGAGAGTGGTTTAGCTTCGACTAAAATATGGGCCCTTCTCACTCCGTCTTCCTTCCTGCCGTTAGACTTTAAAAAGCCGTTTGGGCCGTCGAAAGTTCCCACGCAATCCCCTTTCTTCCTTGATTGGGTTTGATTGCTGTCAATCTTAGCAAACAACCAGCCTTTTGTCAAACCAAGATAAACGAGGCCAAATCTTTAAGTATTCCTAAATTATAACTTCTTTTAAAGAAAGTGGGGATTTAGTAATGGTTTGCAGCCTATTATCAGTTAAAATTACCACGTCTTCCAACCTAACTCCGCCCCAGAGGGGTATATAAATTCCCGGTTCAATTGTAAAAACATTGCCCGCTTGCAGTTTTTCGGCTCGTCCAATGTAAAGAGTCGGTTTTTCGTGAATTTCCAGACCAACTCCGTGCCCTAAACCGTGACGATAAATATGATCGCTTTTGCTTCGTAACCACTCCTTAACTTTCTCATCCACCCTACCCGCCGCTGTTTTCTTCTGAATAATTTCTTTACCCAATTCTAGTGCTTGGGATACTAATGTATATATTTTCTTTTGCGTATCATCTGGGTTTCCAACAAAAACTACTCTGGAAAAATCACTTGCGTAACCAGCAACTACCGCCCCAAAATCTAGCTGCACTTGGTCTCCTTTTTTAATTTTTCTCAAGCCGCTACCGTAATGGGGCATTGCTGAATTAGAACCAACCGCTACGATAAAGGGGTGCCAAGCTGCCTTTTCCGCTCCAGACTCTCTCATAAAGCGTTCTAGTTCCCAAGCAATTTCACGTTCTCTTACTCCCGGCTTGATAAAGCCTAATATATGTTTAAAGGTTCGGTCGCAAATTTTTACTGCTTTCTCAATTTGTTTGATCTCTTCTTGGTCTTTGATAGCTCTCAAATCTTCAACAAGATCAAAAGTAGCTACCCATCTTATTTTGGTGCCCTTTTTTAAATAATTTAGAACGGCGTGGGAAAGGTGTTTTGCTTCAAACCCGATCCGCTTTATTTCTTCTTTTTGGATAAAGTAACTTAGAAAATCTTTTTTAAAGTCCTCAATTGGTACAAATATGAATCTGCCGTCAGTCGCAGTTTTATTAATCTTAGCAACAATTTTCTTCGCTGCTTCCTCGTAACGGCTATCAACGCAAAGGAAACAACTGCTTCTACTCACTACTAACCAACCAAAAGAACTTTCAAAAGCGCTTAAGTAGACTCGATTTGCATAAGAGTTTAAAATAAAAGCATCTAAATTATTTTTTTCAAAAACTTTTCGCAGATTAGCGATTCTGTTTAAATAAACCTCCATATGTTCAAACTTGACGTTTGTTAACGGCTAGATTATAATACATATCCAGTATGTTAAGTACGCCTCATCTACTGGTTGGCGCGGCAATTGGCCAAATTATCCCCAATCCAGCTTTGGCAATACCTTTAAGTTTCCTAAGTCATTTTCCTCTTGATGCCGTCCCGCATTGGGACGGTGGTGCCCCAAAACCGCCTTTTAAATTAACCACGGTGTTAAAAACTATTTTAGACCTTACCTTTGGTTTAGCCTTAATTTTCGTTATTATTAGTGGAAAGCAAAGGGAACTTTCAATTTTGGCTAGTTCATTGGCGGCAATTTCGCCAGATATTATTCAGGGAATGATCACAATCTTGGGCTTAAAGTGGAAACCGCTCAACGTTTTTAGCACCTTTCATTTGAATATTCAGGGAAGAATTGGACCAGTAATTGGGCTTTATACAAGCACGGTCACGGCAGTAATCGCCTTACTTCTTCTCCTTAGAAGTTAAACGCTGCACATACTCGCCGATTCTTGTATCAATTTTAATCTTATCTCCATTTTTTATAAATAGCGGTACGCTAACTTGCATTCCGTTAGAAAGGGTTGCACTCTTGTAAACGTTGGAAACACTATCTCCTTTAACTCCGGGCCCAGTTTCGGCCACCGTAAATTCCATAAGTCTTGGTAATTCTAAACTAAGGGCTTCTTTATCAAAAAATAAAATTTCGTATTCTTCTTCCTCTTTTAGAAATTTTGCCGCCTCCCCTATCTGGTTTTTGTTCAAACTAAACTGTTCCCAACTCCTTGTATCGGTAAAGTTAAAAGAGGCTTCGTCTTTCCAAAGAAACTTAACTTTCTTTTTTTCAAGGTGGGCTTCGTTAACCCTTGCGCCACTTATAAAACTTTTTTCGGTTATTGTGCCAGAGCGTAAATTTTTTACCTTGAGTTTAATATTGGCACTTCCCCGCCCCATTTTTAGGTGCTCGTAATTTAAAACTTCGAAGATATCGTCTTTTTCTTCAAAAAATTTTCCCGCTCTAAGTTCAGTTATGTTTACCATAAATATAAATGGTGCCGGCGGTCGGAGTCGAACCGACATGAGCTTGCACTCACAGGTTTTTGAGACCTGCGTGTCTACCATTCCACCACACCGGCACATTTTACGGGGCTGCGTATACCAGTTCCGCCGCGTCAAACGCGGCTGGAACGTTCAACGTTCCGCCACTTGCCCCTTTGTACAACCGATTATATAATTTTCAGGCTGTTATTTCAATGGATTTTTGAGGAGACACTAATAAAAAATTTAGCTTTGTAAGCTTTGCACCTTCGAGGTGTAAACGCGTAAACGTATGGTAGTACCCAATCTACTTAGAACGCATTTTTTCGACACCGTAGAATTTACGCCTTTCGCCTTTGAACCGCAAATCAATTTCTCCCAAAGGACCGTTGCGATGCTTGGCAATCATCAACTTTATATCTTCAAGGTTCTCTTGATCTTCCCGATACAGGAACATTACCACGTCAGCATCCTGTTCAATCGCACCACTCTCCCGAAG
>Ga0209541_10000711_pt1 | contig 66031 bp, 63 predicted proteins | sample RifCSPlowO2_01_FD_184027 | JGI IMG/M metagenome (GOLD analysis project Ga0209541, IMG submission 184027) | Groundwater microbial communities from Rifle, Colorado - Rifle CSP2_plank lowO2_0.1 (SPAdes) (version 2) | ecosystem: Environmental > Aquatic > Deep subsurface > Groundwater | place... | reverse complement strand
ACCGCATACTGCCGTTTCCGATTATTATGCAATCCTTCATCAGTTTCGCCATCGCAATCATTGTCTTTACAGTCGGGAATTTCCGGTTCCGGTAGTTTGGCGCCATGGCATTCGTTGTCTCCGCCAATTACCCCGCCAATGCACAGTTCAATACCTGTAATGCATGACCCTTGTCCAATAGTGGGATGATTTAATGGCAGTTCTATCGTAATAATATTGCCATACTGATCCATTTGGCGAGTTTTATAACACGGCTTGGCTTCCGTCTGCACCGTTTCCGGCTCTAAGCCGCAGGTGTCAGGAATTCCATTGCATAGTTCTCGTTCAGCAGGCCCGACATAATTTAAACAAGTCAAATTTTCATTAATGCAAGAATAAGTGCCGGCAGAACAGCGGCCGAGGCCATCCAATTCTAGATTTTCCCCTAGTCCAGACCCGCATTTCTGCCCTTTTTCGGGAAAGGATTCATTAATTTTAGAATTGCAGTTGTCATCATATTGATTGCATAATTCCACAGCACTGGGATTAATATTGTTATCCAGATCGTTGCAGTCGTATTTAAACACCTCGGGAGAGCAGTCCTGCCCAGAAATACAGTTATCGAATGTTCTGGCGCAAACCGACGGTGGCACTCCGACTTGGTAGACAATTTCTAGATTATTATTACAATAACTGTCATTATCTTCATCGCAGCCGTTGTCTGGGCCGCCAGCGCAATCAGAATCTTTCCCATCATTGCAAATTTCCGGCCAGTCGGGAGAGCATTGGACCGGCCCTAACGATTCCTTATCGCAGCTGCTGCATGCTAATGAAAAAGAAGATAAGAGAGGAAGAACTAGCCATTTTACTTTTCGCACTATACCCTCTAGTACTGCCATAACACTAATTTTGAGGGATCATTCCGTTATTTATAAATATTTAGATTATTTGTGTCTGTGAGACAGTAAAACCATATTCTAACTCTTAAGAATAAGAAAAGAACAGGGTGGAAATTTGCCCAGAAAAGAGAAGAAAGGGTAGATACGGCTTACGGACTCACAACCGTAGAGCATAATCTATTTTGGGTGGGAGCATAACTTTACTGTCCCACACTCATCGTAAGACGCAATCCTTATATATAACTTCTAAATTCCATAGTAAATTCACTAAAAGTATATGTAGTATATACAAAAATGAAAAAACAAGGAAATTTGGGAAATAAATTACTACCTATTGGATCACTGGGTTATCAAGGATCGAGTGAAAGTGTTCAAGAGAGAATGGGATATGTTCTTCAAGCTCTTCGGGGTTTACAATTTGTTGCTGAAGAGAGAAGTGGAAATGGTTCTGGTTCTTATGATAAATATTCTTCTTTTTGTTCAGCTTTTGGCCGTGTCCCAGTGATTTCTGTTGAAACTTTGGTCAAAGATAGGGAAGCCTATATTGATGTGCGTGCTCAACAAGGAAGTTATGCTTTTGAGGCTGATTTATTCGCCCAAGGATTAAAAGAAGAAGGTTTTCGTGAAGTGAAAAATGTGGGAACGCGTCTGAAAGATGGTTCTAAGATGTTACTTGGTGGACTTGTTGCTGGTGTAACGAGAGGCTTACAAGCCGTGAGGCCTACTACTCGGCATACAAAGAGAGTCTATGAAGCCCTTAACGATGCAAATTTGCCGGATATTTTAAAAGTATACAAACCATCTTTTACAGAACAACTTCATAATGCTGTAGAGAGAGCCCTTTCTGTATTTGATGATTATGTTCTTCGTGGTAAGCGGGATACAATGGCCTTATGGATGGCTGTTGATGACGCTTTTACAGAATATGGACGTGAAATGCAAAGAACGACAGCTTCATTAGAAAGTGATGTTGCTCCAATTTTGCTTACTAAAATAAAAGGCGGAAAAGTTCTGACTACTACTAGTGTGGATCATTTTCTTCCTCTCTCACCAGAACGTCTTTACCCATTAATTCAGAAAACTGACACTGGAACGGGAATTGTTACTGGTTTATCTCTAGTACCACCATTCCCTTACGATCCATCAGACCCAGGGCTTGTTGTAAATGGACTTGGAAATCTGCTTGCTGATCCTCAGCTTCGTGATGAAATTCCTACGGAGGTAGTAATTCCAGAGCATTTCCGAAGGACGCTAGAAGTTGTGACAACGAATCCGGATTCTAAAGGAATTGAAGTTCTTCTTGAAAGGGAAAAGTCAGACGATGCAGAAACACGTTTGTGAGCCGAAACTCTTAAATAAAGCTCTTTTTCTCTTTTCTGTTTATGAATCCGAGTAAACTTCGTGATCTTTATTTTACCTTTTTTAGATCTAAGAAACACGCTTTTGCCCCTTCGGCTTCGTTAATACCACTTAATGATCCTTCGGTTCTTTTTACAACGGCCGGAATGCAGCCCTTGGTTCCTTATCTCAAGGGACAGCCCCATCCTGAGGGAAAGCGTATCGTGAATATCCAAAAATGCCTTCGTACTGTTGATCTTGAAAATATCGGTGACAATACGCACCATACTTTCTTCCAAATGTTGGGAAATTGGTCTTTAGGCGATTATTTTAAGAAAGAAGCTATTGATTGGAGTTTTGAATTTCTTACCGGGAAGAAATGGTTGAACTTTTCTCTCAAGATGTTAGCGATCACGGTTTATGAAGGGGATAAAGATGTACCTCGCGACGAAGAATCCTTTCGGCTTTGGAAGAAATTAGGCGTCTCAGAATCAAGAATTGCTTTTGTAGGAAAAGATAACTTTTGGAGTGCAGGAGAGACAGGTCCTTGCGGCCCTTCAACAGAGATGTTTTGTTGGACAGGTGATGAGCCGCCTCCCAATTTGTTTGATCCTAATGATATTCGTTGGGTAGAAATATGGAATGATGTTTTTATGATGTATAATCGGCGGGAAAATGGTTCGTTAGAAGAATTGAAGCAAAAGAATGTTGATACGGGAATGGGGATGGAACGGACAGTGGCTGTTTTGAATGGCAAAAAAAGCGCCTATGAAACGAAGCTCTTTCAGCCCATGATAGAAAAACTGGAAAAGCTTAGCACGCATTCTTATGAAGAGAAGAAACGAGAGATGCGGATTATCACCGATCATCTCCGCGCTGCGGTCTTTATTTTAGGAGACGAAAATGGCATCGTTCCTTCAAATGTTGATCGAGGTTATATTTTACGACGCTTAATCAGAAGAGCAATCCGCTATGGAAAATTACTTGGTATCGAGGTCACGTTTACGCCTCTGCTTGCCGAAATCGTAGTTAAAGAGTATGGTGATTTTTATAAAGAGTTGCAAGAAAACAAAGAAAACCTTCTCAGCGAGTTGCAAAAAGAAGAAGAAAAATTCGCTAAAACTTTGGAAAAAGGGCTGCGGGAATTTCAAAAGATGGCTGCTGAATCGGATGTTATCAGCGGAAAAGAAGCGTTTTTATTATTTCAAAGCTACGGGTTTCCGTTAGAGATGACGCAGGAATTAGCACAGGAGGAAGGAATTACCGTTGATGAAGTTCTGTTTAAAGAAGAGTATGAACATCACCAAGAACTTTCTCGTACGGCAACAACTGGTAAATTTAAGGGTGGTTTAGCAGATCATTCCCCTCATACGATACGGATGCATACGGCAACTCATTTGTTGAATGAAGCTTTACGCCGCGTCGTATCAAAGAAAATTCATCAGAAAGGAAGCAACATTACGCCGGAACGCCTACGTTTTGATTTTAGCTTTGACCGTAAATTAACGTCAGAAGAAATTCAGAAGGTGGAGGATGAAGTAAATCGAATCATTCAAAAAGGTCTCGTGGTACGGCGAGAAGAAATGTCGTTAGAAGAGGCTAAAGCCTTAGGAGCAGAAAGTGAGTTTGGCGTAAAATATGCTGAGCGTGTTTCCGTTTATTTTGTTGGTGATTACTCCAAAGAGTTTTGTGGAGGGCCTCATGTCAAGAATACCCATGAAATTGGAAAATTCAAAATTCTCAAAGAAGAAAGCTGTGCGGCTGGAGTGAGAAGAATTAAAGCTGTTGTAAAGGATTGAGGTATTGGATATGGATTTTTACAAAGAACTTTCAAAACTTCCAAAAGCGGAATTGCATGTGCATCTTGATGGTTCATTGCGTGAAGACACTATCCTCTCACTCTCCCAGCCAGGAAATCCTTTTCTTCCTTATTCTTCCGTAGGCGAATTGCGTCAAGGTCTTTGTTTCCAAAAAGGTTGGGATTTGCGTCGATGTTTAGAGTCATTTCAAGCCACCCTTTCCCGTTTTACAGACTTTTCATAATATCTCTCGTGTTGCTCAGGAACTCTGTGAAGATCTGGCCTCTGACGGAGTGTCTTATGCGGAAATTCGTTACTGTCCTGAACTTCATACCCAAAAAGGGCTGAGGCCTGAAAATGTTGTTTATGCTGTCGGCGGAGCCTTACAATTAAAAGACCATGGTCTGAAAGCACGTCAAATCATTACTGCTCTGCGTAATTTAGGTCCAGAACATGCCTTGCGAATGGTTCATCTTGCAGAATGTATTAAAGATGCAGGAGTTGTGGGAGTTGATTTAGCAGGTGATGAATATAATTATCCCCCTGAACTCTTTGTAGAGGCATTCACCTATGCTCGGGATAGAGGAATACCCATTACTCTCCATGCCGGTGAAGGTCGTACGGAACAACTGGCGAAAAATGTTCGAACTGCAGTAGAGTTAGGAGCGCAGAGAATTGGTCATGGTGTAGCTGCGATGTTAGATGAAACGGTTCTGGATTTGCTGGCAGAACGAAAGGTTGTAGTTGAAATTTGTCCGACGAGCAATATCCATACCAAGAGTATTGATACCTATGCTGACCATCCTGCCCGGTTATTTCATGATCGAGGAATTCAAATCGTTCCCTGTGCGGATAATAGGTTTCTTTCCCAGACGACGACTTCTCAAGAATATCAATGTTTAGCTAAAAGTAATGGCTTCACAAAACAAGAACTTACGAGAATTGCGGCCCAATCTTTTGCGGCTTCATTTGATACCTAATGCAAATAAATACCCCTGATGTCCTTTCCCCGTGAAATCTGTCAGCGTGAAATGGAACTGATCAAACAAAAATATCTCTGTAAGCGGTGTGGTTTGATAAAACCATGTTGCGAAGGAGAGATTTGTCATGAATGAGAAAGAACAGGAATCATAACTCTTTTAATTTCTCTTCATATTGTTGGAGAAATTTGGGAAATTGCGAATGGAGTGGTTGTGGCAAATTGTCGATTGTAAACCAGCCGATTTCTTCGAATTTATGTGGCTCGCCATTTTTTACTTTATCTCGGTTAATAAGAACTTTAAAATCGAGAGAAATCCAATGTGTTTTCTGTTCCTGCAGTTCTCTGTGAACATCGTTGTATCCGAGAAATTCGTACTTTAGAACGTTGGTTCCATACTCTTCTTCGATTTCTTTCTTTAATGTGTCAATAACAGACTGACCAAATTCTAAGCTTCCCCCTCCGATATCCCACTTACCATGCTCATCACGGCAATTTTTAGATCGTTTATTGAAGAGAACATTTCCTTTTCCATCATGGCAGAAGAAACTTATCGTTACGCCTGTAAAATCAGTTCCTTTTTTCATCATGAGAGACAAAAATAAACTGTTTTATTTTATTTATGTTTTTCTGTTCTATAAACTTTATTAAACTTTAATTTTTCTTTTCATGTAAAGATCAGTTATTTTAAGGAATAAAATAAAAATAATTCTGCAAAATTCATAAATATATCTCCTCCCACCAATTTAGTTATTCTTGAAATTAATTATCCCAGAGCCATGATGCTCTTTCATTAAAAAGGAGGAAAAGATGAAGCGAAAAAAAATCCAGTTAAGAACACGTTTTCTACTGTATAGTCTTCCCTTAGTTGTTTTACAGACGTTAGGTTCTCCTTCTTCTCTTACAGATACGGCGAGAGCTTCAGCAGTTTCTCAACGGCAAGAGCAAAATGCAACTTTAGAACCTCTTGAAACAGCTCTATATTCTGAAGCTAGGTATAAATGTAATTTTTTGCCGAAGAAAGAAGATATTACTTTTGCTCCTCAAGATACGTTAGTAGGAATGATACAAAGAACGCTGCGCTGGGAAAGACTTATCGATGAAACAGAACGAAGATATGGTCTGCCTGCAGGTTATTTAGCGGGAATTGTTATGCAGGAAAGTTATGGTGAGCCATTACAGACAAATAGCACAAATGACGGTGGAATTGGCTTGGCACATATGCAGTGTCCTACGGCCCGAGAGTTAGGATTACGAACGTATGGAGATTGCCGCGGATTTTCTGATAAAAAACATGGCTTGCAGTTGTTGGAGCTGCTGAGAAAATGTGATTATGATCCTGCTTGTGTTGCTGACGGTGATGAGCGAGCAGATCCAGAAAAAAACCTTGATGCGGCAGCTCGTTACATTATGGAAGGGAAAAGGAAACATCAGAGCTGGGATCGTGCCGTACAATATTTCCGTGGGCCAAGATTTGTTGGAACCAAAACAGGTAAAAAATATTTAGAACGAGTTCTTCAGTATAGAAAAGCATATCTTCGTGAGGATTTGAGAGAAAAAGCACGCGAAGATTTTGAAAGCCGTAATTCTGGAATGGTGTTTACAGATTATCTACTATCTTATGCGTCTGAAAATAATTTTTTTTACAGCTATAAAAAATGCGGTGGCCGGGACTTTCAAACCAATTAAGGTTTTTGAACCCGGGTCACAGCCTCTTTACTGAAGCAATGGCAAGGCCGCATACTGACCACTGTACTACCACCGCGTTCTTTTTTCCTTGTTGAGATGAGATTTATTAATATTTCGCCAGTGGCGAGGTTCCAGGATCATTATTATATTTTTAGCTACAGTATAGTAGTAATTTCGGTAAATTTTATAAAGTACACGGCAGTTAGTACTTAAAATTGACTCCAAAAAATGTAAATCCGAATTGTGCTAGAGCACAGATGGAGTATGCAGCTCTTCAATGGAACTTTTATCAAGCTTTAGCCGCCATGGAACCACTGCCAGAGCTTTTGCTCTCTCAGTTAGGTATTGATTGGAATTCTACTTATTTGGAATGGAAGAAGCGAAAACTAAAGTTCCGTTTAGCTGAAGAGCATATTGGCCAGAACAGTATTGAGGGATTGATTCACGATAGCGGGCATAGAACTCCCATCATTACCGTAACAGAAGGGATGGAACATCTCGGTTCTTTAGGTATGACCAATTATTATATCGTCCATTCTTTGAGTGAAGCGGTGGCAATAGCCAGCAAGCTGGAAGTAATGGAGAGAGTAGAATTCCTACCTTCTGGTCCTGCAGAAAGAACTCCTAGTGGTATTGGTGGTTGGGAGATGGACCAGGATATTGAGCTTTACAAAAGATTTGTTGCAGAATTATTGGCAAGGAGTAAATCTATCATCGTTGGGAGAGTGAATCAAGTATTTGATAAATATCTTGTTGTAAAAACAGCCCAAGATTGGTTTGTTGCTTATAACAAAAACTATGGTGAGGCACCTTACGTAGTTACTGATATTAATGACTTATTTTTAGATAAACAAACTTTAATTAGAACTAAAGGTGCTTTTCATTTCAGAAGAGATACAAGGGGAAATCAGTGGATTGAGCGCTTACGGGAGTTTTTGTAAATAGGTGTGTTATGCTTAAATTTCTTAATTAGAAAATAAAATAAGAAAAAAAGAATCTATACTCTTAGCTTCGTGCTAAGCCAAAGACGGCTTTTAAGGCAACGATTAGTGTTGCGGGCACGAATAAAGTAAGGATCCCTCTTAACACATTGCCAAGAACTGGGGCAACTGCATCAAAGACACCTACTTGCACACCAAGAAACGAGACTAATACTAAGACCGTTCCGCTGGTGAGGAAAGCGGATGTTTCGTCATGCGTAATATTGAGCAATCCGACAACTATACCTAAAAGGAATACTATCCACAGCATCGTGGAATTGTATGCTCCCGTATAGCCTAATCCTAACAAAATTGCTAACGCAAAACCAACTAAGAATCCCCAACTTCCTACTTTATGAGCCATGCTTCCTTCCATAACTGAACTGGCCGTATCCATTGCAGACTTGCGCGCTTTCGCCATTTAATATTCACCTCTCTTTTTCATCATACTTGATGATGACTATAGTTCTGAAGGAATATTTTATTATTTATAAAGTTTGTTGTATTGATACTGGAAGAGATATTACATTATCTACTTCTGAATAAAGGGGTTGAACAGCTTTCCAAAGCAAAAACTTAATAAACAGAGTATTTAGAAGGAGTTAAATCCCCCCTTAGTTTAGTGGCTTAGAACACTCGGCTGTAGCAGTTGTTTGACGCTCGTCTTGGCGACGATGGAATGAAAAACAATCAGTCGTAGTCACCGAGGAATCCCCGGTTCGAAAATAAGGGCAGTCTGCCCTTAACCAACCCCGACCCTTCGGGGCGACGAAAGTCCGGGAGGGGGGACTCTTTTTTATTCAAATGAGATTTTTTATTATTAGGAATACAAAGTTTGGACACATCGAGAATCTTTCTCTGGCGATGCAGGAAGCACTAGAATATAGAAAAGTTATAGATCCATTAACTGGAGCGAGTCCTTCTTATTTTGATTTATCGATTGAGGAAGGCCATTTGCTGTCTATCCTGCAAGAATTCTTCGATTTAACAGCATCTTGCCATGCCGGTTGTTCGGTTGATGAACGGTCACCCAGTATTCGATTTAGAGTTGCGAATGAGAAAGATGACTCTCATTACGTGCTTAGCTATCAAAAAGAAATTTTATTCTCGACCTTTCGGGAAGCAGAATATTTTCGTAAGACTAATGTAAGGGGATGTTCTGTTCGTGATCTGGAAGCTCTCGTGAAAGTGTATAATAATCCTCTATTATGTCAAGAATCTCTTGCTTTTTCTAAAACATGGAATGATGGTGTGGTTGGGAATACAAGAACTGTAGAACTAACATTTCAGAATCATCAATTAAAACAAAGGAATGGATTTCATTATCTGCTGGAAGAAGGGGATCTTTCCTCCGAAGCAAAAGGAACAGTTCTAGAAAAAATGGAGAAAAGTCCACTGTTACACTATACAGTTGGCAGACTGATGTGGGGAATATTACAGATGGCTGCTAAATCATTACCCCTAAAATTAGATATTGAAGAACATAAAGGTAAAATACTTCAACTTAATCAATATTACAGGGTTGCTGATGGATAAAATTATCTTGAGTCAGGGCTTGTTCTTTACACATATTGGAATTTCTGAAAAAGAGAGAAAGAAAAAAAGAAAAATTTTTGTTGATGTGGAGTTGTTTGTTAATATAAGAAAAGCCGCTCGTACAGATGATATACAAGATACGGTGAATTATTCCTTGGTACATACAACTATTAAAAAGTTGATGAATAAAAAACAGTATCATTTACTCGAGTCTCTGGCAGAAAGAATTAGCACTGAATTATTACAACAATTTCCTTTACAAAAAGTTTTAGTACGGGTAAAAAAACCTTTGCCTTATAAAAATATAGGCTATGCTGCTGTCGAGATAGTAAGGAAATAAGAAAGATAGATCCCTAAAATGAATGAAAGTACAGTGCTTTTATTTCATTATTCTATTAGGTTCTTTCCAGCCATAGTGTCGCTGATACCCTCGATAACAACTCCAAATTTCGTCTTGAGGGTTACAACCAGATGCCTTTAACTTACTATCTCTGACTTGCAGTAAAAGGATTAATGCTCCTTCATTGAATTCTGCGTCAGCAGGAAAAGTTGCACAAATATTGTCGAGGTCGTCCCATTCTTTCTCAACAACAGCAGCACAGGATGAGGTGTAAAAATGATGTTGTTCTGGAGGTTTATTCCAAAAATTATAGGTAAGATAAAAAGTAGTTCCTAGAAGGGCCCCTATTACTATTCTCATAAGGCTTTGATGTGTTTGTTGCCGCATAGTTCTACTAATCCCTCATACTTTTTTCTTTTACGTCGCATGTTTTATAAAACTTCCTTGCTTTCTTTTCTGTGATGAAATACAAACTTATTTGTCTTGATATGAACGGTGTGATTTTTCAAGATGTTAACTTTTGGCTGAAGGTTCATGAAGTTTTTGGGACTGCAGAGCAGGGGAAGAAGTTAACACAACAATATCTTCATCGAAATTATCAAAAGCTTGTTGAAGAAATCATGAAGTTATGGAAAGGAAAAGAGGCCACTCCTTACTTTAAATTAATTGCTTCTTTACAATATATGCCTGGAGTTAGAGGCGTATTTGCCTTTATCAAAAAGGAAGGTTTTGTTACTGCGATTATCAGTGCTTCTAGCCTTGATGCGGCGCGAAGAGTACAACAAGAGTTTGGCGTCGATCATATTTATGCCAATGAGCTTGTTATTCGAAATAATTGTGTTACGGGGGATTTTATCTGGCCGATAGGTGCCGGAAAGCATACTAAGGCAGAAATCATTCGACATCTTTGTACAGATCTAGGAATTTCAACGAAGGAAACAATCTATATCGGTGATGATGAAATCGATGTTGAGGCCTTTCAAGAAGTAGGATTATCGATTGCTTTTAATTCTACGTCGGAAAAATTGAAAAAAGTAGCTACGTATATTGTTGAAGGTAATGATTTGAGTAAGGTATTACCCTATCTGCGTTAAATCTCACGAGAAAGTTTCACTATCTAATACTTTTCCTTAAACCTTACCGTAACCTTTATAAACAAACCTCAGTTTTTAACAGGAAATGGCGCCGGTTTTCTCCATCTTATGACAAAAGGACTAGATGGTAGATTGTCGTACGCCAAAACTGCCCTGGTAGTGTAGCGGCCTAGCATGAGGCCCTGTCGTGTTGGAGCATAGAAAGGCCTCGACCCGGGTTCAAATTCCGAAAAAGGAGGAAAGTCCCGGCCAGGGCGTAATGCTCTGGCTGGAAAGCAAATCATGCCGGCCAAGAGCTCTTATGGGCCGGTAGCTTAGCCTGGTAGAGCGCTTGACTTTTATGTTCAAGCAAAGGTATCAAGCGGTCGAGGGTTCAAATCCCTTCCGGCCCGCTTTATCATTATCGCGACTAAAAATCTCTAACTAAAATGGCTTTGGATACCATCAAACATCGTCTCGTACCGAAACATAGCAAAGTTTCTGAAGCAGAAAAAGAAAAATTATTTTCCAATTATAATATCACTTCGAGAGAATTGCCAAAAATTTTCATCAATGATCCTGCTATCGCGAAGCAGAGTAATTTTAAAATTGGGGACGTTATAAAAATTGAACGAGAAAGTAAAACTGCAGGCACTACTTTTTATTACCGAATTGTTGTTGGGGCTTAAGATCATGGAAAAATCAATACTAGTGCGGAAATATTTTGAAGAGAAGAAATTTGTTGAGAGTACGATTCAGTCTTTTAATAACTTATTGGAAAAAGGGTTACAGAATGTTATCGAAGAAAACAAAGAAGCCGAACCTACGATCATTCCCCATAATATAGAACGTTTTAAGATTCGTTTTGGGCGTATTACCGTTGGTAAACCAGAGATAACTGAGGCTGACGGGAGTAAAAGGCCAATTTATCCTATAGAAGCACGGTTGCGTAAAATTTCATATCATGCCCCCATCTTTCTTGAAGTAAGCACTTACATCAATGATGTGCAACGGGAGAATTTTATTGCCGAAGTCGGAAAAATGCCTATTATGCTTAAGAGTAAACATTGTAACCTTCATGGATTAAATCGTGATGATCTTATAAAACATGGAGAAGATGCTTCAGATCCGGGAGGATATTTCATTATTAATGGAACGGAAAGAGTTATTGTCAATGTCGAAGATTTAGCAGCAAATAATTTCATGGTAGAACGAGATGGACCGACGAGTTTTAATGGTCGTTTCTTTGCTTCTCGCGGATCTTATAAAATTCCTCATTCTTTTGAAAGAAAAAAAGATGGTATCTTTTACCTTACTTTCACCAGATTAAAGCAAATGCCTTTAATTATCATTCTTAAAGCGCTGGGGATGGTAAAAGACGAAGAGATTATGAAAGGTATATCGACGGAAAAAAGTTATGATGAAGTCATTTTAAATCTCTTTGAGTTTGTGGAAATTAAAACTCAAGATGATGCTATCGATTATATTGCAAAGCGTGTCGGCATAGGTCAGGTACGGGAAATTCGTATGGAGCGCACCAAAGAAGTTCTGGATAAATATCTCTTGCCCAATATTGGAACAGAAGCTAATTCACGCTCAGAGAAAGCTTATAATCTTTGTAAAATGCTGAAAAAGTATATCGATGTTTGTACCTCTGTTCGCCAGCCAGATGATAAAGATCATTACATGAATAAGAGAATACGGATGAGCGGCGACTTAATCTTGGATTTGTTTCGTGTAAATTTTAAGATTTTAGTTAGCGACATTCTTTACAATTTTCAGAGAATAATTAAACGGGGAAAACTTCCTTCCATTAGGGTTATTATTCGTGATAAGCTTCTCACGTCCCGTCTTTATTCTTCTATGGCTACGGGAGAATGGCCGGGAGGCAGGCAAGGCGTATCGCAAAGAATGAGTCGCACAAATTATCTAGATATGATCTCTCACTTACAGCGAGTAGTAAGCCCGCTTTCAAGTTCGCAGGAAAATTTTGAGGCTAGAGCACTCCATCCTACACACTTAGGACGGCTTTGTCCTATTGAGACTCCGGAAGGAACAAATATTGGATTACGTAAGAATCTGGCCATGCTCTGTTCATTGTCGCAACCTACGGAAGAGCATGCGGTCATTGAAAAATTAAAAACAATAGGGTTAAAGAGAGTACTCTAAAAATGACAGAAATATACCTTAATGGACGTTACATTGGAACAGTTGATGAAGCTCAGAGTTTTGTTGATGATGTTAAAGATATGAGAAGGAAAGCAGCTCTTGCCGATGATGTGAATGTTTACCATGATCTGGAAGCGAATGAAGTTTTGCTGTTTTCTGATGAAGGAAGGGCACGAAGACCTCTTATTATTGTAAAAGGAGGAAAGCCACTTCTAACAGAAAAATATTTACAGCAGCTGCGTGAAAGTGAAATTACCTGGTTTGACTTATTGCGGCAAGGAGTTATTGAATATCTAGACGCGGCTGAAGAAGAAAATGCTCTCGTTGCCTATAGCGGAGAGTTTCTTACCCCGGAACATACGCATTTAGAGATTAGTCCGGAAGTAATAAGCGGTTTAGCTACGGCTTTGGTTCCCTTTGCTAATTATTGTCCTTCTTCTCGGATCATTATCGGAAGTAAAAATCAGAAACAGGCGTTAGGATTTTATGCTTCAAATTATCATCTTCGTATGGACATGGATGCTAATATATTGCACTATCCTCAGTTTCCGATTGTTAAAACGAAAATACATGAAGTGACTGATTATGAAGAACACCCTTCCGGCCAGAATTTGATAGTCGCAATTATGTGCTATGACGGGTATAATATGGAAGACGGGGTTATTCTTAACAGAGCTTCCGTGGAGCGCGGTTTAGCGCGGAGCACGTATTTTAGACCTGTTGGCGCTGAAGAGTTGCGTTACTCTGGCGGTCTTATGGATGAAATATGTATTCCTGATAAAGATATTAAAGGGTATCGCAGCGAAGGAGATTATCGCTTTCTCGAAGCTGATGGAATCATTCATCCAGAAGCGAAGCTGAATGAAGGAGATGTAGTAATAGGAAGGACAAGCCCTCCTCGTTTCTTAAGCAGCTTAGATGAGTATAATCTCTCTGCCGCAACACGGCGGGAGAGTTCTATTTCCCTTAAACATGGAGAGCAAGGGGTAGCTGATTTTGTGATCATTACAGAGAATGAGGAAGGTAATAAACTGGTCCAAGTCCGCTTACGGGAAGAGCGTATCCCTGAAATTGGCGATAAATTTGTCAGCCGTCACGGGCAAAAAGGAGTCACGGGGATACTAATATCTCAGCCGGACATTCCTTTCTCTTCTTCCGGCATTGTTCCTGATCTGATCTTTACTCCTCATGGTATCTCTTCTCGGATGACGATTTCTCATCTTCTCGAATTGATTGGAGGAAAAGTGGGAGCCCTGTCGGGGCGTTTTATCGATGGCAGTTTATTTCAAGCTGAAAGCGAAGAAAATTTACGTCGTGACTTGATCCAGTGTGGTTTTCATGAAAATGGAACGGAAGTTTTTTATGATGGAAGAACAGGAAAGCAAATGTTAGCGCGAATTTATGTTGGGAATATGTATTATCTACGCCTTAGGCATATGGTTGCGAATAAGTTGCAGTCTCGAGCCCGCGGACCAATTCAACTCCTTACTCGCCAACCAACCGAAGGAAAAGCCAAAGAAGGAGGGTTACGCTTGGGAGAAATGGAAAAAGACACTTTTATCGCCCATGGGGCTTCTTTATTACTTAAAGAACGCTTCGATTCTGATAAAGTTATTGTTCCTGTCTGTGAGAAATCTGGGTTGATGGGTTTTTATGATTTCCGCCGTAATGGCCGGTCCATATCTTCTCTTCATGGAGAAAATTCAAAGATGTCAGATATAGAAATGAGTTACGCCTTCAAGCTGTTGCTAGATGAATTCCGCACTTTAGGGATTTATGCTAAATTAAATTTGGAGAATAAATATTAAGGCTCTATAAAATGGAATTCCAAGTATATAAAAAAATTAAGAACATTACTTTTGGTGTTTTTTCTCCAAAGGAGATTAGTGATGCTGCAGCGGCAAAAGTTGTTACGCCAGAACTTTATGATCGGGAAGGATATCCTGTCGATGGTGGTCTGATGGATCTCCGTCTGGGAGTTATCGATCCTGGTTTGCGCTGTAAGACGTGTGGACAAAAATTGAAAGAATGTCCCGGTCACTTTGGGTATATTGAGCTCGCTAGGCCAGTTATTCACATTAAGTTTGTTCGTCATATTTTTGATGTCTTAAAATCAACCTGTAAGTCTTGTGGTCGAGTACTTATCGCAGAACAAAATTTAAAACGGCATATCTCTCTTTTGAACCAGATAGGTAAAGAAGAAGGGTTTGAAGCTCGACGTCGGAAAGTAAAGGAAGTTATAAGGAAGTCTAAGGTAAAGGAAAAATGCCCTCACTGTGACACCAAGCAAGAGAAGATTAAGTTAGAGAAACCTTATAATTTTTATGAAGAAGATGTACGTTTAACACCCATTGAGGTTCGGGCTAGGTTAGAAAAAATTCCTTCCGAAGATTTAGAAGTCTTTGGTTTTACTCTTGATCATTTTAGGCCAGAGTGGTTAGTGTTAACAATTTTGCAGATTCCTCCTGTTACGATGAGGCCGAGTATTACTTTGGAATCTGGAGAACGCAGCGAAGATGACTTAACACACAAATTAGGGGATATCGTACGCATTAATCAACGCTTATTTGAAAATATAAACGCGGGAGCACCAGAAGTCATCATTGAAGACCTTTGGGATCTTTTACAGTATCACATCACGACTTTTTTTGATAATGAAGTGCCACAGCTTCCTCCAGCGCGGCATCGCGGAGGGCAAATCCTCAAGACGCTTACAAATAGAATAAGTAGTAAAGAAGGAAGAATCAGGCATAACCTCGCGGGGAAAAGGACTGATTTTAGTGCGAGGACAGTTATTAGCCCAGATCCTCTCATTCAACTCAATGACGTGGGAGTTCCTTTTAGCATGGCGATGATTCTTACAGTTCCTGAGCGCGTTACAGAATGGAATAAGGAATACCTGCGAAAATATGTTGAAACTGGTTCTAAAAAGTACCCGGGGGCAAATTATATTATTAAGCCTGATGGAAAGCGTAAAACCATTACTGATGAAACGAAAGATGAGATTCTTCAAGAGTTGGATGTTGGATATATTGTAGAGCGCCATTTAATTGACGGGGATACTGCTTTGTTTAACAGGCAACCATCTCTCCACCGTATGAGTATGATGTGTCATAAAGTAAAGGTATTGCCAGGAAAGACCTTCCGTCTTAATCCTGCCGTTTGTAACCCTTATAACGCGGATTTTGACGGAGACGAAATGAACTTGCACATCCCACAAACGGAAGAAGCTCGTGCCGAAGCAAAAATTCTTATGCTTGTTGAGACTCAACTTATCAGCCCCCGCTATGGTTTAAGCGTTGTTGGTTGTATACATGATGGAATTACGGGGAATTATTTGTTAACGAAAGAGTTAGTTTTGACGCGTGAAGAAGCGGTAGATTTGTTGTATACTTGTGGTGTTGATGATCTTTCGCACTTGCCAAATAAAGACAAAGTAGATGGAAAAGAAGTATTTTCCGTTTTATTACCCAGAGATTTTAGTTTTACAGGAAAAGATAAGAGTGGGAATGAAGTGCGAATTGTTAACGGACAGCTCAAATCTGGGTTAATGGACAAAGCTAATTTAGGTCAAGAAAGTGGTTTAATGTTACGTAATATCTATGAGAAATACGGTTCTGCCTATGCGGCGGAACTTCTCGGAAAGATTTCAAAATTAGGTATTGCCGTGCTGTCACGACGTGGTTTTACCATGGGAATAGGAGATTTAGATGTTGGAGAAGAAGTCACAAATCATGTTCACGACCTGTTGCAAAAAGCGATAGAGGAAACAGAAAAATTAATTGCTGATTATTATTCCGGGAAATTAGAACCACTCCCTGGAAGAACGATTGCTGAAACTTTAGAACTGCGAATTTTAGAATCCCTTAATAGAGCTCGGAATAAGAGCGGAGATATGGCGATGAAGCAAGTCCAAGAAAGTTCAGCGTTGACAATGGCCAGAAGTGGAGCTCGAGGCAATGCTCTCCAAATAGCTCAAATGACCGCTGTTGTCGGACAGCAAGCCTTGCGAGGAAGAAGAATTGATGTTGGCTATAGAAAAAGAACTTTATCTTATTTTAAAGAAAACGATCTCAGTTCTCCTGCACGTGGTTTTATTCGCAGTAGTTTTAGAAGCGGGTTAAAGCCAAATGAATATTTTTTTGGAGCTATGACTGGGCGGGATGCACTTATGGACACGGCTTTGCGTACTCCTAAATCAGGTTACCTTTATAGGCGTTTATCAAACGCTATGCAGGATTTGAAAGTGAACTATGATAACACGGTTCGAGATGCAAGTGGAAGAATCGTGCAGTTTTTGTATGGAGAAGATGGCTTAGATGTTTCCAAAACGAAAAATGGAATTATAGAAGTAAAAAAAATTATCCAAGAGGTATTGGAACAATGAGAAAAGAACAAGAAGAACTTCTCCAAGAGTATGAAGGACAATTGCCTCTTTCTGTTTTAGAGGAAATAAGTTCAAACATCCCCAGTTCTATTACTAAAACACAATTGCAGAAAATAATTGAAAAAGTGAAGGAAGCATATCAAATTTCGAAAATTAATCCTGGCGAATGTGTTGGTTTGGTAAGCGCTGAAAGTATCGGTGAACCAGGAACACAAATGACTTTGAACACCTTTCACTTTGCGGGGGTTTCTGAGATGAACGTTACGACGGGATTGCCCAGGATCATTGAAATTTTTGATGCCCAGAAATCAATAAAAACACCACTGATGGAAATATTTCTGAAGCCACCACACAACCAATTAGAACAGATTAAAAAATTTGCGGCGATGATCAAAGAAACACAGTTTGGAGAACTTGTTTCAGAATATGCTTTGAATATCTTTGATCAAAAGTTGAAGATTGTTCTAAATAAAGTCTTGTGTGAAGAATATAGTATCGACATAAAAGAACTTGCCAAGCTTGTTCGTGCCAAAATTAAAGGGTTTAATGTGCAAGGAACGGATGATACCTTAGAATTTATATCCAAAGGGAAGCCAGAAGAGATAAAGCAACTTTATGATCTTAAAGAAAAGATTCGTACCATAAAGGTAAAGGGAATAAAGGGAATTATGCAAGTCTTGCCAGTAAAGCGTGATGAAGAATATATAGTGTTAACTTCAGGAACAAATCTCAAAGAAATTTTAGAATTGCCGGAAGTGGATACGCAACGGACGATTAGCAATGACATTAATGAGATTCATGAAGTACTGGGCATTGAAGCGGCACGTCAGGCCATTATTGATGAAGTATATCGTGTTATCGAAGCGCAAGGACTTAATATTGATATCAGGCATATTATGCTTGTTGCCGATGTCATGTGTACGAACGGGGAGGTAAAAGGTGTTACTAGATACGGGGTCGTTAGTGAAAAAGCAAGCGTTTTAGCTCGCGCTTCTTTTGAAACGCCGGTTAAACATTTGATAAATGCGGCGTTAGAAGGAGAAATCGATTATCTTACTTCTGTTGTCGAAAATGTTATGATCAATCAACCTGTTCCTTTAGGTACAGGATTACCGGGACTTATTATCAAAATGAAATAATAAGGTGTTCAGAAATGCCGCAAGAAAAAGATTTAGAAAAGCAATTGGAATTGTTGCGTTCACAACTTCAAGAAGGAAAAGTAGTTTTAGGAACAAAACGGGCACTTAAAGAGTTGCGTCAAGGAAAGTTACAGGAAATCTTACTGGCACGCAATTGCCCGGAAAGTATAAAGAAAGAAATAGGTTATTATGCAAAGTTGCGCGGTGTCAAGGTCGTGCAATTATCCCAGACAAATGAAGAGTTAGGTATTTTCTGTAAGAAAAATTTCTTTGTTTCTGTACTGGCCGTAATTGGAGAATAAATTGAGACGTTTGATACTCGACCAGGAAACGTTGGGACTAGCTTCTTTGTTAGAGCGAAGAACACAAGTAGAGGTTAAAGATTGTTTTCGCGAACAAGATATTATCTATTTTGTTGTCGCTTCAGGACAGATTGGCAAGGCTTTAGGAAAAGGGGGAAGGACAATCCAAAAAGTGCAGCAACAAATCGGAAAGCGGGTAAAAGTAATTGAATACAGCGACAAAGTAGAAGAATTTGTAAAGAATGTTATTTTGCCTTTAACTGTAGAACAAGTAATCCAAGAAAAAGGGATCTTGCTAATTAAAGACGACAATAAAAAAACAAAAAGTTTATTAATAGGACGCGATGGGAGAAATTTAAGTATTATCAATCGGGCTGTACGACGGTTCTTCGCCGTTGAAGTTAAGGTCGTTTAATTATGGCAGGAAAATCACGCGGCTTAGGAGCTGCAAAAAAATTACAGAAAAGACGAAGGCAGTTTAAGCTAATTAGCAGAAGCAAGAGAAAGAAAAGGGTCGATCCGTTGGGTGGGTCATCGCAAGCAAAAGCTATTGTTCTTGAAAAAGTTCAAGTTGAGGCCAAGCAGCCCAACTCAGCCATGAGAAAGTGTGCCCGTGTCCAGCTAGTAAAGAATGGTAAACAAGTCACGGCTTTCATGCCGGGAGATGGAGCCCAAAAATTGATTAACGAGCACGATGAGGTTATTGTTGAATGCATTGGTGGAAAAATGGGACGGGCAAAAGGAGATTTGCCTTGCATACGCTGGCAAGTTATTAAAGTTAATGATCAAAGTTTAGATGCGTTATTAAAAGGTAAAGTGGAGAAAGCACGAAGATGAGCGAACTAAAATTTTTTAATCGCTGGGGAACTGAAGGGGTAAAAGTAGCGGATTTTGGCTTACAACGCTACATCACTCTTGATCCTAAAATTATTCCCAAAACAGGGGCACGGTATGCTGGTAATCGTTTCCATAAGTCTCAGACGTTTATTGTGGAGCGTTTAGCAACAAAACTTATGAATTCAGGTCATAAAAGTAAGAAACATTTCATGAGTTCAGGCCATAATACTGGAAAGAAAAACAAGGCTTTAAAAATAGTGGAAACGGCTTTAGCGAAAGCAGAATTAAAAATAAAGCAGAATCCATTAGCCATTCTTGTAAGGGCCGTAGAAAATGCTGCTCCACGGGAAGAAGTCATCGCTATTGAGTATGGGGGAGCACGTTATCCTAAAGCCGTTGACATTTCACCGCAACGAAGAATTGACTTGGCTCTTAGATTCATGACTCAAGGCGCTTATTTACGCTCTTTCAATAAGAAAATAAAAATTGTCGATGCTTTGGCAGAAGAAATTGTCAATGCGGCACAAATGAGCGCCAAAAGCAATGCCATTGCCAAGAAGCGGGATATAGAAAGGCAGGCGTCAAGTAGTAAATAAGGTTTGTAGATATTTTTAAAGTTTAAGTTAAAATGGCGATTGATAACATGGTTTCAAGGTGGGAACGTGAAGATTCTCGAGTAATTGGTTGTTTTTCAATATTACTACAACCCCTTTTGTTGGTAGGTTTGGGAATTGGCTTTGGAATTAGCAAGTGTGGTTATAACAACTATAAATCTAAAGACTGCCATTCCCGCCAAGCAGAAATTGTAGCGCTTGATCCTTCTCAATCAATTAATTATGTTTTTCGAGATCATAATGGTTACCGAGTAAATTTTACTGATTCTGTAGGGATCGTTCAAGAAATAACATTTTATGAACAAGGAGAATCTTGGGAAGGAAAATTACCTACAGATATTTCTTCTGAATTAGCAGAGAAATTTCCTTCTTTAACTAGATTTAGATATAGCCCAGGGGTGGTGTTGATTAAAGATTTACTTCCTGGATCTTCGCCATTTTATCAAGCTGTTTGGTTTAGTAATCAAGAAAATCAACGATGGGGATTTGCTTGTAATAAACACAAAAAACCGCATTATGAAATTCATGTACCAAGAAATACCCTCCTTTGTCCATGATCTGAAGAAAGTGGTAGAAAAAGTAGACAAAAGATTTCCTGGCGTGAAATTAAATAATTATTTTAAGAGAAATCATTTTTTAAATCAGGAATGATATTATTAATATCTTCTTTGGCAAAAAGCTCCTTTTGCCAGGGCCTCAGTTTTTGTAATGATTTTGTTACGACCATTTCTCGAACCTGTTCTTCTTTTAGCACGAGATGGCCTTTAATCCCTAATTTCTCAGCAATTTCATTGCGTTTTTCGAGAATCATTTTTATTTTCTGATATTCTTCAGTAGTGAGATGCCAGTGTTCTGTTCTGGCATTCTCCTCATTTTCGAGAGAAGATTTTTTAACAGTTTCTGAAAAGAAACTCGCCCGTTGACGCACGAGAGGATGCACTCCTGGTAATGTTTTCCAAGAAATGGGTGGATTTTTGGCAAAAGTAATCAGTAATTTATTAGAGAAAATCATGAACGAAGGTCGATCTATTTCTTTTGCTAATACTTTACGGGCCTCAAATAGGGCATGGAGCACGGCTCGTTGTTGCGGGGTCATGCTCTTAACTCCAGAAATATCAAGATGAGATTGTTCTTTAAATTCCCACGGTAGTGATTCGAGGTATTTACATTCCTCATACACCCAGGAAAGACGATGCTTCTCTTGAAGTTCTAACTCCAGTTTTCTCTTTAATTCCAGAAGGTGGGCACTGTCTTGTGTAGCATACAATAGCATCTTATTTGATAAAGGCCTTCTTGTCCAATCAATCCTTTGATATTTTTCCTCTTTTTCGAGATTGAAGTACTCTTTAAGGAGAGAACCAAGGCTTATTTTTTGTTTGCCGAGAAATTCAGCCGCAAGCTGGGTATCAAAAAAATTACGTACTTTACAGGAGAACTGATGGGAAATGATCCGTAAGTCAAAGTTTATATCGTGAAAGATTTTCTGAATTTTTTGGTCTTCGAAAATTTCAATAAGTGGATTGATCTGTTTAAGGAGAAGAACGTCGATAATCCAATTTTTTTTTTCAGAAGAAATTTGCAGTAAAGAAATGTAAGTTCCGAAGTGGTGCAAGTTATTCTCACATTCAATATCAATCGCGAGAGAAGGTGTTTTTTGAAGTTCTTTACTTTCATTTACAAGATCTGAGTGGGCGGTAATGTATCTGAAATCATTCATTTTTTAATCACATAGAAAATTTCATTATTAAATTCCAGAACAGTATATTTATACCCTACCCTTTGGCACATCCACTCAACCCATTTTCTTCTTGGCGCATTCATTGGTTTTCCACTCATGGTGAGAGTAGGAAAGCTTATGACTGCATATTTAACAGGTAAGCGAATAAGAAGATCTTCCGTTCTTTTATGTCCTTTTCCTTGGTCAATAATATCTGTCATTTTGAACAAGAAAGCTACACTGGCCTGAGGAAAGTTTTGTTCTTGAAGGAAGTCTTTGATAATGGCTTCTCCCTGAAATTTATGGCTCTCTTGCTGAAGGAGCGTGAAATATTCTTTTATCACGTCAATCTCTTGTTGGTTTAGGTCATACGCATAGTAGGAGATGTCTTCTAATTCCATAAAAGAGAAAGAAAGCGGATTAAGACCACAGCCAAGATCAAGTATTACTTCTGGTTTTCCGGTGATCTTAAAAATTTGTTTATATAATAACACGTAATGGGGCCATCTTTCCCTGGTTGAAAAATGTGTTTCTAATAACTTTTTAATAATGGTTTTTCTTTTTTGGTTGTCTTTTTCTGTCTGCAGTTCTTTCCAAAATTTATCTAAAGCAGTAGATAATTTACCTCTTCGATATAATCCATAAACTTTACGCAACTTGGCTCGCACACACTTTACGGTTTCTTTGTATACTGCAGATTTTGCATGAGTGTTTTCTTCTAGTATTTTTGCGATCTTGGGTTCTTTTTTTAGAAAAAGAGTGAGATGCTCTTTTATGAAATCTTCATTAAGCGTTGATAGTTCACTTTTGCTTCTTATAGCAGTTATAAGTTTTTGAAGGGATTCTTCTTTCATCTCTTTTGAAGAAAGGTTTACACTATTTAATGCTTATGTTAAAAGATAGATTTTTAAAGAGAAAGAAGATCTTTTTTCTCATGAAACGAAAAAGCCAAGGGTCTTATGGTAAACGCTTATGGCGTTTCTTTTGGTATGATGATTCTGTTTTAAGTTGGATTGCGAATATCATTGTTGCTTTTTTACTTATCCGCTACCTTGTATATCCGGTTTTGGGAATAATTTTAGGAACTAATTTTCCCCTTGTGGCAGTTATTAGCGAAAGTATGGAGCACGGTCTTTATGAGGACAAGTTGTGTGGAAAGGAATTTAAGTTCTTCTATGAGTCCTTTGACAATTACTGGTCAGCATGTGGAAGTTGGTATGAAGAACATGGTATCTTCAAGGAAGTTTTCTTAGATTTTCCTTTTCTTAATGGTTTTGACAAAGGCGATGTTATTATTTTATGGAGAGCTAAATTAGAAAATCTTCAGGTAGGAGATGTTTTAGTATTCCAAAGCAATAAACCACAGCCGATTATTCATCGCCTTGTTCGTATTTGGCAAGAGGAAGGCGAAACTTTTTACCAGACAAAAGGAGATCACAATGGCAATAGTTTTACTCCCATTCAGGAAACAAAGATTGAAGAGAGTCGTATTTTGGGTAAAGGAATGGTTAGAATTCCTTATTTAGGGTGGGTTAAAATTTTGTTTGTTGATGCTATTAGACCTTTAGGGATTGTTATTGAGAAATGAGGTTTTTTGGCACATCATAAATCTTTCGCCATTCATCCCACCACTAAACTCGTGGGATTTCTGGCGAACTTATCCTAATGTGTTCATGCTACTGAGTGCCCTACACCGAACTTGCTCCCTTCGGTCGCACCCAGACATAAAATCTGGGAGACATAACGCCGTTAAGTCTAACTTGTTCATCATCTAAAATTTTTCTCTGCGACGCTACTTAAAGTATAGTTGACGCTTACATAATCTTTATAATTAAACCACGCGAATAATTATTCATGACCGATTGTTATGTAACTATCATAGGTGGAGGCGTTATTGGAACTGCTGTAGCTTATGAGCTATCTCAAGTAATAGACAACGACACAATATGCCTTTTAGAAAGAAATAGAAACTTCCCAGGAGAAAATCAAACTGCAAGAAACTCAGGCGTAATTCATGCAGGGATCTATTATGACAAACTCCATAGCCCTTTAAAAGCTCATTTGTGCGTTGAAGGAAATAGGTTATTATACCAATTTTGCCGGGACCATAACATTCCATCAAACCAAACTGGCAAGCTTGTTGTTGCTACTAGCGCTAAAGAAGATGAATTTCTTGATTATCTCTTATCTCGCTCACAAGAAAATGGAGTTCCTAATGTAAAGAAAATAAGTGGTGGACAAGCAGGAGAACTAGAACCAAATGTTAAAGCTTATTCAGCATTATGGGTTCCAACATCAGGTATTGTAGAACCAACTTCTGTAATTCGAAAATTAAGAAACCTTGCTGATTTAGGAGAATATTTCTTACTTGGAACAGAGGTTGTAGACATAATACCGCAAGATGAAGAATTTGTCGTAAAGGCATCAACAATTGGAACAGGAAATTATGAATTTTCTACTAAATATGTCATAAACGCTGCTGGTCTGCATAGTGATGAAATCGCCAGAATGGTTAATCCCGGCTTTCCTTTTGAAATCTTTCCCGTCCGTGGAGAATTTGCAAAATTCTATCAATCTGGAGGTCATCTTAAAGTTTCCAGAAATGTTTATCCAGCGCCAACATTCTACAGAAAACCTGATGGGTCGGATCATCTCACTGTTGGCGTTCACTTAACTCCATCATTTTCTGCTGGATTGCAGGGTGATTTTGCGCAAGATAAGGGATTATTCCAACTTGGTAGGGAAATCACAGTAGGTCCCCTTAATAGAAAAAAAGGAGACGAAGTTGGAAAAGATGACTTTGGATCAGACCTTGCTCCTCCCTCTGGGTTCTTAGAAAAAATAAAACAATACTTCCCGAAAATTGCGCTTGATGATTTGCAATTGCATCAAACTGGAATACAAGCGGTGCTTGCAAACAGTAAAGACTTTCATATTGCTCCTGATGAGATTCATCCTAATATGATAAATTTAGTTGGGATTTGTTCTCCAGGTCTGACATCTTCTCTAGCCATAGCTAAAATGGTTAAAGATTTTCTAGAATAATTATTACATCAGCAGCTTAAAGGTATAACACCAGCAGAAGCTGCGGAAATCAGGCTTCCGCTAGGAAGAAATAAGCTACTGGATTTAATCAAATACCGTTCAAAAATGAAGATGACGAAAAGATGACAGTATCAATGACTCAAAAAGTATTTAAACTAAGTCACCAATGAATACCCATGACAGAGCATAAAGAATACGTTGTTAAATGGAGTTATACGGATAGTCATCACTGCAATTTTTCCGAAGAATTACGTTTTAAAGGTGTAAACCAAGGAGATATCCTTGAGCAATTTAAACAAACAGACGCTTGGAAGACTTATGAAAAACTTCACGACCCCAATGCATTTGAGCCCAAAGTATTTTTCTATAGAATAGAAGAAGTTAGAGATTTGTCAAGTTTGGTTAATACTTCTGAATAATAGTTGTTATCTACAATTTTTTCCGCTCTTTATGAACTTAATCTTGCACAACTTTAAAACTAAAATATGCTCATTGCCAGACTTCGCTTAGTCGCTAAAAACAAATTTCTCTATTATTACGTCCAAATTTTACAGAGTGAACAGAACCGAGAATCGGAGGTTTTAGATAATCATTTTTTCAACAATAGAATTTGTAAGTACTTTTAGTGAATCAATAACGTACCTAGACTTAATATTTTCGGCGAGAACAGAGAGATCCGTGCATCCTAAGACGACAAATGTTTTTTGCTTAATATATTCACTCATAAGAATATTTAACTCTTTGAGCGTTCCTTCGCCTTTCATAACTTTATAGATTAAGTTGGTAACTCTCTTCTGATTATTAGGCTTACATATTTCAATATTTTCAAGATATTTTTCATAGATCTCTTTTTTGATTGTGGTCTCTGTACCAAAAAGTATAATTTTATCAATATTTAAAGACTCGATATAATTAGCAGTTTCCTCAACAATATCTATGATAGTAATTTTAGATTCTTTTTTCAGATAATCGACAAAAAAACTTAATGTGTTGCATGGAAAAGCAATAAAGTCAACATTGGCTGCTTCAAATAATAATACTGCTTTCCGTAATTCCTTCTTCACATCTCGCTCCCTGGTTGCTGATTTCGTAATGTCTGGAATTGGCAAATTGTATATTATTATCTCTGGAAAGTCCTCATCACGAAATGAATTAAATTTTAATTGACAACATCTAACTATGTATCTATACAAAAGAGCTGTTGACTCTGGCCCCATACCCCCCATAATTCCTATTTTCTTGAATTTCATTGTGGTTTCTCGGCAATAAAAAAGAAGTCTGAAGAGTTATTAATATACTCTTCATATCCTGCATATTTTATCTGTAATTCTATGAACGTCTTCTTGTCTTTTATATTTTCCATTTCATATTTATCCAGTAGATTAAATACGCCAGATATCTTCTTAATGGTAAATCCTACTGTTAAGAGAGTTTCTTTAAGCTCATTTAACGTAAACTCATGACTCATATGCCCCTCTTTTTGGTCGCCCCAAATTATATATCTATCTCCAGTCTTCATATTTTGTTCAAATAAATTATAATCCTCATTTTTTAATTCATGGTTCCTACAGTAGATGAGCCTATTGTTAACATTTCCAATAAGTAATCCATCTCTTTTTAAAACTCGAAAAGCTTCTTTTACTGCTTTAGCGTGATTTCCGCAGTAATCTAAAATAGCATTCATCATAATGACTACATCAAACTCTTCGTCAGAATGTTTTAGGTTGGTAACAGATTCTTTGTAGAACTCTATATTAGAAAAATTGTTAAGTAACTTTTTAGCTTTGTCAAGCATTCCTTGTGAAATGTCGGTGAGAACAACGCTATGACCTTGCTCCAGCAATGGTTTAGAAAAACGACCAATTCCCCCACCAACATCCAGAACTTTTAGTTTTTTATTCTTAGGCAAACTCTCTACTAAAAAGTGTTCAAGTATAGCATCACAAACTCTATATTCAAAATTACCATAACTACTACAAATGTTGTCATAAAATGTTTCAACTTTTTTTTCTTTTTCCATTTTCAGAGTATCATAATTTTTGTTTAAAAAGCTATCCTTTGACAGCTTCAATTATTATTCTTGGAGATTCTTTTTTATATTTTGTAAGAGGCGTATAACTGCCCCATATATTTTGAATAGAGAATCCTGTTTCCATAAACATTTCTCTAATTCTTTCAGCATCATGACCATAACATGCTGTTCTTACTATGCCATTTTCGGTAGGCCACTCCAAAACTTTCTTTTCTCCATAAAAATGTTTATTTGGGGAATCCCATAGAACTTTCCCACTAGTGCCTAAGAGACCATAAACCACCTGCAACATCTTGAACATTTTATCAGCATCGTTGGTATACGAAAAACCTACATGTAAACTAACCACTCCGTCAAAAGTTTCAGAATGATTAAATCCCTCTAGGTTAGCTTGTAGAGCATTTCGTAATCCTTTTCTTTTAGCTTGCTGTGTCATTCCATGGGAGACATCAATCCCTGTGACAGCATAGCCTTTATCTTGTAGAGGAATCGCGATTCTTCCTGTTCCACAACCTACATCCAAAATCCTACATGGTTGGGTAAATGTTTGCAAAACAAGATTAACTTCATCTTCTAAAGTTGACTCTCCTTCCTCCATAAAAGAATCATATGAAGCGCTCATTTTATCATAAAAGTCAGACACTGCTAATATTCTTTGAGCAGATTTGTCTTGTAAACACAATTCAAGTTGTGGTAAAACATCATCTATATTCTTGTATCGTACTGTTTGCACTCGAGAGACTGTATTTAGCCCCAACACCAAATTACTATATGTCCCACTTTCCTCTAAAAGCAAGATTATTCGTTTTTCAAGCGCTGATGCCCATCCGAGTTCAATGTGTACACCTCCAGAGGGTGGGTTTCCAGGAAACGCTACTAAAATACTCGAATCCTTAATTTTCTCAAGATCAATGGGGGTGCATTGTTCAGGACTATACCAATCTTCGCCCCATTTCTCTCTTTCGTGAGCATTATGAACTTCATATCCTTTTGATCGCAGGTAATCAAGAACTTTAGTTACTAACTCAATATGTTTCTGATTCATTCTTCCGCTTTCTCCATTCATATAATCATGGAATGGCGCCGCCAGGAATATTTTATCTCTTTTCTCCATTTTTATCATTCCACAATGTTGCCCCAAGTGATGATAACATCCATAAACCCCACCAAAATGATTCATAAACAATGTAATAAAAGACACCAGGGTATAGGAGCCTTAGAGCGTCTTTATTCCCTTCTTGAATACCAGATTTCATCAGCCCCTCATTCACATTTCGCTGAAAGATATTGATATCCTCAAACGAAGTTTCTTTAACCCCTTTTCCAGTATTGCGAAAAGCATTACTTAACGCATTAGCCCATGCAACATAACTACTAGGAGCATCAACTAAAGCGCTATCTCCACTTAAGCCACCACTTAGAGAAGCTCCCCAGAGAACTGAAGCATCTGACTCTCCATCCAGCAAGTCTTCCAGTTTTAAGTCTCTTCTTCTAAAATGAACCAAGCCTAAACTTAAACTAGCTCCGCTTCGTGTTATAGGCGATGAATCAGACAGACCTCGTGACACTAGAGCCGCGAATCTATCATTAGGGTTTCTAAAATCATTCAATCCAAGTCCAAAATAACTACTTTCTCTTACATATGGATGCTCGTCTTCAGTTGCAATATCACTTAAATATTCTCTTACAGCATCATTGCCCATGCCCAAGTGAGAAAAGCCTATTCCTAAAGTGGCCATATCTCTAAAAAAAGAATCACCATCTTTAATTAGGTCTACAAACTTTCCTACTTCTCCTTTCTTAGCATGGCTTAAACTAACGTACCAACAAGAACAGACCTTAACATATGGACTATCCTCTCTTTCAAGAAGACCAACAATCATGTCAAAATGCTCGTCATTTCCTAAAAAAGCAAAAGAGTAACCAAGCCCTGCTGCAGATCTTATTTTCCAGTGTGGATGCTCTAAATTGGGATTCAGAATACTTATAACATCAGAACCACCTTTGCCGAGTGAGGCAATTCCTGCCGATATAAGTGCTGTTCTTTTTACATCTATGTCTCCATCTTCTGCCAACTTTACAAATAGGTCCATATTTGAACTTACGTCGTCTCCCAAATATGCCAAACCAAGCGCTAAAGCACTACATCTTCTTACAAATGGGTTTCCATGTTCACTTCCGTAATATATCAAATCAAGATTCTTTTCTTTTCGTGAAATGTTAAACAATCCCTGCCCTATAACGGCACCTGCTAGTCCTTCTAGTCTCCTTGTATTTAGGGGAGTGTAATCATCTTGAGCGGTTCCAACATCTCTAAGACCATCAGCAAGCATTCCAGCATGTTCAACATAAAAATGCCTATTCATTTTTTCAGTTCCTCGATTCTGCTAGGAAAAACATATTTCTGTATTTTTGCATCTGTAAAAACAAGTGGACAAATACGGCGATATTCTTCATTCTCAACATCCTGTTTTACATTCAATACAGGGCACTTACGGTAATCGAATGGAATTGGATCAAATGTCCTTTCTCTCCCATGTTCAGTATCCACTAATAAACAACAGGGATAGGCTTTTCCATCAACATGAACAAATGGATCTTCTCCTGCAGGACAAATTACTTCTTCTAATCCATGCATATCTCTCCGTGCAAACGCTGGTTCATAATAAACCTCAAATTTATATCCTCTAGCAACACCAATTACATGTTGGATCATTGACTGCCATTCATCTGCTTTGAACATACGAATTTTTGAATCTCCTCCCGTATTTGTTGGATAAAGAACCATGACACTATCTACAAAATAAAGATCATCAAATATTTGTTCAATCTTCCGATATGCTGGGGTTTCAAGCGCGATATGACCATGAGTTGAAACACCTTGCTCATGGGCATACTGAACTTTATCACGCAGGGTTTTATTAGGTCGATGATAAGAAACATAGAGTTTAAGCCCATCGACCTCTGCTAGACAATTAGAAGTTTCCTCATTTAAGAAGGTTCCATTCGTAATTATATTAACGCCTAAACCCCTTTTTTGTGTCTCGCTAAGAAAAGCCCAGATGTCTTCTCTCATGAACGGCTCTCCTCCAGAAAGTGTTACCCTATTAAATGTATTTGAGTCTAATGCTTGTACAAAAGTTTCTAAATCCAGATTTCTTCCATCCAAATCCAAAAAACAAAAGTGACAGGCTTTGTCACAACCCATCGTAATATTGAAGCCTATATCCATGGTTATCCCTCACTTTTCATACCAGTACCATGTTTTTCCGTAAGATATGGATGAAGTGTAATTTTTCCGTCAGCACCTATTACTATCGACTTTGCATCAGGTCCTTCCTTTCTTTGAATTTTTCTTAGCGCCTTAAGATCCATATAATCTGGAACTTTTTCTGCTTTTAATCTTTCCAAAAAGTGAGGAAGTATGATTTTTCCATCCTGCCCTATGACAACTGGTTTGTCCCCACTAAGATCAAGTTTTTTAGAATAGCCATCATTTGGATCATAATGCCAGCAAAGTGGATCTGGAGCATTAACATCACCAAAAATCTCGTATGCAACGCCCCTACAACCAGTGCATATTTTTGCATAATCACAGGAACCACAGCTACCCTCAATTGTTTCAGCATGTGTCTTGCAGCCATCAAGCAGTTTATTCTCCCTCCATGCTTTCACTAAACTCTCTTGGTATACATTAGTTGTAGGTAATTTTACCCCTGCACATGGCAGAACATCACCATTTGTTTCTATGTGGACTCCACACTCTAATCTATTACATCCTTCATTGTAAAGAAAAGGTATAGCATGTTTAACTCCTTGCAATTTCCCAATTTCATCAATTACATAACGCAGATCCTGAGGACTCATAACATCTTCAATTGGAAGTCTTGGTCCAGGAATAGCACGATCGAGAATTGGCTGTAATCCATTATCAAGAGCCCATTGCCATGTTTGCAGGAATGTATTCTGATTTGCTTTTAGAGTTTTAACAATGATATTAAGAGGGATATCTTCTGTATATCCTACACCCTTAAGAATTCTTATCGCCTCCATTTTTTTCTGGAACGAGCCTGGAGACCTCGTGAGACCATCATCAACTTCCTCTACAATAGATTCTAAGCTTATTCCTACGATCACTTCATTATCGTGTAGTCTTTGTGCCATGTCAGGCATCATGGTAGTTCCATTAGTTACAAGTAGCGTTTCAACACCAGCATTATGTAAATATTCAACTATTCTAAAAAGATGCTTGTAGAGGGTTGGTTCACCACCACTTAACTGTATTTTCTCCATCCCCAATTCACGTGCTTCCCCTAAAACTCGTTCTAAGTCATCTGGATTCCACTGTCCTGGTCTGCTCCCGTCAACATAACAAAATGAGCAGTCAATATTACAAGCACCGTTCAATGCTACAGATAAGTAAACCAAGTTATCACCATCGTTACGCCCCTTGGTATTATACCATGGATCAATATTTCCCCTTTGATCTCGCCTTGCACTTTTATCTTCAATTAGTCCCATTTGTATTCACCTCATAGGGAATTGTATTGGATTCCAGATATCTCTTTAGGTCTAATAATAATGTATCTTCGATATTTTGAGCCCTAGCAAAATAAACTGATTCTGGCCTAAATCCGATAGCAAAATTTTTCCCTTTTTCAAATAATTGACGGGCAGTTATTTCTACTTCAGAAAGATATTTGGTATCTGCTAAAGAATGTTTAAGCCTATCACTATAAGACCAACTAACATAATCTAAGAAAGAAAAACCTAATCTCTCGGTCTCTTCCTTACCATTTGCATATCTAACAGTGGCAGTTTCAACTATAGTCTTTCCTCTTAGGAACTCGATTATCTCACCAATATGCGAAAATACGTTGTTTATGGTCATGTTAGTACTCGTTAATGGTGTCTAATTTAAATAATTTTTCAATTTTTTGAATATTTTTGTAAACCTCCGATTCTCCTAATTTCTTGTCTGCTACGCAGTTATTAAATCTTGGTGATTGATGCATAAACGGACTAAAAAAGCTTATAATTAAGCAAAACTACGACGATAGTAATGAAAAAGATATTGTCAGACAGATATTTTCTTGGTAGAAAGTGTATTTATTGCAGCAGCAATAAACTTTATAGATTAAAAGATAAAAGAATTAAATGCAAACAATACGAAAAGAAATATAGTTTAACACAACTTAAAAAAGAGATGTTGATTTTATATTATTTCTATTTGGAATTATCAGCAAGTAAAACTGCGGATGAACTTGATATTGATTATGGAGTTGTTCACAGAAAGTTTATGCAATTCAGGAAAAGAATTGCAGAATACTGCAATCAAGAAGCAAAAAAATTAAATGGAGAGTTAGAGATTGATGAATCTTATTTTGGCGGAAGAAGAAAAGGCAACAGAGGAAGAGGAGCAAAAAATAAAACAATAGTTTTTGGAATTCTCGAGAGAAAAGGCAAGGTTCATACAAAAATTGTTGAAAATGTTTCTGCTGAAATATTGATGAACGAAATTAAAAACAAAACAGAAAAAGGTTCAGTTTTTTACACAGATGGATGGAAAAGTTACAAGAGTTTACATCAGTTTGGAAAACATAATATTATAAGACACGATAAAGATGAATTTGCAAAAGCAAAGAATCATATAAATGGAATTGAAGGCTTCTGGAGCTTTGCAAAAGAAAGATTTTATAAGTATCATGGAATTAACAAAAACAACTATCCGTTTTATTTAAAAGAAATGGAATTTCGTTTCAATCATAGAAATGAAAATGTTTTTAATCTGTTATTTGATATATGTGTAAGGGGGTTAGTTTAGTCCGAAATTACACTAATCACCTAAATCTTTTGTTCACTCTGTAAAACTACGTCTGGCAATGAGCAAGAGCGGAAAAAACTTGCTCCGTTTCACTCCGCACCCCACTGCGCTTTCCTCGCCTACGGCTCGTCAGGGTAGATAACAGCGATCGCATAAGTTATGCTCAATTTTTTGGGGCAAAATAGTGGAAGGGGCAAGAAGTGATTTACCACTTATAAGAAGTCACATGACCGAAAGATTTAAATACTACCTATATTTAACTACATCACATTGGAGGTAAACCAAAATGTCAAAAGAAAAAATTGCCGTTTTTGCGGATATACCAGATCAAAGAGTTCAAGAGATTACACCAGAACAAGTTAGAGGTAGTTTAGAAGCAATTGCTGCTAAAGGTCATGATACTTTCTCACCAGATAATGTTCAGTCAAGAGTATTAATTGCTTTAATGGGTGATTCAGAATATAGTGCAAGAATGGGTGTTGTAAAACAAGTTATTGCACAGGCACTTTATTCACCTGAAGATTTTACACAATACCTTAGAGATGTTGCATCCCAAACTGAACAGCAAGCTCAAGCAGATCAAACGAAATATGATTCTAGAGCATATAAATTAACAAAAGCACTTAAACTTGTTCCTGACAGAATCCAAAGAGCCTTAGGTTCTCATGGAAAATATATTGATTCTTATGTTAATAGTGATGAAGTAGAAAGAAAACAAGTTGCTAGAAACCATGCTGTTTCAAGAGCCTATCAAGAAATGGCTGAAGTTGTAACTGCATTGGGTCAAGAATTTAGAAACCAAAGTGCTGAAGATGTTCTTAAATTATCAGAACTTGATCATTTCTTCTCAGGAAAATGGAATGGTTCTAGACTTAACTTGACATTTACTAATGAAAGAATCAGAGACTATGGAGTAAAACTTCAGCAACTTGTTCAAAGAGTTTGGAATGCAGGTATCGGAGAAGATACACCAAATCCATTAACTCAAGAGCAATTAATGCCAGTCAGATATTAGGCAATTTTTTCTTTTTTTACTTCTTGCCCTTTATTCTTTTAATTTGATAGAACTTTGTTTTTGATATAATTTTGCCCCAAAAAACTTTTCGGTCGAAATCCATCAGAACTGCGTAACTGTTGGAGAGCATAACACCGCGGATACGTTTGTATCAGTTAATTTTTCAGTCGTTATGGAACTCCCCCTCGTTAAAGTTAGTTTTTCAGAAATTTAGAACTCCCCCCATTAGTTAATGTTAGCGAAAATTTGGGAGAACGAAGTGAACCGCTAAATCAACGTTAGATTTAGTTACGAAGTAATTGAATGTTGTTTTGTCGTCTTTGCCGATTTAGCGAAGGTGGCAATGCACAATAAGTTGCCAAATGGAGATTTTGTTTCCTCATTGATTAAATATGTCCAGAATGAACCTGTTCAGCTAGTTGGATATGAAACTTAGTTTCTTTCCTTAAAAACATCGTAAAAATTGAACGCCCCTATTAATAATAAATTCTTTTACGCAGTAACAAGTGTAAATGTCCGCAGGACTAGGAACTCCCCAGTTTTTCTCATCTAAGAAATAACAGAATAAATGAAATCTCACCAGCACTTACCGAAATCTTTATAAATAACCCAAAATCAGAGTGATTTATAACTCTTCATAATTAAACGAAGAATAAAAAACGGAGGCTAGAATAAGAAAATGGCACGAGCAAAAGAACATATTAACTTGGTATTTATTGGTCACGTTGATCACGGTAAATCGACGACTGTCGGAAGACTTCTCTTTGACACCGGCAACGTTGATGAACAAGCAATGCGGAAATTAAAAGAAAAAGCGGAACAGTTAGGTAAAAAGGGGTTTGAATTCGCCTTTGTCATGGATCAGCTTAAGGAAGAGCAGGAAAGGGGGGTTACGATTGACCTTGCCCATAAGCGCTTCGATACTGACAAGTACTATTTTACAATCATTGATGCTCCTGGCCACAAAGACTTCATTAAGAATATGATTACGGGAGCGAGCCAAGCTGATTGCGCCGTTATTGTCGTTGCCGCTAATGATGGAGTAAATGCCCAAACCATTGAGCACTTGCGCTTATCAAAGATTTTCGGCGTAGGACAACTTCTTGTCGCCATAAACAAAATGGACATCTCCGGGGTAGATTATAAAGAATCGCGCTTTAAGGAAGTTGTAGAAGAAGTTAAAAAACACGCTGCGCAGGCGGGTTGGAAAGTGGACACTCTTCGTTTTATTCCCACGGCTTCATTACTGGGAGAAAACATTACCAAAAAACCAACAAAAATGCCTTGGTGGACAGGCGACACTCTTTTAGAAGCGATTAACAAGTTCAGCGCGCCGCAAAAACCGGTTAACTTACCCCTTCGCTTGCCTTTGCAAGACGTATACAACATTACCGGGATTGGTGTAGTTCCCGTAGGAAGAGTAGAAACAGGAGTAATGAAAGTTGGCGATAAAGTCATTATTGTCCCTGGACGTGAAGGGAAAGGAATTAGTGGAGAAGTCAAAACTATTGAAATGCATCACGAACAGATTCAAGAAGCCGAGCCAGGTGATAATGTTGGATTTAACGTTCGAGGAGTGGCAAAGAAAGATATTGCCCGCGGAGATGTTCTAGGACATCTAGACAAACAACCTACGGTAGCGACAGAATTTACTGCTCAGTTGGTTATACTTAACCATCCTAGTGTTGTAACTGTCGGCTATACGCCTGTATTCCACATTCACACCGCACAAGTAGCGTGCAGAATAGAGCAAATTATTAAAAAAATCAACCCCGCTACAGGTGTTGAGATTACAGAAAATAAAGAAATTCTCCGCAATGGAGAAGCAGCTGTCGTAAAGATAAAACCAATGCAGCCCGTGGTCATTGAAAAAAACAGTGAAATTCCCCAAATGTCCCGCTTTGCGGTACGCGACTCCGGAATGACGGTAGCTGCTGGAATGTGTATGGATACTGTCAAGAAACCGATGTAAGGCTTTCTTTATTTTTTCTTTTTCACTCTTTAGTGGTAACAATTAGAAAGATTTAAATAGAGTGGTTGAAAAGAAGTCTTATGAAATCAACTATTCCTAAATTACTTTTAACTGCTCTGTTAGCTAGTTGTATTGTTCCACAAAATTCAGAATTAGGTGGAAAACAAGCCTCAGTAGGAACTACAAATGGAAGAAAGAACTCCCCAAAGCAAGAAGCCTTTCAACATCTGCTAGAAAATGCTCAAGTGAGTAGTAATGAAGAATTTTTTGTTTACTCTCCAGGTTCTGGTAAGATGTATAGACTCGGATACGAAAATTCATTTCGGAGCGTCCGCGTTAACCTTGATGAGATTTTCCAAACAATTTTAAATGATTTACAGCAACAAGCTGACAATGGAACACTGGCTGCAGAAAATCCCTATTTTCTGATCCATAACCATCCTTCTCGATCAACAGATCTTTGTAATGAATTTAAAGTCACCAATCGATCCCAACAGCGTTCCGCTGGGTCACAACAACTAGAGAAAATTCTCTGTTCTGAACTAGGAGGAGGCTATTTAACTTTACCAAGTGTTAATTTTTATGATCCCTTAAACCAAGCTGAAGATGCCGATATTGAAGCTAGTTTAGCCGTTCATGCTCTCTGGGAAGAACCACCAGGAATTGGCGTTACCATTACTCACAGAGTAATGGGAAAGGCAGGATATCTTGACCTTCAGGTTAACGGATCGGTTAGCGCGGTTGATGCTCTCTTCCTACTTCCTGCCAAATACCGCGGTTGGTTTAGAACAGTAATAGATAACTTTACTAAAGAACAGGGAAAAACAAAAGAAACAGCTAAATCATACCTGGATCAAAAAGCACAAGAATTATCTGAAAAAACAGCAGGTAGATTAGCTATGAGCTTTAATTGGTATTGAGAGGAAAAATAAAAATGAAACACACCCCACTTACAGGAATTATCCTTGCTTTGGCAACGGCTTGTACAACACTATCAACTCCACAAAATTATGTCATAAAACCACGAGTACCAGCAGAAGCTTGCCAAAATATGAAGAGAAACTGTGAAGTTCCAGGATATGAAACCTTCTTTGGTTTTAGTGAAGGAGAAACAATATCAGAAGCTCACAATGGGGCCGAAAGTGACGCCAAGGACCATATCGAAGGATTTTACCTTGGTACGTTAGTTGCCTCAAGTTGGAAAGCTTATCTTATGCCCGAAAGGGATTAACAATCGGAAGAGAAGAAGAATTTTCTGGTCAGGCCAGGACTTCTGATGCCGATAGAAGATTACATGAAATAATGGAAGAATGCTATGTTCCAAAAGAATTTCAAGATAATCAATGTTTTAATGATCCAGAAGCTGGAACGACAAAATGTTTTTTCATATACGGGTGTAGAAAGTAGTAGTTTAAAATTTCTCCGCACCTCATTTCTTTAAAAAAACAAAAACAACAACCTTTATATAGAACTACCTGCCTCAGAGGGCAAACTCACAGTAAATGAAATCACTTATTGTGAACACATGGTAAAAAATGGCACAGCGCGCACGGATCAAATTGGCAAGTATCGAAATTGACAAGATCAATCGTATTTGCAGTGATATTAAAGAAATTGCTGAGAAAACCGGTGTAGAAATGAAAGGGCCTATTCCCTTGCCCACTAAGAAACTTAAGCTCACAACACGAAAATCTCCTGATGGAGAAGGAACTGCCACTTGGGACCGTTTTGAAATGCGAGTGCATAAACGCCTGATTGACCTTAGTGCTGATGAACGAACTCTTCGCTTAGTAATGAGAGTGCCTATTCCTGAAGGGCTTAATATTGAAATTGAAATGGTAGATGTTTAGAATTGTAGTTTAATAATCGACTAAACGTGGATCACTTCCATACTTCTTTGAAATCTTCAAAAGATTTAATTGCATCATTCTCTGGATTTCCATTTTTTCTTCATCAGAAAGAAAATGATATAAAGAACGAGTTCCAGATGGATTAAGGATTGGAACTCCAAAATCAGGAAAACCATCAACAATTCTTTCTAATGGCACATAGTCAACCGCATCAGCACGTTCAATAGCTTTGCTTACAGAAAGATTTCTTGATTTCCTTAAGTTAGTTTTATCCCTAGAAACAGATTTTCCATGAGAAGGGATTAAAAAACCACCTACCGCATGAACAAAACTACAACCTAAATCAAGATAAATCATAGTATCACTTTCTGGATCATAACGATAATTATGCGCCTTATGAGAAATATCAGAAATCATTAAAAGATCACGATAAATCTTATCATGTGCTAAGGCTTTAACGGTTTGGGAATCATCCATGTGGAGTGGAGGCGGAACAGCCATAAGGCGAGATACAAAATAATAAGGCATATGTTCATTAATCCGGCTACGAAGATCTGAGTCATACGTAAAAGTAATCCCATTACCGTTACACAAAACATAGAACTCTGGTACACGAAGTCCTAATTGTTTCGCGAGAATGAAGGTTACGGCTTCATATAATGGTTGATGACTTGAACGGAAAGGTTGTTCATAAACACCCCTTTCCTCATCTGCCATCGTTCTAGGCAATTTACTACCAGGACAATATTTGAAATAACCTTCAAATTCTTCAGAATGAGAGAATCTAATAATACATTTTCCTCCCGGATTTGAACCTTTTCGTTCTGTTACAAAGTGTACTTGAACTGATGGTGAAGGAGAGGAAACAGAACTATGACCCTGTTGAAGATGACGCAAGGAAGACGTTCTACGACGCAAAACTTTCATTTTATACTCAGAGAGAAGCCTATTTATAAATCTTTCTTTTATTTGTCACTAACTAGTAGATATAAGCGCCAGCGCTCGGAAAGTCAACACTCCGCATCTCATTTCATTATGAGTTCGGAACATCTTTGAACCGAGAATCCCAGAGGGAGCAGTTATCAAGACTTGCATTTTGGACTTGCCTGCAGCAAGTTTCGAGACTGCCGCAATATTCTCCAATAAAAATGGTCAATTTCTATTTCCGGATTATGCGACGCTGGCACTAATTAAAGGAGGTAGAAGAATGGATTTATAAATATTTCACAAGAAAAGGAAAACAAAAGAATTTATTTCTTTCCTTTACTCATCCCTTTCTCCATTTCAGTGCACATCACATTACAGCTAGGACATTTGTTTGGCACAACTAAAGTTATAAACCCCCACAGAACCATTAAAACGGCCACAAATTGTACCCAACCATCAACCCCTAACCATCGCGGCCAGACAAAGGCATTCAAAAGAAGCAATACCCCAGTTACTAAAGTACAAACCCCACAACATTTTTTACACATAATATTTCACCTCAAATTGGCAGATACTTTTAGAATTATTTCTGGCTATAAAAAGTATCCTGAAGTAAAGAGCCTTTCCATAATTTGGAAACAAAAATACGGCCGCCGGGACAATCATCAGCATACGGTGTTCAGCATGCTGCATGCCGTATGCTGAATTTGAACCCGGGCTACAACCTTTCTGCAGGATTAAGCGAAGCGCATGTCCGCTTTTTAATCAAACCATACGAAAATCGAAGATTTTCGGGGTTTTGAAAACCCCCGTTGGGTTTTCACAAACTTTCTTAAAGTTTGGGAGGGTTGCGTGCTACCGCTACACAACGACCGTATCATAAGTCAAAATAAAAAGTTATATATTAAAATCTTTTCTACTGTGTTCCTTCTTCTTCCGCTGCTTTCTCATCCTCTCTTCGTATCACTTTTACGGCATCCATTTTAACCGTAATAGGAATCGGGACAGCAGATTCTAACAATTCTACCACAATTTCCTCTTTTTGCTTATTTACACGCATAACTTTCGCATTTTCCCTTTTAAAAGGACCTGAAATAATCTCCACAATGTCATTCTTATGAATATTCATTTCCACTTTAACCTGCTCCAGCATATGTTCTATTTCTTGATAAGGAATTTCTGTTGGCAATAAGCCGCGGGCGTAGGGAACGCCTGCTAAAATAGCTTCTGCATCTATTTGAGAAGTTGCCTCTACAAAAATATAACCCCTCATTCCATGAGGCCTAATTACCGCCAAGATGCCCTTAGGATCTTTTTGTAACTTGGACATTAAATAATCTACAACTTGGTCTTCCCGATTTGCCGCTGTTCTAACACTAAAGATATGGCTTTCCATTTTTAAACAAAGAGGAGTTCTTTAAACAAGAAGATAACGAAACCGATAACACCGACGATGGCAATCCCAATGGCTGTTACTTTTACTAAGCTTCGATATTCTTCTTGATTTGGCTTTTTGGTAATACGAAGCACACGGAACGTCTCTTTTATAAATCTTTTTACTTTATTGGGCCGTATTTCCTCTTGTTCCATGATTATCAATACAAATGATCGCTTTATAAAAGTTTCTAAACGCTTTTTAAATCTCACTAACAGAAGGAAGCCCATGGATCTGCTATCTTTACGTCAAAAATACCAGGACTGTCAGCGCTGTCCATTTCTGGTAAAGAACAGAACACAAGTAGTTTTCGGTTCAGGAAATCCCCAAGCAAAAGTTCTATTAATCGGGGAAGCGCCAGGAGTACAAGAAGATGAAAAAGGAATTCCTTTTTGTGGCCAGTCAGGAAAGGTTCTTGACCAGCTTCTCTCTTCAATTAATCTTTCGCGTGAAGATATTTTTATTACTAACACCATCCTGTGCCGTCCTCCAAACAACAGAAATCCTACCAAAACCGAAGTTGATAATTGTCATGATAGACTGAACGAGGTTATGAACATCATGAAACCGAAAATTATAGTCACTATTGGCAACTTTGCCACAGAACGTATCTTAGGAAAGAAAGGAGTGACCTCGCTGCGGGGAAAAAAGTTCACAAAAAAGATCGAAAACGTGGAAACAAAGGTCATACCCATCATCCATCCCGCAAATTACCTGTACTCAGGAAGAAATCAGGAATTAATGAAAATGATGCTGAAAGATTTCCAAACCATTTCTCAAATTATCAACAAAAATGAGAAGAAAATCTAAGCTCTAGGCATCTGCCTCAGAGGCGACCAACTTTCAATAGTGGAAGAAGTACTTTCAAAGTCTAACATTTTTAAAATGCGGCGAAGGCGTTTTTCTTCATCACGTACATACTTGTCTAGCTTCTTGAGAAGAAACGTTGCCTTTTCATAAAGAACTCTCTCTGTCGAATCAGCAAAATCATCCCTTAAAGAAAATGGGCCTGAACAATATTTTCTTAAAAATTCACGAAACTCTTTCCGATCATCCTTTCTTCCAAAGCCGTTCACGGGAAGACTAAAGGGAATATAAAGTCCCCCTCTATCAAGCATTACTTTAGTAGTAGCAATAATTCCCCGGCTAGGAGGAGGAACTTTTTGTGAATCAGCTAAAGTGTAATATGCAGAAGGGTTAGTGCATAAACCGAAAGCAGCATAACTTAAAGGATCAACGCGGGCCAAAGTGAAATAAATACCTTGTTTTCCTTCATTTTGTGACGAGTAAAAGAGTTGTGCCACAGAGACTGTTTCCTGGTGAAAACCATTCACATTTTGTTGGAGTCTCTTTACAACACCAGATGATTGCCTAAGGCGTGCTTCTAAAAGTTTTTCTAATAAAGAATGTTCATTTTCTTGATAAGCAATTGTTTCTATTCTTACAGCCTGTTTAACAAGAAAATTAACGATTTGCTCTGCCCCGGGTTCCCGGTAAATTCCCACAATAAGCACAGAAACAGGTTTTTCTGGTTCTATTCCTTGCACTGTTGTAGCATACACCCCAGGAAGAACTTCTTTATAAAAAGTAGACGTTAAATCCATTTTAACGACTATGCAAAATATTTTTTATAAACATTTCCCTAAGATTTTAAACAAAAAAGTCTTGCGATCATGGAAAGAACTTTAAGTGGAAAAAAAAAGAATTTTATAAATTAATCATTCTTTTTTGTTCATCACGGAAATAAACCAAAAATGCGACTATGCCCACAAGAATAATGATAACACCAAATACTGACCAGAAAGTTTTGGAATGCACTACCTGATCACGAAGAGTTTTGAGAACAGCTGCTCCAGTCAAAAAACTTCCTGAATTCGTAGACCTATTTTCATTTGCCGCTAACGCTGCCACAGCAGCGCCAGTAAGTGCAGAATTTTCTTCAGCTGCTTGTTGTTCTTCATCTGAAAGAGCCGTAATCGTATCTCCTCCTGTTTCACTTCCTGTAGCAGCTGAAGAAGACTCCCCCGTAGAAGAACTTTGTGAACTGGTGGTACCAGCACCGCCTCCACTACCAGAAGAACCGCCCGTACTCCCCGTAGCCGCTCCGGTATTATCATTTCCTCCTGAAGTGCTACAAGCATTACAAGAACCGCCACAATCGACCGCCGTTTCATCTCCATTTTTAGCTAAGTCGGAACAGGAAGTAACAACGAAGTTATAAGTAGAACTATTACTATTTTTCAAGAAAGAATTATCTCTTGCTGTGACATCAAAACTCTTATTTCCAGCTGTAGACACACCAAAGGACCACGTGCAACCCATGGAGGTAGTGTTAGATTGACAAGTCCCGCTCATGAAAGTATTTTGAAAGAGAAAAGTGATATTATAAATTCCCGAAGCATCAAAGAAAGACCCATTTACTCTCATAATCGTTCCATCTCGCTGCATGTGTAATTCAGAAGGATAAAGCATGCTGGTGATAAGAGGGGGAATTGTTTCCGGTGAGCCGATAATACTAAGCGGAAAAGAAATAGTTGTGGAATTAAATATATCCGAAACTGTTAACTGCACCGTCAGATTTGCGATCGTATTAAATGTTTTAACAAACTCTGCAGTAGTATAATTAGTACCATCAGCAAACATCCAGAGATACGTAACTGTATCATTATCGAGATCGACTGCCGTGGCATTGAAAGTAACAGTACTTCCTACAATAAAACTACTATTTGCGACAGGGGAAAGAACAGTTACCGCAGGAAGACGATTTTCAACGATAAAAGAAGATAGAGACAATTGCGGTACATTTCCAGCAAAATCTTGCGCAAGGAAGTAGTATTCAATCATTTTACGCGTAGTAAGATTTGTTCTTCCCGCAAGAGTATAAGTGAAAGTGGCATTAGTGCCATTGAAACCAGCCAGAGTCATCAAATACGAAGTCCAATTTCCTGTTACATTAGAAACAAAGAAGACCAGCGAAGCATTAAGAAACGGTTCTGTTACAACTATTGTAAAGATCACAGAATCATTATTATAAACAACTGTTGGTTGTTGCCTAATTTCTGAGATAATCGGAGGGGTAACGTCAATCACAAAAGGCACGGTCGCTGAGAAATTAAAACCACGAGCATCTGTCCCCAAAACAGAGAGAGAATAATTTCCATCTGAGAGATTAAGAGTATCTAACCAGGTGAAATTGGTAAAATTCATTAAAGGAGTGCTATTTTCTTTAACTATCCCACCAGAAGTATTTAAGATTTTATAGAGAGAAAAATTCAGCCCGTCTGCATCAGCAAGGGTAATGTTAAGTTGAAAACTATGGTTATAAAAAGCAGAGGGACGTGGTTCCGTGATGAGAATCGTTCCATTATAACCATTATAATTTACCATAAAAGTGATAGGAGAAGTTGAATTTAGATTACCTGCAAGATCAGGAGCGAGAACACGGAACGTGTAACTTCCCACTGTCAAATTCTGCTTGGTTACAAAAGCCGTATTCTCTTGCACAGCCATACTTTCATTGACACCATTCCATTCCAAAATCGCGGTTTGTAGTGGCTCATTAGAAGAAACATTAATAAGAAGGGAAGAAAGGTTATAAACAGAATTATTCCCAAAGACGGGAGTCGTAAAAGTGATAGTCGGAGGAAGGTTATCGAGCGAGAGAAGGACCGCGAGAACATTGACGCGAGAATAACTCCGGTTTGAAGAGTTGTCTTCAATAATTTTCCCCGTTGCATTAAGCGCTAACCATATTTCGCTGGGTGTTAAAGCCCGTTTCTGTGTCACTTTCATAAATTGCTGCAACAAAGCCATGAGTCCAGAGACATGAGGAGCAGACATTGACGTGCCTGAAGATCGCTGTGTTCCTCCGCCTAATTTTAATGATTCAATCGATGTCCCGGGAGCAGCCACAAGAGTGCTAAACGCAGAATGGCGGAAAGCATAGGAAGCAAGGGTATCATCTTTATTTGTCGCCGTAACGGCCGTGGCATTTTGAACACAAGCTGGACTAGAAATCCCCGCAACAGCATTTGGATAAAGAGAATTAGTATTTCCACTGGCTACCACGACGCTAATATTTTTTCCTACTGCTGTATTAATGGAAGAAGCCAGAGGATCATCGTTGCATAAAGAAGAAAACTGACCGCCACCTAAACTTATGCTGATAACAGAAATATTATAACGAGAGGCATTCATAATACACCAATCAATTCCGGCCATTACATCAGAATCACTGCAGGAACCGCTGGCACCACAAACTTTTAAGGCCACAATGCGGGCCCCGGGAGCCATACCCCTAAAAATAGCATCCTGAGAAGCTATTATTCCGGCTATATGAGTGCCATGCCGATTATCATCCCGCGGATCAGCGTCATCATTCACATAATCATATCCATTAACAACCTTGCTGCAGGAACCATTAAGAAAAGTAGACGTAGAACAATTCCCTAACGAAGGATGTGTATAATCAACTCCTGTATCTAAGACGCAAATCGTCTCACTACTTCCATCCATCAAGATAGTGTTATACGTAAGATTCCAAACTTTACTGGCATTAACAAGAGGCGCAGATTCATTCAGAAAAATATGTTTAACTCCATCAAGAACGATCTGTGCGATATCAGGATCATTTTCTAACTTCTCTAGTCCTTCAGAAGTAATCATGCCAGAGAGAGCGGTAATCGCTGAATAGCGATGCTTTACTAGAAATTCAGTTTCCTCCTCTTCTTGTTGTTCCGTGTCTGACACTTTTTCTAAAATCTCTTCTTGCTTTTCAGCAATAGCTTCTTTTCTTTGTTCAAAATCATTGATGGAGACTTCTTTACCTTCTTCAAAAATGACAATGACCGGAACTTCCTTATCTTTTGTTAACGCCTGGAGAACTTCTGAATCCACATTAGCTGCCATAACCACAGAAGTAAGAACTAAGAACACCACAACCCAGATTGTAGAGATGTTAGTTGCCATCATTAAACAGCCATTACTTTATTTTCAGGAGAGGCAAGACGGGAACTGATGCCTTTTCCAAGATGAAAAAAGAACTCATTAAAGACCCCCGAAAGAAGTTCAAAAAAACCTAATTCCTTTTTAAAAGTTATATATGTTGGCTCTTCAATGTTATGCTTTTCTTTCAAGTACAATTCGACTGTTTCCTTATCTCCAACCTCATCTATAAGCCCCAGCTTTAACGCTTCCACACCCAGGTAAAACTCTCCTGTTGCCGTTTGACGCACCTTGTTTAAGGGAAGTTTTCTATTTTCAGCGATTTCTTGGATGAAATACTCATGAATGACATCCAACTTACTTTGGAGAAGATCCCGCTCTTCGTTGCCTAATTCACGAAAGGGGGTACCTATATCTTTATATTTTCCGGCTACTAACCTCTCATAACCTACGCCATGATTTTCCATGAGACCACTAAATTCTAGATAAGAAGAAATGACACCAATACTTCCAGTTATCGCCATGCGATGAGCAACAATATAATCAGCAGAGGAAGCAACCCAATACCCGCCAGAAGCGCCAACTTCACGAATCATCGCCACCACTGGCTTCTTTACTTTTTTAACCGCTATAGAAATTTCATCAGAAGCAACTGCCGAACCACCGGGAGAATTTATCTCCAGAACAATTGCTTCCACTTGAGAATTCTTATCAGCATCTTCAATAAACTCTACAATATTTTTTGAAGAGATTGTTTGTTCATTAAAATAAGATCCTCCATCTGTTGTTATAACACCTTCGATGGGAATAAGAGCGACATTGCCAGAACCAACAACATCAGAGGAAGAAGGACTAAACGAACCAATAAGATAAACAAAACCTAGAGGCAGAATAATAAAGAAAAATAAGAACACCCCAAGGAGAGTAAAAAGGATAATTTTAGCGGTAGTAAAACGTTTTCTCTCTACATTCTCACCTTTTAACATAGTTTCGAGAGAAATTATTTGAATTTATAAAGATTGTTGTTGCTTGCCCTCTCTAGCTAGAAGTAAAGTTAGAACTAGTAAGTAAGTGGCTCTCAAACTCAGCAACCTTTTTATAACCACACCAAAATCCTTCAGTATAATGGTTGAATTGATTATAACAGAAAAGCCTTCTTCAGCACAAAAAGTAGCGGAAGCCTTGGCTGAGGGCAAGCCACAAAAAAAGAAAAGTAAACAAAGCTCTTATTATGAATTAATGCATGGAAAAAAGAAAATTCTCGTTACTTCCGCCGTTGGCCACCTTTTCGGTCTAGTTGAAGATAAGAAAAAAGGCTGGACATACCCTGTTTTTGAAATTAAATGGGAAGCCTCAAGTCAAATGTCAGATAACCTTAAGTATGTTCAAGATTATATTGAAACGATTGCTTCTCTGGCAAAGAAAGTTGATGAATTTACCATCGCCTGTGACTATGACATTGAAGGAGAAGTAATCGGGTGGAATGTCCTTCGTTTTGTCTGTAAACAGAAAGATGGCAACAGAATGAAATTTTCGACTCTTACAAAACCGGACCTCATCGAAGCTTATGAACAAAAAAGACCTCATCTTGATTGGGGCCAGGCTTATGCAGGAGAAACACGGCATATGCTGGACTGGTTTTATGGAATCAATCTCTCCCGCGCTCTTACCTCTTCCGTGAAAGCTGCTGGATCTTTTAGAGTTATGTCGGCAGGTAGAGTACAGGGACCTGCACTAAAAATTCTTGCTGACAGAGAAAGAGAAATCATCATCTTTAAACCACAACCTTTCTGGGAAATCGTTCTTTCAGGAGAATACCAAAAAAACATTATTGAAGCTCTCCATGAAAAAGTAAAGATCTTCGATAAAAAAACAGTAGAACTCGTCCTTGCTCATGTAAAAGGAGAAAAAGAAGCTTTGGTTATGGATGTAAAGCGGACCCAGCGACAACAAGCCCCTCCTACTCCTTTTGATCTGACAACACTCCAAACAGAATCTTACGCGCATTTTAAAATAAACCCAAAGCAAACCCTTGATTTTGCCCAAGCTCTTTATCTAGCTGGTCTCACCTCCTACCCGAGAACATCTTCACAACAACTGGATCCAAAGTTGGGTTTTGTAAAAATCCTCAAAAACCTAAGTCAGCAACCGGAATACGAAAAATTATCCCAGCAGCTTCTTCTGCAAAAAGATCTTAAGCCAAATAACGGAACAAAAACTGATCCCGCGCACCCTGCTATTTATCCTACGGGAGTAATGCCCAAATCATTGCGGCCGCAAGAAAGAAAGGTTTACGATCTGATTGTAAAACGTTTCCTAGCCACGTTTGCGTCACCTGCGCTTCGAGAAACAATGGAAGTAGTTTTAGATGTTAAGAATGAAAAATTTATCACCAAGGGAACACGCACTATTGAAGCTAACTGGCACCTTTTTTATAAACCATATCTCAAAGTTGATGAAATCATCCTCCCGGATTTGAAAAAAAATGATCTTATAAAAATTAAGAACATCGATAAAATGGACAAAGAGACCCAGCCCCCCAATCGCTATAACCCCTCCTCTATTATTAAAGAGCTAGAAAAAAGAAATCTCGGAACAAAAGCAACCAGAGCAGACATTATGGAAAGACTTTATCAGCGGGGATACATTGAAGGAACACAGATTAAAGCAACAAAATTTGGTATGGAAACAGTGCAGGTTTTAGAGAAATATGCCTCCACAATATTAGATGAAAAACTCACCGCAGATTTTGAAGAGGATATGGAAAAAATTCGTGAAGGAAAGCAGAAACAAGAAAAAGTTCTAGATAAAGCCAAAATTTTCCTTACCAAACTTCTCGAAGATTTTCGCAAAAAGGAAAAAGTGATTGGAAAGGAACTGCTTCAATCAGTGCGAGAGACGCAAGATGAGCATAATTACATTGGAAAATGTATGAAATGCAAAGAAGGAAAATTGACGATTAAGTTCGGAAAATTTGGTCGTTTTGTCGCTTGTGACAAGTATCCCGCCTGCACGGCAACATTTAAAATTCCCGCTACCGGATTCATTAAACGCTCTGAAAATGTCTGTAAGCACGATGAATACCCTTTAATTGAAATACGCTTGAAAGGGCAAAGACAGAAAATTGTATGTCTCAAACTCGATTGTAACAGTAAAATATCGACTGAAAACGGAAAAGCAGCAAAAAAAAGTCTGCAGAAGAAGATTGATAAAAAATGTCCTCAATGTGGGAAAGAACTCAAAATAAGAACATCATTTTATGGAGAATTCATAGGTTGTAGTGGTTTCCCTTCCTGCAAGTATATAGAACAGTGCGACACAAAAATCAATCCAACTCAGAACGCTAAAACAAAACTAGACGGAACTAACAAAAAAGAATAAATTTAAGTCAGCAAGTTTATTAACAAGATTTCGAAAAAAATAGGTATGAAGAAGAGGAATCTTATTCTTTCTGGTGCTATTTCAGGAGCAATGGCCATCATTGCCGGATGGTCGTGTTATAAAGCATCAGAAACTGTTTCCAAAGTCTTTACAAAATATGCTCCTATTTTTGCCCAAACATCTACTCTTACTTCTTCAGTTAAATCTAGTTTTCAGAATACACCACAACATAGTACTCAGAGAAGAAACCTTTTTTCGCCTTCCTTATCTGCAGAAGCAGGAGAAGCAGATTACAAAACGTGGGAAATCACAGAAAGGCTGAAGTCCATTGAAAGGGTGATTGCCTGTATTGGTATAAATGAAGAAGAAAATTTAAATGAAGAGATTGAAAATCGCGCGCAAGTGCATCAGGAAGAAAACTGTACTCTTAAATACACTTCTGAACAGTATACTAAAGCGGCGCTTGATTTAGTAGAACTTTGCCAGGAATTGTACGAGAATCCAAACTTTCTTCACAATAGTAGTGAACTAAGAAAACTGCTTACTTATATTTTCCTCGATAGAAAACGCATCCTCGATCAAGCTAATGAAAGGCGAGAAGAAATCAGAGAAGCCCATGCCTGCACTATTCACGGACGTTTTTATATTGAAAATGACTCGAAACTCGAAAAGTATCAAGACTCCTGTCATGAAGAGATGATAAGTTTCGGGACGACACTTACAGAATCATGTGGCCAGGCTATTGGTAAAATTTCATGTCAGGAAGAACTAGAGATTATCGCTGCCAGAACATACGCATTGATAGTTATTGCTCAGGAACCAGATGAAGTTAGAAGAATATTACATTCCTGTCCACAATATGACCCAGAAAAACTTAGAAATTTTGTGATATTACTAGCGGATGATCGAAGTGATTATGAAAGAATTAAAGAAAAGATGGAAAAAGCAGAAGAAATAGGATATTAGCCGCACAAAAGTAGGTATTAAGTCTGGGGCTTTAGCATCAATCTGTGAGCCTTCTCGCCAATTAAGATCCAGCAAAAAGGGGATTCATGAAATGTGAAAAATATCACATTTCAGTACTGAAAATAAATCTCTGTTTATTTTCATGTTCCAAGAGGAATTTTTGCCCTTGCCTACACCCCTCCAAAGGCGAACCGATGCTAAAGCCAAAAGAAGACTTAATACATACGCACAAAAGCAAAATTTATAAAGAAGCTCTATTAAAGATTCTGTAAACAGAAGAATAGGTGGTTAAACCATGACAATTGTAAAAATAAATTTAAATAAAGTTCATGCCAGCAGAGATCTTAACGCCAAGGGTGGGCAGATAAAAATTAATAATAACGTTTCTTTAAAGGAATTAGAAGAAATGGATTTTGCTGTTGACGGTAAAAAAGGGCTAAAATTTAACTTTGCCTTTGTCTGTAATTATGAGCCTGATTTGGGGAAAATCGAAGTGGAAGGGCAAGTTCTTTATGTCAATGAAGAAAAGAAAATTAAGGAAATTAAGACTAATTGGGACAAAGAAAAAAGAATCCCTTTAGATGTTATGGAAGAAGTTATTAATGCCGCCTTACATAAAGGAAACATCCAAGCCATTAAGATTAGCGAAGATGTAAACCTTCCCAGCCCCTTGCCTTTGCCAAAAGTTAGGCAACCTCAACCGGAAACTCAGGCCGAAAAAAAGAAGTAGAAAAACGACTCTTTCAAACTTATTTTTTACCACAACGTTTATAAATTTATAGTCCTAAAATGGAAGAGGAAACAATGAATAAGCCGCAGATTAAATTAAAAGTCATGGAAGCCGTTCAGGACGATGTAAATAAAGGAATTGTCAAAATAGATTCTAACTTCATGAAACAGATAGGAGCAAATATAGGAGATATTGTGCAGATTAAAGGAGAACGTGTCACGGCTGCTATTGTTGATCGTGCCTATCCAGGAGATATCGGGCTTAATATCATTCGCATGGACGGGAACAGCAGAAGAAATGCGCGCACTTCTATCGGCGAAATGGTCAGCGTAGAAAAAGCGGAAGTGAAACCAGCAAAGAAAGTAACTATTGCCCCTGCTCATCAAGGAGTGATGGTCAAAGCCGCACCACAATTGTTCAAACAAGGCTTATTCGGCAAAGCCCTTCTCAAAGGAGACATTGTTTCATTAGGAAAAAGCAGCAGAAGACGTGTTGATTTTCAAGGCCGGGAAATCACCGACATTTTCACGATGATGGAAGAGCAATTTGCCGGTTTTGGCTTTGGCGATTTAAAATTCATTGTTGTAGATACTAACCCCAAGAAAGAAATTGTCATTGTTAACGCCGAAACACAAATTGAATTCAACCCTCAAGCCGTTGACATTAAAGAAGAAGAAGGTATCAGCTTGGGCATTAACTACGAAGATATCGGTGGACTAGGGGAAGAAATCACAAAAGTACGGGAGATGGTAGAACTGCCTTTAAAACATCCTGAGATTTTTGAACGCCTAGGCACTGAAGCCCCAAAGGGAGTTTTACTTCATGGCCCCCCAGGTACGGGAAAAACGCTGCTCGCTAAAGCTGTAGCTTCGGAAACAAACTCTCATTTTATCCTTATTAACGGGCCAGAAATCATCAGTAAATTTTACGGCGAGAGTGAACAGAACCTACGAAAAAAATTTGAAGAGGCTGAACAAAATGCTCCTTCTATTATTTTCTTTGACGAAATTGATGCCATTGCCACAAAAAGAGAAGAAACACGGGGAGATGTAGAGAAACGAGTTGTCGCGCAATTACTTGGCCTTATGGATGGCATGAAATCACGAGGGAAAGTAATTGTTATTGCCGCAACAAATATGCCTAACCTGCTTGATCCCGCGCTGCGAAGGCCGGGAAGATTTGATCGAGAAATAGAAATTGGCGTTCCTGACAAAGAAGGGCGCTTGGAAATTCTGAAGATTCATACCAGAAACATGCCTCTCGAAAAAAATACCAACTTCAAAGAAATAGCACGTATAACTCATGGTTTCGTAGGCGCAGATCTCAACTCTTTAGCTAAAGAAGCAGCCATGATTGTTTTGCGAAGAATACTTCCTCAGCTCAAAGCTGAAGGCATCGAAGAAGGAGAATCGATCCCTAAAGAAATTCTGGAAAAGATTATGATCTCACAAAAAGATTTCCTTGAAGCGCTCAAAGTTGTCCGCCCTTCTGCGATGAGGGAAGTACTAGTAGAAACGCCAGACGTTTCCTGGGAAGATATTGGTGGATTAGATGACGTAAAAGAAAAACTAAAAGAAGCGGTAGAATGGCCTCTAAAAAAACCAGAGATCTTCAAGCGATTAGGAATTAGACCTCCTCGAGGTATCTTGTTGTACGGCCCTCCTGGTACAGGAAAAACACTTCTTGCCAAAGCCGTGGCAAAGGAAAGCGAAGCTAACTTTATTCTTGTTAATGGCCCTTCCTTACTCAGCAAGTGGGTTGGCGAATCTGAAAAAGCGGTGCGGGAAATCTTTCGCAAAGCACGCCAGACGGCTCCCACAATTTTATTTTTCGATGAAATAGATGCTTTAGTGCCAAAACGGTCTTCCAATACAGACTCCCATGTACAAGAACGAGTTGTTAACCAAATGCTAACGGAAATGGATGGACTAGAAAGCCTTAATGATGTCGTTATAATTGGCGCTACCAATAGACCAGATATTGTAGATCCAGCTTTTCTTCGTCAAGGACGATTTGATAGAATTATTCTTACTCCCGTGCCGAATGAAGAAGGACGAAAGAAAATTTTCAAAATTTACATCTCAAAAATGGCCGTGGCAAAAGATGTTGATGTTGACTCTCTAGCCTCAAAGACAGCAGGATACGTAGGGGCAGATATTGAAGGAATTTGCCGTGAAGCGGGAATGATCACTCTCCGAAAGGATATAAAAGCGAAAGAAATTACAAAAGAAAACTTTGAAGAAGCCCTGGCTGTGATCCATCCCTCCGTAGATAAAGAAATTGAAGAAATGTACAAACAGCTTGACACTTACTTTAGCACTGCACGAGCAAAAAGCATGAAAGAAGAGAAAGTCGCCTATTTTGGATAGAAAATTTATTCTAGAAATTTCGCCTAATGCTAATTAAAAGTAAATTGTTCACTTTATGTTTCATTTCTTATCCCAAGCAGAAACAGACTTCATATTTTGTTTTAAAATTCTTTTACGTTCATAGAGGTAAAATTAATTAAGGTGTTCTCTATACAATCCAGAATGGGTAAAAATGAGTTGAGTGTAATTATTTTGTTATTTCTTTTATTGATTTTTTTCATGGGCTGTAAGGAAAATGAAATGGTTGAGAGTAAAGAAAAAAATGCTGAACCCTCTTCAATTCCAAAAGAGTCTCCAATTGTTGAAGAAGTAAAACGTGAGATGAAAGACAAGTCGGCATCTTCTACCGAACATCCTGGAAAACCAATTCTTGAAGAAAAGATACAAGAAGGAGATTTAATAATTACAAATGGAACATACCATCTTAACAATACAAAGTTGATTCTTCGAGGAAATCTTATTGTTAATGGAACTGGTCATTTAGTTGTTAAAGACTCAGAACTTTTCTTTGATCAGGAATTTAACCAACAGTATAGAGCGTATGTTAATGATCACGCCACTTTAGACATGGAAATGGTAAAGCTACGAACAGGAGGAAAATGGTTTAATTTTCAGTATAATGATGCCGCTCGGGTTATTTTTAATGACGTAAGAGGAGAAGATTGCTGTACTCCTTGGCATGGAAGTAGTGATAGTGTAACGTTTTCTATTAAGAATAGTGTTGTTGGGATTACAATGAGCGGGAATGTTAAGGTTAAGGCGGAAAAGAGTAGCCTTTTTTTTGAATTAGTTCTTTCAGAATTAGAAGGCACATATGAACTGCCGCAAGGCTTTGTTGATACCTACGATTTGGTCATTCACAAAAACAACAAAGAAATCATTGAAATTAGAGCAACCAATTCCACTTTTACAGATTGGGGAACAACATTGGATAAATATACCAACATAACTTTCCTGAATTCTAAAATGACGATTGGTTTAAATGCTGGTTCGGATTGGACTACACCTGAAAAGAGAAGTCCAAAAGTTGTTGTTAGTGGCCTTAAAAACCAGCTTTATGAAGATTTAAACATCATCTTTGATACCAACCATTTACGACTTAAAAATACCTTTGTGCGGGATTGGTATCCACAAGGATTTAATAATGCCACTGTGGAGATATCTAATTCTGATTTAGCTGATTTCCAATCAAATGGAGGAACGTCACGAATTATTGTGAGAAACAGTAAAGCGATGATAGCTATCGCTAGGGAAAATGTCACTTATGAGTTCTATGATTCAAAAATAAGGCAAGATGTCATCGCCCATGATAATGCTCACATTTTCTTATACAATACTACCGTTGAGGGAATTCTAAAAGAAGTAGGTAATGGAAGAATTTATGTGGATGGAAAAAATAGCAAATAGCCCCAAAATGTGATATCACTGATTATCGATATTGCGAAATTTACTAATACTAAAATTATGGATTCTAGAACAGCAAAGGAAATAAATGAAAGAGTTGTTGCGGGTGAAACAAAGATATTTTTTTATCCGACTTTATGAGCAGAAAGCCGGTTTGTCACGAGTCTTTCCTTTTTTATAAAACCCATAATTTCTTTCGTTACTTCTTCTAATGTCAACTTAGTGGTATCAATTACAAAGTCATACTGTAATTCATCTCGATGATCAAAACCATAATATTTTATATACCTTTTCGCATCACTATGATCTCGTTTCTGGATCTCTCTTCTTGCTTCTGAAAGGCTTTTCAGATCACCTTCATTCCGTTCTTGTTTTGTTATTTTGTTTTGTAAATCTTTCCAGATGCGTTTTGCTGCCGTATTCAAATCAACTTTTATAAAAATTTTAATGGATTCAGGAAGAAAATGGAATTGAGTACGTCCTTCTACAACTACATTTCCTTTTTTTGCTAGTTTTCGCGCTTCAGCCGCAGCTTCTTTGTCAACATCAACATCTGTTTCGTGATGAGTTTGCGCATATTCATTAAGTTTTTCCAATGTCCAACCTTTCTTTCGTGCTAATTCCCGCCGCATTCCTCCCACATACACGCGCTGGGCATGCAGTTTTTTCGTAATAATTTTGGCTATACTGCTTTTGCCACTGCCGGCTGTTCCAGAAATGGTAATGATCATAGCGGGAGAGTTTTTTCTTGATTAATAAAGATTACGGGATATTCAAAATTTTCATCTCACCATCTCATATTCACTCTTTCGTAAATCTCCCACTTTATCCTGAAGCCATTTCCGCGTCCAAAAGAAGGTTGATTTTAACAGCCCCCAATTTTGCAACCGCCGCATGGAAGTGGTCGCGTAGGTATCGATCACCATATAAGAACCATATTGCAATAACTTATCTGTAAGCTTCTTATGTTCTTTCACCACTAAGTCATCATAGCCTTGTACTTTAAAAAAATGTTCTTTGCGACAAATAAGAACACCACCACACCCTTTGTATAAACCAGTCTTATTATAAAAATTCTTAAACATCATGGAGACTTTAAACTTCATTTTAGAATCATCAGGTTTTACTTTTGTCGTCGCTATCGCTTGTTGATGATGAAACGATTGGTTTATTTTTTGGAGTGAAGTTGCGTCAAGGATGGTATCGGCATCGAGAAAGAGGAGAAATTCTCCCTGAGCTTTCTCAGCCCCGTAATTACGAGCACGAGAAACATGCGGCTCGGAAAGAGAAAACAGTTTTACTTTTTGTGAGAAGCGTTTTCGCACTAACTCTTCTGTTTTATCCGTACAGCCATTGGCAACGACGATTACTTCAAAATCTTGAAAAGTTTGAACTTTAAGGCTATGTAAAGTCTGGCGGATATATTTTTCTTCATTATATGCTGGAATGATGATCGAAATTTTTGGATTCATGCAAACACTTTCTCCTCCCTTTCACAACATCAAATAATTTGCTGCCCATAACATTCCTTGATCAGCGTAATAAAATGGGCTGCTAAAGGGCTTTCCTTCAGATGTGAACACTTCCATGAAGTTTCCGTGACTTTCAATAAGTTTCAGATACTTTTCCTTATATTCTGCGGCTAATTGAGGATCTATTTCTTTTACGATCTTTACGTACAATGGCCCCATATGCATCCATACGGCGTTACTTTCATAATTTCGCGCAAACACTTCCTGCCAGATAAACTCAATGTTAGTTCTATCTTTCGTATATTTTAAGGGAAAGGGTTTGTCAAGTTCGTTGCTTCGAATGGCATGCACTACAGCTTCGAGCATCGGTTTGTCTATACAAAGTCGGAAGAGAAAAGGAAAGAGGTTGGCATCGCCAGCAACATACTCCTGCTTTCGTAAATCATCATAAAAATAATGACCGTTCCAGAAATGGCGCAGAAGAAGTGAAGGATAATCATATTTGTCTAATGGATTTAAAAGATTCTTCATTTGACTTAAATCTTTTGCCATTAATCCGGCCATACAATTGTCATAACAGGAACTTCGACGGATAGCCTGGTCCTTAAGGGATGAAAAATGCACGTCTGGTCTTACTAATCCAGTATCAGAATTGATAACAAGATGAAAGAAGCGCTTTATTTCTTTGTTCAGAAACTCTTTATAAGAATAGTACGGAAATTTTGCTAATTTAATACTGTGAATAAGCCAGGGAAGGGAATCTACCGCGTATTTTGGAAAGTCAAAAGGTTTGCCGTTGGGAGCAATAGCGCAGGTGATTTTCCCCTGATCCTTGAAATGATTTAAAGCATAGCGCAAGGTCTGATGAACTTCGTGGTGATAGTTTAATGCTAATAAAGCTTGTGTTGACAATCCAAAGTCGCGAGTCCAAAACTGGGAAAAGTGGCCTGTAGAAGTCTGGAAGAAGCGGCCGTTCCAACAATCTGCGACAATTTGCTTACAAATTTGCTGTGCATTGCCCGGATATTTTTTGTGAAGCATTCTTTGGTGTAAGCTGGTTATAAATATTCTGCTTCCTTCCCGCAAATGAGTCAAGGTCATGTGGACTCGGTGAAATACGTACTATAAAAGTTTTGCCCCTCTTTGGTCGAAAGCTTTAAAATATCCTTGATTACATCACTCCTAAGCAGAGACTATACCTCCACTCATGAAAACAGCATTAAAATCCTCTCCCGAGTACCGTGAATTTAAGAAGTTAGAACTTTGGAAAGCCATTCCCAGTTTACCTCTATTAGAATCTGCCCTTCATCATTATCGGGAATCATCACTATTATTTGATCATCTTTACGACCAGACAAAAAATGTCTATTCCAAACTGCCTAAACGAATGAATGGAGATGAAGCTTTTGTCCATCCTCTCAATATTGTAGTATATCTCCAACAAGCGGGAATTAAAGATGAAGTAACCCTTTGTGCTGGCTTAATTCATGATTTACCGGAAGAGAAAGTTGATGTCTTCAAAGAAGAAAACAAAATAAAAGGGTTTACAACAGGCTTGAATCAGTTAGACCAGTATGAGCAACAAGTTTTCACTCAGTTTCGCCGTGAACTGCTCTCTTTTTCTCGAAAAAAAATGATTAATCCAGAGATCATCAAACAATTACTCCTCGTTACGAAACTCTTGACGAGAAATAAAAAAGATTTTTATTATAAATATATACATAAAATTTTTCGTTGTTCTGACGTCCTCGCTAAAGAACGTGCCCTGGAAGTAAAGCTTGCCGATCGGATTCATAATAGTATTTGTATAGAATGTTTTAGTGAAGAAGAGCGTATTTTTCAGTGTTTTAAAAATCTCTTTATTTTAAATAACACTAAACGTTATCTTCTGCAAAAAAAAGGGAAGAAACTATTTGCTGAACCACTCACCCCCCTGGAAATCCTGTTTAAGAAATGCGGGAAAGCTACCTATGAAGCGTTGCTAAATCTAGGGCATCTGTGCATCAAAAAAGGCATGGGAGATGTAAAAGTGATGATTCAATTAGCATTTAAAAAATTTGCTTTAGAGCAGTCCGGGCTATGGAAAGTAACTAAACTAGATGAAAAAGAGGTCCATTTGGTTCGCCTCTTTCAAGACATTATTCGAAAGTATGACTATCGTCTCTATCATAAATGGAAAAAATTGGAAGTGCATAAAGAAAAACAGCGCCATTATGTTGAAAAATTCTTTGCTAATTATCATTATCCTCCTGAAGTGATTCAGGCGATTATTGATTATAAAGATGCGTACGGGTTGAAAGAATTAATAGCCTGCCTGTTATATATTCCAGATTATGTTTTAGGCGGATTTGAAGCTGAGAACTTGTTTAAATCTGAATAAGCGTTACAAAACAAAAAATTTTGATTTATAGACCGGTATTCTCTCGATTTTAAACCTATTCTGAATGCCTTTTTCTAGGAGTTTATCTTCTTTAACTTTAAGGTAAATTTGCCACACTCTAACCATCTGCCCTGCAGATCGATGCAAAACCATAACTTCGATATTTAATGGTAATGGAACATTTTCTCTTTCCCCAGTTGTAAAGACACAGAAAGAAATAGTTGCCATTGGTACTTCCTCGATCTTGCCAAATAATTTATACTTTTTAAGAAATCTACTAATAGAGATATTATAATGATACCGAAGATGTCCAAGTAGGATATTTCTACTCACTTTAAATTTACATTTTTGAAAAGCTTTTTCAAGAAGACGTAAGATCTCCATAAATTCACTAAAATCAAGCCTTTTCTCCGCCTTTAGTTCAGCAATAGCCTCATTAAGATCCATTTATTTCCCCTTTGCAAATACCTTTTGGTAATTTTTCCAGATCACATCGGCTGTTTCTTCTACGGACAGATTTTTAATTTCGGCGATTTTCTTTAGAGACTCCATGACAAAAGCCGGCTCATTTTTTCTGTCAGGATAAGGACTTAACCAAGGTGAATCTGTTTCGGTGAAAAGTTGTGTCAGAGGCACCATTTCAACGAGAACTTGAAAATTTTGCGCTTTCACAATGTTAGGTGGAACGGAAAAATAATAACCTAACTCTGCGGCTCGCTTAATTTGACTTTTCTTTCCAGAAAAACAATGCAGGTTGACAGGAATTTCCTTGTTTTTGATTTCCTCTTCTAAAATATCAAGACACTCTTTTTCTGCCCTCCGGGAATGAATGATAAGAGGTTTCTTTACTTTTTTTGCAAAACGGATAATCCTACGAAAGTTCTCTGCCTGTTGTGAATATGTTTTTTCTTTGTCCGCCCAATGGAAGTCCAGGCCTACTTCTCCGATCGCGATAATATCTTTAAGATTTTTTTCCATAAATTTGAATTCTTCTTCGAGATCAATTGCTCCTTTGTGTACAGGCAGTCCTGTTTCATCAGGCTCCATTCCTAAAGCATCAATGGGATAAATACCCAGAGAAGCTTTCAACAAAGAATATTTTTTGCTCCATTGAAGGACTTCTCTGTTATTCTCTGGATTGACACCGGAAAGAAAAATCGCTTTTAAACCGGCTTTTTCTGCTCGTTTGAGAACTTCTTCTACTTCATTGCGAAAATACTCATGATTAATGTGGCAGTGAATGTCAATGAGATTCATTTTATTAGGGTTATAACTCCTCTAATTTAAATTTTTGGGAAAGCTTTGAGTTCTCTTACGGAGGGCAATACTATTCTCGCTCCATTTTTTCTAAAACTTTCTTCTTTCTCTCCTCCTGTCAAGACTGCAATAAATTCTATTCCGGCATTCTTTGCCGCCATAAAATCATGAAGACTATCACCTACATATATTAGTCCTATAGGAGAATTATCTTGAAGAAGAGTATTGAATACTCTCCCATCAGGCTTATGATATTCGATCATATCTGCTCCAATAATAGATGTAAAAAGCCCTGCCTGTAATCTGGTGTGACTAATATGACGATGGAGTGTCGCTTTTCCTTTTGAAGTTAAGATATGTAATTCTAATCCATTATTCTTTAACTTTAAGAGTGTTTCATTAACTCCATCTATTAAAGTAACTTTATCATCACTATATACTCGAAGATACGTTTCTACTGCTCTTTCTGTGTCTGCAAATGGCCAAAGAGCTTGTACAGTCTCAAAAAGAGGAATTCCTCTTAGACGGATAATTGCTTCTTCTGATGGTTTAGGCAATTTCATCTTTTCCGCAGTAGCGTAGATAGCTTCTATAACACTTCTTCCAGAGTGAATAAGGGTATCATCAAAGTCAAAGATGATGGCTTTAATGTTATTCCAAATCATGTTTGTATCTCCCTCTAACTACAATATCTGTTCCTATACTTATTACTTCTGTGAATGTTAACTCTAAAGCTTCTTTAATTCTTTCGGTGTTTTGATTATGTATAAATGAAATAGCTTGCTCATCGCCTAAAATTTTAGGAGTTATGAAAAAATAAAATTCGTCAACTAATTTTTTAGTTATAAATTGTGTGAACACTTCGCTTCCGCCTTCCACAAGAATACTCGTTATTTCCTGTTCTCCTAATTCTTGAAGTTTTTGTTTCAAATTAACCTTCTCTCCGAGAAAGATAGTTTCTGCGTCATTATTAAAAATATGGAAATGAGAAGGAATTCCTTGCTTAGAGCCCAAAACAAGACGGAGAGGAGATTTCCTTTCTTTTAATCTTGATGTTAATTGAGGATTATCTTTCATGATTGTATTTTTACCAACAAGTACAGCATCAACATCAGCTCTTAACTTATGAACCATTTCTCGTGATTCATCGCAACTGACCCATTTAGAATCAAAAGAACGAGTGGCAATTTTCCCGTCTAATGTTAAAGCGGCTTTGAGGATTATGTAAGGGGTTTTGCTCACAATGTATTTAAAAAATATTTTATTTAGCTCTTTTGCTTCTTTCTCTAATATCCCTTCCTCTATTTCTATTTTATTCTCTTTCATTATTTTAATTCCATTCCCATTAACTACAGGGTTTGGATCACGAACAGCTATCACAACTTTATTGATTCCAGCTTTGATAATCGCATCAACACAAGGCGGTGTTTTTCCATAGTGACAGCATGGTTCAAGATTCACGTAAATCGTTGCTCGTCGCGGTGATTCTCTACAGTTCTTTAGAGCAATAATTTCTGCATGGTCCTCCCCCGCTTTACAGTGATATCCTTCACCAATAATCTTGTTTCCTTTTACAATAATTGCTCCAACTAAAGGATTGGGAGAAACCCTACCTTTACCCAAAAGGGCAAGTTCAAGGCTACGTTTCATGTATTGTTTAGGGTTCATAGTAACTATTAATTTCTGAAAATGATAACGAAAACTATATAAAATAACCTCGTCTTTAAAGAAGTTATGAACAGTGTTCGCAAAGTCGGAAGTTGAATTTTCTGATTCTCATTTTTAAGTTTATCATTTAGAAAGTAAATCTATTAAATATTTGGAGGTTAATCATGAAACTTACTGACTCTCAATCAATTAAAGCACGCCATCATCAATATAAAGAACCAGCGGAAATAGCTACTTTAGAAGGTTATCCAAAGATTGAAGGATACAATTTTGACCAGGGGCTCAATTTTCAAGAGTTTCTTACAAGTTATGGCCATACTGGATTCCAAGCAACTCATCTTGCGGAAGGAATTGAAATTGTAAAAGTTATGCAACGTGAAAAAGCAACGATTTTCTTAGCTTTTACTTCAAATATGGTTAGTTCGGGCGTTCGAGACATTATTACTTATCTTGTGAAACATAAAAAGATTCATGTTCTCATAACGTCTGCAGGGGGAATTGAAGAAGATATCATTAAGTGTTTGAAGCCCTTTGTTTTAGGTCGATTTGATGTTCCGGGAAGACCGCTTTTTGAGAAAGGAATTAATAGGACGGGAAATATTTTTGTCCCAAATGACCGCTTTGCGTATTTTGATAAATGGATGCAGGAATTTTTTAGGGATATCTATCAAGAACAAAAAGAAAAAGGCAAGATTTGGTGTCCACATGACCTCATTACCAGATTAGGAGAGAAAATAAATGATAAAAGTTCCTACCTTTACTGGACGGCAAAAAATGCTATTCCTGTGTTCTGTCCAGGACTAATTGACGGGGCACTTGGCGATCAAATTTTCTTCTTCAAACAAAGCCATCCTGATTTTATTATTGATGTGAGCAAGGAAATAAAAGATATTGTGCAATTAGTGCTTAATTCAGAAAAAACGGGAGGAATTATTTTAGGAGGAGGAATTAGCAAACATTTTGCTCTCAATGCTAATATCTTTAAAGAAGGATTTGATTATATAGTGTATATTAATACCGCAGAAGAATACGACGGATCTGACTCTGGAGCAAGAGTAGAAGAGGCAATAACCTGGGGGAAGGTGAAAAGCAAGGCCCCAAATGTAAAGATTCACTGTGATGCGACGATTGCTTTTCCGTTGTTGGTTGCGGGGGCATTTACTGAAGATAGCGATAATTGAATAAAAATCAAGATGAAAATTGTCGGTCTCATCTTACAACTATAAACTCATTTTTGTTCTATGGATTTTTCGCCTAAACAATTTTTGTACAGTCTTAAATAAATTAATTCATTTTCTCCTTCAGCTTCTGAAAGAATTGAAACTTTTTATTTCCAACTCTAGCTTCAACATTTCTAAGAAACAAAAACAACTTTGCATTAAGTTCATCTAATCTGTTAGGAAGAAAAGTAAAAGCATCGTCGTTCAAATATTTAAAATCATGAGATAATTGGAGTAATACTTCCATTTCTTTAGCTGACGCATAAGCAACATTTAGAAAATAAGCAAATTCTCTATTACTCGCTTTAGCACTTCCTTCCGCGATGTTAAGTGGTATTGATACAGCTGCTCTTCTGATTTGAGACGTAATGTTTTGTTCTTCTTTTTTTGGGGAAATCATGCGTCATTCGATATAAGTCTAGGACAAAAATATATGATAAATGATATACATCGATTCTTTTATAGTTTCGAGCCATGAAATAAATTATTCTCCCACTAATTTAAGTTTTGTGGGTATGAACTCTATTTTTGAACTGGGTTCATTGCGGCAGTTTGTTGTCTAGACGGGGAATGTTTGGTGTAAAATTAAACAGAGTTATCACTAGAAGTTAAAATTTATAGAAAAAAGAAAAAAAATGAGACCATATGTAGATTAGGAATTTTATGGACGTTAGTAAGCGCATGCTGAACTGGTCGTTACCTCCCAGCGTACACATCGCTTCTATCAAACCGCTGTTCTTGCGGTGTCCTAAGGTGTCTCTTTTTAAGGGGCGTTTCGTGCTTAGATGCGTTCAGCACTTATCACCTACGGCGTAGCTGCCCGACATACCTTGTCAGATAATCGGTCGACCAGAGGCCGCGAACCCCCGTTCCTCTCGTACTAAGGGATCCTTCCTTTCAGACACCCAACATTTCCAGTAGATATCAAACAAACTGCCTCACAGCGTTCTGAACCCAGCTCACGATCCCTTTTAATGGGTGAACACCCCCACCCTTGGCAGCCAACAGATTCCACCTTTCTTGATGGAGTATTCTGCACCGCCAGGATAGGAAGAGCCGACATCGAAGTAGCAAACCGCGCCGTCGATATGAACTCTCGGGCGCGACAACTCAGTTATCCCCGGAGTAACTTTTCAGTCATTCCCGGCCCTCATTAAGAAGGCACGGGAGTTCGCTAGGCCACGCTTTCGCGTTTGGATTTCTTTATGTTCAAAATCCAATCAGGCTGGCTTATGCCCTTGCACTCCACTCCGGATTTCTAAACCGGATGAGCCAACCATTGGGCGCTATCGATATCCTTTCGACAGCGTGCCACCCCAGCCAAACTGTCCACCAATCGGTGTCCCTCCGAAGAGGTCAGTAATATAGTTCCGGATAAGTGGTGTTACATCGTCGCCTAAGCCGCATGCTGACGCCCACGGCTTCAAACAGCTCCCACTTACGCTATATATCTAAAACCACACTACAGCGACAGGCTACAGTAAAGTTTCACGGGGTCTTCGCTTCCCACTGGAAATCCCTGGCCTTTCCACCAGGCGAAGAGTGTTCGGGAGACTCTAGCTCGGGACAGTGGCGATCTCGTTATACCATTCATGCGGGTCGTCATTCAAACGACAAGGCATTTCGCTACCTTAAGAGAGTTATAGTTACTCCCGCCGTTTACCAGCTCTTCACCCCGTTGGAACGAGGCTTAAAGTACTGGCACTGGGCAGATATCACCTTCTATACACAGCTTTACAGCCTTGCAGAAGGTTAAGTTTTTGTTAAACAGTCGGACCACCCTAGTCACTGCGCCCTGGACTCGCATCTATGCAGATACGAATGCAGGGATCCCTTCTTCCGAAGGTACGGGACTAATTTGCCGAATTCCCTGAGCTAGATTACACTCTCACATCTTAGGCTTCTCACCTAGGGGCACCAGTGCTGGTTCTGGGTACGGTTACTTCAGATTTATTTTTGTTCCCTTTTCAGGGGCTCCAGAAATCGGTCAAACAAACCATAGGCCTGCTGTTCTACGATTTAATCATGTTCCCATCATTACGATACTTCCATGATTTATTCGTATTAACATATCTGACAGGATATGTTAACTTATTCCGAAACGTTAGAAACAAAATTTGCGTTACCGCACATACTAAAGTAGTAGCGGAGTATTAACCGCTTTCCCTTTCCCTTTCCTCTGATAAGAGGTTGGTTAGGACCGACTACCCCTTGGCTGATCGACATTGCCAAGGAACCCTTGCCCTTTCGATGATACGGATTCTCACCGTACTATGATCCTACTACCACCAGGATATTCATTCCATGTAGGTTCACTCCTCCTTACGGAAAAGCTTTTGCCCTACAAGGACGCCTGCCTACGCCCACTTGTCGTGGTCTATGGTATCGGTGGCCAGCTTAGACCCGTGTATCTTCCGGGCTCACGACCTCAACGAGTAAGCTGTTACGCACTTTTTAAAGGATGGCTGCTTCTAAGCCAACCTCCTCGCTGTCTCAGATCACGAACACCGTTTACCCTTTATCACTTAGCTGACACTTTGGGACCTTAACCATAGTCGGGGTTGTTCCCCTCTCGGAAACCAAGCTTACCCCAAGGTTCCCTGTCTTCCGGAGTCTATGATGTTATAGCATTTGGAGTTGGACAAAAAATCGACAAGTTTCCCCGCCTTAATCTCTTATCCGTCGCTCTACAACTATAACAATCTCGTCCGAAGCTTGACTAAGGTCAATTTCGGCAGGAACCTGCTATCTCCGAGCTCGATTGGCTTTTTACCCCTACTCCCAGGTTAGAAGAACACTTGCACGTAGAACCTCTGCAGGCCTCCACGAAGTTTTACCCTCGCTTCACCTTACCCAGGACTAGATCGCTCGGTTTCAGGTCGTATTCCTGTGACTTATGGCACTTTCATACCACTCCCCTCGTAAACTGCGGGATTTTGCTTTCGCTCTGGATACCCTTTTACAGATTATCCTTGCCACAGAAATACACTCCCTGGCGCTTTATTCAAAAAGCACGTCAGAACTCCTAAGAGCCCTGACTTACTATAACTGCTAGATTTCAGAATCTTTGAACTCCCAGTCAAGGGTTCTTTTCAACTTTCCCTCGCGGTACTCGTACGCTATCGGTTTTGAAACGTGTTTAGTTTTAGAGGTTAATGCCCCCCATATTCACACTCCATTTCCGAGGAGTGCTACTCAGGATACTTCCTAAGACCTTTCTATTTTCCTTTACGGGACTGTCACCCTGTATCATGTCTCATTCCAGAGAACTTCAAGTCGACAAAAAGGCCGGAAGGGAAGTCCATCACCACATCTCCATTACCTTACGGTAATGGATTCAGTTTGAACTATACCGTTTTCGGTCGCTCTTACTAACGGCATCTCAATTGATTTCTTTTCCTGCGGGTACTAAGACGCTTCAGTTCCCCGCGTTCCCTTACCCCAAAGGGTATGAATGAGAAGTCTCATTCGGAGATCTCTGGTTCTATGTCTACATTCGACTCGCCAGAGCATATCGTAGCTTGTCACGTCCTTCATCGGCGTTTCAAACCTAGTCATCCATCTAGCAGTACTCAATAGCCTAATCTACATATGGCTCATTAGTATGATGTTATGACGTATTTCAAGTCCTTGACTTACTTTACTCCATCATCCTCAACCAACAAGCTGCCAAGAACAGTTGTTCTTGAAAGCCTCTCGTTATTGGACCTTTTTCAGGATCCGCTTTTCCTTTTGTAAAAAAGGAATGGACCCGTCGGGATTTGAACCCGAGGCCTCCTGCTTGCAAGGCAGGCGCTCTAACCCCTGAGCTACGGGCCCGTAACGCCCGCCTCAGCAGGCGAGATGCTGATGAATATAAAAAAAAGGAGGTGATCCAGCCGTAGGTTCCCCTACGGCTACCTTGTGACGACTTAACCCACCTCACCGAATCTGGATTTGATGCAACTCGAAGCTGCGTCTCACCCAGACCCAACTCGGTTGGTTTGACGGGCGGTGTGTGCAAAGAGCAGGGACATATTCACCGGACTGTGATGAGGTCCGATTACTAGGGATTCCGTTGTCATGAGGGTGAGTTACAACCCTCAATCCAAACTAGGACGAGGTTTAGAGGTTTAGCGTCGCCTTTCGGCGTAGCATCCCATTGTCTTCGCCATTGTTGCGCGCGTGTAGCCCAGCAGATTCGGAGCGTACAGACCTACCGTGGCCCACGCCTTCCTCCTTGTTTCCAAGGCAGTCCCTATAATGTGCCCAGTCATTCTAAAGAACCCGCTGGCAATTATAGGTGTGGGTCTCGCTCGTTACCTCACTTAAGAGGACACCTTACGGCACGAGCTGACGACGGCCATGCACTACCTCTCGGCTC
>Ga0209541_10000705_pt1 | contig 66180 bp, 66 predicted proteins | sample RifCSPlowO2_01_FD_184027 | JGI IMG/M metagenome (GOLD analysis project Ga0209541, IMG submission 184027) | Groundwater microbial communities from Rifle, Colorado - Rifle CSP2_plank lowO2_0.1 (SPAdes) (version 2) | ecosystem: Environmental > Aquatic > Deep subsurface > Groundwater | place... | reverse complement strand
TTGCTATTACATTATTATGCCGGCAGAAGTAAGCTCTAATTTGGAGCGCTTTGAAGGGATCCGGTATGGAACCAGGCATGCGGCCGATACCTTGCTGGACTTATATACCAAAGACCGGGAAGCGGGTTTTGGCGCGGAAGCAAAACGCCGGATTTTGCTGGGAGCTTTCGTCCTTTCTTCCGGTTATTATGACGCTTATTACGCGAAAGCTCAGAAAGTCCGGCGGCTGATAACGGAAGACTTTAACCGGGCATTTAAGGAAGTGGATGTTATCGCCACGCCGGTAACGCCGACACCGGCATTTAAAATCGGAGAAAAAATCAATGACCCGCTGTCAATGTATTTAAGCGATATTTTCACCATTCCGGTGAATCTGGCCGGCCTGCCGGCGGTTTCTATTCCGGCAAAAGTAGATTCGGGATTACCGGTTGGTTTCCAGCTTATCGGCAAGCCGTGGCGGGAAGCGGATATTTTAGGCATCGGGCAGTTTTACGAGCGTTTAAATTCATAAAAATATTTTATGGCAAAAAAACCAGAGCCGTCCGGACCAAAAACTTCCAGCTTAGATTTATTAATACTCGGAGTATTGTTATTAGCCGTTATTCCGGTTATCGGCGGATTTTTTGTTTTGGTTTTTTCACCGGCGGATTTTTTACTTCAGGCGCGCGATTATTTTGAGCCGTTCTTTGCGCGCAATCTTTGGTGGCTGGAGATTTTGGCGCTGATTTTTTCCGCCTTATTTTTATGGGGGACGGTTTGGATTATCGCTAAAACCAGTTATTTGAACATTAAGAAAGAATATTTTTTGGACACCTTGGGGAAAGGCCGGGTTTCGCGGCATCGGTCCTTGAAAGCGTGGGAGCAGATTAAGCGGCGGATGCTTTCGGAAGATCAAAATGACTGGAAGTTGGCAATTTTGGAGGCGGACCATATTTTGCACGAGATTTTTAAAATGTCCGGATATCTTGGGAATCAGCTTGACGATACGCTGGAAAAATTAACCGTTGAGCAATTATCTAATCTTGTGGAGATTAAAAACGCGCATCAGATCCGCGATACGATTGCCAATGACCCGACTTTCCAAGTTTCTCAGGACGGGGCCTATGAAATGCTTCGGGTGTACAAACAAGCTTTTCAGGAGCTGGGCCTTTTGAATCAGGAATAATGCTATTTAGAAGAAATATTTGATTTGAGGCCGAATGGCGGGTATAGTGGCAATAGTGTTTTGAAGGGCTGGGGCGCTAATGAAAATCCGAAAAGGATGCGATGCCGGGTATCAAGCTTGGCACGCAAAGACCCTCGCTAATCCCAAGAAACGATTTTTGATCAAGCTTGTTGTGACTTATACGAATTGCCTTGATGATCCGGAGGTTCCGGTGCTGGGGGTGGTAGAGCGCTTGGCTAATCTGGCGATGATGAAGAATGATCGGGGATACATTGCGCTGGTTATTTCCCTGTTTCACGAGCGTGGGAGAGACTTTCGTTTTCAATGGAATAAGTTTTGGAAAGGAGAAGAATTTGCGCTGAGGATGGAATTGCTGGAAAATAAAAAACCGGGAAGCGGCCGGGTGTGGGATCCATAAATAAATCCCCTGCGCTTAAGCAGGGGATTTTTATTGGCGCGGTGAATGGGATTTGAACCCACGATCTCCTCCGTGACAGGGAGGCGCTTTAGGCCGCTAAGCTACCACCGCATAATAATTAAAAATAAGGTATTTTTACCTCTTATGCAACGGAGAGGCAAAATGTTTAAAAATTGACTCATTAATTTCTGTTTGCTATTCTTCCTTTAGTTTCTTGAATAATCGGAGATAATTTGGCCAGATACGAAGATTTTATCTGGGTAGGCGATGGCGTAGGCGCTAATGCTAAAGAGCAAATCGGGAAAAGATATTGCTTAAAGGGAAGAAAGGGTACGATAGTTTCGGCCACTGATTTATGCGTAACCGTACGCTGGGATTCCATCCGGGATTCTTTTAAGGAAAAACTGGAAAAGAATCGGATATCCGGCTGGGAGTTTTGCGTGGCTATGCTGGCGTGGATATTTTTTGAATATACGATTGTATATTGGAAATATTTCGGCGAGGCGCAATATAAGGTTGAATCGATGATGCTAGTGTGGGTACTGCTTATTTACTTTCGTTTGTATAAAAGACACGATAATTTTTCATTATCATTCCCGAACTTTCAAACGCTGAAAAATATTATGCCGGCATATGCCGTTCTGATTGTCGCGTTAGTACCGATTGGTTTAGGATTGGGATTTTTGAAACTTTCCATAGATTTAAGCGGCTTGGTGTATACCTTTGCCATGTATTTCATTTTTGTCGCAACGGTTGAAGAACTAATGTGGCGCGGGGTCGTCCAGACATTTTTCAGCCAGTATTTTAAAGATGCCGCCACTATTATTATCGCCTCAATTTTGTTCGGCTTTACCCATATCCACAAAGGCGGCGCCTTTCCGAACTATCCTTATGTTGCATTGGCAACGATTGCCGGTTGCGCCTACGGTTACGTGTTTAAAAAGTATGGTTTGCGGGAAAGCATTTTACTCCATACCTTTGTAGATACCACCTGGCACTCATTATTTAAATAAAAACCTCGCTTGAAAGCGAGGTTTTTTGTATATATATATGTATATAATGGAAACTTTACTGCGGGTGAATGGCAACTATTCTTTTTTTCCAGCCGGTTAAAAATTTTTTTAAACCGATACTCTTTTGCACTGCGGACAGTTTTTTGGCGTCCGGATCGTTATAAAACACCCAGTTTTTCCCGATACCGGTCAGGACAATCAGGTGGCCGCCTTTTTTAGGATTAAATCGGTGATGAATGGAGGCGATAACCGGATAACGCGCCAGTTTCTTTTTTAAGTTTTTAAGCGCGGTTTTTTTATCCAGATTCGCCCAGTCGAAATTATTGCCTCCGAGTCCGTACTTTTTAGCAGTTAACACCAGTCCTTTATGGGTCCAGCCGATGCCTTTTTTATAGGCTCCGACGCGTCGGCTGGTTATAACTAATTCTTTTGTGGCTATTTTTTTATTCCAATAAGAAATAAGCATTGCCAAGGCAATGATTCCGCAGGAGCGCGGTTTCCAATTTTTTTCCCGGATGCGAAGCCATTGGGAATAGGCGGGAACCCGATAGCGCATTAGCCGGACAACACTTTTTTTATGAGCACAATCGGACCTTTTTCCTTAATCGCGGTTTCCATCGGGATTTCCTCAACAACGCCGCGCTGGAAGGCGCCATGGATTATTTTATTTTCTCCGATATATAGGGCAACGTGGCCGATATATACCGATTTTCCCGGGAAGAGAGCGTCGTCATAGTGGCCTTTGCTGCCTCGGAAAAAAATCAGGTCGCCGACAGCAGGCGGCTGATCCAAGGGTATTTCTTTGCCGATGGTAGCCTGAAGTAAGGTGCTTCTCGGGATATCAATGCCGATAGTTTTAAAAACATATTGGGTGAATGAAGAACAGTCAAAATAATTCGGCATATCTTCCGGTTTGGCGCCGTATTTATAAGGACGCCCGATACAGGATCGGGCGGCAGCGACTAGTTTTTCTTGGTTTGCATCCATCGTTTCTATATTATACTATAGTATCGCGGGGTAGAGCAGTGGTCAGCTCGCATGGCTCATAACCATGAGGTCGTTGGTTCGAATCCAACTCCCGCAACAATGAAAACTCGCTTGCAATAAGCGAGTTTTGGGTAATTGACTATTTATTTATAAAGTTGTACAATATAGTGCAAAGAAGTTTCTTTGAAAACTGAAAAAGAGGTGATGGCGATGAGAAGGCTGGCAGTCAGCATAGTCTTTGTTTTTACTTTAGCTTCTACGGCTGGAGCCGTTGACTTCCGAAGTGAATTCGGGTCCGGCTACGGAACAATCTTATTTTCAGACGACCTTAACATATCTTCCGGTCCGGTATTGAGTTTGGATTTCGGAGAAAACTTTGTGGCGGCAAGCGTTGCTCCGATAAGTGAGCAGGTAAATAATTTTTCCCTAAGATTTGTGGCGAAAAATCGAACGAATAGGAATGGCGTCGCAATCCGGGGCAAATATCTGTTAAGTTTGCCGATCGGCAAAACCGGCCTGCGGAGCGAAAGCTCTCTGGCCTTGGGAGCGCTGAGCGGGTACTATTCCGTCCAATCGCAAGATAATCGGTTCCAGAATAACCAAGTTTTATACGGCTCTTCGCAGTATTTAAAAGCGGTATTCGGTTCCGACAGTAAAAGCTTGATTGTCCGGGCCGGCGGATTCGGTTCCGGGTCAACTATTTTTGACGATTACGGAAGCTTGGCGCAGTGGGACAGTTTCGGTTTTGGGGCTAATGGTTTATTTTCCGGCCAGTTCGGCGGAAGGGCGAAATATCGGCTAAACGGCGATTTAATACGGCAGCAATACAATCCCGAACGCTATTTTTTCGTTAAAGATTGGACCAATGAGCTGTCGCTAAAATCAGAATTGACTATTCCGGTTGGAATGGCGGATTTAATCCCCTCAATCAATTATAAAAAAATTGACATTGAGCGGGATCGCCTGGTGGATCTGGAGCGTTTGGAGTACGGCGGCACAGCCCTGTTTAAGAATCTGTTGGGCGCCAATCGGAACCTGTTTGCCAAAGCGGTTTACGCTCCGATGCTTAACCGGAATGGAGCCGATACGCTCGGTTCCGTCGGAGTCATCGGAAAAGACCTTAATCTGGAATTGTTCCAGAAAGTTTCCCGAAGCAACTTCTCTTCTTTTGAAGCCAGAGAAAGGCTCTGGGGAATAAAATTCTCTTGGAAATTTCCCAATCCGGAAAAAAGCATTCCTGAACTGGATCATTACGGCTATGTCCGGAACAGAAAATCCAAATTCTACGTCGATAGCGGCTTAAAAGATGATTCGCGCCTGACGCTGGAGCAGCAAGCGGAACGGTTGGGCACCTTGCGGAAGCGCAACGAATGGAGTGATAAAAATCTGATGTGGAAAGAAGCGCCGGACGACGGCTGGGGCTTCCGGGAAGCCCGGGACGTATATGCCGATCGGGGCGGAGATTGCGATGAACAATCCTGCCAAAACGCTTACCTGGATTTTCTGAATGGCTATAAAAGTTATCAGCTTAACTGGTATGATTTGGACCGATGGATCGGCCATGGCGTCCAATTAGTGCAGGATCCGGGCAATGGCCAATGGTTTTTGGACGAATACGGAGTGCTTTATAAAGTGAAGGTTGATCCGAACGCGCCGATAGAAGAAGTCGGCAGGGAAGCCTTACGGCAGAATAGCCGATTTACCGCTATGCCGATTACTAAAGACGAAAAAGGAATCTACTATTACGAAATTGATGATTGCACTCAGCCAGGCACCTACCAGTATCTGACCGATTGGATTTCTTTTGACGAAGTACCTCCGCAGAATATTCGGCCGCAAGTTGAGTACGGATACGAATTATTAGGCGGCAGAAGGTTTTTATTTGAAGATTAGCATTCAAAAGCCCAGCACCTTTCGCGAAAGGTGCTGGGCTTTTTCTTTAGCGCATCAAGAGTTAGTATAATTATACGCCTGCGTAGCTCAGTGGTTAGAGCGAGCCCTTCATAAGGGTTAGGTCGGAGGTTCGATCCCTCCCGCAGGCACAAAAATAAAAATGCGATAGTTATCGCATTTTTATTTTTGTTTGGATCGAACCAGCCGCACTCCGTATCAGGAAGAGCGGAAAATTTCTCTAGCCGATCTGCCGGTGTTTCGTGCGGCAATTTCGGAGCCCCGACGGGCTTGGTCTCCGACCTTCCGTCGGAGCCGTCGGGGCGAGACGTAGGAGCCGTCCTGCGCTGGACGGGACGGACTCCGGTGCCGTCAGAAATACCGGCGGAGCGGCGGATAAAGAAGAGCAGATAGGTGAGGGAGCGGAAATTGAAGTTACCGGCAAAATTCTTTATACTTTCAGAATGAGCAGGTACCTTGCCATTGGAACGGCACTCGTATTTTTAGGAGTAATTTTTTACGCTCTTTTTACCAAAGAAAATACCTTTGTCTATCGCTTTCCGGCCTTGAAAAAAGTCCAGGAAACCGAACTGGTCCAGGCGATAATCAGCAAGCTGGAGAATATCGGCGAGCCGAAAAATAACGGCCTTCCGGAAACTTCACCGCAACAAATCATCCAGGGCGGCGCTAAAAAAATTTTAGATAAAGCCCAGGAAGGGGTCGGGGCAACGATAGAAAAAATAAGCGATACCGTTTCCGGCGTAGTCAATAATCTGAAGTCCGAAGCGTTGCAGTTAGTGAAAGGCACGGTTGATAAGCAGGTTGAGACTTTGGGTGAAAAATTAGGTGTTGATGTCCAGCAAACCACTCCGTCTATTTCAGAGTCTCCGATTATTTTCGGGGTAAAGGCGGGAGTGGCTGCTTATTTCACTATCCGCAATCGGGAAGCGGGCGCCATTGATTACCGCGTTGATTGGCAGGACGGTTCAACGGATTCCGGCGCGCTTCAGGGCAATAAGTCCGCCGTACTTTCCCACCGCTGGGAAAAACCCGGAACTTATCTGTTAAAGTTTACTATCACTCTTGGCGGAAAAGGGAATGATTACCTGATTTCAATAACTATTTTATGATCGAGGATATAAAAAAAGAAGCTTTAGAGTTAATCCGTTCGGCAAAAGATTCGGCCGCGGTTGAGCGGCTGCGGATAAGATTTTTAGGGCGCAAAGGCGAAATTTCCAAAATATTGCGCTCTTTAAAAGATTTATCCGTTAAAGAACGCCAAACTGTCGGTCCGGTTGCTCAGCAGTTAAAAAAGGACATTGAGCGGCTGATTCAGGAAAAAACCGCTGTTTTTTCGAAAAGCATTCAGCAGGGGTTGCCGGGCATTGATATTACGATGCCGGGCAAAAAAATAAAAATCGGGTATCTCCATCCGCTAACTCTCATTGAAAAAGAAATCCGGGGGATATTCAAAGCGATGAATTTTTCCGTAGTTGAAGGTCCGGAAGTGGAGACGGAGTATTATAATTTTGATGCTTTAAATATTCCGAAAAATCATCCGGCGCGGGATATGTGGGATACGTTTTGGCTGCAGAGCAGCCAACAATTGACTAGTGACAAAGAACAATTGACTAAGGGTCAAGAGTCAAAGGTCAAGGGTCAAATGTTATTACGTACCCATACCAGTCCGGTTCAGATCCGGTATATGGAAACTCATAAGCCCCCATTTCAGATCATCGTTCCCGGCCGGGTGTTCCGGTACGAAGCCACTGACGCCTCCCATGAAATTAATTTTTATCAGATTGAGGGATTAATGGTCGGAAAGACCGTTACATTGGCTAATTTTAAATTCGTCATTCAGGAATTTTTTAAACGGCTTTTCCGCAGCGATATCGAAATTAGATTCCGGCCCAGCTATTTCCCGTTTGTGGAACCCGGCCTGGAGGTGGATATCCGGTGTATAAAGTGCGGCGGCCGAGGTTGCGGCATTTGCAAAGATTCCGGATGGCTGGAGGTGATGGGCGCCGGAATGGTGCATCCGCGGGTATTTGAAGCCGCCCATTATAATCCGCGGGATTTTCAGGGTTTTGCTTTCGGTCTCGGGCTGGAAAGGATGGCTATGATTAAATACAATATTCCGGATATCCGGCTTTTTTATTCCGGCGACCTTAGATTCATCCAGCAATTTTAACTATGAAATTCAGCTTTGCTTTAATTAAAAAAATGGCGCCCGGAAAATACGATAAAAATGCCCTGATTGAGACATTGAATGAACATGCTTTTGAAGCAGTAGACGTTGGCGGCGATGTGATTGAGATTTCCGTTCCGCCCAACCGTTTTTCCGACGCCGCATCCCATCGGGGAATCGCGCTTGAGGCGGCGGCGCTGTTGCAGGTGCCTTTCCGGGATCCGCTGAAAAGTAAAATGTCCTATGGCGCGAAAGGGCAGGGAATTTTCCGGGTAAATATCAAAGAGAAAAAATTATGCAACCGGTACCTTGCCGCTTACGTAACTAATGTAAAAGTCGGCGCTTCGCCGGAATGGATCAAAGAAATAATTGAATCCGCCGGCATCCGCTCCATTAACGCGGTCGTGGATATCATGAATTACGTGATGCTGGAGATCGGCCAGCCGCTCCATGCGTTTGACGCGGAAAAGGTTTCCGGAGGCATTGTCGTCCGGCGGGCGATGGCGCGGGAATCAATTGAAACTCTGGATAATCAAAAAATCTCTCTTGATACCAGCATGCTGGTAATCAGCGATGCCAAGCGCGCGTTGGCGATTGCCGGAGTGAAAGGAGGAAAATTCAGCGAAGTAACACCGGCCACCAAATCATTACTGATTGAAGCGGCTAATTTTGATGGCGCTGCCATTTATGCGGCGGCGCGGGCGCTGAACCTTCACACCGATGCCTCCGCCCGTTTTTCCCATCAGCTTAGTCCGGAATTGGCCTGGCAGGGAATGCAGCGGGCGCTGGATCTCTTGCGGGAAGTTCTCGGAGCAAAAATTTATCAGCCGATTGATTTGTATGGCAAGAAACAGCCGAGAAAAATAATCCCGTTGCGGTTGGAAAAATTAAATGCCATTATCGGCGTTCCGATTAAAGAGCCGGAGGTCATAAAGCTCTTAGCCCCGTTGGGTTTTTCCAAGCGCGGAAAATTTTTAGAAGTTCCGGCACTGCGGCTGGATGTCGCGGATATAGAAGATATTGCCGAAGAAGTAATCCGGCTGCGGGGATACGGCGCTTTACCGGCGCAGGCTCCGGCAGTGGCTCTGAATCCGGCCTTTGAAGCGGAAACAGTCTTATTAAAAGACCGGGTGAGAAATTATTTGGCGGGTATCGGATGCACGGAAGTTTATAATTATTCCCTGGTTTCCAGGGACGCGGTCGGCCTGGCTCCGCCGGTAATGTTTGGCGGCAATGGCGGCGCTCCGGCAGAATTAGCCAATCCGATGAGCAAGCAATACGCGGCATTGCGCGACAGCTTGGCTTCCGGATTAGTCGCTAATCTTAAAAGCAACAGCCGTTTTTTTGACGAGGTAAGAATTTTTGAAATCGGATCAGTTTTCCGAAACGGAAAAAATACCGTTGATGAGCAAATAGCTTTAGGGATAGCGGTGGCTGCTAAAAATGCCGTGTTGGAACTTAAAGGCGTTGCGGAAGTATTGTTTGAAAAACTTGGCGTTACGGATTATTTCTTCCCAGATTTAAATTATCCCAATAGTTTATTAAAGAGCCAGGAGGCGCTTCGGATTGAAACTAGCGATCATCAGGTAGTCGGCTATCTCGGTTCCGTTTCCGGAGTTAAGGGCGCGGTTTTAGAATTGAATCTTGGGAAATTGCTTACCATCGTTGACGAAGAGCGGGAGTTTGAGCCGCTTTCCAAGTTTCCTGCCATCGTCAGGGATCTCTCTATTTTAGTCAGTGATTCGGTTCGCGTCGGAGAAATTTTATCGCTGATTCAGCGAGTCAGCAGTAAATTAGTAGAGGACGTTGATTTATTGGACTGGTATCAGGACGAAAAGTTGGGAGACAATAAAAAGAGTTTGACATTCCGCGTGGTATTCCGGGCGGCTGATCGAACTTTGACCGATGCTGATGCGGATAAAGAAATGGCAATCATCAATCAGATTCTGATTGATAAATTTGATGTGGAACTTCGTTAGTATATAATAAAATCATATGCCCAACCAAAAAGGTTTCACCCAGTCAGCGGGCTTCACTCTCACTGAAATCCTGGTCTATACCACCCTGATAGGCATTGTCGGCTCCTTATTCGGCGGCATCTTAATCACCGTCACCAAGATCCAGCAGCAGCAGGGATCGGTGGGGGAGGTCAATCAGCAGCTCCAATTCGTCATGTCCGCCCTCCAGCGTTTAATCTCCTCGGCTAGTGTAGTAGACATCCAGTCCGGCACGCCGGTCTCCACTCTGAATCTCCGGATGCAGGACTCCGCCAAAGACCCAACCATTATTACCGTAACTAATAACACCATCACCCTGAAAGAAGGGACTAGCGACCCTACCCCGTTAACCACGGAGTCCGTCCTGGTGGATAAACTCCTCTTTACCAAGCTCTCCTCTTATCCCGGCCACGATTCGGTCCAAATTGACCTGGTCATCAGCGCTAATACTCAGAATTCCAGCGAACAGCTCACTAAATCTCTTACTGGCGCAGTGGCTCGAGTTTCGGCCGCTACCTTTGACGCCGACCTGATTCCCGGGGGCGATAACCAGTTCGACGTCGGTTTGCCCTCCAATCGTTGGCAAGACCTCTACCTTTCCGGCAATGTCGGGATTGGAACGAATAATCCGACAGCGAAACTGGAAATATCCGGAACTGGCCAAGTGAATGGATTTAAGATTACGCGTACGGACGGCTCTAATCCTGGATCGCTTTCTATTACTCACGGCGGCGGGACGGACGAAAATGAGACAAATATTGATAATACCGCTAATGGCCCGATTATATTTCAAGACAGCGTTACTCTTTCTAATCCAACCTCGCGATTTACGGCAAGCGCGGGATATTGGGATCCGGACGAATTTGTAGTAACTTCTAGTGATATATTTTTTTCAAACGCTAAATTAGGTATAGGCACCACTAATTTAACTTCCAAATTAACCGTGGCGGGCACGATTGAATCCACCTCCGGCGGATTCAAGTTTCCGGATGGAACCACTCAAACCACGGCCGCTACCGGTGGCGGAGGAGGGGGAGGAACATCGCATTGGGCAACAACCACTGTTGGAGATCATTTATATAATTTAAATACTGGCAATGTAGGCATCGGGACGCCAGGGCCGGACGCCAACCACGGGCTGGATATTCAGAAAGGACGAGGCCTTGTTTCTGGAATGGCCCGCGGCACAACTCCGGACGGGACGGATGATCGCGTGGGATACTTCTTGCGTCGCATCGATGGTACGGAGGTTGCCGACAACGGCATGTGGATGAACTCAAACGGAACAGGTGGTCTTGGCGAATACTGGGAAAATGTGGTCTTTGGCGCATCGGGGGGCGGAGGAAGTCTGGTTTTCAAGACCGGCGCGAACCTTGCGGAAAGGATGCGAATATCCACCGGCGGCAACGTCGGCATTGGAACCGCTAATCCAGTGTCGAGATTTCATGTAGCGGGGGATTCGTATCTTGGCGGCGCGGTTGATATGAGCGTTGGTTCCTCGGAGCGGGTAATAGCTTTCGGCATGCAAATGGTTGGGAATATCGGGATTATTTGGATGCCTGGCGGCGGTATCAGATTTAAAGCGGGATCAACCGGTTCTGATGGAGACAAAATTGCGATTAATGGCAATGGCAATGTCGGCCTCGGAACCGGAAATCCGCTTTCTAAATTAAGCGTTCAAACTGACGGAGCCGCCGACCAAGGAATTTCAGTATGGGGATCCCGTTACGGGGTGGTTGGTTATGGGCCGTCGTGTTGCGGCGGCATCGGAGTTCATGGCAACGGCTGGCGCGGCGTTGAGGGCAATGGTACACAATATGATTTTTATGCGACCGGCGGCGGCGTTAATTATGGGCCATTCACTGGCGGGCACGAAGTAAAACTTTCCAATGTAATGCCGGCTGCTATTGAGCCAGGACTCATTGTTTCCTTTGTCGGAGAAACACAAATAAGGAAAGATGAATCAAGTATTTCTATTTCATCAACGCTGCCAACGGTGCGTTTAGCGGATAAGAAAAATGACTCTAAAGTTTTCGGCGCCTTTGTCGCGGAAACTCCGCTTCCTCAAGACCATTGGTATATTCAGCAAAATCCAGACCGGATTTCCCAAGAACGTTTTGGCACTGTCAATGCTTTGGGTGAAGGCCGGGTGTGGGTTACGGATATTTACGGCAATATTGATGCTGGCGATTATGTGACTACTTCGGAAATTCCCGGTTATGGCGGCAAACAGAGCGACGATCTGCTGCATAACTACACTTTCGGCAAAGTAACGGAATCAATTAATTGGGACACAATTATTGGCACCATTGAACATAACGGAAAAATATATAAAAAATATCTTATCGGAGTCGTGTACGTTAGCGGTTAGCCGGAAAAATAAAAAATCCCTCGTTTTGTGCGGGGGATTTTATGTATAGGTTGATATAACATCAGAAACATATCTGGCAATTGCCATAGAAGCGGACAAACCCGGTGATTCAATGCCGATCAAGTTAATAAACGGAGGATTGGCAGCATCAAGTCTGATAATAAAATCGGTTTCTTCCGGTTGGTCGGTTAATTTCGGGCGGATTCCGGAATAAGCCCATTTAAGATTTTCTTTTTTAATCATCGGACAAAATTGCTGAGCGGCTTCTAAAAACTGGCCAACTGGAGTCTGCTCTTCAATGTAATAGCATTTTTTTGGAACCGGCCGGGCATTGGGGCCTAGGAATAACGATCCGTCCACCCGGGGACTAAAATGAATGCCTTTACCCGGATAATTATAAGGAACTGCCGGATAGATCAGCCGGCTGACAAGATTTTTCGGAAGATTTACCGCTTCATAATATTCGCCTCGCCAAGGATAGATTTTATAATTAGAAAATCCGGCCAGCGCCGCCACTTCATCGGCATACAGGCCGGCGGAGTTAATCACGATCGCGCTTCGGTACTCATTTGTTCCGATTACTTCAAAGTCTTTATATTTTTCTGTCTTGATTCGGTAATCAGATTGGCCGCGTTCAATGGCGATTACTTCTTCATTGCAGAAAAAGTTAACACCTTTTTCTTGAGCGTCTTTGGCTAAGGCGGTAAAAAACATTTTTGGGTCAATCACCCAGACATTGGGTATAAAGATGCCGCCGACAGCCTGGATATTCGGCTCTAATTTTTTTACCCCGAACGCAGTGAGGAATTGAAATTTGATTCCTTGTTCTTTTCCTCGCCGGATAAGATGATATAGATTTTGCCATTCTCGGTAGAGTCCGCTCCGCAGCGCTTTCATAGAAATGGCAATGAGCATGCCGCAGTTTAAAATTGGCAAGCCTTTGGATTTCATATATTCCGCCGCTTTCTGGCTTCCTTCAAATGCCAGTCTGGATTTCAGAAAATTCGGGTCTTGGTGGATTCCGGAATGGAGCACACCGCTATTTAAACTGCTGGTTTCCAGGCCGATGCCCGGAAATTTTTCAATGACCATTATTTTTTTCTTATTCCCGTAACGCAATGACAGCTCTTGAGCAATGGCGCAGCCGACCACCCCGGCGCCGATAATAGCGATATCTGACTGTTGAATTGTCAAAGGACGCCTCCTTTTTCTATGGCTAGAGTCTAATCGCAAAGGCGGTTTTTATCAAGATTTTAGATTGCAGATTACCGATATTCTTGGTATACTAATAGAGTTAAAACTAGGTTAAAAAAGCGCGGCTTTTTTTAATTTCTGCTCGCTCCCTATCTTCCTACCGGCACCGGAGTCCGCTTGCTCCTGCGGCAAGCGTCTCCTATACCTCGGCGCTAAAATCCGTCCAGCACCTTTGTATAAAGGTGCTGGACGGAACCAAGCTTTTAGCGCCTGCGGAATTGCCGCACGAAAGATAGTTAGCTCGCTTACGTTGGTTACTTTTGTAGATTACATATGTCTAAAGAAAAACATAAGAAAATTGAACAAAAAGGTTCTTATTCGGCAAAAGACATTTATGTTCTGGAGGGGCTGGATCCGGTGCGCAAGCGCCCGGGAATGTACATCGGCACTACCGATACCGCTGGACTGCATCATTTGATTTGGGAAGTTGTGGATAACTCGATTGATGAGGCGATGGGCGGTTATGCCAAGAATATCCGCGTTGACCTTTTGCCTGGCAATAAAGTCAGCGTTTCCGACGATGGCCGCGGCATTCCGGTGGAAACTCATAAGCAGACGAAAAAATCGGCGCTGGAAACCGTAATGACCACTTTACATGCCGGCGGCAAGTTCGGCGGCGAATCTTATAAAGTTTCCGGAGGATTGCATGGTGTCGGCGTTTCCGTAGTCAATGCGTTGTCCAGCTGGCTGAAAGTGGAAGTTTGCCGAGACGGCTATGTTTGGGTGCAAGAATATGAGCGCGGCAAACCGCAATATAAAGTGAAGAAAACCGTTAAATCCGATACTACCGGCACCAAGGTTACGTTCCGCCCGGACGACGCTGTTTTCCCAAAAGTGGAGTGGAATTTGAAAATAATTATGGACCATCTTCGCCAGCAGGCATTTTTAACCAAGGGCGTTACCATTGAAATTATCGACCAGCGGACTCTGCCGGCGCAGTACCAGGGATTTTATTTTGACGGCGGCTTGTTGTCATTTATCCGGTATGTCAATAAAAATGAAAAGCCGCTTCAGGAAGACCCCTTTTACGTTCATAAGCAATTGGAAAAAATTGAAGTGGAAGTCGCCTGCATTTATAACAATGAACTGGAAACTAAAGAATTAAGTTTTGCCAACAATATTTACACTCCGGATGGCGGCATGCACCTGACTGGTTTCCGTTCAGCATTAACTCGGAGCCTGAATGATTACGCGAATTCCGAGGGCTATATCAAAGGAAAAGATGATAATTTGACCGGCGAAGATGTCCGGGAAGGACTTTCGGCGATTATTTCCGTGAAGCTTCCGGAGCCGCAGTTTGAGGGCCAGACCAAAGCCCGGCTGGGCAATACGGAAGCGCGGACCGCTGTGGAAAGCGTCACCGGCGAAGGTTTGAAAGATTGGCTGGAGCGGCATCCGGCGGATGCCCGGCGGATGATTGAAAAATGTTTGCTGTCCGCCAAAGCCCGCAAGGCGGCCAAGGCGGCTAAAGATACCGTGCTTCGCAAAGGGGCGCTGGATGGCCTGACGTTGCCCGGCAAACTGGCGGATTGCAGTTCTCGGAATCCGGAAGAATCGGAACTTTTTATTGTGGAAGGTGACAGCGCCGGCGGTTCCGCAAAGCAAGGCCGCGATCGGCGGACGCAGGCAATTTTACCGCTGAAAGGCAAGATTTTAAACGTGGAAAAGTCCCGAATTGATAAGATGCTTCTGAATAAAGAAATCCGGGCTTTAGTGGTGGCTATCGGCACCGCGATCGGGGAGGAGTTTGATATTACTGGCCTCCGATATCATAAAATTGTGTTGATGACCGATGCGGATACGGACGGCGCGCACATTCGAACATTATTGTTAACGCTTTTTTACCGGTATTTTCCAAAAATTATTGAAGGCGGATATTTGTATATCGCCCAGCCGCCGCTGTACCGGATCCAAAAAAATAAAGAGATTCATTACGCTTATAAAGACGAAGAAAAAGATAAATTAGTGAAGCAATTAGGTAAAGGAGGCGAAGAAAAAGGAATGAGCATTCAGCGATATAAGGGTTTGGGAGAAATGAATCCGGACCAATTATGGGAGACGACGCTGAATCCGGCCAGCCGAGTTTTAAAACAAGTAATGGTTGACGATGCGGCGCAAGCTGATAAATTATTTGATATTTTAATGGGCGAGGAGGTAGAGCCGCGCAAGAATTTTATTCAGGACCGGGCGTTATCGGTTAAAAATCTGGATGTTTAAAAACCATATTATTATTGACTGAAGATAATAAAAAGGGTATTATTTCATTTATGTTCGCAAAAATATCCTCATTTTTACAGGAATCCAAACAAGAATTGGTCAGAGTTAATTGGCCGACCAGGCAGGAAACCATCCGCCTGACCATTGTGGTAATCTTAATTTCCCTGCTGATTTCCTTCTTTTTGGGAGCGCTGGATTTTATTTTTACTTATTTACTAGAGTTATTTTTGCTGTAAAAAATCTTTATGGAAGAAATCAAACAACCTAAATCTAACGATGGCGAAAAATCTCAAAAAATGCTTGAGGTCAAGAATAATAAAGAGCGCCATTGGTACGCCATCCACACTTATTCCGGCTACGAAGACGCGGTAGTCCGCTATCTGAAACAGCGGGTGGATTCCTTATCGATGAATGATAAGATTTTTGAAATATTGGTTCCGAAAGAAACGAAAATCAAGATTAAAAACGGCAAGCGCCGGACCGCTGACGAAAAGATTTACCCGGGCTATGTTTTAGTAGATATGATTTTGACGGAAGATTCCTGGTACGTCGTCCGCAATACCCCGCGGGTTACCGGTTTTGTCGGGCCGGATTCCACCACGCCGGTGCCGCTTTCCCGCGATGAAATTGACATGCTGATGGCGCGGATGGGCGGCAAGGAAGCGAAGTTCAAGATTGAGTTTAAGGTTGGCGATATGGTAAAGATTATCGACGGCCCTTTTAAAGATTACGATGTAAAAATTTCAGGAATTGATGAAGAGAAAGCCAAAATTAAAGTTTTAGTGCCGATTTTTGGTCGGGACACCACGGTTGAGCTGGATTCATTGCAAGTTCAAAAAATATAAGTTAGTATAGACACTCATATGGCAAAACCAGTAAAAACAATTCTCAAGCTTCAATTAGAAGCAGGAAAAGCAAACCCGGCGCCGCCGGTAGGTACGGCGCTCGGCCCGCACGGAATTAATATTCAGGATTTTTGCAAGAAGTTTAATGAGGCGACTAAAGAGATGATGGGGGATGTGGTACCGGCGGAAATTACGATTTACGAAGACCGGAGTTTTGATTTTAAATTAAAAACTCCGCCCGCCTCGGCGCTGCTGAAAAAAGCCGCCGGCGTGGAAAAGGGCGCCAGCGATTCCAAGACGAAAGTCGGCAAGGTAACCCGGGAAGATGTCCGCAAGATTGCCGAACGGAAAATGGCGGATTTGAATGCCTACGATCTGGATGCGGCGGAAAAGATTATCCGCGGCACCGCCCGGAATATGGGAATTGTGGTGGTTGATTAGAAGATAAAAGAGAAAACCGCCATACTATTTCGCCTCTATTGCCTTTACTTATAGTGTCCCGCAAGCGGGACTAAATAGACCCCGATGCCAGCCCTAAAGAGTCAAAATAGTATGGCGGTTTATAAATAGGTTAATAATAGTGAGCGAGCAGCTGTTAGACAAAATTTGATTCCTCTGTTACATTTTCAATTAGCAGTTTTGCCAATATAATGAGGAGGTTAGTATGACAACGCCGAGGGGAAAATTTATTGTTCTAGACGGCATTGATGGCGCCGGCAAGGGATATCAGGCCAAGCGGCTCGTGGACTATCTTTTTGAAAAGGATAAAGCCAATCACGTTCTTTTGACGCGTGAGCCGTTTCGCTCCAAAGAAATCCGGCGATTGCTTAAGGAAAATGATAGTCCGTATCAAGATGCTGAAAAGCTCGCGGAACTTTTTGCCGCCGACCGGAGAGAGCATCTGATATTGATTGAGAATGTTCTGGCTCAGGGAGTGCATGTGGTATGCGACCGATATAAATATTCAACGCTGGCTTACCAGCAAACGCAGGGCGTATCCTTTGACCGATTAGTGGCTATGCATCTTGGCATGGCGGTTCCGGATTTAGTGTTGATTTTAGATCTCCCGGCTTCCGTTGCCTGCGCCAGGGTTATCAAAGACAGAGGAAGGGCGCACAAAGAAGTATTTGAGGAAGAGCAATTCCAGAGCAAGCTTCGTCAGAAATATCTTGATCTTAAGGGTCAATTGCGGAAAGAACTGATTGTCGTTATTAACGGTGATCAGCCGTACGCCGAAGTTTTCCAGTCAATCACTGAAGAAGCGGACAAGCTGTTTTCCCCAGATTTAGTTTCTAAGAAATAAAAAAACCGCCCTTGGTTCTGGGCGGTTTTTATATTTTATTCAGATGCAATAGACTACGGAACCGTATTGGTCAAAAACGCTCGTCAGTACCATTCCGCCGCGAATCCTTTCTTTCGCCTTTTTGATTCTCTCCGCTCGCTCCAGAATTTCGCTCGGATTATTTTCTGGTCCGACAATGGCGATTTTTTCATCTCGCACGGATGATCCGCAAACCGGATCGATTTCCGGAATTTCAAAATGAACGACGTACCACATCATTCCCGGTAACGTGGCGCGGCCGCGGTTTTCCATGGTTTCAGCCCCCTTTTTAGGAATAAAATTAACTTTTGATAGTGTACCATTATTTATAATTTTTGGCAAGTCAGCGGACAATATTTTGATTTAACCCCATTTTTAAGGCAATATTAATATATTATGAAATTTTGCTTGCCAGACCAAAAAATTATCTCTGATCCGCTGCTGGGACTTATCAATATCAGCGAGTTTTTGCCGCTGATCGATGTTCCGGAATTCCAGTCTTTGGCCTTTAAGTATCAGCTCGGCCTTGCATTCTTGCTTTTTCCTTCCGCGACCCACACCCGGAAACAGCATTGTTTCGGAGCATATCAGAGAACCAAGACTTTGATGCGCTATTGGACTAGGAACAATATGGTTACCAAGGATCAGGCTCGTACGGTGCGCGCTTACGCGTTATATCACGATATTGGCCACGGTCCATTTTCCCATACCGTGGAACCATTGTTTGATTTATTGCCGAAATCCAAACGGACGGCATTGCGGGCGGATGATGCCATGGCCTTGGAGATAGTCCGGGGATTGCGAAAAAAAATAGAAAGCGTTGGCGTCGATTTCAAATTATTTTATGATTTATGCCAGCATAAGAATCCGCTCTATTTAGCCGTACATGATAAGAATCTTGGCATGGAAAAATTTGATTATCTGACGCGAGATGCGTTTTATACCGTGAATGAAGTTCCGGGCGTGGATTATCTTTCCCGATATGTTTATTTTATTGACAAACAAGTCGTGGTAGATGAGCAGGCGATGGATCAGGCGCGTTCCATTCAGGCATTTTATATTAAAATGTCCAAGCATGTGTATTTGCGGAAAAAATCAGCAATCATTCAGCGCTTAATCCAAAAAATGGCTTATGAGATGGTCAAGGACGGCATCTCCGTTAATGATATTTGGAAGATGACTGATTTTGGATTGCTGGGCCGTTTTGAATTATCTAAAAATCCGCTGATCAGATATTATTATTCCCGGTTATGTTCCGGGCAGTTTCCGAAGACCGCCATGGATTTTAAATACGGGCAATTTTTACAAGTGGACAAGTACCGGGAAGATAAAACTATGCACATTTTTGGTTTTGACGAAGAAACTCTGAATTCGATGCTGGCTCATCCGGCGATTACGAATCTCCAATCGCTTGCGGAAATAGAGAAAAAAGTTGCGCGGATTGCCAAGATTCCTTCGGAAATGGTGATTGTGGTGCCGCCGATGTCCCACCACCGTTTTATTCCGGAGGATATCAAGGTCTATGGCCGGGATGGCCGAATTGTTAAGTTGAGCGATTTTTATCCGGATCATTTTGCGGCGATGGCGGAATATGGCCGTTCTCATCATCTGCTTCGGATTTGCGCGTTTGCGGAATATCGGGATCAATTAAGCAAGGCATCGGAAAAAATTAAAGATTATTTCTTATCATTCATACGATGAAATATTTACCGACTATCGGATTAGAAATTCACGCCGAGTTAAAAACCGTGACGAAGATGTTTTGTGATTGTCCGAATGACCCGGAGGAACAGCATCCGAATGTTAATGTTTGCCCAATTTGCCTGGGCCACCCGGGAACGCTGCCGACTATCAATAAAACTGCTATTGAAGCAATGATTAAAATCGGATACGCGGTTTCCGGCGCGATTAATCCGCAATTTAAATTTGATCGGAAGAATTATTTTTATCCGGATCTGCCGAAGGGATACCAGATATCCCAGTACGACGCTCCGATTGTGGTCGGTGGCCGGATTGATATTTCAGCGAGAATCGGAGAACCAAAAACGGTGAAATTAAATCGGGTGCATTTAGAAGAAGATGCGGGAAAATTGGCCCACGCGAAAGATGAGCAGGGTAAAGAGGCCAGTTTGGTTGATTTTAACCGGGGCGGATTGCCGCTGATGGAACTGGTATCGGAACCGGATATTAAAAACGCCAAAGAAGCCGTCGCCTTTGCGAAGGAATTGCAGCTGATTTTGCGCTATCTCGGCGTTGCGGACGCGGATTTGGAGCATGGGCAGATGCGTTTTGATGCGAATGTGTCTATAAGCTCTAGTATAGAGCTTGGGACTAAGGTTGAAATTAAAAACCTTAATTCTTTTGCGGCGCTGGAGAGCGCGATTCATTATGAAATTGACCGGCAAGCGGCATTGCTGGATACCGGAAAAGCGGTGGCGCAGGAAACCCGGGGCTGGGACGATGTTAAAAAAATAACCGTCAGCCAGCGCTCTAAGGAAGCGGCGCACGATTACCGCTATTTCCCGGAACCGGATCTGCCGGTGCTGGCTGCCAGTGATTTTCCGCTGGCTGATTTGAAGTTGGCAGTACCGGAATTGCCCGATGCTAAGCGCCGAAGATTTAAAGAATTATTTGGCCTTACGGCGGAGCAAATTAATGTACTGGTAGAAAATAAAGATGAGGCAGAATATTTTGAGTCCGCGGTGTCAGAATTAGAGGCAGATGAGGGAGAGGTAGTGAATACGGAAAAAATAACTTTATTATTTAATTATCTCAATAGCGATTTGAAGGGAATTATGAAAGATCGGGAGCTGGATTTTTCCAATCTCAAGCTTACTCCGGAAAATTTTGCCGATCTCATAGCTATGGCGGTTAAAAAAGAAATTTCCACCCGGACGGCAAAAGATTTATTAGTGAAAATGCTGGAAAAAGGCACCGATCCGCGATCGATCGTGCAGGAGGAGGGCTTAGGGCAGGTTTCGGGCGAAGGCGAGCTTTTGGCGGTGGTGAAAACCGTCATTATGGAAAATCCCAAGGCAATTGAGGATTATAAAAAAGGTAAAATAGAAGCGCTGCAGTTTTTGGTTGGTAAAACCATGGCGGCGCTCCGCAGCCGGGGGAATCCGGAGGTGATTAAATCTTTGCTGGAAAAAGATTTATCCCGGTGATATATTGAAAATATATGTTTGAGCGATTAAAGCAATTTAATAAAGAAGAGAAAACTCCTTCTTTTGAAGAATTGGCAGCCGCTAAAAAAGCGGCGGAAAAAGCCAATCAGGAGAAGGCGGAAAAAATAGCGGCTCAAGCTAAAGAGGACGCAATTTTTAAGCATTCGCGGGAAAATTGGAAAGAGCATTTGCTGGAACATCCTCAAACATTTGAGATTTCCGATGAAGAGGTTAAGGAAGCAGAAGAGTGGTCCAAAAAGAATTTGGATAAGAAGGAACAAAAAGCAGCGTAACCTACGCTGCTTTTTTATTTTGGATTTCAGTGGTGATGAGTTTGAGAAATTCGTCTATAGTTTGCCCGCCAAGGTCGCCTTTGCCGTATCGCCGGACTGCGACTGCGTTCGCTTGCGCTTCTTTATCACCGACAACCAGGATATAAGGAATTTTTTGAAGTTCGGACGCCCGGATCCGTTTTCCCAGCGTTTCATTAGCGTCATTAAGATTAGCCCGAATGTTATTTTGGTGGAGAGTGTTAATAAGTTTTTGGGCGTAGTCTTTTTGTTTTTCGCTTATCGGCACGACAACCGCTTGGACCGGAGCCAGCCAGGCCGGAAAAGCGCCGGCAAAGTGCTCAATTAGAATTCCGAGAAAGCGCTCGGTAGAACCAAGAACAGCGCGATGGATAACTATTGGCTGTTTTTTTGATCCGTCAGCATCGGCGTATTCCAGTTCAAATTTTTTCGGAAGATTCATGTCCAGCTGGATAGTGGAAAGCTGCCATTCGCGGCCCAGCGCGTCTTTAAACATGAAGTCTAATTTCGGTCCGTAAAATGCGGCTTCGCCTTCGACAACAGTGTGTTTCCAGCCGCGCTCTTTAATACACGCCGAGAGTATGGCTTCGGATTGGGTCCAGATGGCCGGATCGCCGATATATTTTTCTGCATTGCCAGGATCATGCGTGGAGATACGGACCCAGAAGTTTTTAAATTCAAACGCGTCATACGCTTCTTTAATCATATCCAGCATCCGGCTGATTTCCGGCTGGATTTGCTCGGGAGCCACAAATACGTGGCAATCATCCTGAGTGAGCGCGCGAACGCGGGTCAGGCCGCTTAATTCGCCGCTTTTTTCATAGCGGTAATTTGTTGTCGTGGCGGTCCAGCGGATGGGAAGTTCCCGATAAGAATGCGGAACGCTTTTATAAAGCATCATAAAATGAGGGCAGTTCATCGGCTTGAGGTAGTAGTCAGCTTCGTCTTTAAGTTTCATCGGCGGATAAAGGGCGTCGTATTTCTTCAGGTGCCCGGAAATTTCGTAGAGATTTTTTTTAGTAATATGGGGAATCCAGATCGGTTCATAGCCGTTTCGTTCCTGAAGATTAGTGATGTAGTTTTCCACTATCCGGCGAAGCAGAGCGCCTTTTGGGTAAAATAGCGGCAGTCCCGGACCAATTTCATCAATAATCGTAAATAGTTCCAACTCCTTTCCTAATTTTCGATGGTCTCGTTTTTTTGATTCTTCCAGCATCCGCAGGTGTTCGTCCAGTTCGGCCTGGGCATTGAAAGCAACCGCGTAAATCCTGGTCAGCATCGGATTTTTTTCATCCCCGCGCCAATACGCGCCGGCCAGGTGGGTCAGTTTAAAAGCGTCCGGATCTATTTCTTGAGTATTCTGAACATGCCCGCCGCGGCAAAGATCCTCAAAAACCTCGCCGGTCCGGTAGAGAGTCAAATCCTTTTTTTCTTTAGTAAAATCCTTAATCAACTCCAGTTTAAACGGCTGGGTTTTAAAGATTTTCTTCGCTTCAGTAGGTGTGAGTGGTTTTCCGGTAAAATTCAGTTTAGCGCCGATTAGGCGCTTCATTTCTTGCTCCAGTCCCGGCAGATCTTCCGCCGATATCGGCTTTAGAAATTTGAAATCGTAATAAAATCCATTTTCAATCACCGGTCCGATGCCGAGTTTGGTATTCGGATATTTTTTGAGAACCGCCGCCGCCAAGAGGTGGGCGAGCGAGTGGCGGATTTCTTCAATTTTATTTTCGGGCGCCATTTAATGATTATATGGCAATGTAATCATTTTTTAAAGCGTCATAATTCCTTAGCATTATCGCAGATCATTTTCGGCTCGCCGTTGCGCCAGGACATTTTTCCGGAGACCATGACAATCTTATTTTCCTGCCAGACCGGCAGAGTTTTTTCCAGGGTGTCGGCAAAAACAATCACTTCCATGGTGTCATGAAAATCTTCCACGGTTACAAAAACCATCGGTTGCCCCATTTTGGTCGTGACGCGGTGAATTTTAGAAACTACGCCGGCAATCTTCGGTCGCTTAGCGCCGAAATCGCCATCGGTTTTCAGAAGCATATTTTTAATGGTCTCCACGCCGTTTTTTTCTATTTTTTCTTTGTATTGGTTCAATGGATGGTCGGAAATGTAAAGGCCGAGCAATTCTTTTTCCCAGGTCAATTTTTCCTGGGTAGTTGCCGGTTGGCATGGTTTTAACCGTAATGCGGCTGCTGAAACGCTAGCGTGACCGAAGAGCGACGATTGCGCGGTTGTTTGTTTTGATTTCCGGATGTTGCCGGCAAAATGGATAATATCTTCGATGTTGGTGAGGCCGAGATTGCGTTCCAGGCCGAGCGAATCAGTGGCGCCGCATTTAATCAGGCTTTCCAGGGATTTTTTATTGACATCTTTATGGCCAACGCGCTGCAGAAAATCCACGAAGTTTTTAAACGGGCCGCCGCGCTGGCGTTCATTAATAATGGCGGTTATCACGTTGGCGCCGAGATTTTTAATTGCCAATAATCCGAATCGGATATCAGCGCCGTCCGGAGCGAATCGGGCCAGGCTTTTATTGATATCCGGCGCCAAGACATTAATTCCGGATTTTCTCGCTTCGTTAATCAGAAAGGCGATCCGTTCCGTGTCGCCGGCATCGGCATTAAAAAGGCTGGTATAAAATTCTACCGGATAGCCGGCGCGAAGGTAGGCGGTCCGATAGGCAATTAAAGCGTAGCAGGCGCCGTGCGACCGGTTAAAGCCGTATCGGTCAAACGGCTCAATCAGCGTCCAGAAATGTTCGGCAATTTCTTTCTTGACGCCATTTTTAATTGCGCCGTCAATGACCTTATTTTTTTGTTCTTGTAGCAGCTGCTTATCTTTTTTACCGACGGCTTTCCGCAAAATGTCGGCTTCCGCCAGCGACAATCCGGAAAGCACCCGGGCGCCGGCCATTAGCTGTTCCTGGTAAATCATAATGCCGTAAGTTTTTTTCAGCACCGGTTCCAGCAGCGGGTGGAGGTAGGTGATGCGTTCTCTTCCGAATTTCCGTTTGATGTATTGGGGGATAAGTTCCATCGGTCCCGGCCGGTAGAGAGAAACCATGGCGATAATATCTTCCAGTTCGCTGGGTTTCAGTTCTTTCAGATAACGGCGCATGCCGCTGGATTCTAATTGGAAAACTCCGGTAGTATCCGCCAGCTGAAGCAACTCAAAAGTTTTTTTGTCGTTAAGCGGAATAGCGCTGATATCGATGCGTACGCCGCTGATTTCTTCAATCAGCCGAAGCGTATCTTCAATGATAGTCAGGTTTTTCAATCCCAGCAGATCCATTTTTAAAAGTCCCAGGTCTTCCACGCTGTGCATTTCGAATTGAGTGATGATGGTGTTTTCGTCTTGGGGAGCGTATTGGATCGGCATGTAGTTGGTCAGCGGTTCTTTCGCGATAACCGTTCCGCAGGCATGCACGGAAGCGTGGCGGACCACGCCTTCCAGATTTTTTGCCGCATCCAGGACATTTTTCGCGTCCGGATTATTGTTATACATCTCTTTGAGTTCTGGAATCGTGGTAATGGCTTCTTCCAGGTCGTTATTAAAAGGTATCAGCTTGGCGATTTGATCGCAGAATGCATAGCTTAGGCCCATGGCGCGTCCGGCATCGCGGATAGCGGCGCGGGCCGCCATCGTACCGAAAGTAATGATATGAGCGACCCGATCCTTACCGTATTTTTCCTCGAGGTATCCAAAAACTTCATCGCGGCGGGTATCAGCGAAATCAATATCAATATCCGGCATTTGAATGCGCGCCGGATTTAAAAATCTCTCAAACAGCAATTCGTACTTAAGCGGGTCAATATCGGTGATATTCAGGATATACGCGATGATGCTGCCCGCAGCCGAGCCACGGCCCGGTCCGACAACAATGCCGTGGTCTTTTGCCCAGTTGACGAAATCCTGGACAATCAGGAAGTAATCGGCAAAACCGGTTTTTCCGATGACGTCCAGCTCAAAATCAACCCGGGCGGTAATTTCTGGAGTTTCGGCAGGATAGCGGTTGGCAATTCTTTCCCGGACTAATTTTCTAAGATAGGCGCCGGGGTTCTCATTTTCCGGAACGTCAAATTTCGGCAAGTGGATTTTCCCCAGCTCCAGCTCCACATTGCATTGGTCGGCGATGCGCGCCGTATTTTCAATTGCTTCCGGAACATCGGTAAAAAAATCCGCCATGGTTTCCGGAGAGCGCATGGAGAAATCATCGTCCTTGAGCGTCAGGCGGTCGGTATCGGAAAGTTTATTGCCGGTCTGAACGGCCAGTAAAATATCGTGGTAGTGGGCGTCTTCGGTTTTCACGTAGTGAATGTCCTGGGTGGCAACCAGGGGGATGCCGGTTTTTGCCGATATTTTTTTCAGGCCTTCATTGGCTTTGCTGGTTTGCGGAATTCCCGGATGATGGCCGATTTCCAGATAAAAATTTCCCGCTCCGAAAATTGATTGATATTCTAGCGCGGTTTGTTCCGCCTGGGCAGGATTATTTTGCAGGATATTTTTGGCGACCTCGCCGGTAATGCAGGCGGACAACGCTATCAGCCCTTCGTGGTATTGGCGCAAAAGATTTTTATCCACCCGCGGTTTGTAATAAAAACCCTTTAGGTGGGCGATCGTGGTCAGCTGGATCAGGTTTTTCCAGCCGGTGTTGTTTTTCGCCAGCAGGATAAGGTGAAAATAACGGTCATCGCCGCCATTATTTTGTTTTTGTTCGTGGCTATGGGGAGCGACGTAAGCTTCCACGCCGAGAATCGGCTTCAGGCCGGCTTTTTTTGCTTTTTTATAAAACTCTACGGCGCCGTACAGGGCGCCATGGTCGGTCAGCGCCAGTGCGTCCATTCCAAAACTTTTAGCCTGATTGACGAGATCATCAATCTTTCCCAAACCATCGAGGAGCGAGTAATGGGAGTGCGTGTGGAGATGGACGAATTTAGGCATATTCAGATTTTACTGTAAGACCGTAGCCGCTGACAACAAAAACTGGGGATAAAACCCCGTCACCAGATCGAGCACTTCCGTTTTCTACAACGCCTCGGGTAAGGCAATATTTTTTTATTAAACTTTATCTTTGCGAACACCTTATAAATAGGAAGGAAAACGGGTAGGCGTTGCAGTGTTCGGCTCGGTGCGAGGTAAAAAAACTCCGTCGCTTGACGGAGATTATTTTTTCTGATTCTTAAAAACTTTTGAGGCGGTTACTGTAATCGGTTCCGAGATTTTCTTGGATTGTCGGTATTTTTCATCATTTTTTTCCATTGCTTCCAGAATTTCGTTGATTGGGGAGGCGATTGAGGTGACCGGAGTTAAAATGACATTGACGCCGACTACTTCGCCGTTGAGCAGAACCAGCGGTCCGCCGGAAAATCCGGGGGCGATCTGGGCGCTGTGAGTGATAATTTTTTTAGGAACGGTTATCTGGCTGATCAGCAATCGGGATTTTAAAAAGAAGTTCGGAGGGCCGACTGGCTTGACGACAATTCCGTTCCGCATCATGAAATCCAGATCTTCCGTAGCCCAGAATCCGAAAGCCAGGACGAGCGTGCCGGGTTTTAATGCCGAGGAATTGCCAAAGCGTGCGACTTTTTCCGGGTGGAATTTTTTGTCGTTGAAAGCCAGAACGGCGAAATCCAGATCGGAGTTGCTGGCAACCACTTCCAGCGATTGTTTTTCTTTATTGCGGAAGTGGGCGAAAAATTTAGGAAGCGGATCGTCGCTGGCAAGATGGCTGGCGGAAAGAACGTAATAAGCGCCATTGCGGCGGAAAATAATTCCCGCGCCGAAGCCGCTTTTGGATTCATCGGGAATCATTTCGCTTTCATCCGCCAGGCTTTTCTTAAATACGATTTTCTGGACCTTAATGACATAATCCGCTTCCTGATAAATCCTCTGGATGGTTTCTTCAAAGTTTTGAATGCTGATTTTCCCAGTTTGGACAGCAATGGCTACTTCTTGTTTCGCGTAATTGTTCAAGAACCATTCTTCAGCGCTTTTACCGATCAGAAAAAGTCCCATGATGGACAGGAAAATCCACATCCAGGTTTTCATATTGCCCCGCCTCTATTGTTAAGGAACGCTCTTAACTTTGAGCATATCATTTTAAAAGCGAAATACAATAGTTTTTATATTATTGACTGCGGTTAGACAAGATGGTATGATAAGCATTGCTATGGGAGGCGTACCAGTAAAACATCGTTCTAAATCCGGCGTTGGCCGGCATCGGGCGCATCAGGCATTAAAAAAGATGCGTCTTTTGGTTTGTCCGCAATGCCACGGTCCGGTTTTACCCCATCGCGCGTGCGCTAATTGCAAGGCATATCAGCAGGTTCCCTCTAAGAGCGCCGCTTAATTTTTTTTCAGTTCTTTTAAGGTTGGTACTTCTAAATAAATGGCTACTCGACAACTTTGCAGATCAATCGTTCTTCAATCTCTCTATGAGTGGGATTTTTATAAGCAAAGCGCTGATTTAATGGAAATTGTGGACCGCAATCTTCAGGAATTCGGCCCGGGAATTGATGAGCCGGATTTTGCCAGAAAATTGGTCAAAGGAGTGATTGAGCATAAAAAAGACATCGACGCGATTATTACCAAGGCGGCGCCGGATTGGCCGCTGGAGCAAATTGCGATCGTGGACCGGAATGCCCTGCGCATCGGGCTGTACGAATTGCTGTTTGCCGACCGGGCGGAGGTGCCGCCGAAGGTGGCGATTAACGAGGCGATTGAAATAGCGAAAAATTTTGGCGGACCGAATTCGGGGAAGTTTATTAACGGGGTATTGGGAACTATCTACCGGGAAATCGGCGAGCCGGGCAAAGACGACAAGCCGAAGCCGAAAGAAGCGCCAAAAGAAGAAAATAAAACCTAATTAATGCCTAATCGGCAATTGAGTTACTAAGTCATTGAGTTTCCAATACAGGTTTAATGACTTAATATCTGAATTGCCCAGCTATCTAACGTGAATTCAGAAAAATTAGAAACACTTATCGGCTATAAGTTTAAAAACAATAAACTTCTTCTGGAGGCGCTGACTCACCGTTCCTATATTAATGAAAATCCGGCCTGGTCTTTGCCGCATAATGAGCGGCTGGAATTTTTAGGCGACGCCGTGCTGGAGCTGATTGTGACGGAAATTTTATTTAACCAGTATCCGACCACGGCGGAAGGCCAGTTAACTGCTCTGCGGGCGTCGCTGGTAAATTATCAGATGCTTGCTGAAGTGGCGCGCTCGCTGTCTCTGGAAAAGTTCCTGCTGCTTTCCAAGGGCGAAGCCAAAGATACCGGCCGGGCCCGGGATGTTATCTTGGCAAATGCCATTGAGGCGATTATCGGCGCCTTATACCTGGACAGCGGCTATCCGGACGTTAAAGAATTTATTACGCGCTGGGTGATGCCGCGCCTTTCCGAAGTTTTGGAAAAGGGTTCGTATAAAGACGCGAAAAGTCTCCTGCAGGAAAAAACTCAGGCGCAGCAGAAAATAACGCCGTTATACAAAGTTCTGGAGGAAAGCGGTCCGGACCATAAAAAATTATTTACGGTCGGGGCGTATCTTAATGATGATTTGGTGGCTAAAGGAAGGGGATTCTCAAAACAAGATGCCGAGGTGGAAGCGGCTCAGGAGGCGCTTAAAAAATTAGAAGAGTGACTGGTAATAAAAACCGAGCTAGCTAAATCCAGCCCTTTTTTCGGAAGAAAAGCAGCAGCGCGATAGTAACGATAAGTACGAAGATAAAACTGCCGCTGAAAATGGACAGGTTGTCGGCAACTAATTTATCCACAAAACCGATGTTGAATATTGAGGTAATTAGCACCAGCGGGAAAGTGAGGAAAGCGAGCACGGTAAAACGCTGCATGACTGCGTTAGTTTTGGCGTTCAATAGCTGGGAATTGGTCTGTTCCAGAGCATCCACGGTTTCTTTAAAGTTATCCAGGTGCTGCATTACTTTCAGGTGGTCGCCGACTAAATCGGAAAGGTAAATCTTAATATCGCTGCTCCAGAATTTACCGCCGACTTCTTTCAGCGATTCCAGAATGATGCCTTGCGGCTTGCTGATGATGCTGTAGTCCAGAATATCCCGTTTCAGATAGGAAATCCGCTGGAGCAGCTGTGCTTCTTTTTTCTGGAAAAGCTCTTTGCTCAAGCCGGTAACGTTTTCTTCGATATGGCGGAGCTGGCGCTGGGAAAAAGCGAGGATTTCTTCAATCAGGTGGTAAACTATCCGGCCGGTCGTGTCGCTGAGCGTCCGCTCTTTGAAGTGCGGGTCATTATTCAGTCGCCGCCAAAAATTATTCAGCGGCTCCAGGTCTTCGTAGTGGACGGTGATTACTTTATCTTTAGTAATCAGAAAATCCACCTCAGCGCGGCGGGAGCTTTTGGAGTTTTTATCGTACATCGGCAGGTGATAGGTCAGAAAAAGATAATTATTGTAAGGCTCCACCCGGGAGCGGGCGGAAGTATGCAGCAGCTCATCCAGAATAATCGGATGGAACTTATGCTGGTCCCGGATATATTCCACGTCTTTCTTGGTCGGATTCTGGACATCAATCCATACCAGTTTATGCTTAATGATTCTCATTTAATTTTATTATACCATAACTGGTAGTGAGCGGTCTTTAGCACTCTATTGACAAGAGTGCTAACAATTCTATAATAGGAACTGTTATATCTTAAATATGAATCTCCGTTCTAAATCGGTGCTGGAAGCGGCCATTAAGGAATACATTAAATACGGAAAACCGGCGACTTCCAAAGCCTTAGCGAAGCAATATAATTTCGGAGTGAAAGACGCGACCGTTCGCAACGAATTGAATACCCTGACCAAAGAGGGTTTTTTGGAACAGCCGCATACTTCCGGCGGCCGGGTGCCGACCGACAAGGGCTACCAGTTTTTCGTGGCGAATACGCTGGATAACGTGATTGATTCCCGGAAGATTTTAAACGAACGGCAGGGCGCTTTAATCGGTAATTTGCGCACCGGCCATCTGAAAGAGTTCGTGGATGAGTTTTCCGAAGAGACGAAACTGCTCGGCATCGGCCGGAAAGAAAAAGATGCCGTGGTGTACAAAAGCGGCTTGGATGGATTATTTGGCCAGCTGGATGTGCAGACGAAAAAAGATTTTTATGAGATTGTCCGGGATTTTGAATCGCTGGATGAGCGCTTAGCTGATTTAAGCAAGAAAATTTCCCGGAGTTTGTCGCCGCAGGTTTTTATCGGCAAGAAAAGCCCGATTACCCACAGCGAGAATCTTTCCGTGATTCTGGATTGGTACAATATTCACGGCCAAAAAATGATCGTGGCGGTCATCGGCCCGAAACGGATGGATTACGGAAAAAATCTGAAATTATTTAAATTACTTCATGAGCATGCTAATGAATAATGAAGAACAAAAAAAAGAACCGGCATTGGAAAAAGATGTCAGTCCGCCAGAGCTGAGCGAGGCGGAAAAACTGAAACAGGAACGCGACGAATATCTCAACGGCTGGAAGCGGGCGAAAGCGGATCTGATTAATTACCAAAAAGACGAAGGCAAGCGGTTTGAGGAAATGATGAATTACAGCCGGGAAATGGTTATCGGCGACTTGATCCCGGTTTTAGATAGTATGGAATTAGCGCTTCGGGCAGAACCTCAAAATGACGGCCTGCATAGGATAAAAATCCAGCTGGAAGACGAATTGAAAAAATACGGTCTGGAAAAGATAAAAGTTTCTCCGGGCGACACCTTTGATACCGGCCTCCACGAATCTATCGGAGAGCTGGAATCCAAAGAAGCGGCGTCCGGAACCATAGCGGCCGAAGTCAGTTCCGGATACAAATTAAAAACCAAGGTCATCCGGCCAACGCGAGTGAAAATTGCGAAATAATTTTCACTAACAATTAACAACAAACAAACTACAATTAACAACATTATGGCAAAAATATTAGGAATCGATTTAGGTACCACGAACTCCGCGATGGCGATTATGGAAGCGAGCGGCCCGCGGGTATTGGAAAACTCCGAGGGCAACCGCACCACGCCGTCCATTGCGGCATTTTCCAAATCCAAAGAACGGCTGGTGGGTCTTTTGGCCAAGCGGCAGACCGTCACCAATCCGCAAAATACTATTTATTCGGTCAAGCGTTTCATCGGCCGGAAGTTCAGTGATAAAGAAGTTCAGCACGATAAAAAAGTCCTTCCCTATGAAATCCGCGAGTCCGCGAGCGGCGGCGTGGAGGTAAAAATGGGTGAGGAGTGGCTGAAGCCGGAGCAGGTTTCCGCGTTAGTGCTCGGTAAATTGAAAGCCGATGCCGAAGCCCAGCTTGGAGAAAAAGTGGAAGAAGCGATTATCACTGTGCCGGCGTATTTTGACGACTCCCAGCGGCAGGCGACCAAGAATGCCGGAGAAATCGCCGGACTGAAAGTAAAACGGATTTTGAACGAACCGACGGCGGCGGCGCTGGCGTATGGTTTGGATAAAAAAGCCAATGAGCAGATCGTGGTCTACGATTTCGGCGGCGGTACTTTCGATGTTTCCGTTTTAGAAGTCGGCGACAATACCGTGGAGGTAAAAGCCACCGGCGGGGACACCCATCTGGGCGGCGATGATTTTGATAAGAAAATTGTTGAGTATTTGATTACCGAATATAAAAAAGAAGCCGGCGTGGATATTTCCAAAGATCCGCTGGCGCTCCAGCGTTTGCGGGAAGCGGCGGAAAAAGCCAAGCACGAACTCTCCAGCGCCATGGAAGCGGAAATCAATCTCCCGTATATTACCTCCGATGCTTCCGGGCCGAAGCACTTTGTCATGAAGCTCACCCGGGCGAAATTGGAAAGCCTGGTGCAGGAGTTTATTGATAAGTCCATTGACCTCGCGCTCAAGACCGTTAAAGAAGCGAAATTTGATATTAAAGATATTGATGAGGTGATTTTAGTCGGCGGCCAGACCCGGATGCCGGCGATGGTAGAAGCGGTGAAAAAAGCTTTCGGCAAAGAGCCGCACAAAGGCGTGAATCCGGACGAAGTGGTAGCGGTAGGCGCCGCTATTCAGGCGGGAATTATTCAGGGCGACGTGAAAGACATTTTGCTTTTGGATGTGACGCCATTGTCTTTAGGTATTGAAACCTTGGGCGGCGTCTTTACCCGTTTAATTGAAAAAAATACCACCATTCCGACGGCGAAATCGCAGGTCTTTTCCACGGCGGCCGATAGCCAGACGACGGTAGAAATTCACGTTTTGCAGGGTGAGCGAGAAATGGCGGCAGACAATAAAACCTTGGCGAAGTTTATTTTAGATGGCATTCCGCCAGCACCGCGGGGCGTTCCGCAAGTAGAAGTTACTTTTGACATTGATGCTAATGGTATTTTAAACGTGTCTGCTAAAGACAAAGCTTCCGGTAAAACTCAATCGGTAAAAATTGAAGCCAGCACTTCCTTATCTAAAGACGAAGTGGAGCGGCTGAAAAACGAAGCCAAGGTGCACGAATCGGAAGATAAAAAGAAGCGGGAGCTGATTGAGCTGAAAAACACCGCCGAGAGCACTATCTATATGGCGGAAAAATCGTTAAAAGAAGCAGGGGATAAAGTCCCGGCGGATATTAAAGATGTAGTCACTCAAAAAGTAGAAGCATTAAAATCAATCAAAGACGGCACCGGCGCCGAAGCCATTAAAAAAGCTTTAGGCGAACTCTCGCAGGAATTGCAGAAAATAGGGGAGCATATGTATAAAAATCAGCAACAAAATCCGCCTCAATCAGATACTTCGAAAGGCGATGAGCAAAAAGAAAAAACAGATTAAGAAAAATTTAATATGCAAAAGAAACATCGACAACATTTAAAAACCAGAAAAAGAGGATTTTTTAAATAAAACATAATATGAGTAAAACTAAAACGAAAGAAATATCAAACGATAGTCGTCTTTGGAAGTGTGGTAGTTGTGGGAATAACGGCGAATTAGTGGCGTGGAGTTATGACGATTTGGCAATGCGAGGTGAGCCAGTTTGCTCGTCTTGTGATGCAGATATGATTTTAATTCCTACCACGGAATAATATTTTAAAATTGTTCATTATTTTACAGCTTAGATGAGGCAAGTGCGGTTGAAGCCGTATAGTTTTTTTCCACATCATCGTAGCTGACGAAGTTGACTCTTTCGCTAATCGTTCCAAAGGTAGTTCGTTTAATTTCTCTTTCAAATTGTTCATATCTTTCCAGTGAAGCAACGATGGTCATTTTTGTAGTAAAATCCTGCAACTCCAAAAACTTCAAAAAAGAGTTACGGAAATCTGTAGAATGTTCAACCTCAATCACATTTGCTGGGTACCCTCTCTCATTAAACCAAATTACATCAATATATTTCACGCGTTGCAACACCTTATCATAAGTGAAGGTCGGACAATCTTGAATCGAAGTAATATCCATTAATCTTTTATTTAGAAATAGTCCATTTTTGTCTGGAGTAAATGTTGAATATCCCCTCATATTGCCGATTTCTATTAAGTATCCTTGCATTAAGGCATGACCGATTACAATTTTTTCTTGGTCGCTTTTCTGAATCTTCGGATTAAGATGATCAGGAAGTTTGTCCAGATATTCAGATAATGCCCATAAACCAGGCATAATCTTTTTAAATCGGTTATTAACTTGCACTGTATAATTAATAGTCATATCGGGAGTTTTCCCTGAATGCTCTTTAAGTTTAGGCGCTTCATCATGAAGTTGTTTAAGAGTCGCAAAATAGCCATGCGATTTCATTACAGATTCAATTGCCTCAGCCCAAGTTGGCTGTGTTTTATTTCCTGTTATATTCATAATTAATAACTTTATTATAGAGTGTTTATGATATGTAGTACAACGGTTCATGCACCCTATTTATTTGCTATTTTCGAAATTTCTGCTATTTTATATAAGGTCGGCTCGATGCCGATTTTAAATTTTAGAAAATGATTACCTTGTCCAAAACCGATTATATTCTTTTTCGGGAGTGTCCGAAGAATGTCTGGTATAAAATCCATAAGCCGGATATTTATTTTCAGTCAGAGCTTTCTGATTTTGAAAAACATCTGATTGGAACTGGAAATGAGGTAGAGTTAGTGGCGCGCCAAACTTTTCCGGATGGCGTGTTGATTGATAGCCGGGACGAAGCGGCGCAAAAATTGACCAAAGAATATATTGCTAAAAAACAACCGGTATTATTCCAGCCGGTTTTTCTAAAAGATAATTTTTTAGCCGCTGTGGATGTGCTAAAATTCAATCCAGAAACCGGCAGTTACGATATTTATGAAATTAAAGCTTCTAATGAAATTGACAGAAAGCGGCATTTTTACGATTTGGCGTTTCAGGTAAATTTATTGAGAAAATGCGGTGTGAAAGTTGGCATGATTAATTTAATGCACCTTGATTCAGATTATGTTCGTTCCGGCAAACTGGATATCTTCCGGCTTTTTAAAAGCGATGATGTTACAAAAGAGATTAACGATCTTTGCGAGGAAGTCGCTCTTGAGATGGATAAGGCGTTAGCGTATCTTTCTCAAGAAACCGAGCCGATCGGCTCCTGCTGCTGTGTTTACAAGGGGAGATCCAATCATTGCTCCACCTTTAATCATTCCAACCCGCATGTTCCTGAATATAGCGTTCACGATATCACGCGAATCGGCTTAAGTAAGAAAAAACTGGCGGCGTTAGTGGATATCGGCAGTTTTCATATGCATCAGGTTCCGGAAGATATGGAATTATCCGATGCCCAGCGGAATCAGATCAGCGCGCACGTTTCCGACACAGTTATTATAAATAAGGGAAAGATAACCGAAGAATTGGAACAGCTGGTTTACCCGGTTCATTTTATTGATTACGAAACTTTTCCGTCCGCTATCCCGATGTTTGACGGATTTTCCCCGTACCAGCAGATACCATTTCAATATTCACTTTTTGTTTTAGAATCTCCAAATAGTAAGCCGAACCGCCGCTTCTAGTTGGATTAAATTAATTGGCAATGGCCTTTCGCCAACAGAAAAAGTTAAGTTGAAAAAAGATATGCTAGAATACTGCAAGTTGGACGCATTTGCCATGGTGCGGATTTTGGAGGAATTACAGAAAGCATCGAAATAAGATATTTCTCGACCACTCATTTTTATATCTCTAATTCGCGCGAATAGGCGAATAAGGTTTTGGCCCACTTTCTGAAAGTATCTATAATATGTGATATATTCACATTAATATAATGAATCAATCCCTCGAAAATACTCGGGCCCCTCGGCTTATTTTCCTAGACACCGAAACTACTGGCAACGACATGGCAAAGGATCGCCTCTGCCAAGTTTGTTATAAAACCTCCGATGGAATTTTTAAGGGCTATTTTAAGCCGCCGGTTCCGGTGTCTATAAAAGCGATGAGCATCACTAATATCACCAATAAAATGCTTGAGGATAAGGAAGCGTTTAAAGACAGCGCCATGAAGAAAGATCTTGAGGCGCTGCTTGCCGATGGAATATTGGTAGCGCATAACGCTAAATTTGACTGCGCAATATTGGAAGCCGAAGGAATGTCTATTCCTCGGCGCATCTGCACTTTCCGGGTCGCCAGGCATTTAGATCCGGAAAATAAGATTCCCGAATATAATCTTTCGTATTTGCGTTATTATTTAGATTTGAATGTAGAAGATGCTTATGCGCATGATGCGGAAGGAGACGTAAAAGTGCTCTGGGCTCTTTTTGAGAGATTATTATCTAAAATGACCAAAGACGGATTAACTGCCGCCCCTGATGAGAGCGAGCCTCGCTCAGAAGCTGAGCGGGAAGAAAAGGCGATTGCGGAGATGCTTGATGTTTCCAGTAGGCCGTCATTATTTAAATTATTTAATTTTGGGAAATATAAAGATAAGAAGATTGAAGAGGTGGTTAAAACTGACCGAGACTATCTTCAGTGGATGCTGGATAGAAAAATAGAAGATGGTAGCCAAGACGAAGATTGGATTCATACCCTTGAACACTATTTAAAAAATTAGAAAAATAAAATTCCATTTCCTAAAAATTTTACCCCCAAAATTTGTTGACGCGGACGAAATAGGGGATAGATAATCTTTTTAACCTTTTTACCTTCTCTAATTCCTGCCTGCCGGTAAGCCTGCGCGCTCTTATTTCTATCATTCTACCATTCGAGCGAATGGTAGAATAGGGCAAAGTGCGGTATAATAAAAAACATGAAAAATTTGGAACGGACCTTAAAAGCTTTGGCAAATAAACGCCGGCTGGCGATTATCAAATATTTAAAAGAGCATCAGCCGGCATCGGTTGGCGATATTGCCGCCAAGATTGATATTTCGTTTAAGGCGACTTCAAAGCATCTGGGCGTGTTGAGCGCCGCGGATATCGTTGAAAAAAATCAGCAGAGTTCGCTGATGTTCTATCGGCTGGCGGCGGATCAAAAACCAGCTGCCAAGCACACTATTTCTTTGCTGTAATTAAGGAATCATTCGCGCGAATGGTGGAATGATTATATAAATATGTTTAAAGAAACTAACAAGCCGTTAGCGGAACGGGTGCGGCCGGAGCGGCTAGCGGAAGTGGTCGGGCAGGAGGAACTGACCGGAAAAGGGAAGCTGCTTGCCGAAATGGTGCGCACGAACTCTCCGGTGAGTCTGATTTTTTGGGGACCGCCGGGAAGCGGAAAAACAACTCTTGCCCGCGTCTTTGCGCACGAACTGAAGGCGGAATTTACGGAAATGTCGGCGGTAATGTCCGGCGTGGCGGACGTGCGCCGAGTAATTGAACTGGCCGAGCTGAACAAGCGCCTCGGCCGACCGACAATTGTTTTTATTGACGAAATCCATCGATTTAATAAAGCTCAGCAGGACTCGCTGCTGCCGCACGTGGAAAAAGGCACGATTACCTTGGTTGGCGCTACTACCGAAAATCCGAGTTTCTCGGTCATTTCGCCGCTTTTGAGCCGCAGCCGCGTGGTAGTTCTGAAGCCGCTTTCCGCCGAGGCGTTGCGTGCTATTGTTCTTGGCGCTCTTAAAAAAGACGGCCGGAAGACGGATTTACTTGCGCCCGAGGCGTTGGATTTTTTAGTACGGGTCGCCGGCGGGGATGCGCGGGTGGCATTGAGTACGCTGGAAGTGGCGATGCTTTTTTCCGACGGCGGAATGATTACTCCGAAAGATTTGGAAACCGCTCTGGGGCGGAAAGTTGCCCGGCACGATAGAAAAGGCGAGAGTCATTATAATTTGGCGAGTGCTTTTATAAAATCTCTCCGCGGCAGCGATGCCAGCGCGGCGCTTTATTATTTAGCACGGTTTTTGCAGGGCGGTGAGGACCCGCTGTTTATCGCGCGCCGAATGGCGATTTTTGCGTCTGAAGATATTGGCCTGGCCGACAATCAGGCGCTGATGCTTGCGGAAACGGCGCTGGAAGAAACGAAAAATGTCGGCATGCCGGAATGCCAGTACGCGCTTTTTCACGCCGCGCTGTATCTGGTCCGTGCTCCGAAGTCCCGGGAAGTGGCCGACCGAATGTCTTCAGCGCTTAAAAAAGCCGAAGAGACGCCAGACGCGCTGGTGCCGCTGCATATCCGGAATGCCACGACCGACCTGATGGGGGAACTCGGCTACGGAAAAGGTTATCATTGGCAAGCCGGTTTTCGGCACGAGAAAGGATTTCTTCCGGAGGAACTGAAAGATTGGGATATCCGGAAAGATGCTAAATTAGAATGACAGGATTGCAAAATGGTAAAATATAAATAATGGAACAGTTGCAGTTAGAGGCTGCCGGAAAAACAAAATTAGCACTCTTTACAATAGAGTGCTAATTTTGTTACCATCTATTGATTCGTGATATTATGAATATAATGGAAACCGCATTTAGTAATTCACCGGCTGAGGCGGTGGGTGTGGATACCTCCCGCAATAAAGTGATCGCCATCGGCGTTTTAGGAACGGTACTGGCCGGCGCTTTTGGCTATTTTTTAAGCATCTTTTTTAAAGGTGTAACTTTACCGGCAGGCATTTCGCTGGCGGTTGCCGCAATCGGATTTTTAATAATGGTCCTGCTCCAAACCTTTTTCATTAAAGGTGAAAGCGTCTCTTTGCTGCTGTTATTAATTGAGAGCACGGCCGCCGTAGCGCCGCTTTACGCGCATTTCTCGTTTCTTTTTCTGGTCGCTTGGGTCCTGCTGTTTTTGGGGTTGTGGTTTGCCACAAAAAGAGGTCGCCGAGAGCTGGATAACCAATTAAAAATTCATTTCTTCCGGATTGAACATCTGGTGATTCCCAGAACTCTTACCGCTATTTCAATTTTTATCAGTTTGCTATATGTGGGCCTGCTGGATTTTAACGGCGCGGCGATTCCTAAAAGCAGTTTTACGGCCATGCTGGATTCGTCCACTCCGGTGGTCCGCCAATTCGTTAACAGCGGCTTTTCTTTTGATATGCCGGTCAGCAAGCTTGCTGACATTATTGTTGCTCAGCAACTGGCCAAGCAGCTTGGTCCGGCAGTGGTAATTCCTCAAAGTACTCGGAACGAAGCAGTCCGTGCCGTGCTAGATCAGCTTCACGTGCTGGGCGCCGATTACGGCATTATTTTCCGGAACAGCGACAGCGTTGCCGACGTTTTATATGGATACATTAATAATTCTTTGGCTAAAATACCGGAAGCATTCCAATCTTTAGTTCCGGTCGGTTTTGCGCTAGTAGTTTTCCTGACGGTTAAAGGGGTGGCAGTGTTGCTTCGTTGGGCGATAGCGCTGCCGGCATATGGTTTGTATGAGGCGGCATTTTTATTCGGTTTTTCTAAACTAGCGCTGGAATCGCGCACTCGGGAAATCGTGCTGTTGAAATAATTTATGGCAAAAGATTATTACAAAATTTTAGGCTTGGAAAAAAGCGCCAGTGAAGACGAAATAAAAAAAGCCTACCGGAAACTGGCGCATCAATACCATCCGGATAAATCCGGTGGTGACGAAAGGAAATTTAAGGAAATTAACGAAGCTTATCAGGTACTTTCTAATCAGGAAAAACGCGGCCAGTACGACCGTTTTGGCAGCGCCTTTGAAGGTGGCGGCGGATTCGGCGGCTTTGGTGGGTTTCCGGGCGGTTTTAACGTTGATTTTGATCCCTCTAATCTGGAGGACTTATCCAATGTCGGGGATATTTTCGACGTTTTCTTTGAAGGCCTAGGGATTAAGCGGCGGAAAACCTATCAGCGCGGATCAGATGTGGAAGTGGCAAAAGAAATTACTCTGGAAGAGGCGTTTCGGGGAGCGACAACTAAAATAAGCTTTGATAATTTTATCCAATGCGCCGACTGCAAAGGCATCGGCCATTTTGCCAAGGAAGGATTTACGAAATGTTCGATGTGCGACGGCCGGGGAGAGATTCGGGAGAATCGCCAGACTTTTTTCGGCCAATTTTCCCAAGTGCGGGCATGTTCCAAATGCCATGGCCAAGGCCAGATTCCCAATAAGATTTGCAAAGAATGTTCCGGCAGCGGCCGGCAAAAAGCGCGCCGGGAAATTGACGTGGCGATTGCGCAGGGCATTGCCGATGGCCAACTGATTAAAATTACTGGCGGTGGCCAGGCAGGCGAGCGCGGCGCGGGAGCTGGCGACCTTTACGTCCGGATTAAAGTTAAGCCGCACCATACATTCAAACGAATCGGCAATGATTTGATTGTCCGCCGGGATTTGGATTTAGTAGGTGTGCTGGCCGGAAAAAAATTGGAAGTGCCGACCATCGCCGGCGGTAAAATACTGGTGGAGATTCCATCCGGATTTAATTTGCGGGAACGGCTGCGAATTGCCGGCGAGGGGGTGCCTAAGCTCGGGGGTTTTGGGCGCGGCGATTTGTACATTGAGTTTGACGCAGTAGTGCCGAAAGCCAATCCCAAGCTTAGAAAATTTTTTGAAGAGCAATGAGGAAATCTATCCGAGGCGTTGAGGTATTTGCGGTTATTTTTTTGGTTGCCCTGATGCTGTCGGTCACCTTTGGTATACCCAGAACTTACCAAACAAATAAAGTTGTCGTTTCTTTCGGAGACAGTTTGACGCGCGGATACGGTTTGCCGCCCGGAAAAAATTTCGTTACTTTTTTATCGGAAGTTACCAAAATTCCGATCATTAATTCCGGAAAAACCGGCGATACCACTTCGGATGCCTTAATCCGGCTTAACCAGGATGCGTTGGATTACCGTCCGGATGTCGTATTAGTGCTTTTGGGCGGGAACGATTTTTTGGCCGGTTACAGCGAAGAAGTTGTCCGCGCCAATCTTCAGGTGATAATCCGTAAAATTAAGCAATCCGGTTCAAAGATTGTTCTGGTCGGCGTTTATAACGGCATCAGCCCCCAATATGAAAAAGTTTTTGAAAAATTGGCGCGCGATGAAAAGGCGGACGGCTACGTGCCTAACGTTTTAAGCGGCATTTTATTCCGAAAGGATTTATTATATGATACCTTGCACCCGAATGAGCGCGGGCATGAAATTATCGCCGACCGGATCTTGCCGGTGCTTGAAAAAGTGCTGCGGGAAGAATAATAATATATATGTAATCTTCGCCCCCATAGCTCAATGGTAGAGCAGCTGCCTTTTAAGCAGTTGATCTTGGTTCGATTCCAAGTGGAGGCACAAGAATTCGGATTTTCTTTTTTAGAACGCGGGCTCCGGCATAGACAAAATTAATTCGCTCGTAGCGTAAAAATTTCACCCTAGTCACCCAGCACCTTTGTCCAAAGGTGCTGGGTTCCTGGGTATCCCGAAATTTTTACTGCTCACTCAAAGTTTTGTAGCTATGCCTCCGCAATGTTCTAAAAAAGAAAATCCTCATTTACTGGTTAATTTGTTTACGCTTTGATATTATAATTTTAATAGCCAATTTGATTTTAATGGAAAATCCGATTTTAAAAGTTTCAAATCTTACGGTTGCTTTCGGAAAAGAAATTGTAATTGACAATCTTGATTTTGAAATTCAGAAAGGCGATGTGCTGGCGGTTATCGGCCCGAATGGCGCCGGCAAAACCACGCTTTTTAAGGCCTTGCTCGGAATGATTCCTTATCGGGGAACGGTTGCTTGGGCGGCTGGCGTGCGAATCGGCTACGTGCCCCAGCGGATGGAAATTGAAACCGATGTTCCATTGACTGTTTATGAGTTTTTAGCTTTGCGGCAGAGCGCTGGTTTTTCCAGAGAAAAAGCCGAAGAAGCGGTGGCATCGGTATTGCTGCCGAAAGAAATTTTAAATTCCGGCCTCGGCTCCGTATCGGTCGGCCAGCGGCAAAGGATTTTAATCGCCTGGGCGCTGCTCGGCAAACCATCGGTGCTTCTGTTTGACGAACCGACGGCAGATATCGATATCCGCGGCCAGGAATCCATTTATCAGCTGCTTCACCATCTTCAGGATAAATATAATTTTACGGTTATTTTGATTTCCCATGATTTGAATATCGTTTATAAATACGCGGAGCAGGTCTTGTGCCTGAACCGGCAGAAAATTTGTTTTGGGCCGCCGGCGGAAGTATTAAGCCCGGAGCAGATGCAGCATTTATACGGCGGCGAGCACGCGTTTTACCATCATTTAGGCCAGCACGGGCATCAGCATTAATATTATGATTACCGGACAACTGATTGTGGGGGTCTCTATCGCGGTGGCAGCGAGCCTCTTAGGCGTCTTTGCGATTTTAAAGCGGATGTCGCTGGTAGGAGACGCGCTTTCCCATGTGGCGTTGCCGGGCATCGCGCTGGCGCTATTTTTCAAAATTAATCCGTTTGTCGGGGCGCTGGCGATTCTTTTATTGGCGGTTATCGGCATCTGGTTTTTGGAGTACCGGAGCCAGCTTTCCGTGGATACGATTGTCGGAGTTTTTTTTACCGCCTCCTTGGCGCTCGGCGCGCTTTTTATTCCGGAATTTGAATTGCTGGAAGCGCTGTTTGGCGATATTTCCCAAGTGAGTAATTTCGATGTGATATTGTCGGTTATTTTTTCGTTATTCCTGATTATCGTGCTGATTGCCGTTCATAAAAAATTGGCGCTGCACATGGTTTCGCAGGAAATGGCCTATTCAGCCGGAGTGCGGCCAAAAACACTGGAGTTTATTTATTTAATGCTTTTTGCCTTAGGCGTTGCATTAGGCATCCGTTTCGTCGGCGCCTTACTGATGGGCGCGCTGATCATTATTCCGGCCGCCGCGGCTAAAAATGTGGCCAAAAGCCTGCAGGGTTTCATGGTTTTAAGTTCGCTGTTCGGGGCGGTATCCGCCGTTTCCGGAATTTACCTGGCGCAAATTTTTCATTCCGCTCCCGGACCGATATTTATTTTAGCCGGCTCCGTAATTTTTATTATTTCCCTCGGGTGGAGGATTTTAGTAAAAAGGTGATTTCTTTTATTTAGTGGCCGGTATACAATAAAAATAGTCATTTGAACTCGGGAGGTTTCATTGGCCGAACCGGAAGATTATAAGGATAAGATTTATCGCATAGTCGTACGCCGCCTTCCTAGGCAAGAGCGGGTTTGGGAGATTAGCACCAGATTTCGATTTACTGATTGTTACGAAGTATACGACCGGAAGTCCGATCTGGGAGAAACGGGCTATGATTATCAGAATGATATGTCTTTTGACCGCCAGGCAAATCAACTTGCTGAGATTTTGTATAAAATCCATGGCATTCAGCGGGTAGTGATTGACCAGTACGACGTTGATATCACCATCGGCCGCGCTTTTGACGATAAAGATAAGATTGTTGAGCAGGCTATCAATACCATTAAGATTTATATCCGCAGCAAAATAAGTAGTCCGTACGATAAAAGCCAATAATAAACAGCGTTGCTTCCCAACGCTGTTTTTGTTATTATTTTAGAACCTATCTAGGTTTTAATCATTATGAAAAAGACTCTTCTGATTATTGGAATAGCGGCAGTATTTTTAGGAGGAATGTACTGGTGGCAGCAGGCAATTTTTTCCAGCCATTCTTCGGCGGTGGTAAAGACTAATTTCGGTGACATCACGATAGAATTTTTTGACCGCAAAGCGCCGAAGACGGTTGCTAATTTTCTTAATCTTGCCGGCAGCGGTTTTTACGATGGCACCGCTTTTCACCGGGTGATTCCCGATTTTATGATCCAGGGCGGCGATCCTCTGAGCAAGGGCACTGATTGGTCGGATGACGGCGCCGGCGGTCCGGGGTATGCTTTTGAAGATGAGATTAACCAACATAAGCTGGTGCGCGGCACAATAGCGATGGCTAATGCCGGACCAAATACCAATGGCAGCCAGTTTTTTATCGTGACTGCGGAGGCAACGCCTTGGCTGGACGGCAAACATACGGTATTCGGCCGGGTGGTATCCGGAATGGAGGTGGTGGAAACAATAGAAAATTTGCCACGCAATCCAAATGACCATCCGCTGCAGGCCGCTTTGATTAATAGCGTGGAGGTGAAATAATTTTTATGAAAGCCCGTTCAATCATCTTGTTAATGATTTTGGTTATCGTTACCATTATCGGCGGATTTTTTGTTTATCCGAAAGGGCCGGCGGCGGAGCAATTTGCCAATAAAATATTGCCCTGGAAATTAGGGCTGGATTTAGTAGGCGGCAGTTATTTGGTTTATAAAGTGGATATGGCCAGCGTGGCGCCGGCGGACCGCGATGCGGTAATGAACGGCCTTCGGGACGTGATTGAAAAACGGGTTAATTTGTTCGGCGTCAGCGAGCCGAGAGTATCGGCTTCCCAGGTAAGCGGCGAATATCGTTTGAACGTGGAGCTGGCCGGCATAAAAGATTTGAATGAAGCGATCCGGCAGATCGGCGAAACGCCGTTTCTGCAATTTTCCGAGGTGGAATTTAAAGAAGGGCAGGAAATTCCGGTATTCCGGACGACCGAACTGACCGGCCGCTACGTAAAGGGTTCGCAGCTGGTTTTTGGACAGGCCAATCTTCCGGTGGTCAGCTTGGAGTTTAGCGGCGAAGGCGCAACGCTTTTTGAAGATATTACCAAGCGCAATATCGGCAAAGAACTGGCGATTTTTCTGGACGGAAATCTCATTGAGGTGGCGCGGGTGAATGAACCGATTGCCGGCGGCCGGGCGCAGATTACCGGCATCCAAGATATTCAATCCGCCAAACAGCTGGTGGAAAGATTAAATGCCGGAGCGTTGCCGGCTCCGATCTCGCTCATTAATCAGCAGACTGTGAGCGCTTCGCTCGGACAAGATTCGTTGTTTAAAACAATTTGGGCCGGCATGTGGGGAACCATAGCGGTGATGCTGTTTATGCTGATATATTATCGGGGACTGGGATTTTTTTCGGCCGTGGCGCTGCTTATATATGTAGTGCTGACTCTCGTAATTTTTAAGCTTTTTTCGGTAACTATGACGCTTGCCGGCATTGCCGGTTTTGTCTTATCCATTGGCATGGCGGTAGATGCCAATGTGCTTATTTTTGAAAGGACTAAAGAGGAAATCCGCCGCGGCTTGTCTAAAGTTGATGCCTTAGAGGAAGGATTTAAGCGGGCCTGGACGTCCATCCGCGATTCTAATCTGAGCACTATTTTGACGGCGCTGATTTTATATAATTTTACCTCCGGTTTCGTGAAAGGTTTTGCGCTGACGCTTTTTATCGGAGTGCTGGTCAGCATGTTTACGGCCATTACGGCGACCAGGAATTTATTGCGGGTATTTTATATTCGTTCTTAAGATATGTTTGACCTTATTAAATACAAAAATGTTTTTATCGGATTTTCCTTGATTCTGGTAATTGCGGCAGTGGCGGCAATGGCCGTATTTGGTTTCCGGCTGGGCATTGATTTTACCGGCGGCACGCTTTGGCAATTCCGTTTTAACGGCGATTCAGTAACTGTGCCGGCATTGGAAGATTTTTTTAAGGCTTCCGCCGGTTTGGAAAATATCAGCCTTAATACTGATTCGGACCAGAAGCTATTTTTGCTTCGAACTAATGAAATGAAAGAAGCCGACCATCAGCGGATTTCGGATTTACTGAAATCCCGTTTTCCGGGAATGGAGGAATTGCGTTTTGAGAGTATCGGACCGACGGTCGGAGACGAACTTCGCCGTAAAGCAGTATTAGCTTTTGTTTTGGTGTTAGTCGGAATTTCTCTGTATATTGCGTTTGCGTTCCGGAAAGTTTCCGAACCGGTAAGTTCCTGGAAATATGGCTTGATAACTTTAGTGACGCTTTTTCACGACGCTCTGATTCCAGCCGGTTTGTATGCCGTATTAAGCCATTGGCAGGGGGTAGAAATTGACACTAATTTTATTGTGGCGCTATTGGTGATTATGGGTTTTTCGGTCCATGATACGATTGTGGTTTTTGACCGGATCCGGGAAAATCTTCGCGTCCAGAAAAATAAGAAATTGCCAGAAATTATTAATATGAGCGTTAACCAGACTTTCGCCCGGTCAATCAATACGTCCTTAACTTTAATATTGGTATTGCTGGCTTTGTATTTTTTAGGGTCCGCCACGCTGCAATATTTTGTTTTGATTATTTTAATCGGTACGGTTATCGGCACTTACTCCTCAATTTTTGTTGCCAGTCCACTGCTGACGTTTTTTACTAAGGAATAAACGCTCAACCAACTATCTCGCCAACCGCTGCTCCGGCACAGACAAAATAGATTCGCTCGCTTAACGGAATATTTCCACCCTAGTCGCCCAGCACCTTTGTCTAAAGGTGTTGGGCGGAAATATTCCTACTCGCTCATCATTTTGTAGCTATGTCTCCGCAATGTTGGCTCAATAGTTAGTTTCGCGTATTAATCTAAACGAGCTACCTATCTTTCGTGCGGCAATTTCGGAGCTCGGAAAAGCATGGTCTCCGCAAAGCGGAGTTTTCCGAGCGAGATATAGGAACGCCCCACCGCAGGAGTGGGGCTGCGGGGCCGAGGGTAGGAAGATAAGTAGCGAGCGACTATTGACCTTAATTTTGAATTGTGGTATTCTTTTATCAATTATGAATGTCAGTGTTTCCAAGATAATTACCAGCCTCCTTGCGGGACTTGATGCTAAAAAGCGTGAGGTTATCGAAGGCCGCTACGGGCTAAGGGATGGCGAGCAGAAAACCCTCGCTGAATTGGGATCAAAATATGCCGTAACCAGAGAGCGGATCCGCCAGATTGAGGCAGGCGCTTTTGAAGACTTGCAGGCGGTCGCCGGCAAGAGCGCCGAAATCGGCCAATTCGTTAATTTGGTGAAGACCCATATTAAAAATATCGGCGGCGTTCGCCGGGAAGTTTTGCTTTTGAGCGATCTTAGAGCGATGATTGGCGATCCGAATACCGCTAATTTGAGCAGCAAGGTCAAGCTGATTTTGGAGGTGGCGGGAGAGCCGAAGTTTTGCTCGGATGGCCGGGAATTTCATTCTTACTGGTATTTAAACGAAGAGGACCGGAAAAAGGCGACTACTTTAGTGGCTAAATTAGCCAATTGGCTAAATGGCCGGAAAGACCAAGAAACCATCAGCCATGAAAAAGTAGACTCCTTTTTCAATGAGGCGATCAAGCCGCATAATTTGAAAGATCTGGTGGCCCTTAATTACGTTTCCATGTCCAAGCTTTTCCACGTCAATCACTTCGGAGATTTCGGGCTTTCGGAATGGCCGAGCGTGAATCCGCGGACCGTCCGGGACTGGGTATATTTGGTTTTGAAAAAGCACGCCAAGCCGGCGCATTTTGAAAATATCGCGGCGATGATCAATAAAGTCCGGAAAGATTCCAAAGTGGCCCATCCGCAAACTGTTCATAATGAACTTATTAAAGACCAGCGGTTTATTTTAGTGGGCCGGGGAATGTACGGTTTGAAAGAATTCGGGCTAATGCCCGGGACTGCCCGGGAAGTGATGTCCCGGCTATTAAAACAGCACGGTCCGCTTACTCCGAAAGAGCTTTTGGGATTGGTTCTGAAAGAACGCCTTTTGAAAAAGAATACGATTCTTATTAATCTGCAGAACAAGAAATATTTTAAACGCCTGGAAGACGGGCGCTATACTTTGCACCTCGTCTAATCTCGGCGGCAACAGTCGGTCGTCTAGTTCATTTTGTTCTTTTAATAATTAGCCTTAAAATAAGTATATGGAGTTCGGGGATTTTGCTTTAGGAGTCGGCAGAATAGTAGTCCAGATCTTTTCTATCAGCTGGTGGGTGCTTTTGCCTGTCGGTTTGTTTTTTATTTGGCATCATTTTTGGTTTTGGGGCTTAAACCGCCTGTGGCGGAAAAAACAGTCCTGGGTGCTTTTAGAGATTAAGATCCCGAGAAATATATTGAAAACTCCGAAAGCGATGGAAAACGTCTTTTCGGCCCTGCACGCGATGTATATCCGTCCGATGGGATTTGAAGATATTTATTTTAAAGGCGAAGAATTGTTTTGGTTTACCTGCGAACTGGTCGGCTATGCCGGCGGAGTCAGTTTTTACATCCGCTGCTTGAAGGGATTCCGGAACCTTGTTGAGTCCGCCGTTTACGCGGAATATCCGGATGCCGAATTGCACGAAGCGGAAGATTATACCGAACTGATGCCTAACGTGCTGCCGAACGATATTTATGATTTGTGGGGAAATGATTTTATATTGGCAAAAGAAAATCCGTATCCGATCCGCACCTATCCATTTTTTGAAGCGAATGTTGACGAACAGCGGCTGGACCCGGTAGCTGCGATTACCGAAGTGATGTCCCGCCTTAAAGAAGGCGAGGCGATTTGGCTTCAATATTTATTGCGTCCGGTGCCGGGCGACTGGAAAAAAGAGGGAGAGGAACTGAGGGATAAAATGATGGAACGGAAAAAAGAGAAGCCAAAAGGATTGCTGGAAGGAATAGTTGAAGGATTAGTCCAATTTCTGAAGAATCTTTCCTTGGCAACCGTAGAATCTCCAAATTGGCCGGGACAGGAAAAAAAAGAGGAAAAATTTAAGATGTTGCATCAATCTCCGGGAGAAAAACTGATACTTGAGGGGATTGACAATAAAATATCCAAACTCGGTTTTGAAGCGGCAATCCGGTTTATCTATATTGACCGGCAGGATAGTTTTTCGCCGGCTAATATTTCGGCAGTCTTCGGCGCGATCCGGCAGTGGAATACTTTAGACATGAATGCGTTTAAACAATTAAGCGATACGGTGACATTTGTCACGTCCAGGAAATTGACCATTCAAAGCTGGTTCCGGAAAAGCCGGGTGTACCTAAAAAAACGATTGATATATGAGATGTACAAGTTACGTTGGTTTCCGCCGAAACATTCGGTTTTGAATACGGAAGAATTGGCGACGATTTTCCATTTTCCGCTGGTGACCGTGGAGGCGCCGCTTTTGCGCCGGTTAGATAGCAAGAAAGGTGAGCCGCCGTCTAATTTACCCATAGAATAACTATGATTATTGATAAAGAAGAAAAAACATTATTTGGGGTCATTAATTTCCGGAATCAGCAAAAAAAGTTCGGCATTAAGGTTGATGACCGTCGCCGGCATATGTATGTAATCGGAAAAACCGGTTCGGGTAAGACTACCTTGCTGGAAAATATAGCGATTGCCGATATTTTAGCCGGTCGGGGACTGGCTTTCGTAGACCCGCACGGCGATTCGGCTGAAAAATTGCTTAATTTTATTCCGGCAGAACGCGTTAAAGACGTGGTGTATTTTAATCCGTCGGATATGGATTTTCCGATCGCCTTTAATCCGCTGGAACAAGTGGGTACCGAGTTCCGCCATTTGGTGGCATCCGGAATTATGGGAGTTTTTAAAAAGATCTGGGTGGATATGTGGTCAGCTCGGATGGAATACATCCTGAATAACGCCTTGTTAGCGTTATTGGAATACCCAGGTTCAACCTTGCTGGGCATCATGCGGATGCTTTCGGACAAGGATTACCGAAAAAAAGTGGTTGATAACATGAAAGATCCGGTGGTGAAAAGCTTTTGGTTGAATGAGTTTGCCCGTTACAGCCAGAAGTTTGAGACAGAGGCTACCGCGGCAATTCAAAATAAAGTCGGCCAGCTGGTCACTAACCCGCTGATCCGCAATATCTTGGGCCAGCCTCGGTCAGCCATTGATATGCGCAAAATTATGGATGACCAGAAGATTTTGATCGTTAATTTATCCAAGGGCAGGATCGGCGAGGATAATTCCGCATTGCTAGGCGCCATGATTATTACGAAATTGCAGCTAGCGGCCATGTCGCGGGTGGATATTCCGGAGTCACAGCGCAAAGATTTTTATTTATTTGTTGATGAGTTCCAAAATTTCGCTACCGATTCATTTGCCAATATTTTATCGGAGGCCCGGAAATATCGTTTATGCTTAATTCTTGCCCATCAATATGTCGGCCAGCTGATCCACGATTCCAATAATAAGATGCGCGATGCGGTGTTTGGTAATGTGGGCACGATGGCGGCATTCCGGGTAGGCGCCGATGATGCGGAGTTTCTGGAAAAAGAGTTTCAGCCGGATTTTATGCAGACCGATTTGGTAAATCTCGCCAAATATAATTTCTATATCAAGTTAATGATTGACGGTATTTCTTCCCGGCCGTTTTCCGCTCAGAATATTGAGCCCGCAGCGCCTCCCGCGGAAATATACCGAGACGTGATTATTGAAAATAGCCGGAAATCATACGGAACACCGCGCGAAATTGTTGATCGGAAAATATCCGGCGAGTGGCTTACTGATAGCGGAAAATTAATGGATGACCAAATCATGCGCCAGAGCGAAAAGCCGCTTTCCCAAATACTGAAGCCAAAAGAGCATTATCAGGAAGAAAGAGTTTTTATTCCGCGCCCGCCAAAAGACCGGCTGGCTGAAGGCGGCCCACCGAGATCAAAATTCGCCGAAAGCAATCCGCCGCGGCCGCCGATAGGCCGGGAAAAAAGCAAAGTAGATGTTGCGGGATTGAGGAGTATTTTGGATAAATCAATGCATTCCGGAAACTCTAGCGGAAATTCTGATAACGATGCCGACGAAACAAAAAATCCCGCTTAAGCGGGATTTTTTGTTTTAATTCAAATATTTCTAACCAAACGAGACTAATCTTGAGCCAACATTGCGGAGGCTTTATTACAAATAAATGAGTGAGTAGAGAATTTATCGGGATACCCAGGAGCGAAGGCGACTAGGGTGATAAATTCTCGTTACGAACGAATATTATTTGTTAAAGCTGGAGCAGCGGTTGGCGAAAGAATTAGTTGAGTGATTATTTTGATTTTTCAACCCGTTCCGTATATTGGCCGGTTTCGGTGTTAACCCGGACAACATCGCCGGTATTGACGAAGAGGGGAACGGCAACTTGGGCGCCGGTTTCCAAGATGGCCATTTTACTGCCGCCCTGGGCGGTGTTGCCGCGTTCTCCCGGGGGAGCTTCGGTAACTTTCAGGTCGGCTTTAATCGGCCCTTTAATGCTGAGTATTTGCTCATCTAATTTCATAGCGGTGACGTCGCTATTCGGTTTTAAGAACTTGCTTTGCGGGCCGATTTTTTCTTCCGGGATTTTGAACCGATTTTTAGGATTGCCTTTTTCACAGAACCAAAACTCGCCCCGATGATTGTAGAGATAGGTGATCGGTATCTTATCTACTTCAATGGATTCCAACGCTTCGTTTTGGTGGAAGTTCCGTTCCAAGATCTGGCCGGTAAAGAGATTCCGGATCTTGGTTTTCGCCACCGGCTTGCGCTGCTGCATGCGGAGGAACTCATATTCAACAACTTCATAAGGAGTGCCTTCAAATTTGAACATCGTCCCGATTTTCAGTTCGTTGTAACTTAACATAGTAGAACCTATCCCAATAATAGCTCCCGAAAGCGATACTAGCCAATTTTATTCAGAACCAGGAACGAGGAGAAAATCGTAGCTTGAGCTACCTTTCCGACGAGTGACGCCGTTATGAATAAAATTGATTGTATCCCGAAGGGTTGTTATTAAAATGAATTATCTCGTTGTCATTCCTCCTAGGAGTATCCAAAGATACACCCTCGTCGTCATTTCTTGATATAATTCATTTTAACTAACAACGCGTTTAGGGATTATTATTGGGATAGGTTCAAAATATTCTATAACGCAACCCAGTATTTTTGCAACATTCGGGCTGGCGGTGGGATCATTCAGAAATTACCAGAGAGTATCCTCCTGACGGCACCGGCGTTCGCCGATTCCAGCGATCGGCGCCGCCTACACCTCGTCCCGATTCTCCTAATGGAACCAAGCAAATCGGGATTCCGGAGTTGCCGCACGGAGGATACTCTCTGGTTATAAATGGAGGCGATGTTGCAAAAATACTGGGTTGCGTTGTTATATTGAATGATATGGCTATAGTCAAAAAAGCAATAATTTTAGCGGGAGGAAAAGGCACTCGGCTTTATCCGGTGACTTTGGAAACTCCAAAGCCGCTTTTAACCGTGAATAAAAAACCGATTATCAATTACCTGATTGACATGTTCCGCCGGCACGGCGTTACGGAAATAGCCGTTACCGTCCGGGAAAGCGATTTTGATGATTTTTCCTGGTGGCTTCGCCGCTGGCAGAATAATCTGGTCAATCTGATAGTGGAAAAAGAGCCGATGGGGACGTTCGGGCTTTGGGCGCACCAGCTCCATACCTGGACCGGCAACGAACCGTTTTTCCTGACTAATGGTGATGAGTTAAAAGATATTAATCTATTCGAGATGACAGCGCATCATGAAAAAATAGGCGGCTTAGCGACTATTGCGGCAGTGGAAGTTCCGAATCCGAATGAATATGGAGTAATTGTTTTTGACGGCCAGCGCATTAAAGAATTTTTGGAAAAACCGGAGCATCCGCCGACTAAATTCATTTCTTCCGGCTTATATATTTTAGAGCCGGGAATCCGGGAAATGATTGCCGATAAAGTTAAATCTGGAGAAAAATTTTTGATGATAGAAAAAGATTTATTTCCGAAATTGGCAGCGGAAAAGAAATTGGCCGCCTATCGGTCAAAAGGGAAGTGGTTTGATTGCGGCAATCTCGAGCGTTGGGAAAAAGCGATTAAGGAGTGGGGTCCGGAAACAAAATAATGCCTTTGGATATCCAAAGGCATTATTTATTCCACTTTCTTAATTTCCGGAAACTATTCCTACTCAAACCATTCTTTTAAGGTCTTTGGCCAGCCGACTAATAAAAGCAGAGCTAGCGGGGCTCCCCAGTTAGCGGAACGCTCAATCAGATCCCAAACCGGCATTCCGACTAATGGCCGGATCAGCGCGGTCCAAAATCCCCAAAATGCCATCCAAAGAAGCGCGATGCGAACCGGTTTTATTAAAATCAGGAGCGCCAGCGCAATATCTAAAACCCCGACTAAGAACAATAATTGGGTCGCTAAACCGGCATCGGAAATTCCGAAGTTAGCAAACCAGCCGACCCAATCTTTTTTACCTTGCAAAGCGAAGACGCCGTGGCCGATGAATTCTCCTGCCACGGAAATCCGCAATACCCATCCAATTAATTTAGCATTCATATTTTAAGTTATAAAATTTATCCGACCTTTTCAAAATCTGTTTCAATATAATTATATCAAATTTTTAACCGCTTTAACCGCAAAGAGTTTAAAACTACGGACAAAGAAGAAAAAGCCATCGCGCCGCCGGCTAAAATCGGATTAAGTAATATTTCCCACTGCGGCCAAAGCAAACCAGCCGCTACCGGAATTAAAAGAATATTGTAAATAAATGCCCAAAACAAATTCTGTTTAATGTTAATGAGAGTTTTCCGACTAATCAGAATGGCATTAGCTACCCCCAACGGATCTCCCGCCACTAGAGTAATATCGGCGGACTCAATCGCAATATCCGTGCCGGTACCAATGGCGATTCCCACATCTGCCTGCGTAAGCGCCGGCGCGTCATTGATGCCGTCGCCGACCATTGCCACCCTTTTCCCCAAAGCTTGCAATTTTTTTACTTTCTCCGCCTTGTCTTGCGGTAAAACCCGCGCCATTACCTTATCAATTCCGACAATACGCGAAATCGCGTTGGCCGTCCGCTCATTATCGCCGGTAATAAGCCACACTTCTAAGCCCAGAGATTGCAATCGCTGAACGGCTTCTTTGGCGGTTGATTTAATAGTATCCGCTACGGCGATAATCCCAATAAGCATCCGGTCATCAGCAAGAAGCAAAAGAGTTTTGCCATCATTTTCCAATTTTTCAATTAATTCCTGATTAGTCGAAAGATCAATTTTTTTTGATTCCATCAAAGCCGCATTGCCAAAATAAAGTTTTTTATTGCCTTTTTCTGTTATAACATCTCCTTCAATGCCTTGTCCGGGAATGGCCTTAAAATTTTTCACTTCGTAAAGCCGGGTTTTTTCCGCGGCGGCTTTTACCGCCTTATCCAACGGATGAGATGAAAGAGAGCCTAAGCTTGCCGCGTAAGCAACAATAGATTGCGCAATCGGGTGTTCGGATAATTTTTCCAGAGATGCGGCATAACGCACGACCTTATTCCCATCATCTTTAAAAAATGCAACTACATCGGTCACTGCCGGTTCGCCTTTAGTTAAAGTTCCGGTTTTGTCTAAAATAACCGCATTTATTTTACCGGCTAGTTCCAGCGCTTCCGCGTCACGGATAATTACTCCATGCTCCGCCGCCTTACCGGTGCCGACCATGATAGAAGTCGGAGTCGCCAGTCCCATGGCGCATGGGCAAGCTACTACCAGCACCGCAATAGAATTAACGAGCGCGAAAAAAAACGCCGGAGCCGGTCCGAAAACAAGCCAAACAACAAAAGCAGCCGCGGCTATTATCAGCACCACCGGAACAAAATAAGAAACTACCAAATCGGCGAACTTTTGAATCGGCGCTCGGCTGGCCTGAGCCGCTTCCACCATGGCAACTATTTGCGCCAAAAAAGAATCTTTGCCGACTTTTGTCGCTTTCATTTTAAAACTGGAAGTTTTATTGATAGTTGCCCCAATAACCGCGTCGCCTTCTTTCTTGTCAACCGGCAAGGATTCACCGGTCACCATTGATTCATCAAGGGTCGCCGTTCCTTCAATAATCACCCCATCCACCGGAATTTTTTCTCCCGGCTTTACGATAAGAATATCATCGGACACCACTTTTTCAATCGGAACTTCCATTTCATGTTTCCCTTCGTGTAAAAGATGGGCGGTTTTTGCCTGCAATTTCAAAAGTTTTTTTATCGCTTCCGATGCCGATCCCTTGGCTTTTGCTTCCAGATACTTTCCTAAAATAACCAATGTCGTTACCACCGCCGCCACATCGAAAAAAACATCTAATTTAATTCCTAATTTCCAATTACTAATTTCTAAAAAAGTTACAGCCAAACCGGAAAAATACGCCGCGCCGGTGCCAAGCGCCACCAGCGTATCCATATTAACATCCCGGCGCTTAAGCGATGCCCAACTGCTGGTCCAAAATTGCTTTCCCACCCAAAATTCTACCGGCGTGGTTAAAATTAAAAGCAAGAAAAATCTTGCGCCCTTCGGAAAAATTTCTCCTATAAAAGAGAAATAATCCGGTAAACTTAAAAATATGATAATGCCGGATAAAATCGCCCCCCATAAAAATTTAGTCCAAAGCTTTTTAATTTCTTCCTCCTTTAACATTTTGGCATGATCATGCCCCTCCATTTCTCCGGGCATTTGCACCCTATTCATTTGATGGCCTTCGTGGCCAGGCGGCAAAGTTCGTTCCTCAATTAATTCATAGCCGGTTTTTTCCTTGACGGCGCTTTGGAGCCGAAAACTATCAATCGGTCCGTCGCTTTCAACTACCGCTTTCTCGGTCGCGTAATTGACATTTGCCGATGATAATTCCGGTATTTCTTTTAATGCCTTTTCAATTGTAAGGGCGCAAGATGCGCAATCCATACCTCTTACTATGAATATCTTTTTTTGTTTCATAATTTTTTATTCAGATTTTTTATGCAGTAAGGCGTAATATAATGAAACAGCAACTGATCCCAATACTATCCAGAAAATAAATTCTTCCAACGGAAAACGCACAATGCCAAAACTTACATAACCGATAAATTGACGTTCCGCCGGAAATGTCCATTGTCCTAATAATAAAGCGGTAATTTCGTAGATTAAAGAGAGCGAGAGCAAATAGATGCCGGTCCAGAAAAATTTTAGGTAGAAATCAGGAAACTTAAACAAGGAAAAAATAATTGGCGGCAATACCAACAAAAAACCGATTTTGAGGTAAAAATAATTGATTTCTAAAATCTTGGGAGCTGTCAGTAAAGCCACTAAAAATAAAGCAAAAATCACGAAAAAGACTGCGGCAAAATATTTCACTGCTGGCCTGTATAGTTGATGGGTGCAGCTTTGGTCCAAAAAATTTTCATAAAACATCGCTACTAAATAAAGATAGAGGAAAAGCCAGATTATCTGTTCTAAGGTCACGTATCCGAAAAGCCGGAAATCCCCAAAAACCGAGTACGGCAGAAACCAGCCGCCAGTCAATTCCATCACATAATCAATAACGATTGCCAGCGGCACGCTGGCGATTACGGAAAAAAGCGCCGCCATCTTAATGCAGGACGGTTTGCGGGCAGAAAGATAAATAGCCGGCACCCCTAAGAAAAGCAGCATAGAAATCATAACGTCTGCGCGAACCAAAAAAGAAATCGCCGAAGCTATTATTGGCCAAATTATTAATGGTAGAAAAATTTTAATCATAATCCCTTAGTTTATATATTATTCGTTTTTAACTTTTTTAAACATAAGCCACAGAGAAACTATTGTACCGGCGCCGCCTCAAGCATAGCCATTGCAATTGCGTACGCCAAAAGCGCAGGAATAATTTTTTATTGATTTATTCGAGGTTATTCTTTTTATGATTTCCATTATGTTTATGCCCCCGTTTTATTGATTTGGCAATAATGTTTTTCGTTATCCATAGATTTATTATTTCACTAAATTATTTTTTTTCAGACTTTTATTGATTCTTATTATCTATGCCAAACAGGCGATGAAGCCAGCACCAACCAAGAAAACTTTCTAAAAGAGCAATCCATCCTACGGCAGCAATAAGCCAATTCGCCCATTCGGCACTAAATTGCGGAGCCAGCGGACTAAGCCACCAGACTGCCAGCGCAAAACGCAAAATTCTGTCTAATTTTCCTAAATTTTGATTCATATATTTTTTTAAAAATTGTTAAATGATATCTTCGACCTTTTAATGGCAACAGCCACCGTGAGGATGCTGCGATTGTTCTTCAACTGTTTGTTTCCGATATTCCTCTTTGCAGTTTTCGGAACAAAACTTTTTTCCGAACTCTTCGGGATAATTTCTTCCTTTTTCCAGTTCCATTTTACAAACTGGACATTTTTGTTTGAAAAATTTAAACATATTTTTTTATTAATTATCTTCGTTTTGAAAGTTTAAAAACTGCGAGAATTTCTTTTACCGCCTGCTTGCCCCTGCCTCGTTGCGCCTGATCAATCGCATGAACTTCCAGATGATGTTCTAAGAGCAAATCTTCTACTTTCGAAAGCGCTTCTTTGGCAGCCGACGATTGCCGAAGAATATCAATGCAATACACTTCTTGCTTCACCAGGCGCTGGAGCCCCCGAATCTGCCCCTCCGCAATCCGAAGGCGCCGCAATACTTTTTGCTGGATATTTTTTTTCATATCCTTATAATACCCCCTCGGGGTATTGCTGTCAAATGCTAAACGCCGCAACCGCTGATTTTCGACGGCGTCACGCCGGCATCTACTCCGCAGCCGCCGCTATTTTTTGGCTGGAAAGATTTTAATTCCGAAAGAATTTTCCGATAGCCGGTAGCGCTGGAAAAATCACGGCCCAATAATTGTTGCGGCCGAACCTGATTTGAATCCATGCCTTTAAAGGCCAAATATTGATGGATAGCCGCGTAAGTGTCCGGAAACCAATAAGAGTTTACCGTTAAGGCCGCCTGATACATATCGTCTTCTGAAACTCCTTGCGAAGTCATCAGTTCCAAAAGTCCCAACATTGCCATGCCGTGGTTGCAATCCGGAAAATAAGTCGAATTACCGCAGCAAGGGCGATAGATATTTTTAGCAACCCGCTCAACTATTTGCTGCTGCTCCGGTGTCAAAATCGCAAAGGGATGCTGGCTGTAATGGTCCATTGTCTCCCCGGCAGCCAAAGTCCATCCACCGGTTGAAGCGAAACTGCCGGCGCCGCCGTATTGCGGATCGTTCATCGGCCCTGATTCTAAAATAGTATTGTTATTTCCCAGACCTAATGCCCACAGAAGATTCAGAATAATTCCAGAATTTTCCGCGGTAATTTTCAGATTGCCGTTATCGGATTGGTAAAGCAGCTTTCTGCTTTCTTCGTCCAGCCCGCCGCGTTTAAGATAGAGCGATTCGAATTTCTGCCGGTCAATAACACCGGCATTCGCCATTTCAACGCCTAAATTTCCCCAACGCACCGGCAAAACAACCTCTTCGGACCCTTTATTTGCGGCAATATCCGTTTTCGATTCAAGGTTCGCGGCTTTTAAGCCGGTTGTGTATACCCAAGCTCCGGCAAGAATAACCGCGGCAACGACAATACTTGACGGCAATAAATAATCATTTTTAGGCTTAATTTCGTTTTCCATATATTTTATATTTTTATTCATCGCAACAGTCAACCATTTTGTCCACGATATCCTGAAGCGTCCAGGGCTTTTCTTCGGTTGCGACTTTTTTGAATTCTTTCAGGTCGATAAGTTTTAGGCGCAAAGCCCAAAAGAGCGAATAAACGCGATACCCATAATCAAACGTTTCTTTAGCCTTTTCTTTTTTCCCGTCGGAATGGAGTTTGGTGCCGACTTCCATTAGGCGCATAGTGGCAGCCAAAAGATGTTTTGATACGCACCAGGTTTCACCCTCGTGCTTATCCAGCATCCGGCCAAGCAAGGACTTGCGGATAGACCGCACTTCATTCAGCCAATCAAAATATTCCGGCCGGCCGGTTTTCTCCGCCGTAAAGAAAAAATGCTCCTCCAGGCTGATAAGATTCATAACCGCCAGGCTCAAATCTTCTTCCGTCGAAAGATCGACTGTGCCGGAAGATTTCATTTCTTCAATTTTTTTAATAAGGGTTTCGTATTGTTCTTGAGTAGTCATAGTTGTTGTTTCTAGAACAGAAAGATGGAGAATCCGAGCAGCACCATAATGATGCCCCCCCAGAGCCGCATCTTTCTGGTTTCGGCCTTTTTCCATTCTTGCACTTTTCCTAACAATGTCTGGTTGCTGGCAATTAAGAGAATCACGACGAGCGGCAGCACAAAAACAAGATTGTAAAGAATAAGGTATTCCAAGCCAACGGAGAAAGTTGCCTGATCATGCAGGAGCCCGAGCACCATGAGATACGGTCCGCCAGTGCAGGGAAATTCGCATAAGCCGACCAGTCCGCCGAGGAGAAACGCGGTGAGTATTGAGCCCTTTTCCATCAGCGCTGCCATTTTAGCATGCGCTACCTGCGGTATCCGCAATTTAATCGGAAAATTCGGAAAAAATTCATTCAGGATGTTGATTACGCCAAGCGCAATCAGCAGAATCGCCCCGACTTTCGCCATGAAGTGCGGCGTATTGAATAAGTGCAACGCCTGAAGAATTCCCAGGCCGATCAGGATGTAGACAACAAAAATTCCCAGAATGTAAGCTCCGCCGATTTCTAAAATCTTCACCCGCAGCTTTCCGATACTCATCAGGAAAGCGATGGTCAGGATCAGGATGGAGAAAGCGCACGGATTAATGCTGTCGGCGATCGCCGCGACCAGAAGAAGCGGCAAAAGCCAAGTTCCCCCATTAGAAATTTTCCAAAGCAACGGGGCGCTGGAGATTGAGTTGAAAAAGAAAGCGAGGCCGAATACGATAATCGCCGCCAGTCCCAGCCAAACCAGCTTATTTTTCAGAAGATTCCTCATGGCGCAACTTCTGCTTTAAATTGCATAAGGATCGGGCCGTTGTTTGTAGTCAGCGTCACGGCCCGTTCGATTTTTCCGATTCCCGCCGGACCGTGAGCTGCCGGATCAAAAATCGCGCGAACCATAATTTTTTCGCCGGGCCGGATTACGGCATTAACCGAGGGAACAAAACCGTGCCCCGGCATGCCAAACGGTCCCATTTCTTTCCCATCAGGAAGTTTTATTATCGCTCGGGTGCACATGCAGGAAGTTTCGACTTGGGTAACGGTAACCTCGGCAGCCGTGGTATTTTGAATCGCGAATTCGTGTTCCACGTTTCCTTTCAGCATGGAGACCAGACCAAAATCATAAACCGAAATGGCATCGGTTATCGCGGCTGCCGTGCTGCCAGTGGCAAGTATGGCAAAATTGGCCGAACGCGAAGAGCCGACTTTTCCCCAAAGAAATAAGCCGACTATTATTAGCAGCACCGCCGAAGCAACAATGATTGTGTTTTTCATATATAGATAAGTGTAAAAATTACTTTTCTAGTAAGACTAAAAAACACCGCAAAAGAGAACTTCGACAAAAGTTCTTTTTTCTGGTGTTTTTATATCAGGCTCGGGCTATTTTCGTGGAGAATCAGCCAATGGGTAAGCTGGCTTTTCAGCGGATTGGCAAACGGTTCTTTATATTTAATCCGCCAATTGGCGCCTGGATTTAAAAATGCTGGAGAAAGTTTACTGTTTGCGGGTCTTAACGCTATCGCAAATAAGAAGGCTGCAAAGAATAAAAATGCGGTTAAAAGATTGTCGCTAATTACGGCAACGGAAAAATTTTGGAAAGCATTTAGGTGGAATGCGATAAAATCCAGTATTCCCGACGCATTAGCCGGACAATCAATCAGGCGGGATGTGGCCGCTATACAGCCGGTGTGGCCGCTGCCATGATTCATTGCCGAAAAACCAAATACGGCGATTCCTACAAAGCTGAAAATTAAAATAATTGTAAGCGCTGACTTCATATTCAATATATTTAATGTATTTGTTTAAATATAGCTTATAAATAATGCTAAAGTCAAAGACTGGAAAAATAAGGAAAAATGCAATAAAATATATTTCAATATGAAGACTAGGGTATTTGTGGCGATGTCCGGCGGGGTTGATTCATCGGTTGCGGCAGCGCTTTTGAAAAAGCGGGGTTTTAGCGTTGTCGGGATCCATATGAAGTGCTGGAGCCAAGGCAGCGCGGATACGATAGGGAAAGGAGTGGCGTGCAGTGCGGAAGAAGACGCGGAATCTGCCCGGCGGGCAGCGGAAACGCTGAAAATCCCATTTTATGTTTTTGATTTTGAGAAAGAATATACCGATAAAGTAGTCCAATACATGATTGACGGCTATCGCAGGGGAATTACGCCGAATCCGGATGTGATGTGCAATAAGGAGATAAAATTCGGTTTGTTTTTGAAAAAGGCGCTGGAAATGGGAGCGGACTATGTGGCAACTGGGCATTACGTTAAAATTCGTCCTACCTATTTGCCTACCGACACCGGCGTCGTTTCGTTCCAGCAACGAAACGCGTCTACACCTCGCTCCGATTTCTCCGACTTACGTCAGAGACCAAGCAAATCGGAGCTCCGGAGTTGCCGCACGGCAAACAGGCAGAACTCATATTCACTGTTTATTTCTAAAGACAAGAATAAAGATCAGAGCTATTTTTTATGGACACTGACGCAGGAGCAATTGCAACATTGTATTTTTCCGATTGGCGATTATTTGAAGCTGGAAGTGCGGGCGATGGCCAGGAAATTGGGTTTGCCGAATGCCGATAAAAAGGATTCTCAGGGCGTTTGTTTTATCGGTAAGGTAGCGCTGGAAGATTTTATCGGCCATTATCTGCCGTCCAAAAAAGGAATGGTTCTGAATACCGCCGGCGCCGTGATCGGCGAGCACAATGGGGCGCATTTTTATACGATCGGCCAGCGCCAAGGACTTAAAATCGGCGGTTTCCGCAAACCGCTGTATGTGGCTGAAAAAGATATCCGGTCCAATACGATTTTGGTTGCGGAAGGCGATGATAATCCGGCATTGTACCAAAAGGATGTTACTTTGAAGAGCATGAATTTCATCAATCCAAAGTTATCTTCCCTTATTCGAGCGAATGGTAGAATGGTTGTTTTTGCGAGAGTCCGCTATCGGCAGCCAGTGTTTCCTGCAACAATTAATCAAGGAAAAAACAGGCGTTATGAAGTTTTTTTCAAAACGCCCCAAAAATTCGTTGCCGTTGGCCAATCGGCGGTTTTGTACGATAAGAGCGGCCAGCTTCTAGGCGGCGGCACTATTGTTTAGCATCCGCATATATAGTATCCTCTGGGTAGTTATTTGCCAGATAATCTGAGGAAATCTTGCACATTAAAGAGATCATCTCCGGAGCCCATCTTTTTCGGCAGGGATACAAATTAACCACGGTGGCGCGAAAACTGCGATTGCCTCTTAAGGCGGCAAAACAATTGCAGCGGATTTATTGGCAAACGGAGGCAATAATTGAGCTTATGGAAAGCCGCAAGATTACCAACATCTATTTTAAAGAAATTGAGGAAGATGAGGCAAAACGCGAGCGCCAAAGGATAGTTGAGTCATTGTTAAGCCGCCTGCAAAAATTTCAAATCGGAAGCCAATATAATTGACGCAGAAAATTTAAAATCCCGAACTTGTAAAAGTTCGGGATTTTTTATATTCTTTATTAATTCTATGGCAATTTACCGGGTTGTGTTTTGGAGTGGCACTGCATTTTTATCCGGCATACTGCTGGCCAGCATTAATCGGCCGCTGATTGCCGGCATTGCGATTTTTTCCGCTAGTACTGCCATTATTTATTTTTTGTTCCGCCGGAATTTTCTTTTTGGTTTTCTGGCGCTTGGCATTATTGCCGGCGTTTTTTATTATCGGGCTTTTGAGCGCATTCAGATGAATTCGGTTTTGATTCCGTTCGGTACGGAGAGTGAGATTCGGGGATTGGTAATTGAGCGGGAATTGCGCCCATCATCGCAACGAGCTGTTGTGGAACTTACTGATCCCTGGCGCGGGAAAATTCAGATTACTGCCAGGCGATATCCGGAATTGAATTATGGCGATATCATAACCGCGCAAGGCGCAATCGATCCATTGGTTCCGGAACGGGCTGATTATTTTTTAAAAAACGGAATTTTCGGCACCATGGATTTTCCGGACATCGCTGTTTCGGAATCCGGCAAAGGCAATGCCGTTAAATCGGCGCTTTTGAATATTAAAGACAAGATTGTGGCGACTTTTAATAAAGCATTACCCGCGGACAAAGCGGCGCTACTGTCCGGCATCACGCTCGGTTACCGGAGCGATTTTTCCAAAGAACTGACGGAACAAATGCGATTAAGCGGCACGACTCATCTGACCGCGCTTTCCGGATATAATATTATGGTCATTATCTTGGCAGTAACCGCCGTCACCGGCAGGTATTTTTCCAAAAATCTTTCGTTCCTTATTACGGCGGCAGCGGTCGTGCTATTTGTCATTATGGCCGGCGCTGAAGCATCCATTGTCCGCGCGGCCATTATGGGCGTTATCGCGGCGGTGGGAGAGCGGTTACAGCGGCTTCGCAGCGCCGATGCCGCTGTTATGGTTACGGCCACGGCGATGGTTTTATTTAATCCGCGGCTGCTGGTTTTTGACCTGGGATTCCAGCTTTCCTTTTTGGCGTTATTGGGGATTATCTATCTTAAGCCGGCGCTCCAAAATTTTTTTAAAAGCAATCAGCCAGGCATTTGGTCCTGGCGGGAAAATGCGTTTACGACTGCCGCCGCGCAATTGGCGGTCGCGCCGCTGATTTTGGGAACCTTTGGAACTTTTTCCTTAACCGCGTTATTCGCCAATGTTTTGGTGCTGGAAGTGATACCGATAACGATGGCGTTGGGATTTATCATTGGCGGGGCGGGATTTCTGTCCCAATTTTTAGCGGGCGTCGCCGGTCTTCCGGCCAGTATTTTTCTTGGTTATGCCCTTTGGGTTATCGGTGTTTTCGCGCGCTTTACTTTGCCGATAACCGTGGCAGCAATGCCGATAGCGTTCGTATTTTTATATTACGCCTTACTGGCAGGATTTATACGCAAATATGCAAAAGCCGCCTTATAGATTCGCAATTATTATTGCCAGCGTTTTTATTCTGACGGATGCGGCGCTGTGGTACGGAATTATTTTTGACCGGGCAATTGCCGGTCCGGAGGTTTATTTCCTGGATGTCGGCCAGGGCGACAGCTCGCTGGTACTGCTGCCGGACCGCTTTCAGCGAGTCTCGCCTTTGGCGGATAATTTTCCCCATAAGATAAAAATTCTTATTGACGGCGGTCCGCCTAACGGCAAAGTGCGAAAAAATCTGGAAAATATCTTTCCGGCCAATGACCGCTACATTGACATGGCGGTGATTTCTCATCCTCAGCTGGACCACTTCGGCGGTTTTATAGATTTATTTGAAAAATACGATGTCGGCATTTTGGTGGTCGGACCGGCCGCCGGCAAAGGCGTTTATTGGGAAGCCTTGCGGGCGGTAATTGAAAAACGTAAAATTCCGGTTATCGTTCTTAGCGCCAGATCGACGATTACTTATGGCGAATCGCAGTGGGAAATTATTTCTCCCGATTCCGGCGCCGCCGCGAAAGATATCAATGACTTAGCTTTAGTGATGAAGCTGGAGAGCGGCGGCATATCCGCATTGTTTACCGGAGATATTGGAGCGAATACTGAAGTAGCGCTGGCGGCGGCTTACGATATTGACGTCGATATTTTAAAAGTAAGCCACCATGGTTCCCGTTTTTCATCCAACGGCGTTTTTCTTAAAGAAGTCAGTCCGCTGATTTCGGCAATTGAAGTCGGAAAAAATAGCTACGGCCACCCGACGGAAGACGCTTTGCGGCGGCTGGCCGCCGTTAGCTCGCAAATCTACCGGACCGATGCCAATGGCCTGATTAAAGTTGCTTATCAAAATCAGCAGCTGAAAGTTTTTAGTGAACGTTAGCATAATCTCAATAAATCCAAAACCTCTCTTCGGCTGACCGCCTCCATTAGTAAACCCTTTCAGGGTAAATAGTTCCCACCGCCAGCCCGAGTCAGCCTCACAGAGGTTTTGGATTTAATATTACAAGCGACAGATTATCCTCTTCTCCGAAACCCGCGCAAATTTATGTAATACGGCGAGCTACCTGTCTGTCGTGCGGCAATTTCGGACCCAGCCGGAGCTTGGTCTCGCCAAAGGCGAGTCCGGCTGGGGAGATATAGGAACGCCCTACCGTAGGAGTGGGGCGATTCCGGTGCCGGTAGGCAGATAGGTAGCGAGCGAGTTGTTGAGGGAAGAGGAAATCTGGAGCGGGAAGTTTCCGGACGAAAAATAACTTTTGGGGTTTTAGGGTTGTTTCTGAATTAAAAAATACTAGGTATACTTACCATTATGGACATTTTTTCAGTAATTCTTTTAATTATTGTGGTAATCGGTTTTGGGGTAGTTTTTTGGACGTTGCGGAGCAGGAAAGAAGAGCCGAAGACCGACGACCGGGCTTTTCAAATGCTTCAGAATCAGATGAATGAAATTACCCGTACCCTGGATACCAAGCTCGGAGAATCAACGAGCGCGATGCAGCGGCAATTCAGTGAAAGCCACCGGATTGTCCGAGACGTGACTGAACGGCTGACTAAGCTCGATGAAACGAATAAACAGGTCGTCAGCTTTGCCGACCAGTTGAAAAATCTTCAGGATATTCTGAAGAATCCGAAACAGCGCGGCATTCTGGGGGAATATTATCTAGAAACGGTTCTGAAAAATGTTTTGCCGCCGGATTCGTATCAGATGCAATATGCCTTTAAAGACGGGGTAATTGTGGACGCGGCAGTTTTTATTGATAAGCGGATTATCCCGATTGATTCCAAGTTCAGTCTGGAAAATTACAACCGGATTTTGGAGGCGCGGGACGCAACGGAGAGAAAACGATACGAAAGCGCGCTGGTGGCGGATATTAAAACCCGGATTGATGAAACTTCCAAATACGTGAAACCGGAAGAGGATACGATGGATTTTGCTTTTATGTTCATTCCTTCCGAAGCGATTTATTACGACCTTCTTATTAATAAGGTTGGGGCGGTAACCGACGATACGAACAGCTTGGTGCAGTACGCCGCGAAAAAACGCGTAATTATCGTGTCACCGACGTCGTTTCTGGCGTATTTACAGACGGTATTGCAGGGATTGCGGAATCAGAAAATTTCCGAGCAGGCGAAAGACATTATCAAACAGGTGGAAAATCTCAGCAAGCATCTCGGCGCCTATGACGGTTACATGCAAAAGTTGGGGAAAAATTTAAGCACTTCCGTCAGCATGTATAACAGCGCCTATAAAGAGTTCGGGAAAATAGACAAGGATGTTTTGAAAATCAGCGGCGAGGCCATTGGCATTGAACCGGAACTTTTAGAGAAGCCCGAAATTGCAGAGATAGAATGAATCTTTTTGATAAAAAATGGGCTGTGTTCCAGAAACGGCTGTGGCCGTTCCGTTTTATTCCGTTTATAGATTTCGTGCTGGCGGCCGGTTCTTTGGCAACCGGAAATATGAATGAAGATTCGGATTTTGACGTGATTGTCGGCGTGCGGCGGGGGAGGATTTTTACTGTAAGATTTTTTTGCTGGCTGGTCTTTGGAATATTTGGCTGGTGGGCTAATCATCCCCATAAATCCAAAGACAGATTATGTTTTAATCATTTTGTAACGCCGGCGGCTTACCGTTTATCGCCGCCGCATAATGAGTATTGGAAAAATTTATACCAAAAATTAGTGCCGGCCTTTGGCAGTCCGGAAATTATCCAAAAGTTTTTTGACGCTAACGCTAATTGGACGAATGAGCGGAGAGTATATGCTAAGGACCCACGCCATATATATAGAAAGAGCGGAATTATTAAACATTTTCGCGAATGGCTACTGGGCGGCGCTTTTGGTGATTGGCTTGAGGCATTATTAAAAAAACCGCAACTGAAGAGAATTGAAAAAAGTTTGAAAACCGCTGCTGGCTATAAGCCGAGAATTATTTTTAATGATAATGAGCTTGAGTTTCATCCGGACACGCGGCGCATTGAAGTATTGAATAATTCTATATAAGGGGAGTATAGTGGAATCACGTTCTTTTTATGTAAAAAGGA
>Ga0209541_10000704_pt1 | contig 66191 bp, 64 predicted proteins | sample RifCSPlowO2_01_FD_184027 | JGI IMG/M metagenome (GOLD analysis project Ga0209541, IMG submission 184027) | Groundwater microbial communities from Rifle, Colorado - Rifle CSP2_plank lowO2_0.1 (SPAdes) (version 2) | ecosystem: Environmental > Aquatic > Deep subsurface > Groundwater | place... | reverse complement strand
TTCATCTGTATACGATATATTGATTGCTGTAATTTTCTGATTTTTGTTTTTTAAAACAATATCTACTTCATTTTTATCTTTCCAATAATAAATATCTTTGTTTTTTCTTTTTAATTCTACAAAAACCAGATTTTCTACTAATTTTCCTTCATCTTTTGAGAATTTGAAAGAAACTGCATTTCTTAGACCATTGTCAATGCAATATATCTTGGAAGCTGCTGTTTTTTGTTCTTTGAATGAATATGAGAAATGATCACTTGTAAAAAATAAAAATGCTTCTTTGTAATAGTCGAGATAATCTTTTATAGTATCATAAGAAATTTGTAATGAATGTCTTAGATTTCTTAATGAAATAAAACTAGTAATATTTGTAATTAAATAAATAGCTAAATCTTTTGTTTTCTGACTGTTTGCATTGTATCGGTCTATTATATCTTTATAAAGTATATCATCAAAATATTGTTCAAGTACATGAACTTTATACTCTTTTTCTTTTAATAATACCTCTGGAAATCCACCCAGGTTAAGATATTCTTTTAATTCTCTTTGTATTATTATTTTTGTTTTTTCTCTAATAATCCCTTTTTTTATATTTTCTTTATTTATCTCTATATTTTTAAAAACAAGAAATTCTTTAAAATTTAAAGGATGTACTTCAAAGGTTAAATTTCTACCAGTTAATAATGTGGAATATTCTTTTTTGAGAAGATAAGAACATGAACCAGATATTATAAATTTATCTTTTGTTTTTAAGTCATATTTTTTTCTTATCCAATATTCCCACTCTTTCTTTTTGTGGATTTCGTCAAGAAAAATATATGCTTGTTTGTCTGGATTTATGTTTTCTCTATAGTTTAAATATATTTCTTCTAAACTAAATTTTTCAAGTTTTTTATCTTCTAGGTTTACAAATAGGATTTGTTTAGGATCTATTTTTTCAAATAACTTTGATATCATTTGGTACATAATTGTAGATTTTCCACTCCTTCTAACACCAACAATTATTGTAATTTCTTTAATCTTATAAGAATTAAGTAAAGACTCATATGATGGCCTAGGTATGCCTTTTAAAATATCTATAGACATCATATCTTCCCACCAAGGATTCCATTCTACTAGCATGTTTATTTCCATGTTATGTTTTAGTGTAGCTTTTAGTATATAAATGTTACGTTTTAGTGTAGCTTTTAGTCTAAGTTTTATAATTTCGATTTGTTTTAAATTAAATAATCAAAAATATGATTCTAAGTTTTTTTATTAAAGATTAGATCTAAGTCATATACTGGAGTATATGTTTCAAATGTTGATACTGCTAACTTTATGCACTGTTTATATATGGGTCAAACTAATACATGGGTTAATAAATTAGGGGATGGTTATGATTGTCCAGAAGGAAAAATTATGAGGACGCTTGATGATGAGGCTATATATTTTTGTTGTAATGACCTTGAAACTGAATTTGAATCTGCTTACTTGGAGATAACATGGGTTTATATTTCGTTACTAATTTTTTGATACAAGATCAAGACTTTATAAGTGGGGATTTTTCATACAAAATAGTGATAGCGAGTATATCGTTGAGAATGATTTGTTTAATGCCATTAAAAATCATGTTGATATAGAAATAAATGATAAAATTAATTTAGAAATTATGAAACGTAGTAATTTTTTTGTGATTGAATAAAGGCTTTGATAAATAGGATTTGATTCAAAGGAAAGAGATATAATAACTGTTACTTTATTAAATTATTCTACTGAAGTGAACTAAGAAGAATGATACTTTTTTTGGTCGTTGTACTCTATTTATATTACTATATTTTTGTTTATAATTATCATAAATGATAATTTTATTAAATTTATTAGTTATTTTTAACTTTTTGTTTTGTTATAGTTAGCTTATTTGATAATTTTATTAAATAAAAAAGTTTAAATAGTTAAAGAATAATATATCTTTATGCAAGCACTTGATTTTTTAAAAAAAATTGAAACTATGAAAACTTCAGTTCTAACATTAAATGATATCTCTAAGATTATTAATAAAAATAAAGAGTATAGTCGTTTGTATATATATAGACTAAAAAAAAGGAATATTATTACGGAGATAGAAAAAAATAAATATACTCTATCTGATGAACCTTATGAGGTTGCTTCTAATTTGATTTTTCCGTCATATATCTCTTTTATTAGTGCCTACTCTATTTATGGTTTGACTACACAAATTCCTAAGACTATTTATATTGTTTCTTCTAAACCAAAAAAATCTTTAATTTTTAATAAGATGACTATTAATTTTGTTGTTTTAAAAAATGTTTTTGGCTATAGAAAGATGATTTATAAAAAGAATTATTTATTTGTTGCAGAGTTAGAAAAAGCTATAATTGATTCTTTATATCTACCTAAATTTTGTCCAATTTCTGAGACTTTTGAGGTTTTAAAAAATAAAATTGATATTGAAAAATTATTAAAATATGCTTTACTGATGAATTCTATTGTTTTGTTAAAAAGATTGGGGTTTTTATTGGATTTGATTAGTATTGATATATCAAAAAAGGTAAAAATTAACAATAGATATGATCTTTTGAATCCTTATTTGAAAAAAAGCAAAAATAACTCAGTTAGATGGAGATTAAATATTAATGAGGTATTGGAATGATAACTAAAAATGAATTAAATAAATATTGTTCAGTTATAGGATTTAATTTAGCACAAGTCGAAAAGGATTATTTACAACATTTATTTTTAATCTTTTTGTCACAATATTTTTCTAATGAATTAATTTTTAAGGGTGGAACTGCTATGCAGAAGATTTATGGTTTGAATAGGTTTAGTATAGATTTGGATTTTACACAAACAAAAGATTTTGATATTAGTTTAATTTCTAAGATAGCTAATTCTTTAACTGATTTTGGATATGAGACTAAATTTGAAGAAGTTAAAAATTTGGGAAAAAATTTTATTTTTAAGATAAAAGGGCCTTTATATGTAAATAGTTTAGTTAGTTTATGTACTCTTCGATTAGACATCAGTTTACGAGAGAGTATTTTGTTAGATCCTAAATTAATTGAAATATTTCCTGTTTATTCTGATTTGAGACCATATAATATTTTAGTAATGGATGAGAGAGAAATTATGGCTGAAAAGGTAAGAACAATAATGAATAGAAGCAAACCAAGAGACATATTTGATTTTTATTTTTTATTAAGAAAAGGTGTTAAATTTGATATTAGTCTGATTAATAAAAAATTAAAATATTATAATCAAAAATATGATTCTAAGTCTTTTTTATTAAAGATTAAAGATATGGAAAATTTATGGTCAAATGAATTGAAGGATTATGTTTCTATAGTTCCTAATTTTGCTGTTATATTTAAAGAAATTAAGAATATTATTTAATTTTATAGAATTATTTTTGACTGGACCTAAATATAATTCTTTGATTTCAGTAAGCTATCTATTATCTTAGTATTGTAATTATTTTGTGATATAATATCTCTATTATTGTTAATATATATTTTCTTTTATTTGACGATGTGTAATTTCCTAATATTTTTTTTATATGGAAAAATATCTTATTGAAATAATGCTTTTAGTTGATTCTTGTAAATAAAATTTATTCATTTAACAATAACCATTTCCATAATGGAATAAACTTAATATTATTTTTTTTTTCCATTCATTTAAAATTTCAAGTATTTTTATTTCTTCTAACATCAAATTTCGATGTTTTACTTGGTATAAAAGTTTAGGTTATATCCTTAAATTTTTAATTTTTTTTAAGTTTATAACCTTTAAATTTGATTTGTTCTTAAGTCTAGAAAAAAACATATTAATGTTATTTTTCGGTTAAATACGCTCTAAAATAAGATTAAATTTATATTATAGTTTTTATTTTTAAAACTATGTTTAAAGAGGTAATATTTATTTTTATAATTAGTATTATATGTGTTAACGCTGGAGAATATTTAGATATAAATATTAGTTATGATAATGGTGTTTATGATTACGAGATTATAGGGTTGAATTATTATGATGTAATAGATAATGAAGGAAATTATGTCTATCAAGTATTTGATTTAAGTAATAATATTGTTGAAATGGATTCTTTTGAATTTGATAGAGAAATTAGGTTTTATTATGAAAATGGAACTGACGAGACTTTTTTGAGGGATTATTATAGTGGTATTTTAAGTGTTAAATATGATAAAAATATTCTGGATATTTTTGTTTATAATGACTCTTTAGATATGATTTTAGAGATTAATTTAGTGGATTATTTTAAGGAAGAAGAAAAAATAATTGAAGAACCAGTTTCTGAAGAAAAGAAATATTTATTGTATATTTTAATTTTTAGTTTAATAATAATTTTAATTCTTATTTTAAGGAATTTAAGAAAAAATGTGTTTATATTTTTTATTTTATTTTCCTTTTTAATTTCTGCTGCTGGGCTTAATTTTGGAGAATCTTTAGGATATGAGACTAATGATTATCTTTCTTTTTCTGGTGATCCAAATGGAGTTAGTTCAAGCTCTTTAAATGATTTAAATGTTATTAATATAGAAAAAGAAGGGGACTTAAAGATAGGAGATAATGAATTTAAGAATATTATTCCTACAGAAAACGGTAAAAGTACATTTACTTTAGATGCTAAGGGTGATTTAGTTGAGGCTGATTTTAAGATTGGTGATCAAGGTGGTGATTATAATATAAAAGGAACTAAATTTTATGCTCCGCCAGGTTCTAATGTTAAATTTAAGGATGGAATAATAACTTTAAATGCTCCAAAGGATTCTGAATTTAAAGAATTGCCTATGTCTGAAAATGGACCTGATATGAAGATTACTGGAGAAAATGTCAAGATTAACCAGTTTAATACATTAAATAAGGGTGAAATTCTGATTAAAGGTAATACTTTTTATACAAAAGATAGTGTAATTAATGGTATTCATGTATACAGTGAACAAGAAACAAAATTATTTTTTGATGGTAATAAACATGGGGTAGATACTAGTTATATTTCTCTTGGAGAAGTGGGGGTTTATACAAATATTGCGAAGGACAAAGGTGATTTTAATCTTGATTTTACAAAGGATTCTTTCTTTAAAGGTGATGTTAAATTTGATTTTGATGATAAAGAAAGTTACTCTTTAAAGATGGAAGATTATGATCCTAACCCAGTGGTTAGATTATATTCAAAATTGGGTGGAAAAACAAAACTATTTAGAATGCAGAACGGTCCAAATATTTTTGATACGTATACAAATCGAGATATACGGTTCGTTAATGATAAATCAAATATTAAAGCTGTTCCTTTTGAGTTTGATATAGGAATTGGGTTTGTTAATTTTGAAGAGGATGGTAGTTTTAACCTAGTTGAAGATCTAATCTCTAAACCTAAATTTTTTGTTGATAAATCTTCTAAAAGATTATTAGAAAAAAAATATAATATAAAATTAAATGGAGATTACAGTAAAGATCAATTATCTTATTTAGGGGATGTATTAGATTCTTCTACTCCTGAAATGAGGGTTGGTTTAAAGGAAATTGTTCTTTACAATAATAAAAATGATCTTTTAAAGGCATGTCATCAATCAGATGAATCTACTGTTGGGTGCATAGGAAATAATGTCGTAGAAGTAACAAGTGATAAATTTTCAGATGATGAATTTTTAGTTCATGAACTATCACATCCATTGATTGAAAAATATTCTAGTAGATATAAAAAAGGAGAAAAAAACCTTTTTAAACAAGAATGGTATGATATTCATAAGGGAAATGATGCTTATCCTAATAAAAAATTGTCTGATGGTTTAGGGTGGAGTGATGAATCACTTTTTGAGGTTGCTTATGGTTATGCTACTCCTTATGGGGCTACTGATTGGGATGAGGATATTTCTGATATGACAACTAAAATTAGAAATAGGCCAATGGAATTTAAGCAACATATATGTGAATATAGTCCGTATACAGGTGTTTATATTGCTTCATTTGATTTTTTAGTAAAATATAAATTTATTACGGAAGAAGATAAACAAAAGGTATTTGAGCAGTGTTAATAAGGTGTGGTTTGAAGAATAAAAATTAAATATAGGCTTCAGGTGTTTCGAATCTTTTTTTAAATGTTTTAACTGCCCTAGTTTCTAATTGGTGCATTTCTCTTCTAGATACTTTATATGCTCTGGCTATTATTGATGTATTTTCATCATACATTATTCTAATTAAGATATCACTTAAACTTGTTAATTTTAATGTTTTTTGAACATCTTCAACCAATTCTTTTTTTTGTAGTACTGTTTCTGGATTTGTTTCTGCTTCTAGGTCTATAATATCATCAATAGCTACGTCTTTTGATACACTTAGCTGATTATTTATAGGGGGATGTACTATTGATCTATTTTTTCTTATATATCTAATTATTTCTCTCATTATAGCAGAGTATGCGAAACTGCTAAAATTCCCTAAATTCGGGTTATATCTATCTACAGCATGGATTAAGCCAATATACCCCTCTTGAATAATATCATCATATATACTAAAATTAGTAAATTTTTTTGCTATAGAATAAACAAGATGTTTGTTAAATAATACCCATTCTTCGCGTTTTTTCTTATCTTCTGTTTGTTTAAATTCATAATAAAACTCCCTATTTTTTGTTTCAAAATAGTCAGTGCGTTTTTCCATTCTCTTAATCTAATAAAAAACTATTTAAAACTTTTGTCATTTAATAGTAATTAAGTATGTTTTATTTTCTCAGAATTAGTAATTATTCAGAATTGTTTATTGAATAAAAATATGTTTTTTTATATGAGAATTAAATTTATTAATTCTTACATATTTTTTATATCATGTTAAAAAGGGGACAAGTAACTATATTTGTAATTCTAGGATTAGTAATTTTAATTATTTTAGGTATTGTTTATTATGTTAAATTTTATATTTTAGAGAGTAAGTATGTTAATATTGTTCCTCAAGATATACAAGCAGTTGATGAATATGTAAAAAATTGTTTGGAACAGACAGTTAAAGAGGGATTAGTTTATTTGGGTGATCACGGTGGTTATTTTATAGAGGAGATACCATATTATTATAAAAATAATGTTAGCTTAATAGAAGAGAATTTTTTGAATAGAGAATTAAACAATTATATTAATTATAGATTAAATTATTGTATTAAAGATTTTTATTATTTATCAGAGTATAATATTCAAGAGAATGGATTTGAAGTAAATAGTGAGATTAATCAAAATGTAAATGTTCTTTTAGATTATAAATTAGATATTACAAAGGCTGATAAAACATATAATTTAAGGTATTTTAATGTTGTTCTTAACTCAAATATCAGTAAAATGTTTGATATAGCTGATTTCATTGTTGAAGATTATGCTTTAAATGGCAATAGAAACTGTATTACTTGTATTTATGACAAAATAGAGGAAACTAATTTTGATTTATATATAAATTATGTTGATGATGGTATATTATATTCTTTAGATAATGGTCAAGAAAATTTTGATTGGTTGATTTTATAGAATTATTTTTTGGACTGCAGAAAGATTTATATATTCTATTTTGCTTAGAAAAGTGAATGGGAACTAAGATTGGCGGTTTAAGGAAGAATACTCGATATAAATTATCAAAGGGAAAGAGAAAAAGGGGAAAGATTAGTATTATAGAATATTATAAAATATTAAATCCTGGAGAAATGGTGTATTTTTTAGCTGATCCAGGGATTCAAAAGGGAATGTATCATCCAAGGTTTCATGGAAAATCTGGAACAGTATTAAAAAAAAGAGGCAAATGCTATGAAATTGAGCTAATTGATGGTAATTTGAAAAAACTTATGATTGTGCATCCAATACATTTAAGGAGGATAAAAAATGGATATTGAAATATTAAAGGAGGTTCCTTTATCTCTAATTGATATAAAAGAAAGATTAGAGGGTTTTAAAAAACAAAAAAAAGAATTAAATTTTAGATCAGTAAAGGTATTGGATCAGTTAAATGAGAATATAAAAATAAAAAAGAAGGATGCTGAACAATTAAAGAAAGAATTAGGTGAATTGAATTTAATTAGAATAAAGGAAAAGAATTTAATTAAGATAATAGATATAATGCCAACTACACAGGAGAGCATAAAATCTCTTTTTAGTGGGGACAATATTACATTAAAACAAGAAGATTTGAGTAAAATAGAAGAAGTAGTGAAAAAATATGTTTAAGGGAGAAAAAAATGGGCAAGGAAGAATATGCAGTAATATTGGATTTTTTAAAACATGGATACCCCTACGAAAACAAACCACTGCACAAAAGAAATCCTATAGCTCAAGCTATAGGTGAAACTTATCTTGTTCTTTTAGAATTAGTGCCAAAGGAAGATGTTTTTTTGCAGCCGTATCAAAAGGTTTATATTGGGGATGGAAAAAGGGATCAAATCCATCATATAGTTGGAAAGGTTCCTTTGTCTAAGTTGACTCAGACAGCGAGAAATGAACTTGAATTTGTATTAAAGGATTTAATAGAAAAAAATTCTAGTAAATTCTTGGATTTTTTTAATCAGGCTGGTCCAATAAATATGAGAAGACATTATTTAGAATTATTACCTGGTATTGGAAAGAAACATATGTTGGAGATTTTGGATGCTAGAAAGGAGAAGAGATTTGAAAGCTTTTTTGATCTAAAACAGAGGGTAACATCTATTCCAGATCCAGAGAAGATTATTGTGAAAAGAATACTTTTAGAATTAGATGGTAACGAGAAATATAATTTATTTGTTGGTCTATAAATTTTAACCAAAATATTTTTAAACAATCTGCTATCTTTAATATTATGATTCGTAAGCTTAAGGTTTTCTTTTTTAATTTAAGGTCAATTTTTAATAAAAAGAAGAATATAAAATTAGGACTTTATGGGCCACCGAACAGCGGAAAATGTGTTACACCAGAAACTAAAATTGTATTAATGAATGGAGAAATTAAAACAATAAAAGAAATATTTGATAGCGTAAACCATAATAATTCATTTAATGAAATATATATTGATGTAAGATCTAAAAATTTAATCATACCAAGTTTTAATACACAAACCTTAAAAATAATTCCAAAACGAGTGAGTTTTGTTTATGCTCAAAAATATAAAGGAAAAATATATAATATTTTAACTAAAGCGGGTAGACAAATAAGAGTTACACCAGAACATCCATTAATCAGGCTTTCAAATAATGGCGTAGAGAATATAAGAACTGGAGGTTTAAAGGCTAATGAATCTATTGCTATTGCAAAAAAGTTATCCTTAGCAACAAACATTATGTTACCCAAATTAATTACTGAAAATTGTTTCAACGTTAATGGCAATATGATACAAATAATATCTAAATTTCATAATCAAAAAGAGATAATTATACCTTCTTACATAGATGAAGATTTAGTTAGTTTTATAGGTTATCTAATTACAGAAGCATATTATACAAAAAGCGTGATTAAATTTAGTAATTCAGACGAATACGCATTAAATCATTTTGATTATTTAACAAAAAAATTATTCAATTTAGAAGCCATTAAAAGAATAAATAATGGTGTGCCTGAAAGAGAATTAAATTCAAGAACATTAACTGATTTTTTAGAAAAAAGTTTAAATTTCAAACCATCTCTTTCAGGTAATAAACAAATTCCTTCACAATTTATGGGTTTACCTGATAATTTAACAGCAAAATTATTACAAATTTTATTTGATATGGGGGGTTATGTTTCTAAATTAACTAAAAATTCTAGCAATCAGATTGAATATAGTACCAAAAGTAAAATTTTGGTAGAACAAGTTCAATTACTTTTAAATAGATTTGGGATTGTAGGGAGATTTAGATCAAAATTAATTAATGGTCAAGCCTACTGGAGTTTATTTATATTTGGAAGTGATAATCACAGATTGTTTAAAGAAAAAATTGGTTTTAGAATAAAATATAAAGCTGAAAGATTAGATAAACTATCCAAATGTTGTTTAAAAAGAAATAAGTTTTATTTGCCTATTATGGGTTTATTGGAAAATATAAGAAAACAAGAGAAATTAAAAGAAGAAGAATTTTATTTAGATAATAAACATATTGCTAGAATGTACAGAGATAATAGAATATCATATCATAGATTAGAGAAAATGTCTAGAGTATTAAATAATAAAATTATAAAGACTTTAACTAATTCAGATAACTTGTGGGATGAAATTAAAGAAATAACTCAAGAAGAATATAATGATTATATTTATGATTTAACAATTGAAGATACACATACCTTTATTATTTCTAATGGCCTGATCGCTCATAATACTAGCATTGCAAATAGAATATGTCAGGATTGGTTAGGGGAAGATATGGGAACAGTATCTTCTATTCCACATGAAACAAGGGAAATAAATATGAAGGAAAAAATCACTATTAATTCAAAGGGAAAGGAATTAAGTTTTAATCTAGTTGATACACCAGGAATCGCTACAAAGATTGATTATGAGGATTTTCTTAAATTTAAAATGAAGATAGATGAAGCAAAAGAAAGGGCGAAAGAGGCTACAAAGGGGATTATAGATGCAATAAAATGGTTGGATGATATGGATTGTGTTTTAATTGTATTAGATTCAACTAGAAATCCATATAATCAAGTAAATATAACAATTATAGGTAATTTAGCTGCAAGGGATATTCCAGTTTTAATTGTAGCTAATAAAACAGATTTAAAGAAATCTGATGTAAAAAAAATAGAAGATGCATTTCCTCAATATTCTGTTATAGGCATATCAGCTGAAAAGGGCTTAAACATGGAGGAATTTTATGATAAGGTATTTGAAATGGTGAAAAAGAGGTGAACAAAAAATTGTTAACGTTACAATATATCCCATATCATGAACTTGGAAATTTGAATACAGAAGAAAAATTAAAAAAGATTTTAAGGAGTGTAAAAGAGGATAAGATAATTTTAATAGAGGGAAAATTAGATCCTAATGAAGAGGCAGAATTAATAACTAAAACAATGGAGGAAATAGATAAAAAATTTAAGGGGATCGAGATATGCAGTATTGATAACATTAAACAAAATCAGGAATTATTTGAGAGGATCAGATTAAAAATTGCTAATTTTTTATTGGGTAGATCAAATGGTTTAACTATTGTTGGACCAGCTACAATAGTTAAAGAAATAAAAAAAGATCCATTTAAAATTGAACTTCTAACATTAGATAGAAGAAAAAGGAAGTATTAAATATGCCACATCAATGTGTAAAATGCGACAGAATATTTGAAGATGGTTCAGATGAAATACTTAAGGGATGTAATGGTTGTGGTGGAAAATTCTTTTTTTTTATCAAGTCTAAAACTGAAAAGAATATTCATAATCTTTCTTTAGAAGAAAAGGAGAATATAGAAAAAGATGTATTGGATATATTAGGGATTAATTCAGATGATAAGCTTATAGTGTTAGATTTGGCTTCAATCAATATTACAAAATCAGGTAAATTTGAATTGGATATAGCTAAATTATTTAAAAAGGAGCCTATAGTCTATATGTTAGATGAAGGCAAATATATAATTGATGTGGGAGCAACCTTTGCTAATTTAAAAGAAAAAAATAAGGTTAATCATTTTTTATAAAGTGTTCCATTCAAATCTTTAGCATATAGGATATCATTGCTTTTATTAAAATAATTGTATATTTCTGATGTAGTTCCATCTGGATTCTTTATACTATAGAATATCTCACATAGACCATTTAATTCATTGTTATCAGTGATTATGCCAGTTACTTTTCCCTTTACATAGCTTGTTCCTTTTGAACTGGGTACTGTATAATCCCAGATTGACCCTCCTATACACCATTCATTTGCATTGTTCATAACAATTTTTAAATCTCCATCTGGTGTTTTTACAGTAATTTCGTTTTTATCTGTTGTTAATTTAGTTTCTTCTTCTTCGTTATCATCTTCATCATTATTATCCTCTTCTTCATCTTCACTGTTTAGATCTTCAGTTGTAACTACTTTTGGTTTAGTTTCTTTTTCTTCAATAATATTAGTTGTATTATTTTTTTCCTCTAAGAGTACATTTTTTATTTTTATAAAACCATCATTTTTTTGAATACTACAACTTGCTATCATTAACATTAATATAAATAACAGTATTAATCTTTTCATTCTTTAGTTACTAAATTTTTTATATTTAAATTTTGTGAATAATAAATATTCATTTATAAACACAATAGTTAAACTTAATAATTAATTTTCAGTAAAAATAACTATATCAAAATTCGAAGGAAGTATTTTAATTGTAGAAGCTCATAAGATTTAACATGTTTTTTAGAAAATTTTCTTCTTACACGAATTATAAAACAATATTTTGGTAACTGATATGTGATGCAATACTTATTCCTTTTTCATTTAATAGCATAGTATCAGTATATCTTGTTTCCTTAGGTATTTGAACTACATCCTCATTAGAAATATTTCCATTTTTAGTCCCAATAAAATTACCATTTGTATCATAACATATAACAAAATAGTTCCTAGCTTTTTTCGTTTCAGATCTTATTTGATAAGATGTTCCATCTTTATTTATCCGCAATTTTAATTCATCGCCCTCCCCTTTATAAGGAGTTCCATGATATTCTGAAAACCGCATTATTTTATTAGATTCAGTAGTGCTTATTATTCTTCCATTTCTAAAACTTGTTCTTGAAAAATCAACACTATACATCCCATTTTTTCTAATCTCTTCTCTGGGTTTAGTTTCAACAACTTTAATTGGTTTAGTTTCAACAACTTTAATTGGTTTAGTTTCAACAACTTTAATTGGTTTAGTTTCAACAACTTTAATTGGTTTAGTTTCAACAACTTTAATTGGTTTAGTTTCAACAACTTCAATTTCTCTGGGTTTATAATCTTCAACGATTCCCTCTAAATCATCTTCAAGCTCTTTAATTTGATAGCTAATAGGGGTTTTTACTTGAAAATGATCGTCAATTGAAGATTTAAATCTATTATATAATGTAAATACTCCTATAGTTAAAGCAGTAGTTGCAGCAGCAAAACTAATACCTTTAAAATGTTTTTTCAAAAAACGCTCTTCTAGTCCAAAATTATTTCCTCTTTCATATAAAGCTCTGTTATAAGCAGTACGGTCATTGATTTCAATAAATACTGATCCAATCTTTACAATTCTTTTAAAAGAATTTTCATCAATTTTTGTAAGCTCGTTATTCTTTTTTCTATATGTAAGCCGTTCTATTAATTTATACCAAGGTTTTAAAATATGAGGTTCTTCTTTAATATTACTCTCATGCACTTGACTTAATTGATCTTTAGTTTTAACATTCAAAATACCAGAATCTTTTTTACTCTCATCTTTTCTAGATAAACTTAACGTTTCTACTTTAGTAATTTCATCATCTTTACTTCCAAATCTTTCTCTTGCAAAATCCCATGCATATTTTTTAGTATCGTGATGGGAGGAATATTTCTTTTCCATATCTTTTCAACACAGAACTAAAATATAAATCTTTTTTATCTTTAAAAACTATATTTTTCTAAATATATTTAAAAATCCAGTATGACCAATCATCTCTGTTTTTGGTCTTGCTCTTTTTTTGTCTATTAGCCATTCTCTTTCTAAAATTTCAATAGTTTTTTCATGAATAAAATTATTATTCTCTCTAATTACATCTTGTATTTGTGGAATATTTGGTAAGTAGATAATTAGATATCCTCCCTGTTTTAATGATTTATTTGCCTCATTTAGTAGTTTATATGGTTCTTCTAAATCAAAAAAAATCATATCTATGTTTTTTTCTTCTATCCCTTCAAAAATATCTTTATTTATTACTTCAATGTTGTTTATATTGAATAAATTAAAATTTTTTTTGGCTATTTTAATGTATTCTTTATTTCTTTCATAGGTTATTACTTTTTTTACAAATCTAGCTAGGTTTAAAGCTACACAGCCGCAACCAGTGCCTGCTTCTAAGACAATAGAATCTTTATTAATATAATTTAATAACTGTAAAATATCTTTTTGTAGGGGTATTTGTGGTCCTCTATGTATTTTTTTTAATAAATCATTAAAAGATGGCTCGAATATATAAAATTTTTTTTCTATATTTGATTCTGCGGATGTTTTATTCTTTATGTCTGCTTCTTTTAGAAATCCGTCTTTAGTGTGCAGATCTCCTTCTTTCCATAAATAATATTTTCCATTACAGTATAATGATTTCATTACAAAATATAAATTAAAAAGAGATTTAAATATTTCTAAGCTTCACTGGTGCATTAAGTGGGCTTAAATAATTCGGAAACCGGAACACTTTAAAAACTTCTGATATCTAAACCATTTATGAAAATTTTAAAAGCATTTGACAAAGAGATTAATAATAATAAGTATTTTAGATATAGAATTAATCTTCCTAAAAGAATAATAGAAGAGAGTGGGTTAATAGACAAAGAATTAAAGATTGTATTTGAAAAAGGAAAGATTATTATTGAAAAAGAATCTAATTAAATTTATCCGAATTATGTATTAAATATTCTTTAAATTGTGTATGAAATATCCAATATACACCTCTACTTGGTTTTGTAAGTATTCCTCTTTTTAAAAATTCTCCAAAATAACCAGAAAGTTGATTATTAGGCATATTAGTTATTAAAGTAGCTTCATTCATTGTAAATTTTAAACCTTTAATTTCTTTAGCGATTTTACATATTATTCTTTTTGCTTGTGGTGATAAAGGATAAAACATAGGAGTAAAAAAATCTTGAGATAATTTCCCTCTAATTTTCCAAATACTTCTTTCTACAACATCTGAATTAATAGCCATTTCATTAGTTTTTAAAGAATCGAAAACTAAAAAACCAATACAAACTAAAACATACGGATGTCCTTCTGATTTTTTAAATAAATTATATATGGCTTCTTTGTCAATATTAACCTCAGTATCATTTAATCTATTTTCTAAATAATTTGAAACATCTTTTTCAGTTAATCTTCTTAATCTTTCTGCAGGAAAAAAGCGATTTAAAGGAGAAAATTGTTCTGACATTTTTTCAGGAAAGTTAAATTTTCCTGCTAAAACAATCATATAATTTGAATTTGATTGTACTTTTTGAAAAACTTCTCTTAAAAAAGTTAAACCATCCATATTTTCTAAACTTTCGGCTTCATCAATTAAAATTACAATAGATGTATACATTTCTTTAACATTTTTCCATATTTCTTCTAATTTTTCTCTTAAAATATATTCAACTATTTGTTTCTTTTCTAAAGCTATTGTAATTCCTTTTACTTCTATTCTTGCTTTAAATGAACTAACCCATTTTCCAAATTCATTAATTTTTTTTGAAATAGGATTACGACTTATTATTTCTCTTTGAATATTTGTAATTAGGAATTCAGATAGTTCAATTACATCTTTTACATTACCCTCATAATTAGAAACATTAACTACTAAGGCTCTTTGATTATCTGCTATCTCTTCAAATTTATTTAATATTGATGTTTTACCCATTCCTCTATCTCCTGTAATGGTCATATTCATAGGAGAATTGTAAATAGTTTGACCTAAAAAATTTTCAAAACATTTTACTTCCTGTTCTCTTCCAACAAAAAAATGAGGTTTTGCTGGTTGTTGAGGATTAAATGGATTATATCTTATTTGCATAAATATATGCAATATAAGAACTATATAAACTTTACCATATTCCATATATTTCATATATTTTATTCTTAAAAAAGCCCACTTAATACACCAGTGAATTCTAAGCGTAAACTATTTTAATAACCTAATTTTTTGATAATTATGCATGAATTAAAAAAAGAACTAGAAGAGGAGTGTCTTGGATTAGCTACAACAATTTATAAGGATATAAAAGATCCAAGAAGAATAAGATATCATAAACACCTTTATATTTCTTTAGCAGTTTTATCTCTAATTTTTTCTGCTTTAATGACTTATGAGGTTTATAAAAATGAATTGTATTTTTTAAGAAAATCAAATTCATTAGAACAAATAACTGATTCTTGTATGGAATCATGTGAAGAATATTGCGAGGGACAGGATTCGAACCTGCGTAGGCACTAAGCCAGTAGATGACTCAATGATTATTTTTCAAACTTGAGTATGGGTATTATAGTGTTTTAAGACAATATAATTCTACCCCGTTTGGCCACTCCGGCACCCTCGCTTAAGTTCTTGAAAAAAAGAAGCTATTTAAATATTTCTTTACATATTTATGACATATTGATAGTTCTTTTATAAAAAACTAAATACATATAATCATTGCTTATATATTTATATATGGGTTTCTCTTAATATATATATGTATAAAAAAATAATCTCTAGTGTTATTATAGTATTTTTTTTAATTAGTTTTTTTTCTTTAGTCTTTGCTGGTTCAAATGAATCTGAAGATGACAAGGAAGACAAGGATGATAAAGATGAAATAGAAGACAAGGATGATAAAGATGAAATAGAAGACAAGGATGATAAAGATGAAGTAGAAGACAAGGATGATAAAGATGAAGTAGAAGACAAGGATGATAAAGATGAAGTAGAAGACAAGGATGATAAAGATGAAGTAGAAGACAAGGATGATAAAGATGAAAAAAAAGCTGCTAAAAAATTTATTGATGAAGATGCAGAAACTTTTGTATTAAAAGAAGAAAAATTAGAGGACAAAGGAAGGGATAGAGCTTTAATTATTTTAACTAAAAAACTTCAAGAAAAACCAAATAAAGGTTTAGAAACAGCAATTTTTAATTTAGAAAAAGAAAGACCAGTTAATGCAGAAAAAAAAGAGTTAATTACACATGTAGGTATTAATAAAAATGGAGAAAGTAAAGAATTTTATGAATTAAAAGAAACATATGTCATGCCTGAAGATGGTGATTTAGATATAATAATTGAGATTCCAAAAGAAGATGTAGCAGATGCATCAGAATTAGTTTTGCCAGATAATACTGAAATAATTGAAAATGATCCCGTTATAAAATATAATTTTAATAATCTTGAAGCAGGAGAGGTTGTTTCAACAAGTACATTTTCTGATAAACCAATAGCAAATTCGAATTCAATAGCAGGGGTATCATCTCATACTGTTATTTGGGGGTTTTCATTAACAACAATAATCTTTGTATTTATTATAATATTAGGTATAATTGCAATTATTATATTTACAAAGAAACAATAGTTTTTTAATTTTTTAGTATTTTTTAAAAATATGAATAAATATTTAGATATTATTTTTAAATTGTTTCTTTTGTGCCTTGGTTTTCTTGATTTTTTTAATCTTTTACCAGGTTCATTTAATATTATTGATAAATTATTAACAGCAATTTTATTATTTTGTTTTTGGTTAAGGTTAAGTCCAACAAATTTTATCATAGGTACGAAGAATAAAAAATTAGACTGGTTAATTCTATTTGGATTTTATATTTTAGTTATTGATACCTTTCTTCCTTTTATAGAAAAAGATATTTCTATATATTCTACATTAATTAGTTATATTTCTTTGATATTAGGTACTAGTATACTAATAATAATAGCATTTTATTTCTCTAAAAAAAATAATATTAAAGAATTATCTGTTGTTTATGCAGTAACAAATTTAATTAAGAAAACTAATTATTTAAAGAATAACTTATGGTTAAGGTTTTTTTCAATCTTTATAATTTTATTTGCATTTTCACAATATTTGTTTGGTTTAGTTAATCAATGGTTCATGGTATCTTTAGACAAATCTTTATTTATTGTGGCGCTAATTTATGCTATTAAAGACTTAAAGAGTGAGAAAATTAAGATATTAAATATTCTCGGTAGTTTTGATGAATTTGTACTTAGTAAAATAACAGAGCTTTTTACTACAAATAAGCTCTATTTAGGGATTAGTTTTTTATTAATCTTTCATTATTTAAGTGATATAGGAACCTTTTTTATACCTTATTTATTTGGTATAGAAAAAGATCCTTATTATTTTTCAAGACTAGGTTTGGAAAACTTACATTTAAGCTTAATAGAACATTTTCAATCTGAATCAATTAATATTTTAACCACAATTATTTACATCTTAAGTGGATTAGGTGTTTTATTTTTATTAATTATTCCTATTCTATTTTGCTGTTTTGTTGTTTTTGATGTTAAAATAGGGGATTTTATAAATGGTTTGAAAAGATACATTTTAATCTGCTGCATAGTTATATCTATTCTCTGTTTTTTGTTTGTTCCGTGGGTGAATCAAAAGGCGATTATATCTTCAGGAGGTATAATTGGTGTTGATTTCTTAACGTATAAATTGTCATCCGTAAGTTTCTTTAATTTTGAAACATTATTTGTTATTCTTATTTTAATATTTGTTTTTCTTTTACTAATTAGAAAATTTAGGGATATTTTAATAAGTTCTTTGTTTTTAGGAAGCCTTGTATTTTTAGGAATATTTCTCTGGAATTATATTTATTCTATTGTAAATTATTATTTTAATGGAATTCTATTTTTTATAGAAAGTAATGATTATATTATGGTTTTTTTACTTATTTTTTTATTTTTATTAGATATCTTATTTTATTTAGGTGGTTTTTTTATCTTCACTTATTTTAGTTGTAGATATTTAGCCAGAAATATTTTAAAAGATTTATTAAATAATAAATTAATTATAATATATGGGTTTAGTGTTGTATTATTAGCTATAGGAATTATAAATCTAATTAATAATTCAATAATTATTCTCTTTTCATTTTTAATAGTAAGTTTAATCTTTAATTTTGTATTTTATAGGGAATTAATAGGTTTAAAGGAATATAGAGATGATTTTATTTTAGCTATTAATGCAATAATATTCTTATATTTATTTTTTGGTTTTATTGGTTTTTTGTTAGAAAAATATATTCCTTTTATAGATCAAATAATTCTAATTTTATTAACAATAATTTCGATATATCTAGTTAGGTTTTTTAAATTAGAATTTAATTTTATTTTTAATTTAAAAAATATATTACTATCTTTGTTATTTGGCTTTTGTCTTGGTTATGTATTTTATATTATTAAAGAACCCATAAATTTTAGTTTCATATTTGCTCCAATATTTATTGCAATCACAGAAGAAAATATGTTTAGATTAATTCTTTTAAAATTAAGTGAAAAATCATTTTCTTTTAAAAAAGCACAAATATTACAATCATTATTGTTTGCTTCGATCCATTTTTTATTTTTAAAAACAATTTTTTCATATTATAATGATTATTTATTTGTAATTCTTTATTTTATTGCTCTATTTATATTTTCTTTGTTTATGGGCTATTTAGCTAGAAAAGGAAGTATTTTTTATCCAATATTAGCGCATTTAATTGCTAATTTATTTTTATATTTTATTTAATACATTTTGAGTTTTACTGGGATTTTAGGAATTATATATTCAGTTAGTCTTTGTAAATATTTTATCTTAATTTAATATGTAATTCTTTCAATTGAGAATCTGTTACTGGAGAAGGAGCATTTGTCATTAAACAAACTGCATCTTTATTCTTAGGAAAAGCAATAACATCTCTTATTGAATTAGTTTTAGCAAATAGCATAGTTAATCTATCTAAACCAAAAGCTATTCCTCCATGTGGTGGTGCGCCAAATTTTAAGGCATCTAATAAAAAACTAAATTTGATTTTAGCCTCTTCTTCTGATATCCCTAATGACTTAAACACATCTGATTGCATTTCTTGTCCATGGATTCTTATTGAACCACCAGCTATCTCATTACCATTCCAAACTAAGTCATAACCCCTAGATCTAACATTTCCCGGGTCAGTAGTCATCTTTTTAACTTGATCTGGATGTGGTTGAGTAAATGGATGATGTACTGAAACCCATCTTTGTTCATCCTCTGAATACTCAAATAATGGAAAATCAACTACCCAAAATAATTCATCTTTATTTTCATCAATTAATTTATATTTTTCAGCTAAATAATTTCTCAATCTTCCTAAAACTTCATTAACGGTTTTTCTTTTATCTGCAACAAAAAATATTACTCCATTTTTAACATTTAATTTTTTTGTTAATTCTTTTAACTCTTTTTCTTTAAAATATTTTACAACAGCTCCATCATATTTTCCATCATTAACTTTAATCCATGCTAAGCCTCTGGCACCATTTCTCATGGCCCAGCCAGTTATTTCATCTAAATCTTTTCTAGAAATTTCTTTTTCTAAACTAATTGCCTTAACTAATTCTGATGTTTTAAATATATTGAAATCACTTTTTTTTACTATCTCATCAACGTCAATTAATTCTAAATTGAATCTTAAATCTGGTTTATCAGAACCATAGGTTTCTATTGCTTGATGAAAACTTATTCTTTTTAATGGTAATTTTAAGTCTTTATTTTTGAATTCTTTAAATAATTCCTTCATTATACCTTCAACAATATTTTGAATATCTTCTTCTTCAATAAAGGCCATTTCAATATCTATCTGAGTAAATTCTGGCTGTCTATCAGCTCTTAGATCCTCATCTCTAAAACACCTAACAATTTGATAATATCTGTCATAACCTGAGATCATTAAAATTTGTTTGAATAATTGGGGTGATTGTGGTAAAGCATAAAATTGTTTTGGATTAACTCTTGATGGAACAAGATAATCTCTTGCACCTTCTGGGGTTGATTTAGTTAAACAAGGGGTTTCAACGTCAATAAAATTATGTTTATCTAAAAAATTTCTTACAATTTGAGTCATTCTATACCTTAACTCTAGGTTTTTTAACATATTTTTTCTTCTTAAATCTAAATATCTGTATTTTAATCTTAAATCTTCATTAATTTCTATCCTTTCATCAATCTCAAATGGTGGAACTTCTGATTTATTTAATAGATTTACTTCATTTACCTCAACCTCTATATCCCCAGTAGAGAGATTATTATTAATCATGCCTTTAGGTCTTAATTTTACTTTGCCTTTTATTTGGATACAATATTCTCTTCTTAGAGATTCTGCTAATTTAAAATCATTAAAATCAGGATTAAAAACTATTTGTGTTGAACCATATCTATCCCTTAAATCTATGAAAATTAATCCACCGTGATCTCTTCTAGCTTGAACCCATCCAGCTAATGTAACTTCTTTATTTAAATCATTTTTATTTAATTGCCCACAAGTATGGGTTCTATATTTTGTTTTCATTTAAAAAACCATTTTAATAAAATATATAAAAGTTGTGATGGTTTTAGAAAAAATAGTTTTAAATTAATATTTGACCCTTAAAATATATGTTTAATGAAGAGCAAATACTTTTTGCTCTACCATTTTAAGTATTGCCTAATAAGAAAAGTTACTTTTTTAATGGTTTTTATTCATTAATTTCTTATGTGTGGAATAATTGGAGTATTCAATAGAAAAAATCATAAAGAATTAGTTGAAAAGGGTTTAGAAATAATAAAATATAGAGGTTTAGATGGGAAAAAAGTTTATTCTAATATAAACTATTCAATAGGCCATTTACTTCATTCAATTGTGGGTTTTGTTGAACAGCCAATAAAGAATAGGTTTGTTGCTAATTGTGAGATTTATAATTGGGAAGAATTGAATAGAAAATATAATCTCAAGGCTAAAAATGATGCTGAACTATTATTTTATTTTGTAGATAAAGGATTAGATTTAGATGAATTAGATGGATCTTATGCCTTTGCTTTAATTAAAGATGATAAGGTAATTTTAGCAAGAGATATTTTAGGAATAAAACCTTTATGGTACACAAATAAAGATGGATTTATGTTTGCTTCAGAAAAAAAAGTATTTAAAGAAATGATTGAGCTAAACCCAAGAAAGATTTTGGTTTATGAAAATAATAAAATTAGGTTTATTCAAAGGGAATTTTTTAAATTAAATCTAATAAAGGGAAAAAATAAAGAAAAAGTAAAAGAATTGTTGTTTGAAGCTGTAAAAAAAAGAATACCTAAAAAGAAATTAGGTTTACTGTTTTCTGGTGGAATAGATTCTACAATTTTAGCTGTGATTTTAAAGGAATTTAATGTTGATTTTACTTGTTATGTTTCTGGTTTTTATAGTGAAAATATTAAAGAAGCTGAAGATGTAATTTTTGCTAAAAAAGTAGCTAAAGAGTTAAATTTAGATTTGAAAGTAATAGAAATTAAAGATATTAAACCATATTTAGAAAAGATAATTCCATTGATTGAAGATACAAATGTTACTAAGGTTGGTGTAGCTTTGCCTTTCTTTGTAGCATGTGAACAAGCAAGAAAAGATGGTTGTAAGGTAATTTTCTCTGGTTTGGGTTCTGAAGAGATATTTGCTGGTTATGAAAGACATAAAAATTCTAATGATATAAATAAAGAATGTTTAAGTGGTTTGTTAAAGATGTATGAGAGAGATTTATATAGAGATGATGTAATAACTATGTATAATAATTTAGAATTAAGACTACCATTTTTAGATAAGAAATTAATTGAATTTGTTTTAAATATTGATGGAAAATATAAGATTAATGAGAAGAATAATAAATTAATTTTGAGAGAAATAGGAAAGGATTTGGGTTTAAAAAAAGAGATATATAATAGAAAGAAAAGGGCTGCCCAATATGGTTCTAATTTTCATAAGGCATTAAAAAAATCAGGAAAAAGAGATATTTCAGGTTATTTAAAGAAATATTATTCTTATAATTTAAGATTAGGTGCATTAGTTAGTGGTGGCAAGGACAGTATTTATGCAATGTATGTAATGATGAAACAAAATTATAAGATTGAATGTTTAGTTACAATTAAAAGTAAAAATAAAGATTCTTTTATGTATCATACACCAACTATAGATTTAGTTAGATTACAGGCAGATTCTTTAGGTATTCCTTTAATTATACAAGAAACTTGGGGTGAAAAAGAAAAGGAATTAGAGGATTTAAAAATAGTGTTAAAATTAGCTAAAAAAAAATATCATATAGATGGGGTAGTACATGGCGGTCTTTTTAGTGATTATCAAAGAAAAAGAATTGAAGAGATTTGTGATTCTTTAGGTTTAAAGATATTTTCACCATTATGGCATATGGATCAGGAAAAAGAGATAAGAGAGGTAATTAGAAATGGTTTTGAATTTATTATAACCAAGGTAGCTTGTGATGGTTTGGATAAATCTTGGTTGGGTAGAATAATTACTGAAAAGGATGTTGATAAATTAGTTAAAATTAAGGGGATAAATGTTGCATTTGAAGGTGGAGAAGCAGAGACTTTAGTAGTTAATTGTCCAATATTTTCTAAAAAAATAGACATAAAGGATTATGAAATAAAATGTGAAAAGTTGTATAATGCTCATATATTTATTAAAAAAGCTATGTTAAACTAATTATTCTTTTTTTGCTATTTTATAACTCAGCTAATAATGTTCCATAGGTTTTATCTTCTTTATCATATAAATATCTTAATCCATCATTATATGGAACACCATCATCGTATATTATGTAGCTTATTTCCCAATCAGTATTTACATAATCCTCTGTAATCTCACAGGGAATCTCAAGTTCTGTTTCTTTTAATGGAAGTATATATGAATAATCTGTTAAAGGATCTTTAATCCATTCTGATTCAGGGGCATTGAAATGTACTGTACAATCTAATGATGGAAATGATATCGTTTTTATGAATGCTATTTCTGGGTTTAAGAATTTTAAACTTATTATAATTTTATTATCTTCGATTTTTGCGTATCTACACGTAAATGGATTTATTAAATTACATTCAACTATATTATTCTCTTCTTCTATTATTTCATCCCTATCGCAGATTTTATTTTTATTTTGATCTAGACAACATTCGGAACCCACTTGAATATATGGTTCATTGCAAACAAAATCAGATTTGGGTTCTGCTATAGGTGGAACTAGATTCAAATCCTCTGATGGTGTTACACAAGATGATATAAATAATAAACAAATAATAATTATTTCTTTCATTATATATTTCAAAATAATCATTCTATTTAAAGCTTTGCCTCATGGGGGATTTGAACCCCCGACCTCCACCTTTCTTAGTTCATTAGCTAATGCTTCATTTCTCAAACATATGAGAGTGGCGCTCTAACCAGGCTGAGCTAGTGAGGCAATGATTCAATGAAAAGATAATTATACTTAAATTTAACGGAAATTTTTTTAAGTATCAATGTATTCTTATTTTAATGAATAAAAGAGGGTTTGCAGGAACTTTAGTAGTTTTGATTATAATTGTAGCTATTTTTTTTATACTATTAAAGTTTAAGCCAAATCTATCACAGGAGATTTTTACAGGAAAATCTATAGAATTTAGTGTACAAAAGGGATGCATAGATACTGATAAGCCATCACAATATTTTGATAGAAAGTATTATAATGTAAATAAAAAGGGAACAGTTTATGCTTACTCTGAAACCTGTTTGAAATCTTTGAAAGACTGTGAATCTCAAAGTGAATCAGATATTTGTGTTAATAATAATAATTTAAAAGAATTTTATTGTTATAATAATGATGTTTTGAATTCGGTGATTTGGTGCTCTAATGGTTGTGAAAATGGGAGATGTTTAGAATAATAATTTAATTTTATTTTGAATCTTTTCTATTTCTCCATTTTTATATTCGTTTGCTTTCCATTTTTCTATTGTAATATTATCATTCTCAAATCTTGGAATTAGGTGGAAGTGAATATGTTTAATATACTGACCAGCAATTTTTTTATTATTTTGTAGGATATTAAGTCCTTGACTGAATTTAAGTAATGCAGATGATATTTTTTTTAATGTTAAAGATAAGTGTTTTATTTCTTCATCTGGGATGTCAGTGATTAATTCATAATGTTTTTTAGGCATAACTAATGTATGTCCTCCTTTTTCTGAAGCTGGTCTAATATCTAAAAAGGCATATGTATGTTTATCTTCATAAACAGTTGCTGCTTTTATTTCTTTATTAATAATTTTACAAAAGATACAATCTTCCATTCTATTCTTTTGTATTAATAATTTTTAAAGATTGTTATCCCTATACCACAATTTAATTTTATAAAATAAAAATATTTATATATTAAAGATTATTTAATGTTGTTAATAAGAAAAAGAGGTTTTATGAATGAAGAAAAATAATATATACATATATCTTTTAATATTTTTTTTAGTTTTTGTTTTTATTAAGTCAATATATGGTGCAAATTGTTGGTTGTATACTGAGACTAATAATGCAAGTTGTACTGCTGCTAATGCTTGTATTTGGAAGCAGTATTCTGGGGGAAAATACTGTACAGAATTGGCTTGTTGGAATCTAGGCTCACAAAATGAATGTACAAATACTGTAATTACTGGAAAAAATTGTACTTGGGTGGGTTCCAAGACCACTAATTATTGTGGTACGGCATCATGTTATGATTTATATGGAACAAATCAGAATACATGTGAAAATAATTCAAGGAATCTAGGATGTAAATGGAGTGAGAGTTGTTATAATAATAACCTTTTATGGTCTGCAGATTGTTCAGCACAGACGACAAGAGCTTCATGTTTAAATACAACAAGTTGTAGTTGGGGAAAGTGTGATTATAGAAATTGTGGTATTGATTATACTACTCAATCAACGTGTAATGCAGGCAAATCATGGAATGGTAAAAATTGTACATGGAGTGCTAATCTTTGTCAAGAGAGATGGTGTTCAAGTTATACTAATCAGACAGCATGTGCGTCTGTGACAGATGAAATCAATTGTGCATGGAGAAATAATTGGTGTCAGGAACCAGCATGTTATGTTTATGATTGGACTAATCAGACAGCGTGTGTGAATAATACCTATAATTTAAGTTGTAAATGGAGTAGTAATTATTGTACAACGCAGGATTGTTGGACTTTTACTGCTAATAATACATGTACTAATATGACTAATTGTTATTGGAAATCTTCTCAATCAACATCTTATTGCGAAGAGGCTCAATGTTGGAGTTGGGATGGTGCAAAGGGGGGAAATGCAAGTGCATGTGAGAACAATACCTATAGTATGAATTGTCAATGGAATGATTATTCTAATGCTACAAATGCTACTAATCCAGGGTGGTGTTATAAAGATTATACGACAACAGGTTGTGCGAATAAAACAACACAATATGATTGTTCTGCAACATCTTATTGTTGGTGGGTGTATACTGATCTAAATAACCTAGGTGTAGGTGGTAGCTGTCAGACGCCAAATTGGACATTAACAAATAGTTCTACTACAATATTTGAGGAATGGAATCCTGGATGTTATGTTTTTGATATGAATCAAACAAATTGTAATTTGACATTGGGTTGTAATTATTCTAGTGAAAAATGCAATACATTAACCAACAATTATGGAATTAATATTACAGGTAATGGAATAAAGTGTAGTTATATAAATGATTCAAATTTATGTAATAGTATATCTGTGTTATCATCGTGTTGCTCTTGGCAATATAATAATTGTACTGCAAACAAATTGATTACAACATGTTGGGATCAGATGTCAGCACCACCAGCGGGTGCAAATTTTTGTGAGGATTATAGTTCTTATACTGATAAATCTTTATGTGAACAGATTAGTGGTGATCCATGGTATATGCCTTGTAAATGGGATAATACAACAGAGAGATGCTTGGTAGATGCAGCAGATATCTTTGGGAATACATCTCAAAGCCTGAATAAGTTGACTAACAAGAGAACTTGTGAATTTACTGGAGGAAATTGGATTACTGAGAGTTATTGTGAGGGTAATATTTCTGTTCCTACTGGAAGATGTGAGAGTAAGTTTGGAGGTGATGTAAGTTGTGATAAGGCTTGTTATGGTTGTGAATATGAAGATAGCGATGGGAATACTGTAAATGCGACTAATGCTGATTCTGCGTGCAGAAATTCTCTTTTAGGGATTTGTGAGTTTGAGGCTGATACAAGAGCATCTAATAATATTGGCTATTGTAAAACTAAATATCAATATAAAAATAATGTTGTAGTGGATTGTAATGTTGATTGTGGGGCATGTACATATATGGGAGATCCGCTTAGTAATGATACAACAAAGAGACCAGGAAGTTATTGTGAGAATAGTAATGCAAACTCTGGTGCTGGTGGTTGTAAATGGGTGGTAGACACTTCTATGACTATAGGTGGTTATTGTTTAAAAAAAGGGGATAAAACATGTTTAGATGCTTGTGATAGGTGTTATACACAGTCAGATTGTCAGGGTTTAGGTAGAGCTGATGTTTCAAATACTAGTGGGGCTTGTAAGTGGGAGGGAACATCAAGTGATGGATATTGTTCTTCAAATGTAGGAGAGAGTGGAGAGATTTGTTGGGATGGGTCAGATAATAATAATAATCAATTGATAGATTGTATGGACAGTGCTTGTTATTCAGATAGTTATTGCGGTTTTATTGGGGGTGAATGTTCTGGATGGGTAACGCAAGCAACGTGTGAAACTAATAGTTGTGAGTGGGTTGTTGATAAGTGGGGGACTTGGTGTGATTCTCCAGGTTCGCAGTGTTGGAAGTATGATACGAATGAAACTTATTGTAATTCACGTACACAATGTTTATGGCAGAATGGTACTGGTTATTCTTGGTGTGAAGAGGATTGGAGTCAAACTCAGTTATGTATGGGTTTAAGTAAGGCTAATTGTGATGCAGCTTCTGGAAATGGTTGTAATTGGACTGCGGATTCTTGGTGTTTAGGTACGGGTAATACTACAACATGGTGTACTGGTGCTGGTGGATGGTGTGATCATAATAATTTTAAACCAAAGAATTGCTGGATGTATACAACATCAACAAACTGTAATAATACAGATGGATGTAATTGGTATGTAGATTCGTATAGTACTCCACATTGTGAGGTAAATTATAGTGCTAATTGCTGGCAATATTATTCTAATTCTACTTGTGTTGATGCAGATTGTTGGTGGAGGAATGATACATGGGGTGGATGGTGTGCAAATCCAACTGAGAAATGTTGGAGTGCTAGTACTACTGCTGCATGTGCGAATCAATTTGATGCTAATGGAAATTCCTTATGTTTTTGGCGTTCTGATTGGACATATACTTTTTGTGAACCAAGGTGTTTTTTGTTAGGTAATCAGAGTTCATCATCTGTTTGTAATGCACAAGGTGGTTGTCAATGGAAGGATCAAAATGGATGGTGTCAGGAAGAGGATCTAGAAACATGTTCTTCAGCCTCAAATATGTACAATCAAGGGGGTTGTCAGGCTACATCTGGATGTACATGGAAGGAATCTGGGTGGTGTGATCCTAAATATGGGGGATTTTCAAGTGCATCGACTATGGGTGCAGGTGGAGTAGCTACTGCTGCAGGTTCTAATTGTTATAAATATGATGGTAATCAAAGTTTATGCACAAATAAAACACATATTAATCTTACATGTGGATGGTTCCCAGAACCTATGCCTTTTTGTGATGTAGACTGGACTAATAGTAGTTGTTGGATGTATTTATCACCTGCAGGGGGGGGATGCAATGCAACAAATAATTGTTGGTGGAATAATGAATCAGGATATGGTTGGTGTACTAATATTATGGATCAATGTTGGATGAATAGTACATTACAAAAATGGGCTAATCCAACAGATTGGGAAACAGAGTGTAATAATAATCTTTATTGTAATGTTACTGCATGGGGAACTTGTGAACCCACATGTTATAATCAAACTGCACAGGCTGGTTGTGGGTTTGGGTGCAAATGGATGACTGGATGGTGTAATCCTGGATTTATGAATGAAATATTTACTGGAATGGAAAGCGGTATAATGATGCCATTAGGGTATGATGATTGTAATGAGACTACTATTGCAGGAAGTATAGATATATGCAATATTGGAGTGAAGGATATGGTAAATGCCTTTGGATATGGTGTAAAGGTTAGGGATTTCTCTAATTCTTCAATATGTAATAAAGAAAAACTTCCAGCGTATATTTATGGTGCTGATAAAGTTGGTAATGGGAATGATACTATAAAGCTTTATGTATATTTAGATACAGATGGTTTGGCAACAGGGGGATGTGCACTTACAAATGACACAACAAAAACAGGATATGAATTTAGATTTAAATATACTTCAACATGGGATGTGAATAATAGCAAATCAATAGAATCTACAACAGCGTATAAATGTGATGATAATGCTTGGGCTGCTACTGATATTAAACTAACTACATGGAAGACTAAGATGTGCTCAGAGATAAGCGGGCCTATGGTTGCTGTAGAAAAATCAGAATTAGCTAGATTTCCTACATTGTATAATTCATCTGAAGAAATAAGGATTTATGTTTCAACAGCAGGTTTATATGAAAATATTTCAGTAGTTAGTGATTCTATTGGACCAATATGGTTTACACCAGGTACTATTGATTTTGAGATAGATAGTATGTTTTCTTATGGAGCTAATGTAGCGAAATTTGAGGATATCTTGAAGAATGGTTATGTAAAGTATGAGGATTGCTTTAATGGTGTAGATGATGATGGTGATAATACACTAGATTGTTATGATTGGGATTGTGAATTTTCATCAGCATGCACAAATTTAGGGGTTAATTCTCCAGGATATACAGATGCTAGATCACCACAAGTCTTAGGGGTAAAATTAGAGGAATATCCAGATTCAGCATTAATAATGTATGATACAAATAAACCAACTAATGGTACAGTTGAATTTTATTCTAATTATTCAAGATGTTTGACTGTGAATTCAACAGTAAGAGATATAGGTTTAGTAAGTAGTGATGTTAGGGATTATAAGTTGTGGCATACTGCAAATTTATATAATGGAACTAATGCTTTGAATTTTAGTCTCTCTAATCAAACAGGATATTATTATAAGATAAAGGTTTGTGATACTGATTCACATTGTGCTGTAAGTCAATGTAGTTCGATAATAACAGTTACTAATGCAACATGTCCATATTGTAATTTTGTGGCAAGAATAAAAACAACTTCTGCTTGGGTAATTTCGTATGATTTAGATCAGAATGGGGTATATGAGCATATACAGGGTCAAGTATGTGGAACTAATTCAGGGATGAAAACAAATTATACAGATGGAAGGTTGGTTAATATAAAGATGGCAAAGAATGATAGTAGTGTATATTTTGAATTTATTAATGCTAGTTTAACAATGACTGCTTTAAATGATAAGGTCAGATCAATTGATGGGGGAGCAGATATAATAAGTGATAGTAATATTTTGGGATTAACTTCTGCTACAAGGGATAAAATAATAGGTAATTTACATCCAGAGGTCTGTAAATTAAAAATACCATTTACAGGGGTTTGTGATACATTGTATCATTGTGATGATGCTGGTGCAAATTGTGTGGATAAAACTGCAGAAGCAACTCTATTGGATTCAATTAATTGTGTTTGGAAGATACCATATTGTGAATTTTCATCATATAGAGAATCTTTATCTACCACTTCAAGTTCAAGTGGGGGTGGGAGTAGTACTCCAACCGGAACTACAAAAACTACAGTAACAAATGAGAAATTAGAACAAGGAATTCTACAATATTTTAATGATGGGGATATTGTTGAATTTATTTTTGAGGGTGCTACACATACTGTAACTGTAAAAGAGATTAATGATGATAATGTTAAGATTCTTGTACAAAGTGAGCCTATTGAGGCAGTAATTTATATAGGAGAAACTAAAAAATTTAATTTAAATGCAGATAATTTTTATGATCTTAGTGTTGGTTTGGATAATATACAAAATAATACAGCATTATTGAGGATACAAACGATTAAAGAACAAATTATTAGTGAGATACCTACAATAACAGAGGAAAAGGAAGCACAAGAAGAGGTTCAAGAAGAACAGATTGAAGAAGAAACATCTTTGTTATGGCCTATAATAATAGCAATTCTTGGGATTTTACTAATTGTTGGAATTTATTTTGTGTTAAAAAGAAAACGTTTTAAATTATAAATTATTTTTTAATATATGAAAATTTTTAAAGCTCTAATAATTGTAATTTTGATTATAGCTATTATATATCTTTTATATCCACAAGTTGAAGAAGAGATTGTTATAAGAAGAGATAATTCTCCTGTCAAGGGTGATGCTGATACTAAGATCTTTATTTTTGTAGATTATAGCTCAGAAGATACTAGGGATTTTTTTAGGAATAAATTCCAGAAGATAGTAAATGAATTTGTTCAAACTGGAATTGTAAGTCTTTATGTAAAGGATTATGCTTTAAGTGAATCTTCGCAGAGGGCAGCTGAGGCAACTAGATGTTTTAGGGAACAAAAGGGGGATGAGGGCTATTTTAATTATGTAGATGTTTTGTTGGAAAACCAATATAATTTTACTACAGAGAATTTTATAATTATAGCTGAGGGATTAAATATAAATAAATTTCAATTTGAATCATGTTTAGATGCTAGAAGAATGATGTCTTTTGTAGAAAGGGATTATATGGATGCTAGAGGGTTAGGTATAACTGCAACTCCGTATTTGTTTATAAATGGTCAGATAATAAATGGTATGGAATCTTATGAATCAATAAGAATGAAGATTTTAAATAGAAAAGCTTAAAAATTTAATTCATATGAGTAATTTGGAGGTTTAAAATGGAAGCTATATGGATTATACTTATTGTTTTAGCAGTATTAATTTTAATAGTAATTTGGTTATTTAATAGTTTAATAAGGCTAAAAAATCAGGTGGAGAATGCTTGGGCACAAATAGATGTACAATTGAAGAGAAGGGCAGATCTAATTCCAAATTTAATTGAGACAGTAAAGGGATATATGAAGCATGAGAAAGATGTGTTAGAGAATGTAACAAAGGCAAGAACATCATTAATGAGTGCTAAGGGTGTAGAGGGAAAGGCAAATGCTGAGAATATGTTAGAAGGAACATTAAAAACACTATTTGCTGTAGCTGAGAATTATCCACAATTGAAAGCAAATGAGAATTTTATGCAGTTGCAAGAGGAATTAGCTGGAACTGAGAATAAGATTGGTTATGCAAGACAGCATTATAATGACATGGTTATGGAATTTAATACAAAGATAGAGGTATTCCCGAATAGTTTAATAGCTGGAATGATGCATTTTGTTAAAAAAGAGATGTTCGAGGCAACAGAAGAAGAAAGAAAAAATGTTAAGGTGAAATTTTAATTTTTTTAATTAAAATAATGGTTTGTTTCTATTGAATCTAATAAGTTCATAATAATAACCGAGTCTTTTTATTTGTTCTTAATTCGGAATTTTTTAGAATTAGTTATTTTTTTTTGAACATTTAAAACCTATGTTTTTATTAGCGGTTCTTTTCATAAGTATTTTTAAATAGCGTGTAATAGTTTCATATTGCCTTTCAATATGTCTGTTCTATTGAGTATAATATCCATTTTAGTTTCTACTGCTATCATTCTATTTTCAAGCGCATGATATTGATCTCTTAAACCCTGCATTTGACCTTCTAAACCATACATTCTACCTTCTAAACCAGTTTTTAAACCCTGCATTTGGCCATCTAGAGAGGTTTCAAGAGCATCTATTTTTTTATTAACACTATCAATCTCTCCACTAATAAGTCTAGACATATCCTCTACAAATGTTTCTTAGATCATTTAGAACTAATGGTGCAAACTTGTGTTATTGTTTTTCTCAATAAAATTAATTTGTTTTAGGCTTCATTGGTGGGAATAGAATTACATCTCTAATCGATTCTGAATTTGTAAAGATCATTACTAATCTATCAAAACCAATTCCTACACCAGTAGTTGGGGGCATTCCTGTTTCCATTGCTTCTAAAAAGTCTTCATCTAATGGATGGGTTTCTTTTTCTCCACCACGACCACGTTCCTCTTGTTCTTCAAATAATCTTCTTTGTAGAATAGGATCATTTAATTCTGAATATGCGTTTCCTACCTCCATACATGCAATATAAGGCTCAAACCTCTCTACAAATTTTTGGTTCAATTCTTTTGGTTTGCACAGGGGTGTTGTTTCTATAGGGTGATCTATGATAAAGGTTGGTTGAATCAAATGTTTTTCGCAAGTTTCTTCGAAGATTAATTTTATTAACATACCATCTAACAATTCTTTTTCATATTCTATATTATTTTTTTCTAGAAAATCTGTTAATTCTTTTCTTGTTTTTTTATTCACATCAAATTTAGCATATTTTTTTATAGCATCTACCATAGATATTCTTTTCCAGGGTGTTTTTAAAGAGATTTTATTCCCTTGATATATTACCTCTATTGTTCCCAAAACCTTTTTTGCCGTGTATTCTATTAATTGTTCATACATTTCCATTGCATGAATATAATCCTTATATGCCTCATAGAACTCTATTTGTGTAAATTCTGGAACATGGGTAGTATCAATATCTTCATTTCTAAAATCCTTAACAAATTCATAGACTTTTTCAAATCCCCCAACTAATAATCTTTTTAGATATAACTCATTTGAAACCCTTAGATAGAAATCTCTTTTTAAAGCATTGTAATATGTTTTGAATGGTTTTGCATTTGCTCCACCATATAATGGCTGTAAAGTGGGAGTCTCTACTTCTATAAAACCTCTAGAGTCTAAAAATTCCCTAAAAGTCTGAATCATTTTTGTTCTTATTAAAAACTTATTTTTTGATTCTGGGTTTGTAATTAAATCAAGATACCTATGTCTATAAATTAATTCTTGATCCTTTAAACCATGAAATTTCTCTGGAAGTGGTCTTAATGATTTAGTTAATATTGTTAATTCCTTTACGAATAAAGTTAATTCTCCTTTTTTTGTTTTAAATGGGTACCCACTAGTTCCAATAATATCGCCAATGTCTAAAAATTTTATTAATTCATAGTTTTTAGTTTCTTGTTGATTTAAATATAATTGTAGTGAATTAGTTTGATCTTGGATGTTCAAAAAAGTAGCCTTGCCCATATTCCTTTCTAAAATTATTCTTCCAGCAATTGAAAATATGTCTTTTGATTTTTCTTCAGATTTAATGGATGAATAAGAATTAATTACATTTTGAATATCTGTTGTTTTGTTAAAATTATGAGGATACGGATTAATCTTTAATCTTTTAATTTCCTCTAGTTTCTGTTTTCTTTCCTTTATTAATTGATTTTCCATCTAGTCTCTAGAAAAGAATTAACAGTTTATATAATTTTCTTTTTATTTAATATTTTTCTAAATAAAAATATAACTGAATTCACAATAATCTTTATTTATTCTGTACAGAGCAAATAATTATGAAAATTGGTGTTCTGGGAACAGGGTGGGTTGGTCTAGTTACAGGAAATTGTCTAGCAAATTTAGGTAATGATGTTTCTTTCTATGATATAGATGAAAATAAAATAAATTCATTGAAAAATCAGATTTGTCCGATCTATGAACCAGGCTTACAGGAATTAATCATAAAAAATAAGAATAAAACAACATATTCTACTAGACCAGATGAAGCAATCAAGGATAAAGATATTTTATTTATTACAGTTGGAACTCCAGCAGATGAAGATGGTTGTGTAGACTTAAGATACATAAAACAAATTTCAAGAACAATAGGAGAAAATTTAAATCCACAAAATTTTTGTTTAATTTTGAATAAATCTACTTCTCCTCCAGAAGCACTAGATATTATAGAAGAAGAAATAAAAGAAATAGAAAAAAACAACAATATAAAATATGATTATGAGATTGGTTGTTGTCCAGAAACATTAGCTGAGGGAACAGCAATAAAAGATTTTTCAAATCCAGATAGGATTATAGTAGGGATTAAGTCTGAAATAGCCAAAGGCCTAGTGCAAAAATTATTTAGGCCATATGCATTAAATCAAGCAGAGATTATTTTTATTGGACCAAAAGAAGCATCTTTAGCAAAGTACGCATCTAATACACATTTGGCAGCTAGAGTAGCAATAACTAATGTAATCTCTCAAATTGCTAGAAAGTATAATGCTAATACACGAGAAATAATGAAAGCTGTTGGAAAAGACAGAAGGATAGGACAAAAGTTCTTACATCCAAGTCTTGGTTTTGGTGGCAGTTGTTTTTCAAAAGACATACAAGCTTTAACTTTTTTATCTAAACAAAAAGAATTGCCAGGTTCAACATTACTTCAAGAAATAATAAACTCGAATAAATCACATACAGAGCATTTAATTAAAGATCTTTTAGAACATTTTAATTCTCTAGAGAATAAAAAAATAACAATTCTTGGGACAGCCTTTAAAGCAAATGTTTCAGATACAAGAGATTCACCAGCACATAGATTAATAAAAATTCTGTTGGAGTTAAATGCAGATATAACTGTTTATGATCCAAAAGCAATGGAAGAAACTAAAAAAGAATTTGGAGATAAAATTAATTATGCAGAAAACGAAAACCAAGCAACAGAGGGCTCTAGCGCACTAATTATAGCTACAGAATGGGATATATTTAGAAGTTTAGATCTACCAAATATTAAAAATAAGATGCAAGAGAATCCATTTTTTGGAGATTATAGAGCATTATATAATGAAAAAGAATTAAAAGATTTGGGATTCAAATATTATCATGTTTAATTTCTTTTTTTTATTATTGAATCCCAACTTTTTTTTATTACTCCGCCTGCAGTCTTAATAGCTAAATATGTACCACCTACAATAACTAAAGGTCCCAAAGCAGCAGTTCCAAGTATTGCTGTAGATACACCCGCAGCAGTTAATAAAGCAGTATCTCCATCTGAAATAAATGCAATTATTTTATCTTGTAAAACCTTTGGTTTTTCTTTTTCATCCATCTCTAAAATACATTTACCATTTTGAAACACCCGAATAAGATGATCTTCTTCACTAATCAAAACAGCAGTAGAATCTTTTATATGTGATGTCATTCCAGAAGCAGCTGCATGTTTAGTGCCATGGCCATGTACTGGTTTAGATTTAGTTAATTTAACTCCATATGCGCGCAAATAACCATCCTCTGAGATAATCACTGCCCCATCTAATGTTGCTAGTTTTTCAATAACTTTATTTGCTCCTTTTTTATTAATAAGAAAATTCTTATGCACTTGTGGAAACAATGACTTATATAACCCCCTAACCCTAGTAGGTCTTGTGATAAGAAACAATGCCCCCTCTTTAGTCTTAGCTATGTCTTTAGCGACTGCAATTATAGTTTCATATACTTCATGTTTTTTCATTACTTTTTTATTTCATTATTTATTTAAAAAGGTTTTGCATACTTTTAAAAATAAACAAAATATTTTAGTAATATGTATTATACTTTATCAGAAAAAGAGGCTATAATAAGATTAAGTAGTAAAGAATCAGGATTATCAGAGAAAGAAGCACAAAAAAGATTAGAAAAATATGGACTTAATGAATTAAAAAGAACAAAGTATTTGTCCAAATTAAAGATATTTTTATCACAATTTAAGAGTTATATAATCTATATCTTAATAGTTGCAGCATTGATCTCATTTTTATTAAAAGAGTATACAGATGGAATTATTATAACCACAATACTTATCTTAAATTCAGTTTTAGGTTTTATACAAGAGTATAAAGCAGAAAAATCATTAGAAGCATTAAAAAGATTGACAACCCCAAAAGCTATAGTTTTAAGAAACAATAACCAAAAAGAAATAGAAGCAAAATTTCTTGTTCCAGGAGATATTATCATTTTAAGTGAAGGTGCAAACATTCCAGCAGATGCAAGAATTTTATCTTCTTTTTCACTAAAACTTAATGAATCAACCCTGACAGGAGAATCAATATCAGTAGAAAAAACAGCAGAAAAATTGCCAAAAAATTTGATTTTACAAAAACAAAGAAACATGGTTTTTATGGGTACATCTGTTGTTTTAGGGCATGCTATAGCTATAGTAACAGCAACGAATATGGAAACTGAATTAGGAAAAATAGCGGAAGAAGTTCAAAATATAAAAGATACATTAACCCCATTACAAAAAAAATTAAAAGATTTAGGAAAATATATTACTATTTCTATATTATTTATTTGTCTATTTATTCTGATCGTAGGCTATTTTTTTCTAAATTATTCATTTTTTACAATATTCATGACAACAATGGCCTTGATAGTTGCAGCAATTCCTGAAGGCCTACCAGCCATAGTAACAATCTCTTTAGCAATTGGTACCCAAAAAATGATAAAAAAGAACATTTTAATTAGAAAATTATATGCAGTAGAAACATTAGGATCAACAACATTAATTTGTACAGATAAAACAGGAACATTAACAAAAAACGAAATGACAGTAACAGAAATCTATGCTAATAATAGGGTTTTAAAGCCATCAGAGGCAAATATAGAAATACTATTAAGAATTGCAAAATTATGTAATAATTATATTTCAGATCCCACAGAAAAAGCATTAATTTCTTTTATAAAGCAATTCAATTATAATAAAGATTATAAAAGAATAAATGAAGTGCCATTTTCTTCTGAAAAAAAATATATGTCAACAATAAATTTAATTAATAATAAAGAAATAATCCACATCAAGGGCGCACCAGAATTTATTTTAAAAAATTCAAAAAAAATATTAATAAATAATAAAATAAAAGATTTAGACAATAAAACAAAACAAGAAATTTTTAAAAATTACAACAGAATGGCTAATAATGCATTAAGGGTATTAGCATTAGCTTATTCTACCACAACAGAAAAAGAACTCATTTTCGTTGGTTTAATTGGGATGATTGATCCGCCAAGAAAAGAGGTAAAAGATGCAATTTCTCTTTGTAAAAAAGCAGGAATAAGAATAATAATGCTTACAGGAGATTATGAGTTAACAGCAAAAGCAATAGCAAAAGAAGTTGGAATTATAGGGGATAGTTTAAATGGCGATGAAATAGACAGGCTTTCAAGAAAAGAATTAATTAAAAAATTAAAAACAACAAACATTATAGCAAGGGTTTCTCCCAAGCATAAAAGAGAAATTTTAGAACTTTTGCAAGAACAAGGGGAAATAGTAGCAATGACTGGAGATGGTGTAAATGATGCCACATCATTAAAAAAAGCAGATATTGGGGCAGCAGTTGGTTCAGGCACTGATGTTGCTAAACAGTCATCAGACATAATCATATTAGATAACAATTTTTCATCTATTGTAGAGGCAGTTAAAGAAGGTCGTACAATATATACTAATATTAAAAAATTTATATTATTTTTATTTTCCTGTAATCTTGGAGAAGTATTGGTAATCTTTTTATCATTAATTCTCGGGTTGCCTTTACCATTAATTGCAATTCAAATATTATGGGTAAATCTCCTAACAGATGGTTTGCCCGCAATAGCATTAGGAATGGATAAAGCCCCTTCATCCATAATGAATATTCCTCCACGTAATCCAAAAGAGCCTATAATCAACAATAAAAATTTATTGAGAATCATTATACAATCTTCTATACTAACAATAGGTGTTTTATTTATATTTACATATTTTAGAAAATATTCCTTAATCTATGCCCAAACCGCAGCTTTTTCTTGTCTAGTATTATTTCAACTTTTTAATGCATTTAATTATACAACAATAGAGAAATTTAAAGATTTTTTTGAGAACAAATATCTTTTAATGACAATAGCTATTTCGTTTTTGCTTCAACTAGTTGTAGTGTATTTATTATCAAATTTATTTAAAACAACACCGTTATTTATTAGTCATTGGTTCTTAATAATAATGATATCATCAATGGTTTTTATTTTAGATAAAGTAATATTTAATAAATATATGATAGGAGATATATCTTAATTCTAAACAATTAGTTTTTAATATATTTCATAATTCCACTTTATTATGAAAATACTTTTAGTAAACCCTCCAAGGGTTAATGGGATTCCAATAATAAGAGAAGAAAGATGCGAAATTATAGAGAGAAATTCAATTATCCCACCTTATTCTTTACTTCAAATAGGTAAAATATTAATAGAATTAAAACATGATGTAACACTAATAGATGCAAACGGAGAAAATCTAAGATTTAAAGATATAAAACTAGATGGCTATAATATTCTTATATTTAGATTTACTCCAACAACATTTGATCATGATCTTAAAATTACAAACAGATTTAGAAAAAAAAATCCAGAAGGTATAATTATAGGAATATGCTTCACTCTAAAAACGTTATGGAAGGAGATTATGAAGGAAGCAGATTTAGATATATTTATTACAGGAGATTATGAGGTGGTTATTAAAGATTTATTTACTAATTTTCAAAATTATTCAAATATTAAAGGAATAGCGTATAAAAAAAATAAAAAAATTTTTCATAATGAATACATAAGAAATGGCTTTGATTATGATTCCTTAGGAATTCCAGCATATAATCTACTTAAAAATTTTAATTTTTATAAAATAAATGCAAACACGAATGAAATATTTTCAATAATATATACCAGTAAGGGTTGTCCTTATAAATGTAATTTTTGTAATGTAGCTAATACACATCTTAAAACAAAAAGTGTAGATCTAGTTATTAATGAAATTAAAGTTTTAAAAGATTATGGGGTGCAATTAATCTCATTTTTTGATGAAACATTTACACTGGATAGAAAAAGAGTTTTAGAGATTTGTAATAATCTAAAATATTTGAATATTAAATGGTACTGCAATACACGGGTAAATCTAATAGATTATGAACTATTAAATGAAATGAAAAGAGCTGGTTGTGCTGGAATAAGTTTTGGATGTGAGTCTGGCTCACAAAAAATATTAGATATTTGTAATAAAGGTATAAATCTTAAAGACATAGAAAAAGCAATAAATTTTTGTAAAATAATAGGAATAAAAACCTATTGTGCCTTTATTTTTGGCCTGCCTGGTGAAAATAAAAATACAGCCAATGAAACAATAAAATTTGTTAAAAAGTTAAAGCCAAACAGCGCACAATTCAATATAGCAGTTCCTTATCCAGGTACAAAACTTTATGAAAAATATAGTAGGGATATAAATTGGAAAAAATTATATCAAGATGAAGCATTAATAAGTTTATGTGAATTATCTATTAAAGAACTTAATAAAATTAGAAAAAAAGCCTATAGAAATCTATATTTTAATCCCTTTTGGTTATATAATAACCTTTTATTTATTATAAAAAATCCGTATGAGACTAAACTAGGGATAAATTATTTTTTAAAAATCATGAAAAATTATTTTTTTTATAGAATGGAAAAAGCACATTAAATTTTAAACCATACCTTTATTAATTCTTTTCTTTTTTTATCTATAGATGAATAAATACTTAAAGAAATTATGGGATATTTTTTGGAGTGATGATTCAGTTTTAGGATGGATTTTAAACGTTATTGTTGCTATAATTCTGGTTAAATTTGTTATTTATCCAGGATTGGGTTTTGTTTTTAATACTGATTTTCCTGTTGTAGCTGTAGTTTCAGGTAGCATGCAACACGAAAATAGTTTTGAAAAATGGTGGGGAGAAAATGGTAATTACTATGAAAACATAAATATTACAAAAGAGGAATTTAAAGGTTTTAGATTCAAAAACGGTTTTAATAAAGGGGATATAATGGTTTTATGGGGGAGATCTAAGGTTAAAATTGGAGATGTCATTGTATTCCAAGGAGCAGCAAGCAAACCAATAATTCATAGAGTAATAAAAATAAATGAAGATAAAACCTATAGAACCAAGGGTGATAATAATGCAGATTCTAGACAAGATGAATTAAATATAAAAAAAGTGTATGGAAAGGCAGTCTTTAGAATACCTTGGCTTGGTTATATCAAGATTATTTTTACAGATTTAATTTCTTTAATTTTTAGATAAAAATTTTTTAATCTTTTTTTAACGTAGGAATTAAACTTGGAATTTCTCTTTTTTCTATGTCCTTTTTTATTGTATTGTAAAATACATCACAAAGAGATCTTGGTATATTTCTTATTCCTAGATTCATAATCATAGGTCCAGATTCATAATAAACCATACACGTCTTATTAGAATAATCCATTTCGACTGTACCTATCTCTCTTTCTTTTAAAAAAACCCTATCAGAGAGTGAATTATGAGAACAACAGCTAATAAATACACTTAATCCCGTAGCATATAACAATGTTTTTAACATTTAATACCTCTAAAAATTAAAACAAAAATCATTTTCCCTTCCAGCTAGTCTCAAAAAGTTCTTTTAACGAATTAACAAAAAATTCTGAATTTATCCATAAAGCAATCTCAGATTTTTCATGAATATCATCTTCATTTGTAGTCAAAAATAACAAATCCTTGTTGTCTATAATAAAGAATCTTGCCTTCATATCAATATCTTTTATTTTTGCAAAAAGTGAATATTCTTTGGCTAAATTCTTATCATTAAAAGGCGCCGCTATTCTAATATATACACCTTTATTCTTTAAATTCTTTAATATAAAACTAAATTTGTCTAATTTTCTATTTAGAGCTTTTTGCGAAGTCACAATGATTATTTCTTTTTTAGCCTTAGCAAATAAGGAATTTAAATGAGAATATATATTAGTTCTTCCCTTTAATACACCCATAATATCACTAGGATTTATATTTTCTATACCATTATTAAATAATAGATTTAATTCTTTAAAAGAATCAGATTGTTCTATTTCACCCAAAGATTTAATCTCAGAGTCTGCTTGGATTTTTATATCTTTCTTTATTCTTTCAAGAATATCTGAGGGTTTAACAGCAATATATCTTATAGGCCTTCCAAGTTTCATGATAACAAAGCCTCTTTTCTCTAATGATTCTAATACATCATAACTCCTTGATCTTGGCACACTGGATATTTCAGACAATTCTCCTGCTGTAGCTATTCCTTTTGATAAAAGTGCAAGCCATTCCTTAGCCTCGTATATATTCAGATCAAATGAACTTCTTATTTTTTTTATTACAGCATCAGATACAATCATTTCAATTTTCTCCTAATTTCACTACTTTTATTAGATAATACAAATATAACTTATTTATAAAGCTTTCGCTATTTATTAGTAGTAACTAAACCTTTATTTATAGCTGATTTTTAAGAATTTTATGTATTGTAATAATTGTTTAAAATGGAAATTGTTTAAAGAAAAATGCCATTTTTATTGGAAAAGAAAAAAATTTTGTACAGCCAAAGAAATTCAAGATTCTTCTGAGTCTTCTAAAAGTACAATATCTCCTGTATAAGCATTACAATTTTTACAATAATCTGGTTTTTCATAACTATATGTTATACATTCACACCTTATACATTGCCACATAACCTCTTTTTCTTCATCCATATTTAATTATACATTTTAATATTTTATAAATATTTATATTATGTTATTTGATTGCTTCAAATAACATAAAGCTTATAAATTTCTTCTTTTTTTAAATATAAAAATGTAGGCTTAAAAACCTGAATTGGAGTAAAAATGGGATATCAAAAATATTTAAAAGAAATATTAAGAAAAAGACCTAAAAATATTATTATTCTAAATAGACAAAGAAAAATTGTATGGAGAAAAGAGCCAAGTATCTTTAGAATAGAATATCCAACTAATCCATTGGCTGCAAGGGCTAAGGGATATAGAGCAAAACAAGGTATAATTCTTGTTAGAGTGAGGGTTAAGAGGGGAGGAAAAAGACATCCTTCTTCAGGAGTAAGGGGTAGGACATCAAAGGCTAGTTCTTTGAAATTAGTATTAGGAAAGAACTATCAGTGGGTCGCAGAGGAAAGAACACAGAAATATTATAAGAATTTAGAGGTATTAAATTCTTATAAAGTGGGAAAAGATGCTATCTATGCATGGTATGAGGTCATTTTAATTGATCCGCATCATCCTGGGATTAAATCTTCTAAGGAATTAAATTGGATTTGTTCCAATAAACATAGTTATCGGGTTTTAAGAGGAAAAACCTCTGCTGGTAGAAAATCACGGGGATTGGGTGGTAAGGGCCAGGGTTATGAAAAGGCTAGACCAAGTTCAAGGGCTAATTTGAGGAGAATTAAATAAATATTTATATCATTATAAGATGATTGTTGGGTTTATAGGGGCGCCATCGGCAGGAAAATCTACATTTTTTAAGGCTGCAACCTTGGCTAATGTAGAGATTGCTAATTACCCCTTTACAACAATAAAACCAAATCATGCTGTGGGATATGTAAAAATACTTTGTGCTGATCAATTCTTTAAAACACAATGTAATCCTAGACAAGGTTATTGTAATGATCATAATAGATTTGTTCCAATAGACTTAATGGATGTTGCAGGTTTAGTTCCCGGGGCATCAGAGGGTAAGGGGCAAGGTAATGCCTTCTTAGATGATCTAAGAAATGCAGATATTTTGATCCATATAGTGGACATTTCAGGATCAACAAATGAAAATGGAGAATCAGTTCCAGTATTATCTTATGACCCTTTAAATACAATAAAATTCCTTGAAGAAGAATTAAATATTTGGTATTATGGAATATTAAAAAAGGGTTGGGATAGGTTCGCTAGGCTGATAAAGCAAGAACAATCAGAGGTGTATAAATCAATAGCTAAACAATTATCTGGATTAAAGGTAACAGAAGAGGATGTAAAAGAAACAATTAAGCAATTTCCAGATGACCCTACAAAGTGGGATGACACCCTTTTATTTTCTTTAAGTAAAAAATTAAGAGAAAAATCAAAACCAATGATAATAGCTGCAAATAAAATAGATATTGTTGGTTCAGAAAAAAACTTAGAAAGAGCAAGAAAAGAATTTTCAAATTACTTGATAATTTCATGTTCAGCAGAATCAGAGCTTGCATTACGGGAGGCTGCTAAGAAAAATTTAATTAAATATATCCCAGGAGAAAATAATTTTAAGGTTATATCAAGAGATTTATCAGAAAAACAGATTAAGGCATTAGATTTTATTAAAAAAGATATTTTGGAAAGATATAATACAAGTGGTGTACAAAATATATTAAATACAGCAATTTTTGATTTTTTAAAATATATTGCTGTCTTTCCAGGGGGCGTGAATAAATTAGAGGACTCTCAAGGAAGAATTCTACCAGATTGTTTTTTAATGCCTCAAAATTCTACTGCTCTAGACTTTGCTTACAAACTACATACCGATTTAGGAAAAAATTTTATTAGAGCTATAGATGTTAAAAATAAAAAGACAATAGGCAAGGATTATATATTAAAGCATTTAGATGTAATAGAAATTATTGCGAAATAAATCTTCCAGTAACATAGGTACCTTCTTTTAAGAGGTTATTAACCATTTCAGCCCCATCATAAAAAATTTTTTTGTCATTAAATCCATATTCTTTTACGAATTCTTCATATAATTCTTCTATGTCAATAGAACGCCTTTTTAATAACCTACGTAAAATATAAGCTCCACTTAATAAAGCCTCAACTTGCTTTCTATCTTTTTTTGGATTTTCTTTAATTATATTTATTTCTATAACCATTTCCTTAAGTTTATATTCTAACTCAGACCTTCTATTCTTCACATCTAAAAAGGTTAAATATCTAATCATAAAAAATATAAATATCAAAAAATATTTAAATCTAATTAATTTTTTGACAAACAAAAAAACAATGATCTTTTTCATATGGATCTAATATTTTATAATCAATTATTTTCAAGTTTTTACATAATTTTTTTTCTACTTCTATAAAAATTTGTTTTGGATGTTTAGTTACATCGATTGATCTTGCTTTTACAGTAAATAAGACATAGCCTTTATCTTTTAAAAATTCTAGATTTTTAAATAAAATTTCAACTTGGTTTTTTTGTGCAATATCCTGATAAATAATATCAACTTCATCTATTCTATCTTTGTACTCATCTATTTTTTTTGCATCTGCTAAAATAGGTATCATATTCTCTCTTTTCTCGCATACAGCTACTAGATCTCTAACAACTCTTGGAGCAAAATCTAAGCAAAAAACATAGCCTTCTGAGACAATATCTGAAATAAAACTTGGGGTATATCCATGTGATGCTCCCAGGTATAATACAATATTATTTTTTTTTAAAAAAAGATTGGATATATGTTTACTAACTGCAGCAAATAATTTTGATCTTCTAATATTGGTTTCTCTGTATTCTTTATCATTTTCTTTAATTAATTTTTCTCCAAAAAAGCTAATCCCAGGTGTTAAATTCTCAGTATAGTATTTTATCTTTTTATTTTGTTTAGTATATATCCCATAATATTTTGTTTTTTCCATGTGTGCTTTATTTATCTATTTTATATAAGCTTAATCCTACTTACTAATTGTAAAATTTTGTGTTTTCAAAATTTAAAACATAACCTTTATAAATAAGAAGTATTTGCAATTTATGGAGTCTCTTCTAAAATGGTAGCAGTAACATCTTCAATAGTGGCTGATAATCAATTTTTTTACAAAAAATCCCTTTTAGGAGGATCTATGCCCTGATGGTGTAGACCGGTCTAGCACGAAGCCCTGTCGAGGCTTCAACCCGGGTTCAAAAGGATACTGGAAGTCCCGGTCAGGGCGATTGGTGGGCCGGTAGCTCAGCTTGGTGGAGCACCTGACTTTTAATCAGGTGGTCGCGTGTTCAAAACTAATACTGTGTTTCAGTGTTTGTGTATATCACGTCCGGCCCGCACCTATAATAGAAAAAAAATGACTGAATTTAATATATTAAAGCATAGATGGGTACCTGAAAGTACTAAATTAACTGATGATGAAAAGTCAGAATTACTTAAAAAATACAATATTGATAGGGTAAAATTGGCTTATATAAGAATTAGTGATCCTGGAATCAAACATATTAATGATTTGAAGGTGGGAGATATCATAAAAATAAAGAGAATGAGTTATACAGCTAAAGAAACGATCTTTTATCGGGTGGTAGTTAATGGTTGATGGTTATAAAAAGATTATAAACAGTTATTTTCAAGAGAATCCTTTTGGTAGTGCTAATTTAAGAAGTTTTAATAATTTTATGGATAAAGGTATGCAAAAACTTGTGGATGAAATTGGAGACATTATTCCCACTATAATTCCACAAGAGGTTGAAAGCTTTATAATAAGACTAAAAAAAATATGGATAGAAAAACCCTCTATAATAGAGGCAGATGGGAGTAAAAGAGAGATAACTCCTGCTGAAACGAGATTAAGAAATTTAACTTATTCTGCACCTATTTATCTAGAGGTAAGCGCTTATGTTGATGATATTCAAAGAGAAAATTTTACATCTTTAATAGGAAAAATCCCTATCATGATTAAATCAAAATATTGTCATTTATATGGATTAAAAAAAGAAGAATTAATAGAAAAAGGCGAGGATCCATATGATCAGGGGGGATATTTTATAATTAATGGTAATGAAAGAGTGCTTATTACAGTAGAAGATTTAGCTTCAAATAAACTCTTTATTGAGGAAAGGGATGATTCTGATATCTTTGTTGGTAGATTATTTTCAGAGATTGGAAGTTATAGAATACCACATACATTTGAATTAATGAAAGATGGTATTATCTATTTAACGTTTACACGCTTCAATAAAATACCAGTAATAAATCTTTTAAAGGGATTGGGTATGTCTAAGGAACAAGATATAATGAGGTCTATATGTGAAGGAAATGAATCATTAAATGATATTCTTTTAGTTAATTTATATGAGAGTGCAGAAATAAAAAATCAAGATGATGCATTGGAAATCTTAGGGAAAAAGATGGGTATAACACAACCTAGAGAGATAAAAATAGAAAGAAGTAAAGAACAATTAGACAGATATTTTATGCCGCACTTAGGGGTTACACCCGATTCAAGAAATATAAAGATATTTAATTTATGTAAGATTCTAAAAAAATTTTTGATGTTATCTCATATTGAAAATAAAAATGATTTTCCAGATAAGGATCATTACATGAATAAAAGATTAAAATTAAGTGGTGATTTATTAGAGGACTTAGTTAGAACTAATTTAAAATCATTAGTTCAAGATATAATGTATAATTTTCAAAGATTAGTGAAGAGGGGAAAATTTCAATCTATAAAGATAATTATTAGAGATGAATTATTAACTTCTAATATCAAAAGTTCTTTGGCTACTGGAACATGGACTGGGGGCAGAAAGGGAATTAGCCAGAATATTGATAGAACTAATGCTTTAGCTGCTAATTCTCATTTACATAGGATAGTTAGTTTATTAACTTCTACTCAAGAAAATTTTGAAGCAAGGGCATTGCATTCAACCCATTGGGGGAGGTTATGTCCAATTGAAACCCCAGAGGGAACACCTATTGGATTGAGAAAAAATATGGCTTTATTATGTGATGTTTCTTGTAGTGAAATAAATGAAAATAATATAATTAAACAATTAGAAACATACGGTTTAAAGGTGAAATAAATGGTAGATATATTTTTAAATGAAAAATACATTGGGGAGGTAGATAATGGAGATACTTTTATTAACAAAATAAAAGAAGAAAGAAGGAAAAGTATATTACCTAATGAATTGAATTATTATTATGAAGAAAAATATAATTCTATTTATCTTAATACATCTAAAGGTAGAGCAAGACGGCCATTAATAATTGTTAAGAATGGAGCATCTTTGTTTAAAAAGGAACATATTGATGCTATAGATAAAGGCTTACTAAAATGGAAGGATTTACTAAAAGAAGGAATAATTGAATACGTAGATGCTGCTGAGGAAGAAAATTGTTATATTGCTCTAGATGAAAATAATTTAAATAAAGACCATACACATATAGAGATATCACCTGTAGCAATATTGGGTTTATGCACGTCTTTAGTGCCATATTCAAATTATGGTGGCAGTTCAAGACTAATAAGGGGAACAAAAATTTTAAAACAATCGTTGGGTTTATACTCATCTAATTTTTTGTTAAGAATGGATACTGATGTAAATATATTACATTATCCCCAAATACCATTGACAAAAACATTTATGCATGATATTTTTAATTATGATAAACATCCCTCTGGACAAAATGTTGTTATTGCAATTATGAGTTATGAGGGCTATAATATGTCTGATGCTATTATTGTGAATAAGGGTTCAGTTGATAGGGGTTTTGGAAGATCCACTTTTTTTAAACCGTTTTCTTCTGAAGAAAAAAGATATCAGGGGGGTTTAATGGATGAATTCACTATACCTGATAAAGAGGTTAAGGGATATAGGGCAGAAAAGGATTATAAATTTTTAGAAGATGACGGTGTAATTTATGAGGGTGCAAAGATAAAGGCTGATGATGTATTAGTTGGTAAGGTTAGTCCTCCAAGATTTTTAGGTGAGTTTGAAGAGTTTAGTATAGCTGCTAATGTAAAGAGAGAGAGTTCTGTTGCTTTAAAACATGGAGAAAAGGGTGTTGTTGATAGTGTATTACTAACAGAAAATGAAGAGGGGAATAGATTAGTACAGGTAAGGCTGAGAGAACAGAGGATTCCTGAGGTTGGGGATAAGTTTGCTTCACGACATGGTCAAAAAGGAGTTATTAGTTATATAGTAAAAACGGAAGATATGCCTTTTACAGTATCTGGTATTGTGCCTGATATTTTATTCTCACCTTTTGGTATTCCTTCGAGAATGACAATATCTCATTTAATTGAGATAATTGCAGGTAAGGTTAGTGCATTAAGTGGAGAATTTGTTGATGGCACTGCTTTCGATGTGACTCCGGAAAGTGATTTGAAAGAAAACTTATTAAAAATGGGTTTCAAGGATGATGGTACTGAACTTATGTACAATGGGATCACTGGTAAGGTTTATCCTGCTAGGATATATATTGGAAATATTTATTATTTAAAACTTAAACATATGGTTGCAAATAAATTACATGCAAGGGCATCTGGTAAGATTCAACTATTAACAAGACAACCTATAGAAGGAAGATTACAGGGTGGTGGTTTAAGGATTGGCGAGATGGAGAAGGATTGTTTTGTTGCTCATGGGGCTGCTATGGTATTAAAAGAAAGATTTGATTCTGACAAGACTGTAATTTACGTTTGTGAGGAATGTGGTATGTGGGCTGTTTATGATAATTATAAGGATAAAGAGAGTTGTCCTAAATGTGGTTCTAAGGTAAAAATATCTTCTATAGAGGTATCATATGCTTTTAAATTACTAATCGATGAACTAAAGGCATTATGTGTTTATCCTAAAATTATTTTAGGAGGAAAGTTTTAATGAGAGAATATTATAAAAAAATTAAGGCCATAGAATTTGGGATGTTGAGTCCTGAATTAGTTAAAAAAATGGCTAGTGTTAAGGTTGTAACCCCTGAATTATATGATAAAGAGGGTTATCCTGTTGATGGGGGGTTAATGGATATTAGGTTGGGTGTTATAGATCCTGGATTAAGATGTAAAACTTGCGGTGGAAAATTAAAGGAGTGTAATGGTCATTTTGGATATATTGAATTAGCAAGGCCGCTATTACACATAAAATATATAGATATGGTTCTAGCTTTCTTAAGGGCTACATGTAGGGAATGTGGTGAAATATTATTAGATGAAAAAAAAATAAAGAAGAAAGAAAACGTTATAACTAAAAGTGAGATGAAAAAGCATATAAGATCATTAATAACAAGTGCTAGAAATGTTAAGAAATGTCCACATTGTCAAGCTAAGCAATATAGTGTTAAAATAGAAAAACCATCAACATTCTTAGAGAATGATAAAAAATTATCAATAATCGAAATTAAATTAAGATTGGAAAAGATTAGTGAGTTTACTGTCTCTTTAATTGGATTGGACCCTTCGAAAGCAAGACCTGAATGGGCAATTTTGGAGATATTACCTGTTCCTCCTGTAACTATTAGACCATCTATTACATTAGAAACTGGGGAAAGAAGTGAGGATGATTTAACCCATAAATTAAGTGATATTGTTAGGATTAATCAAAGATTGTTTGAGAATATTAATGCTGGTGCACCAGAGGTTATTGTGGAGGATTTATGGGATTTATTACAATATCATGTTACTACATATTTTGATAATGAGATAAGTCAGGTCCCTCCAGCAAGACATAGGAGTGGTCAGGCTCTGAAAACATTAAGTGAGAGAATAAAAAGTAAAGAAGGTAGGTTTAGAAATAATTTAGTTGGCAAGAGGGTAAATTATGCTGCAAGGACAGTAATTTCTCCAGATCCAAAATTAGAATTAAATGAGGTTGGAATACCTAAAGAAGTGGCTATGGAGTTAACCATACCAGAGAGAGTAACAGAATGGAACCTTAAAAGAATGAAAAAATTTGTAGAAAATGGTCCAGAAAAATATCCTGGAAGCAATTATGTTATTCGACCAGATAATAAGAAAAAAAAGATAACAGAGGAAACACAAGAACAATTATTAGAAGAATTACAGCCTGGCTATCAGGTAGAACGGCATTTAATGGATAATGATATTGCAATATTTAACAGACAGCCTTCATTACATAGAATGAGTATTATGGGGCATAGAATAAAGGTCCTTCCTGGAAAATCTTTTAGGTTGAATCCCGCGGTTTGTAATCCATATAACGCTGATTTTGATGGTGATGAAATGAATCTTCATATACCTCAAATAGAAGAGGCAAGGGTTGAGGTTGAGATGTTGATGGATGTAAAAAACCAAATTATAACACCTAAAAATGGTTTGAATATTATTGGATGTGATACAGATTCAGTTACTGGGAATTATTTGCTTACTAAAGAATTAGAATATAATAGGGAAGATGCAATAGAAATTTTGTATTCGATAGGTGTGAATAAGCCTGAAAAATTTTTAAATTTAAAAAATAAAGTAAAGGGCATTGAGATATTTAGTATGTTATTGCCATCGGATTTTGATTTTATAGGGATTACTAAACTTAAAGAAGAATTAGTGATTAAGAATGGGAATATTATAAAAGGATATATTGATAATAATACAATAGGTAATGAGAAAGGTACATTAATAAGAGCAGTTTTTGCTAAATATAATCAAGAAACTGGAATTGAAATTTTAGGACAAATATTTAGATTGGGTATTGAAATTTTATTGCGAGAGGGGTTTTCTATCTCTAGTACAAATGTTGATCTACCTGAACATGTTAAAGAAAAAAATATAGAGATCATTTCAAATGCAGAAAAGAAGGTGTTGCAATATATAGAGCAATATAATAATGGGGAATTAGAACCATTACCTGGCTTAGCTCTTGAAGAAACAGTAGAGATAAAGATTATGGAGATATTGAACAAATCAAGAAATAAGGTTGGACAGTTAATTGCTGAAAATGTAAATCAAAGCAATCCTGTAGTTATTATGGCAAATTCAGGTGCAAAGGGTAATATTATTAATTTAGCTCAAATGGCTGCGTGTGTTGGACAACAAGCTTTGAGAGGAAAAAGAATAGCTAATGGTTATAAGGATAGGGTTTTAACTATTTTTAGTAGGGGAGATTTACAGCCTTCTTCTAAGGGCTATATAAAAAGAGGTTATAGGGATGGATTAATTCCATCTGAATTTTTTATGCATGCTATGACTGGAAGGGATTCGCTTATGGATACTGCATTAAGAACTCCAAAATCAGGGTACTTATATAGAAGATTATCTAGTGCATTGCAGGATTTAAGGGTAGAATATGATTATTCTGTAAGGGATGGAAAGGGAAATATAATTCAATTTCAATACGGGGAAGATAGTTTAGATGTTTCTAAAACATGGGGTGGAAAGATTAATGTTGAAAGGATAGCTAAAGAGGTAGTGGGGGTTGATAAGAATGTTACCTGATCATCTCCTTAAAGAGGCTAAGGAATTAGTTAAAAGATATAAAATGAATATAAAACAAGAGAAGGAATTTATGAAAAGATTAGAGGATGTATATATTGGTTCTAAAATTGACCCTGGTGAGGCTATTGGGGTTATCACTGCGGAATCTTTTGGTGAACCTAGTACTCAGATGGTTTTAGATACATTTCATTTTGCTGGTGTTGCTGAGATGAGTGTTACAACAGGATTATCTAGACTAATTGAGGTATTAGATGCAAGAAAAACACCAAGCACACCTAGAATGGATTTGTATCTCAAGCCAAAATACTCAAAAAACGTTGAAACTGTAAAAAAAATTGCAGAGAATATAAAAGAAACAAAAATGCAAGATATTTTAAAAGAGATTACTATTAATATTGCTAAATTGCAAATAGAGGCTGAATTTGATAAAAGAACTATGAAGGATTACGGTTTAAAAGAAAAGGATTTATTGGATATATTGAAACATAGTTTAAAAAATGTAAATATGAAAGAGACAAAAGAGGGATTTAACTGTAAATCTAAAGAAGAGATAACTTTATCTGAGATCTATAGATTAAAAGAAAAGATTAAAAGGATTAAAATAAGTGGATTAAAGGGTATAACTAGGGTGTTACCTGTAAAAAATGATGAGGATGAATATATAATATATTGTGCTGGAAGTAATTTAAAAGATGCATTACAATTAGAGGAAATAGATCATGAGAGGACTACAAGTAATAATATTTATGAAATTAGTGAGGTTTTAGGTATAGAAGCAGCTAGAAATGCTATTATTGTAGAAATACAAAAGGTTTTAGATGGACAGGGTTTATCTATTGATATAAGGCATATTATGCTTTTAGCTGACATAATGACAAGAAATGGTGAAATAAAGGGGGTTACAAGAACTGGAATAGCTGGGGAAAAAGAAAGTGTTTTAGCTAGGGCAGCATTTGAGACCCCAATAAAACATATTTTAAATGCTAGTCTGATTGGAGAGGTTGATGAATTAAATAGTGTTATAGAAAATGTTATTTTAAATCAGCCAATTCCATTAGGAACTGGATTGCCACAATTAATTATGAGAAATTTGACAGAGGATAAAGATGAGTTTAATTGATCTAAAAAAGGATTTGAAGAATAAAAAGGCATATTACGGGTTTAATAAGACTATAAAATCTATAAAAACAGGAAAATGTAAGCGCGTATATGCAGCACAAACTTACCATAGAAAAAAAGAGATTGAGGATATTTGTAGGATTATGGGTGTTAAATTAATATTACTTGATGAGAATAATAAAGATATTGGGATTATATGCAAGAAAAGATTTTCTATTGGTGTAATTTATTTTGAATAAAAATGAAATTAAACTTAGAAACAATACAAACAATTAATTTGTTTGAAAGTATGACTGGGGCAAACATAAAAGACTGTATAAAAAAAGAGGATAAATTAATGTTTATAGTGGAAGAAGGGCATATAAAAAGGGCATTGGGTAGGGATAATTCCAATTTAAAAAGAATGGAGGAAATACTTAAGAAAAAAATAATATTAATAGCCTTTTCTAAGAATGTAGTAAAGTTTATTAATAACTTATTATACCCTTTAAAAGTAGATAATATACAAAAAGAAGGCAATATAATAGAGATTTATGTCCAGGATAATAGGATAAAGGGCAAGATTTATGGAAGAAGTAGAGAAAATATAAAATGGATTATTGATCTTGTTAAAAAATATTATGATGATATTGAGGATATAAAGATAAAATGAATAAAAGTAATGGCTTATACACTGGAAATAAATTAGTGAGTAGAAGAAAAAAAAGTAAAAAAAGCTCTAAATGGTTTATTAAAAGGATTAATAATTCTAAGATTAGATCAGATCCTTTACAAGGGAGTAGTCAAGCTAAGGGTATTGTTTTAGAAAAGATACAAAGAGAAGCAAAACAACCAAATTCTGCAATGAGGAAGTGTGCAAAAATTCAGTTAATAAAGAATAGCAAACAAGTAACTGCTTTTATTCCTGGAGATAATGCACAAAGGTTTATTACAGAACACGATGAGGTTCTTATAGAATGTATTGGGGGTAAAATGGGTAGGGCTATGGGTGATATTCCGTGTGTAAGATGGAGGATAATAAAGGTTAATGATCAGAGTTTAGATGCTTTATTAAAGGGAAAAATAGAAAAAGGTAGAAGATGAATGAAATAAAATTGTTTGGCAGATGGGATACTTCCCAAATACAAGTTAATGATGTTGGATTAAGGGATTATATTAATTTAGATCAGGTATATATTCCAAAACGGTGTGGAAGAAATGCTTCCAATAGATTCTGGAAGAGCAAATATAATATTATAGAGAGATTAATAAACAAAATGATGGTTCCAGGTCATAGGGGAAAAAAACATAAAATAACATCTGGCAAGTGTACAGGAAAATATAATACTGTTTATTGTTTAATAATAAAATCTTTTGATATTATTGAAAAGGAAATGAAGGTTAATCCTATTGAAATTTTTATTAAGGCTGTAGAAAATGCTGCTCCTCGCGAAGAGATTACTGCTATAGAATATGGGGGAGCAAGATATCCACAAGCTGTTGAATGCAGCCCTCAAAGGCGAATTGATTTGGTATTAAGACAAATGGTGCAAGGATCTTATAGTGCTTCATTTAATAAAAAGAAAAGAATAGAAAGATGTTTAGCTGATGAGATTATGAAGGCTTACAGGTGTGATCAAGGCAGTCAAGCTATAACTAAAAAATTAGAATTGGAAAGACAAGCTGATTCAAGCAGATAAATTTATAGATGTTTTAATTGATTTTCTATATCTTTTAATTCGTTTTTTAATCTTTCAATTTCAGAATCACCTTTTGGTTTTTCTGTAATAATTTGTTTAGTTTCTATTTTAATTTCCTGTGTTGTTTCTATTATATGTTCTTTTTCTGTGGGTTTTTCTTCAAAGCCTAATTGTTTTAATGTTGGAAGTGAATGTCCTCTTGTTAATTTTTTTTCTAAATCCTTTATTTCATAAAAATTATCTGATAGATTAGAATATATTTGATCTTTTTTATGATGTAATTCTTTATAATCTTCGTATGATTTAAGAAGTTGTGCTACTTCTATTGCATATTTTAAAATCTGCTTTCTAACCTCTATGGGCCTATCTATTTTAATATGTATTCCTGTTATCTCTTGTTTAACTGTTTTCTTTTTTTTCATTATTAATTATTAAATAAATCTTTATCAATATTCAATAACTTATTTTTTAATTTATTTAATTCTTCTCTCCAGGTTTGTATTTGCCTGTCTTCTTTTCTTCTTATATCTTCTAAAGAATTTAATATTTCTTCTGTGGTATGTATCTTTTCTTTTAAACTTTCTAATTCTTCCATAGCTGATTTATATTTTTCAATCTTGATAAATAATGGTTTTTCAGATGTTGTTAATCTACTTGTTGATATATCTTCTGTTGGAAAATCATAAGATTCTGGTTCAATTTTGGGTGTAAATGGCATCATTCTTTGTGGTTCAATTCTTGGTTTTCTTTCAGGTATCTCTAAATTTTGACCCTTAACTTCTGTTTTTATTTCAGATAAAGTTGGTTTATATAAAGGGACTGGTGTTTCTTCTTTGTGTATTTCAGGAAATTCTGATATGTTTAATTTTGGTTGAACTAATTTAATATTAGAACTAATGGCAGGTATTTTTTCCTCTTTTTTCTTACTGAATAATCCCATTATTAATCATCTCCTTTTGAAGAAGAATATATATTTCCTTTTAAAAATATTTCTTATCACTTAAAAGTTAATAGAAAACTAGGAACCAAATCTTTTTAAATAAAAGAAAGTAGAAAGAAGTACTTAAAATGAATCTTATGGATAAGTATATTGAAGAAGCGATTATAGAATTAGTAGGAAAAGAAGGATTAAGTGTATATTTATTGTTAAAGAATAAGGAAAATTATAGTGAATTCTTATTAAGTGAAAAATTAAAAATAAATATTAATCAAATTAGAAATATACTTTATAAATTTGATTCTCAAAATTTAGTTTCATTTACAAGAAAAAAAGATAGAAAAAAGGGATGGTACATTTATTATTGGACATTTAGACATGATCAAATAAATGAATTAATAAAAAGAAAAAAATTGCATCAATTAAAAATAATTGATGAACAAATTATGAAAGAAAAAACTGTTATATATTACTCTTGTCCAAATAAATGTGTAAGAATGACAATAGAGGATGCGATGGAATATGCTTTTGTATGTCCAGAATGTGGAAGTATATTTAATCCAGATGATAGTTCTAAAAGAATGCAAAAATTAAATGAAGAAAAAAAAGAAATTCAGGAATTATTAGATAATTTTGAAAAAGCAAAAATAAAAGCTATACCTGTAAAAACTAAAAAAAATCTCAAGAAGAAAAAAACAGTTAAAAAGAAGAAAAAGTCAAGAAAATAAAGGCCATAATATTTTAGATCCGTCTAATGGTGGTATTGGTATCATATTGAATATAAACAACCATTTATTAATCTCTGATGTATAAACTAATAATAATGAGGTTTTTTCTGTTAAATTTTTTTTATGTTTGATAATGAAATATGGAATTAACCACAAAATTAGGTTTATAAATGGACCAGCCCCGGCAATAAGAATAATTTCTAGATTAGAAGATGTAGAAAAGGTAACATATCCGGGGGCTAAAAATATAAAACCAAAATTTAGAAATCTTAGAATTAAACCTATGATTAATCCTAAAAACCATACCTCATAATGGGCCTCTAAACCCATGAATATGGCTATAAATTTATGGCCCATTTCATGCAAGATAATTGCTGGTGCAGTAATAATAAAAGCAAATTTAATTTGTTCTGTGTCAATTTTTTTGATATTGAACTCTCTGCAGGGTAATTTTATTACGGAGCTAAAGATATATGTAATAGCAACTATTGTAATTAATATGTAAAGTATCTCTGTAGGAGTAAATATCATATAATAATTATAAATTAAAGGTTTAAAAAACTTACTTTTCAAAGGCTAATAATATAAAGATTAAACCAATTAGACCTAAAAATAATGGTAAAAAGCCCTTTACTATAACTAAAAATGAAGACCACCATCTAATAATAAGCCAAAGACCAAAAAAGATTAATACCAAACCCAATACACTTTTGGTAATGTTTTCAACTTTCATATTATTTTGATTAAAAAGAATATTATAAATGTTTATATTATAAGATTTATAGATGATTTTATATATAAAAGAATTGTATTTTTTAAAATGAGAGATTTAGTAATAATAGGTGCTGGACCTGGCGGATTAAGTGCTGCTATATATGCAGTTAGATATAAATTAGATTTTTTAATAATAGGCAAAGAAATAGGGGGCGCAATAAATAAAGCTCAGCTAATTGAAAATTATTTGGGTTTAAAACCAATAAATGGCAAAGATTTAGTAGGGTTATTCAAAGAACAAATAAATTATTTTAAAATAAAGATTATAGAAGAAGATGTTACAAAAATAGAGAAGATAAAAAATTATTTTGTGGTTTATTATGAAAGTAATAGAATAGAAACAAAAAATATTATCTTGGCATTTGGATTAAATATAAGAAAAAAGATACCAGGCGAAGAAAAATTTATAGGAAAAGGTGTAAGTTACTGTGTTTCTTGTGATGCTCCATTATATAGAAATTTAAATGTTGCAGTTATAGGAAAGAATGATATAAATTTGCTTAAAAAGTATGCTTCAAGGGTTTATTCTTTAAAAAACATAAAAGAAATAAAAGGAGATACTGTTGTAAATAAGATTATTTTAGAAGATAATAAAGAAATTAAAGTAGATGGCGTTTTTTTAGAAGAAAAAATTTCTTCACAGATATTAATTAAAGATTTAAAGATTAAACTTGATAAAAATAATTTAGTTATAGTTGATGATAATTTTTCTACAAATATAAAAGGAATTTATTGTGTTGGTGATTTATGCAGCAAAAGTATAATTAAACAATTCTCAGTTGCTATTGGTCAAGGAGCTATTGCTTCATATTCAATTTATAAAAAAATAAAAAATTAAATTGGTTCCAATTCTATTAGCGGAAGTATTGTTATTGTTCCATTTCTTACATTAACAGTGGTTACAAAGTTTTGATTTATATACCATTTTTAATTCCGTTATTTGAATAATAACAATATACATTGTGAATAGTTAGATAATTATTAGTAAGACTAGAAATCATTGAATACAAACTTTATCTACCATCCCATTAGTGTCTGGTATACATTTGCATTTTTTGTTGTAAAATAAATACTTCGGTTCTTAATTAATTTTTTTCATAGAGACTTTCTACAAAAATTCCTCTATTAATCAAAGCCTTAAAACAGTTTATTTAATAGCTTTTAGCAATGTAAACTATATGATTAGATCTCTCACCACAAATTACACATTTACTTATTTTCTCTGAAAAATTCTCTTGTTCTAATTTTGTTCCTCTAACTGTAGCTAAAATATATTTCTCTACCTTTTCTGCACAAATTGCACCTTTCATTTCAACAGAACAAAAACCACATCTAGCAATTTTTCCTGAATCTATAACTTTTTTTAACTCTGTTTGATTCTTAGCCTCAAGAATACTATTATCGAATAAATGATTTGCTTCTTTTGTTAAATTTTTATCTATATCTTCTGCAATTTTTTCTATATATTTTAAAAGTTCTTTTCTTGTTATTGTTTCTTTTTTGTTAATATCTCTTCTAAATATGGTTAATTTTTTATTTTTAATTTCATTTATTCCCAGCTCGACTCTTAAAGGCACCCCTTTCATCTCCCAAAAATAAAACTTTTCACCTGGCCTTTTTTCACTATTGTCGATTTCAGCTGAAATTTCTTTCTTATCTAATTCTTCTTTTATCTTTTTCGCTTCTTTTAAAAGAAGTTCATTTTGCTCTATTAAAACAATTATTACTTGTAATGGCGCAATCTTCCAAGGAAAACGCAAGCCTTTATCATCACCATGCACTGAAATAATACTTGCAAAAATTCTTGAAACTGCTGGGCCGTAACAGGTTAGCCACACAAATTTATCTTTGCCATCTTTATCTTTAAATTGAACATTAAATGCTTTTGAAAATTCAGGTTTTAATAGGTGTGTTGATGGTTGTTGAACTACCCTACCATCAGGATTTAAAACATCTGCAGCAAATGTTCTTTTTGCCCCAGGAAATTTATCCCAAACTGGTCTTTCAAAAAACATAAATGGTAAACAATAGATATCATGCAAAACCTTTTTTGTTGTTTCCATATCTTCGTAAACCTGCTCCATTGCCTTTTCTTCTGATTCGTGTGCACAATGTGCTTCTATCCAATGAAATTCTCTTGATCTTAAAAATGGCCTTGTAGCTTTAGATTCGTACCTAAATACATTTGCTCTTTGATATATTTTATATGGCAAATCATTATGGCTTCTTATCCATAGGGAAAACATTTGATAAATTGCAGTCTCTGATGTTGGTCTTAAGGCTAATTTTTCTTCAATTGGTTCATTTGTACCGTGGCTGGTTACCCAAAATACCTCTGGAGTAAACCCTTTGATATGGGATGATTCTAAATTAAAATTTTTTTCAGGTATTAGTGTAGGAAAAAAATATGGTTTATGGTTCTTTTTTTGTAACTCATTTTCTAAGTATTTAAACATCTTTTCCATAGAAAGAACACTCCACGGTTGAAATACAATAAATCCCTTTACATTATATCTTAGATCAGCTAATTCTGCTTTTTGAATTATATTCGTATACCATTCGGAAAAATTATCTTTTTTAGATATATTAAATATAAATTTTTTTTCCATAATTACTGAAGAACCACATTTATTTATAAATTTGTTGTTTATAATCTGTTCCAAATCTGCCCAATAAGTTATGGGTGAGGATTCTCCCATAATCTCTGACTTAATTGTTGTAACAGATTTAAAGTTCACACTAGATCAGAATTTTCTTTTTAAACTTCCAATACTTGCTTCAACTATCGATCTTCGATTATATGTTTTCTTTCTAAAGAATTCTACAGCTTTTTTCCTCCATCTACTTTTTTATGTCTCCCAATCCTTCCCTTAATTGGAATGTGTGTTTCGTAAAAAACATATATTTTTGGTCTATAATAATTAAAATGTCCTGGACACAATAGAAGAGAGTTCTATGTTACTTTGCTTATTTAGAGGTTGCACTAGAGTGGTATTTCGGTGTATTTTTAAAGAATAGGCTATAAATGAGATTATGAGAAAGGGGAGTCCAAACCTCTTTTGTTTAATTTTACCATAAATAGGCAAATCATTTAAGGTGAGAAATAAATTAAGGACTCCACAATTTTGGATTTATAACTAACTTAAAATAACCAAAGTATTTAAAATGTATTTGTTATTTATAATATCAATATAAATAATGGAGGTTAGAAAATGTCTAAGAACCTAAAAAGTAAAATAGGAATATGGTCTTTTATTGTAGGTTTAGTAATTGCGTTTTTAATATCTGTAGTGAAGGCTGCAGATACACCAACATGGAGTGTATTGTTGTTGGCGATATTGGGGGCAATAGTAGGGTTTTTGAATATAACAGATGCTGAGATTAAGTTGTATTTGGTTGCTTCAATAGCATTTTTGATAAGCTTTCAATCATTAGCTACAGTAGTAGAAACATTATTGCTTGGCTGGCAGGCAGTTAGTGCATTCTTCCAGTTGATGAGTGTATTTATTGCTCCTGGTGCAGCGATTGTAGCGATAAAGGCGCTATACACAATATCAAGGGATTAAAATTTATTTTTCTTCTTTTATTATTTTAGGTTGGAGGTTATGTTCTATAATATATGAGTCAATAATATCTCTTATTTCCTCATAAACTCTTTCCAAACTTTTGTGAGCGTCTATTAAAAAATATGGTATGTTATCTAATTCAGGAAGTTTTTTGTCTTTTAAAAGATCCATTACTCTCAAAAAATTTATTCTTAATGGTCGAATAAATTCTATATATTTATACTTATGTGGATAAACATTTTTTCTTTCTAAGGCGCATTCAGCATCACAGTCTAAAAAAAACATTAAATCAGGTTTTTCTAGTTCATATGTTTTAGTTATCTCTCTTATTTCTTCCCATTTTAGACCCTTAACTTCAGCGTATGGAAATTGGTCTAACCAGAATCTTTTAGAGATTAAGATATCATATTTTTTTTTCCAGGTAGTGATCATGGGGCTTTCTATTCTGTGGGAGGCGGCAAATATTAATTCATCTGTTAAAGGATCACCATGACTTCTTCCACCACCAGATAAATTTATCATCTCTTTAACCCATGTATGATATGGAACTTTAAAATTAAAGATGGAGTAGCCTTTTTCACCGTAATAGACTTCTAATCTATCCTTTAAGGCATTCTTACCTGTTCCATCTATACCAGAAAGAGTGATCCACATTTTGTATTTTTAATGATAGTGTCCTTATAAGAATTATATTACTTTATAATATATATTTTATCATTATAAAATTTTTCTTTAAATTCTTTAAGATATTCTTCTAATTTTTTTTTATCTAGTTTTTTATTAATTATTAAAAAGTTAAAATAAACATTTATATAAAGTTTTTAAAAATATATCTTATATGAAGCATGAATTTTATGTAATATTAGTTTTAGTTTTATTATTTATAGGTACACATTTTATAGGTTTAACTATTATTAATGAATATAATACAAGGGTTTTACCATTCAATATACAAAGAATGGAGATAACCCAAGATATTGCATATTTACCTGTCTTTATAGCCATATTAGTTGCATCAATTATTGCATTAATTATGATAAAATTTAGAACAATATTCATTTGGAAAATTTGGTTTTTTTTAAGTCTTACATTTTGTCTTACTATAAGTTTTAGTTCATTCTTTAGTCAGTATCTTTCTTTGATTGTGGCAGTATTGCTTTCGTTATGGAGATTAACCAAGCCAAATTTCTTGATACATAATTTTACAGAACTATTTTTATATGGGGGTTTAGCAGCACTTTTTGTTCCTATCTTTAATATTTTTTCTATTTCTTTGCTATTAATTTTAATATCAATATACGATATGATATCTGTGTGGAAAACAAAACATATGATAGAATTAGCTAAATTTCAGAATAAAGCTAAGATATTTACAGGTCTATTAATCCCCTATGGAAAAAAGAAAAAAGAGGATAAAAAAGTGTTTACTAAAGAGGCAATTTTAGGTGGAGGGGATATAGGTTTTACTTTGCTTTTCTCTGGTGTAATTTTATTAAAATATGGTATATTTAGTGCAATTATTACTTCTTTAATTACAAGTATAGCTTTATTACTTTTATTTATTTTTGGAGAAAAAAAGAAATTTTATCCAGCAATGCCATTTTTATCAGTAGCATGTTTTATTTCCTTAGGTTTAATACAATTATTTTAATAAAATTTAAAATAAATTGTAATAAAAACAATTTTTCATCTCATTTTAAAGGGGGAGAATCCGTTATATAAATCATATAGGGAACATATTCGGGTTTTCCATTATAAAATTACATTTTCTTTCGATTCAAGTATTTGAGGGATTTCATACATTCTTTAAATTATAGTGAATATAGTATTTAAAGTTGATTTATAATTAATAATTAGTTTTTTAAATATTTTGTAATTAACTTTGATAATGAAAATATTATTTACAAGCACCTTTTATCCACCATTTCATTTAGGTGGAGATGCCTTACATGTTAAATATCTTGCGGATGCTTTAATTAAAGAGGGACATGAAATACATGTTTTCACTTTAGTTGACTCATATAGATTTAAAAAAAAGGATTATTCTAATAAAAATATAAAAGATAATAAAGTAATTGTACATAGGATCAAAACAAAATTTTTTAGATATCAATGTTTTAGAAATTATACATTTGGAAGTTCAAAAAAAATATTAATAGAATTTGGAAGATTAGTGAAAGAAATAAAACCAGATATTGTCCACCACCATAATATATCTTTATTGGGATGGAATATATTAAAAAAAATAGGTAATTATAAAAATATCTATACAGCCCATGACTATTGGCTTATTTGTCCTAAATATGATTTATTAAGGGAATTTAAGGAATGTAAATTAGATAAAAATTGTTTTTTCTGCTGTTTTAAACATAAAAAACCATATCAATTTTTTAGACATTTCAATAGATTTAAAATAGCTTTGGATGATTTAGATCTCGTTATTGCCCCATCTGAATTTATGGCTAAAAGATTAAAAAATTTTAAAGTAAAAACAATTTTAAATTTTGTTTCAAATCCTAAAAAAACCAACCATAGTAAATTTAAAAATTATTATTTATTCATGGGTGCATTAGAACATCATAAAGGTATATTAGATTTAATTGATTTATTTAAGGAAACAAATAAAAAATTAATTATAGCTGGGAGTGGAACCTTAGAAAACAAAATTAAAAAAAAGCTAGATAAAAATATTTTTTTCATTGGCTGGATAGAGGGTAAAAAAAAATATTCCGTATTAAAAAATGCTAAGGCATTACTTCTGCCCTCAAAATGGCCTGAAAATATGCCTTTAGTTGCCCTAGAATCATTGAGTTATGGTGTACCTGTTTTTGGCAGCAATTATGGTGGGATTCCTGAAATTATAGAAAAATTCAAAGATAAACCATATTTTACAAAAAATAATTTTTTTAGAGATCTAAAAAAAATTGAAAAAATAAGAAAAAAAGAATGTATAGAAATTTATAAAAAATATTTTTCTAAAGAAGCATATTTAAAAAAATATTATGACGCTATAAGCTGATATATTTCTGAATCTTTATTAGTGTAAATCTTATTATTGTTTTCACTTATAATAGACATTAATTCTAAATAATTTTCTTCTAAATTTTTTGATTTTTGCACATATTGTATTTTAGAATTAAAATTAAAATAATTATAGTTTCTATATTTTTTGTTTATAAGAAAATCATTGTCTATCTCTGTAAATTGAAATTCTGTTTGTCTTGGTCGATCTCTTTTATATAGAAAGGTTGGGTAATAATCCAATGACGCTAAAATTTTATCTGTTTCTTCAGTATTATCTACTAAAAAATTCCAACTATCTGTTACAGATTTATTCACAAGATATAGATTTTCATTTGCATACAAAGTTAATCCATTAATTACAGCTAAAAATATAATTAAAGTTAAAAATAATTTTCTTTTATTCATATTATACAGTGCAAGACTTCCAATTGTAAAGCCCCATATAAACACAAGATAAGCCCTATCATCTAAATTAAAATTTCCTGAAATAAACACAGTAAATATAAATATTATAAAACTTGTTAAAAACAAACTTAAAATTATATTTAGTTTCTTTTTTTCTTTCAAAATCTTATAAATAACATATAGTGAAATAAAAACCATAATAGATAAAATACATATTCTGATATATCTATTAATTGTTATTAATCCAAAATTTGCTTCCTGAATACCTTTTTGTAAAATTTTTTCTATTATACCTTTTAAAACCAAATTAGAGAAATAATTATTATGTGATAAATATAATATTCCTAATAATGTCAAAATTAAAATACATATTACATCTATTTTAGGTTTTTCCTTTTTTATAACACCAATTAAAAATAAAAATAGACTTGTTAAAATTATTATTATATAGCTTGGAATATTTATAAGTAAAATAGCAGACCCAACTATTATAATAATTATTAAATTTTTTCTTATTTCCTTATTAATACTCCAAAATATTAAAAGTATAAAAAAAATACCTAGTGTTGCAGGTGCAAAATGAAAATGTATGTAGATATTTGATAGAATAGCGATAATTGTAGCTATTTGAGCATTTTGTTCATTGAATAATGTTTTGAAAAAAATATATAATGTAATATTTATGAGAAGTACAAGTATTAGCGGTACATATCTAATAAACTTGTCTATTTCTATACCAGATAGTAAGTAAAGGGTTGCATATATTAAAGGTCCACCAGAATTTTTTGTTAAATAGTCTTTATTAAAATTTTTATTATAAGTTAATAATCTATTAGATGATGCTTCTAAGTCTATATCTATTGTTTTTTCTTCTACAACAGTTATAGTATTGCTCATATGCCAATAGCTGTCATGATCTCTTGGTAATTCTTCTATTAAAATAGGGGTTCCAAATAAGACTAAAGTAAGTATTATTATATTTATTATAAATATTAATTTATTTCGAGATTTAAATATAAAATATATTGTAATTATAATAATCATTAGATAACAAATTATCCAATAAAAATGTAATTCATTTAATAGTCCAGATCCTGCGTTTATATCAATAAAACCAATTCTTTTGTTTAAGGTTATATTAAGTAGTATAAGAATTATTAATATACTTGTCAACCAAAAAACTATATACTTACTTTTAAGTGAATCCATTTTTATTTTTATTGAAAATATAAATAATATAAATCTAATTATTGTTCTATAATGTACATGCCGTAAAATATATTATTCTTTTAACGAATCGCCGAAAAATTTTTAAAGTAATTTTTTATTCTTGAAACCATTAAAGGAGGTTTAAAAAATGAGTATAAAAAAATTGTTTGTGTTTGTATTAGTATTAATAACAGGAATAGTAACAGTAACAGCTTTACCTTGTGAACAGTACACACATAATGAATGTGATGCATTAGGTTTAGGTATAACACATGACGACTGTGATATATGGAATAGATATGTAAGAGAAACAGGGTGTTCTTCTAGTGTTTTTTGTGAACAATTAACACATGACGAATGTGACGCATTAGGCACAGGTTGGACACATGACGAATGTGATTATTGGAATGGATTCACTGCAGATTTATGTGCAATGTCAGCACCAGCTCCAAGCGTCCCTTCTGCACCAAGCATGCCAGTATGGTCTTATTCATACTATTATCCGCGGTATTATAGTTGGTTCCCATGGTTTTTTAATCCAGGATGTCAACAGTATACACATAATGAATGCGACCGTTTAGGGTTTACACATAATGAATGTGATGCAATGAATGCACGAGTAAGGGCTAGTGGTTGTATGTCTTATTCATGGTATTATTATTGGTATCCATGGTTTTAATTTTTTTTCTTTATATTTTTTCTAATATAATTGTTTGTTCCCGAAAAATCGGAAGTATATTTTGTGTGTATTCTTTTTAAAACTGATAATATTTATAAAATAATCAATTAATAAAAAAATATAAGAATAATACTAAAGGGGTTTACTCTAAAGGAGGTTTAAAAAATGAGTATAAAAAAATTGTTTGTGTTTGTATTAGTATTAATAACAGGAATAGTAACAGTAACAGCTTTACCTTGTGAACAGTACACACACGACGAATGTGATGCATTAGGTTTAGGTATAACACATGACGACTGTGATATATGGAATAGATATGTAAGAGAAACAGGGTGTTCTTCTAGTGTTTTTTGTGAACAATTAACACATGACGAATGTGACGCAT
>Ga0209541_10000703_pt1 | contig 66198 bp, 73 predicted proteins | sample RifCSPlowO2_01_FD_184027 | JGI IMG/M metagenome (GOLD analysis project Ga0209541, IMG submission 184027) | Groundwater microbial communities from Rifle, Colorado - Rifle CSP2_plank lowO2_0.1 (SPAdes) (version 2) | ecosystem: Environmental > Aquatic > Deep subsurface > Groundwater | place... | reverse complement strand
TCAATAAGCCTTTCCGGGACACAGGATTCTTCGGGAAACTATACCGGTGATGTCACGGTAACTTTAACCGGTTCCGATACCGGCGCCGGGGTTTTACAGATTGAATACAGTATAGATCGCGGCCAAACGGTTAATATCTACACCGGCCCTTTTATCATCTCTTCCCCCGGCGTTACAACCTTACAGGTTTTATCTACCGATAACTTAGGCAACCAGGAATCACCGCAAACTGTCAGTGTTACTATTAATTCCCCTGTATCCTCTAACTCTTCCACCTCCTCTACTACCTCTACTTCCCAAGACAGTAGTTCTCAAGGCACCATCCGGGAAACCGGAAGCGGAGCCTTAACTAATTCCACTACCTCTTTGCTAAATAGATCCTATCTTCCCCAAGTTTTAGGGATAGAAACTCCCGCACCTTTACCTCAATTTGAAGAAACATTAGCCGCAGTTTATAACCCCGGGACGCTACCGGTACAAGTTACCGACACGCCACAGGAGATTTTGCTTCTGATACCGCTTCTTGTACTCTTATTTAATCCTCAGTTTTTAGGGGTTTTAACTACTTTTTCGCGGGGAATTTGGTTTAGAAAACAAGCTAGAGAGTAAATGGATGATTAAAAACCAAATTAAAATGTTAACAAAATAATTTATATATACCAAACTCTTATCGTGTTCTGGAATACACTGAGCAATGGGGTAACCAGTAACCTCACATGATTTTGCAAGCGCAAACATACCATAACCTGGATTACTATCACTAGACAAAAACTGAATCACCAAGCTAACCACCCACACCACTACACTTAACCCTAAAGTCACTAAAAACCTTTTTTTAGAAAACCCCCACATATATCTAATATACCATAAGTTTTTGCCAACCTCTTACCTGATGGAAAATGAGTAATCAAGGAGTTCTTTTGCCTCTTCCCTTCTGTTTTGTGAGCCTAATAACACACCTAAAACTTTGTGCCCTTCTTTTTCGGCAAGGGTCACAAGTGTCAACCCTGCCTCAGGGGTATAACCTGTCTTAAACCCCAAAACACCGGGATAAGTTGTTAATAAGTTTATCCCGGAATAGAGGTCATAATCCTGGTGGGCAGGGGTTTCAGGTAAAATGATGTGGGGAGCGCTTGAGATATCCACCAAATGGGGAAAATTCTTAATTGCATATCTTGCCATAATGGCCACATCATAGGCTGTGGAGTATTGCTCCCTGCCGTCTTCCTCCAACCCGGTAGGGTTAATAAAAACCGTGTCCCTCATCCCCAACTGAACAGCTTTGGTATTCATCTGGCTTAAAAAATCTTCCCTGCTTTTTGTCGAAGTTTCCGCTAAAGCCTCTGCCGAGTCATTAGCCGAGACTAAAAACACCCCATATAAAAGCTCCTCAACCGTCAAATACTCCCCCGCTTTAAGCAACATACTATCCGGCTCCATACCGGCAGCCCTTTCACTAACCAGGACATTATCACTCCACCCCTTATTTTCTAAAGTAACAACCGCAGTCATAATCTTGACAAGCGAGGCGATAGGAAGCCTTTGGCGGGGGTCCTTTTCAAAAAGGACTTGCCCGGAGTTTATATCAATAAAATAAGCTGCCTTTGCTGTAAGGTCCGGTACAGGAACTGCAGATGTGCTGGCCTGAACTAGGGGAAACCATAAATTAACTCCCGCCCTGCCATTTTCCCAAGGGGATACCAACTCACTAACAGGTGAAAATGTCAAAAAAAGCCGTACCGCCAAAACAACAAACACCACCAAAAAAATTACAAACAGGGATTTTTTAAGCATAAGCCTTAATCTATTCTTCGCCCAACACCTGAAGGGGAACTTTGCAAAACAGTGGGGAGCAGCACTTCAAAACGCTGCTCGCGGCCCACAATCTTTTCGCGTAAAATAGCCTGTCGGTCCGCCGATAGCCAATAATTAGGCCCTAGGGCCATACTGCCACTACAGTTGCCGGATGGGGCCAGCCTAAAAACCCCCTTTATTTGGTTTTGTACAAACTTTATCCGGGAGTCACAAGGGATTGTAATTGCCGAGGGTCCCGCAAAATCATTTAATGCAACTGCCCCTCCAACTTCCTCACTGCCGGTTAAAAACCTTAAGGCAACCCCGTCAACCTCAAAGTTATTATGGTATATGATTGGGGCGCCAAACCTTTTTGGGTCAACTGTTATCCCTTCCCCTACACCCAGAAAAAGGTTGTCGTTTATTTTTGGGCTTCCTCCCACCACTAAAATACTCGTCCGCAGTGAACCTTTGAAAATGTTTTTAAAAATAGAGGGGCTTGCATACTTTGTACAAACAGCACACTCCCCGACAACATCAAATTCGCTCTCCCTAATCGTCGTATTGCCCCCCACCAAAAATTTCCGGTAGTTGGACATGACAACGTGGCTTATAATCCCCTCATCCATTTTAATCACATTAAAATCATAAGGGCTGCCCGGGCGGGTCTCATCTGAACGGATCTCCACAGGCTGTTCTTTAGTGCCCCAAACAAAAAATTTAGCCAGGTGAACTTGGATCTTTTGCTTCTCATCAAAATAAAGCTCCCCGTTTTTAACCCCTAAACTTTCAGTGCCCGTATTTAAGCCTGAGCGAAGTTCCCAAGGTAGCCAATGTAAATTAAAATTATCCCCCTCTTTAGCAACTAGAATTTTAGAGCCGGGTTTAACTGAAACAGTTGTCCCTGGCAATGCCCAAAGGTCCCCCACAATCTTAATATCACCACTCCATTCCTCTTTTCTAAAAATAAAGCCAAATTTAGACGTGTTAGAAACTGACGCAACCGGTAAAAGACGGGGAAGTATAAAACCCACAAAGATCCAAAGCAGAACTAAAAACAGAAGCAGGAGGGTAAGACGTAAAAACCAATGGAGCCGCATATTGGTTTCTCAATTCTACCACCTCTTGACAGACGCTACCAGCTTAAAGAACAATAAAGTTAATGCACCGTTTACTGCCTCTTCTTTTAATTGCCGTGTTGGCTGTCACACTATTTTATTACCTGCCGGCAAGGCGTTTTATTGTCTATAAACTGGGTATTTCCGGTGACCTGACAACATCTTGTTGCAGTGAAAATGAGGTCTCATCATCTTTGGGTAATTTTGACGAAGGTGCCAATCTCGCTATTTTCGAAAACCAAACCGTAGACTACCCTAAAACTTCTTTGGCTGCAAGTTTTCTTAAAGAGCCCCCGGACCCTAAGGTTTTAGGTACGAAAAATGAGGCAGGGGAAGACAAATGGATTGAGGTTTCCTTAGAGCAGCAAAAACTCCGGGCTTGGGAAGGGGAGAGGATTGTGATGGAATTCCCGATATCTTCCGGCCTTTGGTATCCAACCCCAAAAGGTGATTTCAGTATTTGGTATAAGACAGGATATCAAAGGATGAAAGGCGGATCAAAAGAGCTCGGGACTTACTATGACCTTCCCAACGTCCCCAACAATATGTTTTTTTACAAGGGCTTTGCAATCCACGGGGCTTACTGGCACAACAACTTTGGAAATCCCATGAGCCACGGCTGTGTCAATGCGCCTTTATCCCAGGTTGAAGAGCTTTTTAAGTGGGCCGGGCCGGTTTTGGCAGACGGGAAAAATTATGTCCGTGCAACAGATAACAACCCCGGCACCAGGGTTTTCATCCATTAAGAATTATTTACTGAGCTCTGCGTCAATTCTTGTTTTGAAGTCAGCGTAACTTAAAGCTCCAGGGAATTTTTGGCCGTTGATGAAAAATGTCGGGGTAGAATTTACCCCCAGGGTCAAGCCGTCCTGGTAGTCCCTGTTTATTTTATCCCTGAATTTGTTGTCACTTTTGTCCAGGTTAAACTTTTCCACATCCAACCCTAAATCTTTGGCAAATCCGGTAAAGATATCTTGGGCTTGGCTACTTTCCTTCCAGGTGTCCTGGCCGTCAAAGATCCTATCATGCATCTCCCAATACTTTCCCTGTTGTCCGGCTGCTTCAGCTGCCAAGCTTGCCGGTATGGCATTTTTGTGTTGGGATAAAGGGAAGTGCCGGTAAATAAAATTTACCTTTCCCGGGTAATCATTTAGGATTTGTTTAATAGTAGGGTTTGCCGACTTGCAGGCTGGACACTGGTAATCTGAAAATTCTACAATTGTTACTTTAGCCGAATCGCTTGCAATTTTAATACTGTCACCCCTAACTAATGCCCCTAAAACATCTTTGTTTACAGGCAGAGAAGAAGGCCCGGATGATGGCTTACTCAAAAGAAAAACTGCCCCTAGGGTTAGGGCAACGGTTGCAAGCCCAATGCCAAGTAAAATTTTTACTTCTGAAGTCATATTATTCCTTAGAACGTAGGTAGTTTACCATAAGGAGGGTGATAATAGCAAATCCTATAGTTGATAAAAGGGGTATGGTTACAAAGCTAAATACCGACCAGGTTTTTTCAGCGCATGAAACCCCTATGCCGCATGGGGCCAAAGCTTCCGGGATAATCCCCACCTGGAGAAGGTGTTGGTAAAAAGCAATTACCATACCCGGTATAGAGAGGGGCAAGACATAAAAAGGAAGCCCCTTGTCCTTGCGGATGATACCTACGGCAATAATTACAACCAGGGGATACATTAAAATCCTTTGGTACCAACAAAGGGTACAAGGGGGGATACCTACAACTTCACTAAAATACAAGCTGCCCAAAAGAGCAGCCAGTGCCTGCACCCAGGCAATATACAACCCGTATTTTTGAAGCCAACCAATCATATTTTTGTTAAAAATTCGTTAACCGAGAGAGCCGCCTTTGCCCCTTCGCCGGCAGCAATAATAATTTGTTCCCCCCATAAATTATTTACATCCCCTGCCGCCCAAATTCCAGGAACGGAAGTCTCTTCCGATTCATTGACTATAATCTGACCCTGCTGATCTTTTTTGGCCAATTTATCAAATCCTGCCGAGGGTATGTAACCGATGTCAATAAAAATACCCTGGACAGATAAAACCTGTTCGCTGTTATTCTGCCCATTTTTAATTTTCAGGCCAGTTACCACACTATCCCCTAAAATTTCCAAGGCTTGGGTGTTGTGTAAAATCTTTACATTGGCTGACCCTTTTAATTTATCTGCCATCACCCCGTCACCGGTAAAATCGTCACTAACATTTATAACTGCCACGGAACTTGCAACTTTAGATAAAGATATTGCGGAATTGAGTGCGGTATTGCCTCCCCCGACAACCACCACATCTTTGCCTTTATATAAAGGCGCATCGCAGGTAGCACAAATTGCTACCCCTTTTCCCAGAAATTCTTTTTCCCCGGGGATCCCTAGCATTTTGGGGATCCTGCCTGAAGCGATGATAACAGTTTTGCCTTTGAGCTCTTCCCCTTCCGTAGTCTTAATCACAAAATCGGGAAATTGGCCGGATAACCCTATCACCTCCACCCCCTCTTTTACAGTTAGCTTTTCACCGCTCCATTTCTCTATCTCTTCTTTAAACTTTTCTGCCAACTGGGCTCCGGTAATTAAAGTGAACCCTAAATAGTTTTCTATCTCTCCGGACAAAGCTGCATTACCGCCGATTATTTTGGTAACGAGCAAGGTTTTTAAGTTTTTTCGGACGGCATAAATGGCTGCCGAAAGTCCTGCCGGCCCTCCTCCAATAATAATTGTGTCAAAAATCATAATTTTCCTGCTGAACCAAAAACCTCAATCTTATGCTCAACTATTTTTTGTATCTCTTCTATTGCCTCGGGCAAAATCTTATACATGGCATACTCATTAGGATTTTCATCCAAAGCTTCCTGTAACCCTTCCTTAAAAGCCTGGCGTATCTCGGTATTTACATTTACTTTGACAATTCCTTTTTTTATTGCCTCTTGAACCTGGTCATCAGGGATTCCGGAACCTCCATGAAGTGAAAAGTATATCGAGGGTAAGCTTTCTGCCAGTTTTTCCAGGATATCCAGTCTTAAATTTTCCCCACCTCCTGTAAAAACCCCATGGACATTACCAAAAAAGGCAGCAAAAATATCTACCCCACTGCTTTGCACAAACTCCTTGGCTTGATTAGGGTCTGTAAACTTGCCCTTGGCAATTTCCCCTTGGGCAGAACCGGTATAGACCTCAGAAGATCCCGTAATATGGTCAATCTCTCCCTCTACTACCAACCCCCCCTGATGGGCCAACTTTACAACCTTTTTGGCAATTTCCAGATTATCTTCAAGGATAAACTTAGAACCGTCAAAATGGATTAAATCATACCCTGCTTTTATACCCTCAATACACTGTTCTAAACTTTCGGCATGGTCAAGGTTTACCAAAATCGGAATACCATATTCTTCCGAATAATTCCTCGCCAAATCCACAATATTCTCTGCCTCCATCCAGGCAGTTTCACCAGGGGAAGATTCAATAATAACAGGGGATTTTTGACTTACCGCCGCCTGGACAATCGCCTTAAAAGTTTCTAAATTCCCGACATTAAAAGCTCCAATGGCAAATTTTTCTCTCCTTGCTTTTTCCAACCATTCCCTAGCAGTCATAAATTATTCAATTTCTTTGGCAGTAATTTTAGAATTTTCTTTCAACCTTGCCTGCATTTTATCATAAGATAAAAGCCCTTTTTGGGGACCAATTTCCTCTACTACCGAAGCTCCGTTGGCTGCCCCCCAGCGCATCGCTTCCGGTAAATCCTTGCCATAGAAAAGCCCTGCCAAAACTCCTGTAGCATAAGCGTCTCCGGCTCCTGTCATATCGATAACCTTAGCCGGAAAGATATCCAATTGATAAAAAATTCTACCGTCAAACCCGTATGACCCATTTTTACCGTCCGTAATAATCACTATCTTCGGCCCAAGCTCGAGTAAACCGTTAAGCATTCTTTTAATATCCACCTTGCCGGTAATTTTTAAGACTAATTCCGTTTCCTCTTTATTTAAAATTAGAAGTTTTGTCAACGATAAAAGCCCGGAGAATTTTTTAATCCCGTATGCAAGTTCATACGTGCCGGGGTTAAAATATAAAGATGCCCCGCTTCTTTGCATATAATTTTCTACCTGATGGTAAAAATTATTTTCCAAAGCAGATTTACCCATAGAGCTTAAATACACATAGCGCGTCCTGTCCAAATCAGGCAATTGGTACTTAAAATCCTGGTGATAGGTTAAAATTGTCCTTTCCCCCCGGAAACTTATAAGGGCTGAGACATTTGAATCCATCCCTTCATTTACTGCTGCATAACGGCTGTCCACCCCTTCTTCTTTTAATTTAACCAGGGTAAATTTTCCAATTAAATCCGAGCCTATATTTAGATAAACCGCAGTCCTTAAGCCAAGCCTTGAGGCTCCTACAGCATTGTTGGCAGTATTCCCCCCCAGACTTTGGCAGTACTCTTCAACCGGCAGCTTATCCCCAAACCTTAGACATAACTCTTTTCCATCCTTTTCTACCTCCACATGTGCATCATGGATTTTAAAGAAATGGTCAACTGCCGGATCACCAATGGAAATTAGATCAAACATATAATTAGAGTATAGCAAACATATCCAATTATATTTTCACCCTCTTCAACAAAAGCGAGTTGCTTACTACAGAGATAGAACTTAAGGCCATGGCGCCTGAAGCGAAGATAGGGTTGAGTAATACCCCGAAGAATGGATAGAGCACTCCCATAGCTACAGGGATTAAGGCCACGTTATAACCAAAGGCCCAAAAAAGGTTCATCCTGATTGTCCTCATCGTTTTTTTGGAAAGCTCAATGGCAGAAATAACAGACCTCAAGTCTTTACTCACCAGGGTAATCCCTGCCGACTCAATTGCCACATCAGTCCCCGACCCCATGGCAATGCCGATATTGGCCGAGGCCAAGGCCGGGGCATCATTAATCCCGTCCCCCACCATAGCTACAACTTTTCCTTCTGCTTGGATTTTCTTTACCTCCGCTTCTTTTTGATCCGGCAACACTTCAGCCAAAACCCTTTTTATCCCCACCTGCCTGGCAATAGCATTAGCAGTTTTCTCATTGTCACCGGTAATCATTATTACTTCTATCCCCATCTTCTGCAATTTCTCCACCGCCTCTTTGGTATTTTCTTTGACGGTATCGGCTACAGCAATAAGCCCGGCCAACTTTCCATCCACCGATAGCATCATCACTGTCTTCCCCTGACTTTCTAATTCTTCAATCTTAAATCTTAAATCATAAATCTCTATTTTTTCTTTTTCCATCAGCTTCCTGTTCCCTAAAAATACCTTATCTTTACATATTTCCCCCTCGACTCCATAACCTGGGGTAGCTTTAAATTTCTCGACCTTACTTAAGGTAATTTTTTCACTTTCGGCTTTTTGGATAATTGCCTCTGCCAAAGAATGTTCCGATCCTTTCTCCAGCGATGCCGCCAGACCTAAAATGTCATCGCGACGCGCTTCTGTCATCCTGGCTTGTCCAGGATCTTTCTTTCCTGATTCTGGATACGCTTCACTTACCAGAATGACATCAGTAACTACTGGTTTACCATTAGTTAAAGTCCCCGTTTTGTCAAAAATCACCGTGTTTATTTTATGGGCAATTTCCAGGCTTTCCGCATCTTTTATTAAGATCCCCTTCTCTGCCCCTTTGCCAACCCCAACCACAATTGCCGTAGGAGTCGCCAACCCCATCGCACAAGGACAGGCAATAATTAAAACCGCCACAGTATTTAATAAGGCCAAAAGAAACGCAGGATACGGCCCAAAAACATACCAGACAACAAAGGTAATAATGGCCAAAATTATGACAACAGGAACAAAATAAGAAGAGATTAAATCGACAATCCTTTGAATTGGCGCCTTGCTAGCCTGGGCCTCTCCTACCAGTTTTATGATTTGTGCCAAAACGGTATCGCTTCCCACCTTTGTTGCCTTATAGGTAAAAGTGCCGGTTTTGTTAATCGTTCCACCGATCACCTTATCCCCCTTTTGTTTATCAACAGGTATACTTTCCCCGGAAATCATTGATTCATCAATCGAGGACCCCCCTTCTAAAATTTCCCCGTCAACCGGGATCTTCTCTCCGGGTCTGACCCGGATAACATTTTCAACCACAACCTCTTCAATTGGCACATCTATCTCTTTGCCATCTTTTACGATGCGTGCTGTCTTTGCCTGCAGGCCGATCAATTTTTTAATTGCCTCCGAGGTTCCGGCGCGGGCCTTTGCCTCAAAGTACCGGCCCAGGAGAATTAAGCCAATGACCAGGACTGAGACATCAAAATATGGCATAGGCTCAATACCAGCTTGGGCAATCAAACCGGGAAAAAGTGTTGCTACTGCCGAAAACCCGTAGGCAGCCGAAGTACCAATAGTAATTAAGGTATCCATATTGGCAGTTCTATGCCGGAGGGCAGGAAGGGTAGCTTTATAAAATCCAAGTCCTGCCCAAAACTGGACTATGGTTGCCAAAATAAGTTGAAGGAAGAAATTCTGCCCCACCAGACTCCCCCAAAAAATTAAAGCACCAAAAAAAAGACTAACAACAACTTTTTTTTTAAGCCGGGTTAGGTCTTTATTTTTTTCTTTCTCTAAATCATCCGATCCGGCATTATCTTTTAAAGCAGCCTGATAACCAATACCGGAAACAGCAGAGAAAACCTTTTCGTCATCAACCTTCTCCAGGTCAAATTCAACCATCGCCGTTTCGGCCGGTAAACTTACTGAAACATCACTCACCCCGGGTACTTTTTTAATCGCCTCCTCAACTCCCCGAACACAGGAAGCGCAGTGCATGCCTTTTATTAAATAAGTTTGTTTCATAGTTTTCTACTTCACAATGATTTTTCCGTGATACATATTCATTCTACAAGCAAATCCAAATTCTCCTGACTTTTGCGGATTAATCTCCACCGTCACTTTTCCATTTAAAGGAAGTTCCTTCCTTATTTTAAAATCCGGTAAGACTACCTCTGACAAACAATCAGTCGAGTCTTTGCGGATAAAATTAATTTTTGTTGTTTTTCCTTTTTGAATAGAAATTACTTCCGGCGAGTAGCCACCAGAAACTATAATATCAACCTCTTTTTCAACAGCAGTCTCTTTTTCCTTTTTGAAAAGGAAAAACCACCAGGTGAAAATTATTCCTAAACTGCCAACTATTGCAACAATAATTTTATCTTCGCTTATAATTCCCATTTAAAAACCCTCTCTGCCCCTCCAAAACCTGACACTTGTAACTCCGCCGACTTGGCATTTTCCGTAATCTTTGGGAAGATCAGCTCGCCGGAAAGGTGATGGCCACCAGTACCCCCGCTCCAGGAAACCGGTAAATATTCATTACCTTGGTCATCTGTCAATTTTGATACTTTAACCAAGTCTTTATCCAACTCTACCGAATGGGTTGTGAATGTAACCTGGAAGGTTACCTCCTTACCAACCTCTAAAATTTTAGGTGTCACCTCGACGGAAACTTCCCCCTGACCGTCGGTTTGAGGGGGAAATGTTTTCTGTATCGCTTGTTGTGTTAGCTGAGGCTGTGTAACTATCCCGCTCCTTATATTTCTAGACACCACAACCGCCCCCAAAGTAGCCAAGACAACAATTACTATTACTAAGACTTTAATTTTCATATCTTCTTCAAAATTTTAAGGTTTCTAACCATCAGCCCCACTCCGAAAAGATTTGAGACTATACCTGCTGCGAAAAACCACTCCTGGTACCTTGCTAAAAACGTTGCCGCAAGCGATAGCCCGATCAAAGGTAAAACGTCCGTTAAATGGTGGGCACAGCAAGCCACCATCGCCACCGCCGAAGTAGTACTACTCCCTGCCATCATTCCCTTTTCCCGGCCCCCAACATTCCTGAAACCTTTCAGGTAACCGTACAACCCGACCTGTATGCCAAAACCTAAAATTAAGGCACTAGCCCAATACTTTAACCTTACAAGCTCGCTTACGGCAAAATCCAAAGACCCGGACCCTAAACCCATCACCAGAAGATAAAACCCTAAAAGCCCCAAGCTGCCTAATAAACCGTATAAAAAAGTCATATTCACTTCCTCTGGATCTGTTTCCAAAGCCAAATACCTAGCAGAATTAAATCTGCCAAAACTACCAACACAAAAATTGTCCCCCAAAAACTAAACCCTGCAAAGCCGCCAAAACCCATCATGTCTCCGTTTCCCCATTGTCCCATCATATTTCTCACCTCCTTTGGTCCGCCGTAGCTTTCAGCAAAGGCGGTCTTTGGTCCGCCGTAGCTTTCAGCGAAGGCGACCCTAAAGTTTTTTCGAAATCACATAAAAAAGAAAGGCTACCCCTGCAATAAACAAAATATTAAAAATAGCATTCCCTCCAAAAAGCGAATTAATTGTTCCCCCAATATTTTGGATAGTGGCAGTTGCCCCGGTCATTGTGGCCATAGATAATCTCCCGGTTAAAGTTAACCACAAAGTCAAGATCCCTGTTATAAAAAAGATTACACCGGCTATGGCATTGCTTAAAATAATCGGGAACTTCTTCCCTAAAATACTTAGGGTTGTAACAGGCGAACGCAAGATTGTAAATTTTAGCATTTTATCCGAAAGGAAAAGGGAGATCAAAAGCAGGGGAACTACCATCCCTAAAACATAAACCGCCCCAAGTGTAAGTGCTCCAAAAAAACTGGGGGATAAAAACGTCAGGGTTAAAATTCCGATTAAAACCGGCGCGCAACAAGCGCTTGTTATCCCGGAAAAAATTCCCAAAGTGAATATTGATAAAATATCGGTCCTGCCCCCGACATTTGCCGATACCTTTGGCATAGGAAGTTTAACCCCCAATAAGGTAATCAGGGCAACGATAAGCATTACAAAACCTCCGGCGAGATATACATCATTGTGGTACCGGAATAAAAACTGCGAGATGAAAGCCACCCCTAAAACAGCCGGGAGCAAAACTATAAAAATCCCCAAGCCAAAAACCAGGGTCATAAGTAATACCTTTTCTTTTTCCTTAAAGACACTGCCTAAATAGGCAGGAAGAAGAAAGGTGATACAGCAGGGGGCAAATAGCGCCACCATCCCTGCCACAAACGCCGCAATTAGTGAAGTTTGAAAGAGTAAATTTTCCATTTCATGCACCACACCCCTGGAAACTTTTCAGAGCAGGCCACTGGATCTCTCCCACCTGCTTTTTTACTGCCTGATACCCCATACCGGAGGAGAAAGTCTTCGATAATATTTCCTCTGCGGGAACTTTTGCATAGTCCCTGTTATTTTTAGCAAAGTGGTAGGAAATATCGAGGTATGTCCCCGGGAACCAATAGGAATTAAAAGCTAAAACAGTTTTAAAAATCTCATCTTTGGAAAAACCCTGGGAGACCATAAGCTCAATTAGCCCCAAAGCCGCCATGCCATGGTTGCAGTCGGGAAAGGCAGTTGAGTTACCACAACAAGGCCGGTAAACCCCATTTGCAATTTCTTCTACCATTATTTGTTGCCCGGCAGAGAGATTAATATATGTGTGCTTGCTGTAAATATCCATCGGTTTTTTAACCCCAATTGTCCACCCACCGGTTGAAGCAAAATTAGAAGCATTGCCGCTAGCCATCATCTCCCCTTTTTCTAAAATGTCATTTTTATTAGCCAAACCCAAACCCCATAAGACATCCACCCAAAACTGGGCATTACCCTGGTTTAGCTCAATCTTTTGGTCGGAATCATCAAGGTATTTTTTAAACTGTTGTGGCAACTCATCTTTACCGGTTAAGGCCTGGGCCAATTTCTTTTCATCAATTACCCCGTCTTCTACCATTTTCTTCCCCAGGTCACCCCAACTGACTTGAAAAGTATACCCGGATGCAGGAAATACTTTTTCCTGAAGTTTAACTAAATCTATATTGCTTTCATTTTTTACTGTGGTTTTTTCAATATTGGCTTTTGCCGTCAAAGGCTGCCCGGAAATTAGGGCAAAAGAGACCATCACCCAAAGGACTAATCCAAACCAAACAAGCGGCCACTTTCCTTCTAATTTTTTTATCATTTGACTACATTACCGGAGAAGGTAAATTCCATGTAGGGACGGCCGGGGTCATTTGTTTCAAAGCTTACAATGCGGGATATCGGCCCTACCCCCTGAGGGCCATGGGCTGTCGGGTCATAAACTGCTACAACCTGCCCCTCTTTGCCGGGGGCAATAGCCCCGGTCCAATCTGAAGAAGCAGTGTGCCCTTTCATGCCAAACTCAGGCCCTTTGCCAGACTCCGTCTGCAAATAAACTTTGGTGCACATACATGATGTTGCCAAATTGGCAATTACAAGCTCTTTATCTCCTGTATTTTTAACCTTAAACTCATGAATGGCGTTTCCGCCCGGATATGGGATATCTTTAAAATCAAAATTTGTTTCAGGTGCCTCAATTTTTGCTCCTGCAGTCTTCCCTAGCACTGCCTTTGAAGAACCAGGCGTTGAGTTGCCTAAAAGAACTACCGCACCAACCAGGACAATGGCAGTGGCAACAATAATTCCTATGATTACTTTGGTGTTCATGGCTAGTATTTTATACCATTTTCTTAAAAACATTCATAACTTCTTTCACAGCTTCTTCTCCCCGCCCGTTTTTCATAGCGTCAGCAGCACAGGTTTTAAGGTGATTTTCCAAAATTAAGTGGTCCGCTTCACGTAAAGCCTTTTGCACAGCCTGGGATTGGTGGATAACATCTATACAATACTCCTGGTCTTCCACCATTTTAAGAACTTTTTTTAAATGCCCCTGGGCAATTTTAAACCGGTGAAGTATTCTTTCCTGGGTATCCTTTGGCCTATACATATCTTTAAATTGTCATTCTGGCGAAGGCCAGAATCTAATCCCCCTATGGGGGATATAATACTTCAAAAAAATTCCAGTGTCTAGAGGGAAATTAATTACAAACGATGTAAATTCAAGATTATTTAATAAAAAGAGGGGTCTGCAAGATCAAGTTATTATATAAAAGAAGACTCCCTACTAATATATAAGCAACACCTCTAAGTACCTGCCAGACAGTGGTTGTAGATGTTATTTCTGTTGCCCTACCTGCAAACATATTATGTAGCTTTATCAACCAAACCCTGGTTTTAGGATGCATCATCCCCAATCCTTCAATTAAAAACCAAATACCAACCAATAGCTCAAATTTATTTAAGACACCCTCTGTTTCCATAATTAACTTTTACTTACCTAATACAAAATCAGCATAGGAATACATAAGGTTATTTAAAATCACCGGTAATCTTAGTATATCCTCTTTGCCAAAATAAAAGTTGATTGTAAAGTGAATCATATATAAAGATATTATTATCGAGAGGCCACCTAAAACCAAACCGTATATCTTGTAGTAAGTAGCAGTTCCCTTACCGAATTTTGTTTTAGCTCCCTCAAGCTGATTAATTGATTTTACAAATAAAGCCCAGTTTAATTTTCCAAAGATTAGTAAAATACCAACGATAAACAACAGCACCCACACAATCAAAAAGGAAACAAGAGCCAATGACCACCCGCTCATACCTTTTTATTATAATCCAAGATACAAAGAACTCCAACTACTTGGGTTACCAGCATTAAAAGGTTCAGGCCGTCACTTGATGGACTAGTATAACCGGAGGCAAGCCAGAAATTCAGGTTTAAAAATGCCCCACCGATAAGCCCCACAATTAGCAGCCATAAGGTAACTTTACACTTTGTTTTTGGTTGGAAAATTAAATAGAGTGCGGGTATAACTATAGCAACTGCAACCAGCGCTTCCCCCCACATCACCAACTGACCAAAAGTCTGAGAATTAGGAATGGCCGTATTTTGTAAAAAATCTCTATAAAAAGCATTAGGGTTTTTTGAGGCAAACCGGGAGAGGGTTTCCCCTAAAGTTTGTACAAAAGTACCGGAGGTAAATTTCCCAAAACTGCTCCTTGACCAAATTAAACCGGCAAATAAAAGTATACTTAGTAAATATCTGTTCATAGCCTTCTTTTCATCCGCAAAACGGTAGTCACACCTCTGATAATATTATCCACCGTCAGCCCAAATTTTTCCAGTAGTTCATCCGGCTCCCCCGATTCCCCAAAATGGTCATTAATGCCGATAATTTTCATAGGCACCGGGTAGTATTGGGTTACAACCTCTGCTACTGCAGAACCTAAGCCACCAAAAACCTGGTGCTCCTCAACAGTCACAATTCCACCTGTTTCCTCCGCAGCCTTAATGACTGCTTCCATATCAAGTGGTTTGATAGTGGATACATTTATTACCCGAACACTTATATTACTCTCTTCAAGTTCTTTTGCAGCTAAAAGCCCCAGGTAAACCATCTGCCCAGTAGCAATAATAGTTGCATCCGCGAAGCGCCCTGAGCTTGCTTGCAGTGAGCTTGTCGAACCTGCCGAAGGGTTTCCTTCCCGGAAAACCTGCGCCTTACCAATTTTAAAAGGAGTATTTTCGGTAGTTATTACCGGCACTTTTTCCCTGGATAACCTCATATAACAAGGCTTCCTTTCTTTTACCATTGCCAAGGTCGCCTTTTTTGCTTCGATAGCATCACATGGGCTTAAAACTACCATATTGGGTAAGGCTCGAGTTAGGGCAATGTCTTCCAAAGCCTGGTGCGTTGCCCCATCAGGGCCAACCGAGATGCCTGCATGAGAGCCAATTATTTTAACCGGCCGGTTGTTGTAACAAATTGTAGTCCTGATCTGCTCCCAATTTCTTCCCGGAGAGAAAACGGCATAAGAGGTCATAAAGGGGATTTTCCCCTCCGCTGCCATACCGGAAGCCAAGGCTGCCATATTTTGTTCTGCAACTCCCGCCTCAATAAACCTTTCCGGAAACTTATCTTTAAAAGCTTGTACCCTGGCAGATTCTGTAACATCGGCACAAATTGCCACCACATCTTTATTTTCCTCCCCTGCCAAAACCAACCCTTCCCCAAACCCATCCCGGGAAGGTATCCGTTCAACATCTTTATCAAAAAGTTTAGGGTTTAAACTATTCATGTTCCGACTTTATCTTCCCCTGCAAGGTCCTTAGTTCCTGCAAGGCAATTTTTGCCTGCTCGTTTTTGGGCGGCTCGCCCGGGATATCAGTGATCCCGGGAGGAACCCCATGCCACTTAAAATCGTTCTCCATAAAATCTACTCCCTTACCCGGGATAGTATGGGCAATTATTAAAACAGGTTTTTCAAAGATTGCCTTTGCCTCACTGAAAACCCCAATAATACTTTCAAAGTTATGCCCGTCAATTTCCAACACATGCCAGCCAAAAGCCTCATATTTTTCCTTTAAGGGTTCCAGCGGCATAACGTCTTCTGTAAAACCGTCTATTTGAATATTATTCCTGTCTATTAGAGCTGTTAAATTATGTAACTTATTTTTTCCGGCAAACATTACCGCCTCCCAGGTATTTCCCTCGTCCTGTTCCCCATCCGACATCAAACATATTACCCTCCAAGAAGATTCATCCATCAAACCCACTAAAGCCATCCCGCAAGCTTGGGAAAGCCCCGACCCCAAAGGCCCGGAGGTAATCTCTAACCCCGGTAAAGACTCCCTGTGAGGGTGACCCTGCAGCCTTGACCTTAATTTCCTTAAGGTTTGAAGCTCCGAAACAGGAAAATATCCGGCATGGGCTAAGCTCACATAAAGCACCGGGCAAATATGGCCGTTGGATAAAACCAACCTGTCCCGATCCTTCCAATCCGGCTTTTTAGGGTTATGTTTTAAAATTTGGAAATAGAGTGCAGTGAGGACATCCGCCATCCCTAAAGGTCCGGCAGAGTGTCCTGACCCTGCCTGAAGAAGCATCTTAATAATGTCTTGGCGAATTACATTTGCCTTCTCTTCTAAGTTTTGGATATCTTGGGCAGAAAGAGCCATCTTAAGTTTCTAAATGCTTATGCTCACCCCGGGAAATTTCTTTCTCAAACTCCCTGATAGCTTTTAACACCTCCCTGGGGGAATCAACGATCTTATAAACCCGCGCCTCCTCCGGCCGAAGCAATAAGTTGTTTTTTAATGCTTTCATTATCTTCTTCCAAAATTTTCCGTATAGAATAAGTGGCTTGTGGTGTCCAAAGTATAACCTTGCAAGCCCCCAAGCCATAGCAAATTCGGACATAGTGCCTGAGGCACCGTTAAAAATAACATACACCTGCCCCTCTTTCATTAAAGTCAGGGTCCTTTCAACGTAGCTCTCGGTTTTAATCTCTTTATCTATGGGGTTATTAGGGTCTCTCCCTTCAAAATTATCAACACCATCACCCGGATCCGGGTAAAAAGTCACGCCAACAACCTTACCCCCTGCAACTTTTGCCCCCCGGCTGGCAGCCTCCATCACTCCCGGCCCCCCACCGTCTACTACCGTATAACCTGCTTTTGCTAAAGCAGAGGCTACCTCAAAAGCTGCATGGTAAACTTTATCCCCGGGTTTTGCATCAGCAAAGCCAAAGATTGCAACCTGCGAAATAGAAGGGGCCTTTTCAGTCTCTAAGTGATTGTCTAATTTTCTCCAGATTTTCAGCAATGTTTCCATTTATTATATGTTCCCCAATTACCAGGTAATCCGCCCCGGCATTACTTAATAGTTTAGCAGAATTTTCATCAATTCCGCCATCTACTCCAACAAATGTGTTTGGGAGAGCGTAATCTTTAACCTTTTTTACCTTGTCTACAGAAGCCAGGATAAATTCCTGGCCTGAAAAACCCGGGTGGACCGACATCACTAAAACACCGTACACTACAGCTTCAAAATACTTATACTGTTCAACCGGGGTTTCGGGGTTCAGGGCTAATATAGACTTTTTCTTAAGCTTATTAATTAAATCAACAGCATCCATAGCTTCTTTCCGGTCAACTTCTGCATGCACGGCAATTCTTTCAAACCCTAAATTTACCAAATCCTCCACCCATTTACTTGGGTCTTCTACCATCAAGTGGGCTTCTTTTTGCAGTATCGTGGGGTATTTTCTAATTACATCCAGCCCAACACTTTTATTGGGGACAAACTTACCATCCATAATATCAATTTGCACCCAACCTTCGGCCCTTCGGCCTCGCTCAGGGCGGACAAGCCCAGGACAGGTTGATACTTTCTCAATTTTTTCCCTGTACTCATCTTCGGTGGTAGCCAAAATTGCCGGGATTATCGAGACGTCAGTTAGCATCTTCCACCTCTTCCAACTTTTGCAGGCGGCGGATGTGGCGTTCCCCGTTCGAAAAAGGAGTGTCCAGGAAAGTTTTTGTAATTTCCCAAGCGCTTTCTTCGTCTAAAATATCTGCCGGAAGGGATATTACATTAGCATCCTCGTGTTCCCTGGCCTGTTTTGCCCTGGCCACATCAAAAACCAAAGCCGATCTTACACCATCAATTTTATTGGCTACCATATCAACCCCCGCCCCTGACCCGCAAAAAATTACCCCGCGGTTGACAGAATCTCCCACTGTTGCCTCTGCCACCCTTTGGGCAAAATCAACATAATCATCAGAAGGGTCTAAATGGTTATTCCCTAAATCAGTCACCTCAAGCCCTTCATCAATAAGTCTTTTCCTTAGTCTCTCTTTTAACTCAAACCCCCGGTGGTCGGCACCCAGATAGATCATACTTTCCCAGTGTAACCAAACATCTTTTTAAAGACAAGGTAAGTGACTTTGGCATCATCCAAAGCTCTATGGGCAGACTTTCTTTCAATCTTCAAAAGGCGGCACGCTTCCCCTAAGCTGAACCTTTTCATCCTGCGGTCTGAAAACATCTTAAAATAGACCATCGGCATTACATCTAACCGGTGATAGTAAAAAGGGTCTGTCTTCCCATATGCAAAATAGGCTTTGTCCAAAAATGCCCAATCAAAGTTAACGTTAAACCCAACCAAAACCCCATCCTTCCCAAAATTATCCAACATTTTTAAGGCATCCTCAAGTTCCATCGCCTCTTCCCACTCTTTTTCGGAGTAACCATTTATCCCCAGTGCCTCTTTTTCTGCCAGGTGGATATTTTTTGGCTTTACTTTTATCTGCAACTCCCCCAAAACCTTAAAAGGCTTTTTCGGGGCAACCTTCAAGGCTCCAATTTCAATAATCTCATGCTTCTGTACCCTAAGCCCGGTGGTCTCAAGATCCAAAAAAATTAAGGGGCGGGACCTAAAATCAATTTGGTTTGTGTTTGTGATATCCATATTTATTATGTTTGATATATTAGCAACTAGTTGACCACCCTTGCAAGTAATGATATAAATTCTCTTGTCCTGATTCGTTAGGATTTTCAAAGAAACCCGCTACGTGCGGGTTTTTTTGATCACAAAAGCTATTTCCTCAACTCCCCAACCGTCGTTGTCTCTTCATGGCCAGGATAAACAACTGTCTCTTCCGGCAACTTCAGCATCTCTTTAACCGATTTTTTAAGGTCTTCCGCTGAACAGTATCTAAAATCCGTCCTGCCCACCCCACCACCTTTAAACATTAAGTCTCCACAAAATAGTGATTTACTTTCCTCATTATAGAGGCAAACTCCCCCTGGAGTATGCCCTGGTGCAACTTTCACCTCAAACTTTACTTTACCAACTGCAAGTTCCGTACCCTCAAATAAACTTTCAGTTTCTACGGCCACAGGATCAGCTTCAACCCCCAAAAAATATTCGGCTGATCTTTTGGCATCTTTAAGTAAAAAATTATCTTTGGGATGTGAAAAGACAGGGATATTGTAGGCTAAAGAGAGTTCTGTAACAGCTAAAACGTGGTCAAAATGACCGTGGGTTAAGGCGATCCAAACAGGCTTTGCCCCCAAGTCAGCAATCTGCCTCATAATAAAATCCCCATCATCCCCGGGATCAATTATCCCAACTTCTCCACTATCTTCTATAAGATAACAATTCGTCTGCAGCTGCCCCACCGGCAAAGTCAAAACCTTCATGGAAAAAATCATAGCACATGCTTAAACTACTTGACACTCCCGCCTGCCACCCCTGGGGTGGATTAGCTTGACACCTGCGGATTTGTTCATTAGGCACACTACTAAAACTTCCAACTAACCCCTTTTGATGCTAAAATACAAGTTAGATTGCGGGACCCGCCTGCAACGCTTTGCGTAGCAATGCGGGCAGGTCGTCTAATGACACAACATATGTTCTATACCTATGTCTTAAAAAGCAAGCGAGATGATAAATTGTATATAGGCTGGACAAATGATTTAAACCAGAGACTCAGAAAACATAATACTGGTCAGGTAGATGCAACAAAATACAGGTTACCGCTAGAACTAGTTTATTATGAGGCCTGTTTAGATCAAGAGAATGCAATAGTAAGAGAGAAACAGCTTAAAACTGGTTTTGGTAGAGTATATTTAAAAAGAAGGCTAACGTAACATTGCGGGATCGTCTAATGGTAGGACGATAGCCTCTGAAGTTATCTATCTAGGTTCGAATCCTAGTCCCGCAGCTTTGATCCGAGGATACTGTCTTGCACAGTATCCGACGGAGCAACTTCGGGACATAGAGTCCCGCAGCTTTGAACTTTTGACCCACCTTGTGTGGGTTAATAGTTCAAATTTATGCGAGGAGACATAGAGTCCCACAGCTTCTTAAGATAACCCAAATGTACGCTGTGAAGCTGATTCTGTTATACTCTGCATAATGGATGACCGCATCACCAAAGATGCCCCGCTCGTTGCTGATTATCATGACAAGGGTAAGATTTACAAATTCAGATATTATGAATTAGGTAATTATGATCGTTTAGACCTTAACATGGTAAGGCAAATTTATGGAGTGTGCTTTTACCTGGATCAAATGGTTATTGTGTTAAATGGTAAAAAAAGAACTTGGGGACTAGCAGGTGGTACGCCTAAAGAAGGTGAAAATATACAACAGGCCTTTGAACGGGAGGTTCAAGAAGAGACTAATATGCAAGTATTAAGGTGGAGACTAATTGGAGTTCAAGAGGTAACAGACCCCAATGGAAGTGTTTATTACCAGCTTAGAGTGGCATGTAAAGTTAAGCCATTCGGAGATTTTGTTTCAGACCCCGGAGGTGTTATTACTGAGGTAAAATTCATTGACCCTCGCGACTATAAAAATTACTTTAATTGGGGAGAAATTGGAGAACAGATTATCAACAGAGCCAATCAGATTAAATCTAAATTGTAAGTAATAAATTTGTTAATATGAATACATGTCTTCAAAAACTCTCATATTTTTGGGTATGTTCATTGGTTCAATTATAGGGGGGTATATACCAACATTTTTTGGAACAGGATTATTTTCCTTTAGCTCAATCTTATTTAGTGGAATTGGTTCTATCATCGGAATATGGCTTGGATATAAATTAAGCCAACTTTAGACCATTTTTGTCTTGACAAAAATAGCCCGGGGGTGGTTATACTTAAAGTATGAACCTTCTAATCAGTTGGCTTATAAGCGCCTTGGCCGTACTCGCTGCTGCCTACCTGTTGCCGGGAATCCAAGTTGCTAGTTTTACCACAGCCCTGGTTACAGCCCTGGTTTTGGGTATAATAAATGCGGTCTTAAAACCACTCTTTCTGCTTCTTACCCTTCCTATTAATATTATAACTTTCGGGCTGTTCACCCTGATTATTAATGCTACCCTGGTAATGCTGACAACATATATTGTCCCCGGGTTTATAGTAGATAATTTCTGGTGGGCACTGCTTTTTAGCCTGGTGCTTTCTATTGTCAACTCCTTCTTACAGAGAGTACCTAAGTAGTTTTTTACTACTTTTTCTTCAATATAGGTAGACCTGTGCGCTTATTCTCAATGACCATATACCCTTCGGGCAAGCCATCCATTGCACCGAGCTTGATTTCCCTGGCAAAGTAATATATCCTTTGGTTCCTGCCGCTCCTAAGCCTCACATCCTTGGAATGCAGGTAATAATTCTGGCCTTTGGAATTAGTATGCTGGTATGCCATTCTTTCCTCCTTCCTTGGTTTCTCCTAGTCACATCTTATTATCCTTGATTAAGATAAAAACAAAAAACATGTAATAATCTTGAAAGTGACACGCACTACCTGGGAGTTGAGGATGTTTACAAATGCTGGTATAATTGTAAGAGATGGCTCAAACAATACTTGTAGTTGAAGATGATAACGGGCTCCAGAAATACTTAAAGGAGCTCCTTTTGGACAACGGGTTTTCGGTTCAAACCGTCCCCGACGGTGTACAGGCCCTAAATTCAATTGCCAAACTCCCCCCAGAATTAGTCCTCCTTGACCTGGGGCTGCCTAATATGAGCGGGGAAGCAGTTTGTACGGAAATCCGAAAAAAATATCCTGACCTTCAGGTTATAATACTAACTGCCAAAGACGGGGTTGCAGATATTGTCCATGGGTTAGATTTGGGTGCGGATGATTACATGACCAAACCATTCTTGGCAGACGAACTCTTGGCCCGCATTAAAGCCCGTTTAAGATACCACAACGAAAGCGATCATAAACTGAATGTTGACAACCTGGAACTGGATAATAAGACATTTGAGGTAATACGCGAAGGAAAACAAATCCAGCTCACCCCACAAGAATTTAAGTTACTGCAATACCTAATGAATAATAAAGGTAGGATTTTAACCCGCGAGATGATATTAAACCGGGTTTGGCTCTACTCTCCGGATATAGAGACCAGGGTTGTAGATGTTTATATGGGATATCTGCGTAAAAAAATTGACCTGGGCTATAAAAAAAGGCTTCTCCATTCCGTTCGCGGTTTTGGTTATATGATCAAAGAATGAAGCTATCAGCTTAATTTAGGTGTATCCAAACCTGTTATGTCCCAAATTTTTCCAAAATCTGGGATAATCAGTCGATCCCCCTCTATTTTAATTAAACCTTCTTTTTCAAGTTCCTCCAGCGCTTCTTCGTCAATTCCTGTCGCATATATAGAGTTTGATCTATCCTTTTTTAGAGGGGCGATCTCAGAGAGATCTAACACAATTTCCTCCTTTTTCCCTTTATAGTAAGGCGTTCCCAACTTTACGATCATTGTGGCAATTTGTACACATACTTTTGCTACATCCGGATCTAACCTTTCCTCATCTCGAGAAAAAGGCACTCCAGCATGAAAGTGTTTATTGGGAAGATCATGTCGACGAGGTCTTGTAGGTTGTAAAGTAACAAGGAATTTCTCTACTCCCAGCGGTTCGTATTTTACAGGGTTACCTTTTCGTAAAAAAGCCCCTAATCCTATTTTACCAAACGTATCAATAGCAATTTCGGCAATTGGAAGCGAGTATTTTGCAAGGGTTGCCCTGGAATAAGTATGTATTGGCGGAGGTAACAGTTTATTCTCTACAACCAGGTACCTGTCCTTAAAATTGCCAAATAATCTTTTGCAATACCAATCATAAAGATTACGAATAGACTGATATTCCCTCTCAGGGTCATCTCTAAAATCCTTCTGTACGCTGCGCAACTTTCCATCCCTAACCAATTTATCGATAAGATCTAAAGTCATCCTACGCGTTCGCGCCATTACTGTAGTTGGCGACATACTCCGACGGAGAAATAAAATTTCTTCCCTTCCCTTTGGATTAAGATTTTCTAAATTTATAGCTTCACGCTCTTGACGCTCTGTTACAGCTTTCTCATATAGTAGCGCGTCAGGTGTCATAGCTATAACCTCATCAACAACTTTTTTGTGGGTATAGCCATCTATACGTATTGCCTTTTTTGCCTTTTGTGATGCTTTAATAACCTGTTCAAGTGTCGTTCCTCCATAATCACGAACCGGATTTGGTACTGATGGAGTCTGTAGTGTCAGATCCCAGAAAGGAGGTACCTTTTCCTCCACCCAATTAACACAGGCCACCATCAGGTGAGAAGCAGCACCAAGTATATAGTCCATGCTTTGTTCGTCATAATCCATACCCATCACCACGGCTCTTCCTCTAACCTCCATCAAACAATCTTCAAACGGAAGTTGCAAAGGTCGATATGAGTAACCTAGTTTTTCCAATACCCCTTTAAGGATTTTACCCTGATCCGATTCCTTTAGCCCAGGAACTATCCTCCTTTTAGAGACTTCATCAAAGTGTTTCATCCCCTCAAGGCTATTCCAAACTTCAAAATCTGATTCGTCAATAGGTCCGACAGCGTCTTGTCTAATTATATTTTGCCCGGCAACAACAGACTTTCCGGATCCTGAACCTCCCACAATCCATCTGCGTCTCCCAATATAATAGACTGTTTCCCTAGGTGCTTCTATCATAATTTTACTTTCGGCAATCTAATCTCTACCGTGGTCCCTTTATTTAATTTAGAGCTGATATTGATTAACCCATGGTGCTGGACAATAATATTCTTTGCTAGAAACAAACCTATTCCCATCCCCTCGTTAGCAACTTTGTGTCCTCGGTAAAATCCTTCAAAAACCCGTGGTAAATCTTTACCCTCAATCCCCGACCCTGAGTCTTTCACGAGAATAACTAAATTATTCGACCTTAGTTTAAGATTTACCCTAATCTCTTTATTGGACGGAGAAAATTTGGCAGCATTATCCAGCAAATTTATTACTACCTGAATTAATTTATCAAAGTCACCCACCACCAAGTCCTGGCCATCTCTTAAGTGACTCTCAAACACTAGCTTATGTTTAGGATAGTTAAAATGCAGCTCAGCTATCGCCCGCTCGATAACTTTCGTAATATGACATTCCCGCCAAGTATACTGAAACTGGCCTCCCCTGATCTTACTTATCTCCAGAAGCTCATTTACTAAAGAAGTAAGTCTGCTAACTTCCCATGACATCTCCTCAACCCATTTTGATTGAACAACAAGATCTTTAGGAAACCTTGCAGCTAAAAGCTGAGCATATCCACTAATGGTAGTAAGCGGTGTTCTAAATTCGTGGGCAGCCATAGAAAGAAATAAATCCCGAGTTTCTACGGCTTTTTTCGTTTCTTCATAAAGCTGCATTTTTCTAATCGCCAAACTAGCTGTCGATCCAAAAAGTTCCAGGATTTTAAGTTGTTTTTGAGTAAAATAATCTTCCTTATAAGACCTGACCGCCAATACCCCAATGGATTTATTTCTGTACGCTAGTGGTATGAATATGACTGATTTAATCCCCGATTTTACAGATTCCGCGCGAATTTCCTCACTATGTCCAACAAAGGCTTTCCGAGTTCTGAATGTTTTCCAAGAAAGACCATTCCTACGTGGCCGAGGCAACGGAGGTGTGGGATATGATAAATGACAAACTGGCTCTAACTCACCATCAACCAGAAGCCTGATTATTCCACTATCTCCGTCAACCAACTTTATCGCTTCACTTACAATAGTACGGTAAGTCTCCTCCGGTGTAAGAGGAGCTAAAAACTTAAGGCCGGCTTTGTAAATTTTTTCCAGATCGTTACCCATAAGTTTGTAAGAATACGCCCCATCATACCATTTTTTTACACTTTTTCAACTTATTTAGAGCACAAAAGAGACTTTTTCTTACAAAACCACCTGGAGGAGGTTTTTTAATCTATTTTTTTAATATTGGCACCAAGCGCTAAAAGTTTCCCAACCACATCTTCATACCCCCTATCAATCAGCTCTGCCCGGTTAATAATACTTTCACCTTTAGCTACCAGCGCCGCTAAAACTAGTGCCATACCTGCCCTAATATCCGGAGTTTCAAGGTTCCTGCCCATAAGCTTTGAGGGACCGTACACTAAAACCCTGTGGGGATCAGCAATAGTCATATGTGCCCCCATGCTAATTAATTTATCTACAAAAAACATTCTTGATTCATACATCCAATCATGAAGTAATGAAACTCCTTCGGCTTGGGAAGCCAAAATTATTACAACACTCATAAGGTCTGTCGGAAACCCCGGCCATATATTGGTAATAATTTTTGGGATTGGGTTTATTTTTTTGGCTGAAATAAAGATAGATCCGTTATTGGGGATAAATTCCAACCCCATCTTTTTTAGAGGATTTATCACAGGCTCCATACCTACCAAGGTGCATTTTTCTATCTCTATTTCCCCTCCTGTTATTCCTGCAGCAATTGCATAAGTCCCAAACTCTACATAATCTATTCCCACCGAAAAATCGACACCTTTTAGTCTTCCCGCCCCGGTAATTATAATTAATGAAGAACCAATTCCTTTTATAGAAACCCCCATCTCAACAAGCATATTACAAAGATCGACAATATGAGGTTCCTGTGCACAATTTTGCAAAGTTATAGTAACCGGACTTAAAGCGGCTGCTAAAAGTAAATTTTCAGTAGCAGTAACGGAGGCTTCCTCTAAAAAAATCCTGCAGGACCTAAAAGCCTTATCTCCTCTTTTCCCAAAATATTTCCTGTCCTCTCTTTCAAACTCAAACCCCAAGTCAATTAAGCCCTGAATATGTGCTTCAATACTTCTTTTGCCGATAACATCCCCTCCGGGATGGGAAAACTCGGCACTTCCAAGCCTTGCCAAAAGAGGGCCTACAAAAAGGATAGAGGCCCGAAGTTTTGAAGACAACTCTTCAGGTAAAAGAAAAGAGGAAACTTTTCCGGCGTGGACTTTTATAAAACCATCTCCTCTCTCCGTTTTAACACCAAGGCTTTGAAAAATTTCTAAAAACACGTCTACATCGGAAATATCCGGAACATTTCTAATCACAACTTCCTCTTCTGTTAAAAGAGCGGCAGCAAGACATGGTAAAACCGCATTTTTATTGCCTGAAATCTTAATTTTACCTTTTAACCTGGTTCCACCCTGAATAATATATTTGGCCATCCTTCGTCTCCTTTCTCGTTTACCCCGAGCTTACCGAGGGGCTCAGGACAAGTACCTAGAACTCAGGGTACTTTGAAACAACCTCCTTTACTCTATTGAGAGTTTCCTCTTCCCCAATTATTTTAATGCTTTCAAAAAGCGGAGGGGTAACTAGTTGTCCGGACACAGCCACCCTAATAAGTTGAAACATATCCCCAACTTTAATTCCCAGATCCTCAGCTAATTTCCTGAATGCTTGTTCAAATTCCTCTGCCGTCCATGGTTTTTCGAAGCTTTCCATTGTCTGTGAAATTTTTTCCAGGACATTTTTTTGATTTTCAACTTTTATTTTATTAAAAACCTCTATATCATATTCAGGTTTTTCAAAAATAAAATCAGTCAACGGCACAAAATCAGAAAGTTTTTTAATCCTTTCTTTTACCAAAGGAACTACAGGAGCAATTTTGTCCCTATTTGGATGGTCCACCAAAAACTCCTGCAGTCTTTGAGTCAATTCCTCACCCGACATTTTTCTAATATACTCCCCATTCATCCACTCTAATTTGGTTATATCAAAAACTGCCGGAGCGACATGGACATCTTCCAGTTTGAATTCCAGTATCATCTCCCCAAGATTTAACAACTCTTTACCGGAGGGTGGTGTCCACCCCAAAAAAGCCATATAGTTTAAGATTGCTTCCGGTAAGTAACCATCTTTCCTAAACTCTGACACAGCTTTTGCCCCATGCCTTTTAGATAGTTTCGAGCGGTCAGTTCCTAAAATCAGGGGAAGGTGGGCATATTGAGGGACCTGCCAACCAAAGGCCTGAAAAGTTAAGATATGCTTCGGGGTAGAAGATAACCATTCTTCTGCCCGAATGACAGGATTAGTTTCCATGAGGTGATCATCAACTACATGGGCTAAATGATAAGTTGGAAACCCATCGGATTTTAAAAGCACGAAATCTTTTTGTGTTTTATTGTCAAACTCAATTCGGCGGTTACCTATAAGATCGGTATATGTAACCTTCCCTTCTGCTGGCATCTTAAACCATATAGCCCCCTCGTCCTCGTAAGCCACCCCCTTTTCAACCAGCTCTTTAGCGTATTGTTGATAAAGCTCTTTCCTTTCAGACTGAAAAATAGGTGCCTCATCAAAATTAAGACCCAGCCAATTCATGTTTTCAACAATGTCTTCCGGAGACCCCTCAATAAACCTGCTCCTGTCTGTATCTTCAATCCTTAAAGAAAAAGAGCCATTGTTTTGGCGAGCCACTATGTATGCATACAGTGCAGTGCGTACACTGCCAATATGCATCATTCCGGTGGGAGACGGAGCAAACCTTGTTTTAATCTTAGTGCCGAAGGCGCGAACTTGTTCATCCATAGTTTTCATATTATATCAGCCTTGAAGTATAATGGAACCATCTGCCATGACTTTAACTCAAGCTGCTGTTTGGACAAAAAGGGGGATAATAGGGACTATTGTCTCTATTATCCTGATAATCCTCGCCGTAACAGGTTCTAGGATGTGGTACCAATACCAGCTCTCCCTACGGCCTCCCGTAGAAGAAAAGCCGGAAATGAAATTCGGGTCTTTGCCAAAAATCCAATTTCCACCTTCCGAAGTCACTTCCTCTAATTTCTCTTATTCTATTGACACGGTAACCGGAGGCTTACCGGAAGTCCTAAAACTTATCAAAGTCTATTTTATCCCCCAAACAAGCATCTCTTTACTATCCTCAGACAGGGCACAAAAATTAGCTGAGAGCTTAGGATTTTCAAGCAGCCCGGAAATTTTATCTCCCGCCCGGTATAAATTTAAGGATGATAAAGGAGGGACTCTTACAATTGATTTGACTACAGGTAACTTCCACATCCAAAAACAAATAGAAGAAACTGCCACCGGATCTGCCCAACTTAATACTGCCTCGCCCCCCGGTAGGGAACAACTTGTCACCGAATTTAAAAATTATCTTACCGAGCGGAACCTACTGATCAAAAACATTGAAAACGGTAAAACAAATGTGACCTTTAAGGGCCCATCACCGGACAAATGGGAAATTGCTTATATATCAATTTTACCCCCGGACTGGGATAATATCCCCACAGTGACAGCCTCTTTCAGTCATGGACTGGTTAAAGCAACTGCAAAAGCCGCGGGAGACGGGACAAGCAAGTATATAAATATTGGCTATACCGTCTGGCAACCCGATAAAACAACTTACTCCACTTACCCCCTAAAAACTGCCGAACAGGCTTTAGCTGATCTGCGCTCAGGATTAGGTTTTGTTAGCATAGAACCTGCCGGTGCGCAGGTTTCCATCTCTTCTGTTTATCTTGCCTACTTCCAACCGGAAGATTACTCACCTTACCTACAACCGGTATTTGTTTTTGAAGGGCCGGGGTTTACCGCACTGGTACCTGCTGCCAGTCAAAATTAGAGCTAACCCAATCCAAAAGTTTTTCAGTTTCTCCAAACCTGTTATCACTCCCCAAAATTACAGTCAATATTTTATGGCCATCCCTCTCCGCAAGCCCGACCAGGTTTTCACGCGCCGCAGGCGTTGTACCTGTTTTCATCCCTAAAATACCGGGTAGTCCTAATAATTTATTAAGGTTCTTAAGTGGGTGAATAATTCCCTGATCAATAGAGGATACTGTAACTTCCCGGGTAGAGACAGCCCGGGCAAGCAAAGGATTGCCTGCTGCGACTGCGGCAATCTTTGATAAATCTGCAGCCGAAGAAAAATGGTTCGGGCTATCAAACCCGGCCGGGTTTTCAAAACGGGTATTGGAAAGGCCTAATATTGCTGCCCTATTATTCATAGCTTCCACAAAAGCGCTGACACCTCCCGGGAAATTGGCAGCAATTGTATAAGCTGCATCATTGCCGGAGTTTAAGAGCATCCCATAAAGCAAGCTACGGAATGTAAGTTTTTCATCTACCTTTAACCCCATTGTTGAACCGGATACTAAGGATACGCCTGGGACAGTTAAAATCTGGTTTGGTTGAAAAGTATCCACCGCCACCAAAGCGGTCATAATCTTTGTAGTTGAGGCTATAGGTACTCTTTTATCAGGGTCTTTGACGAAAAAAAGAAAGTCACTATCCAAATCCAAAACCAGAGCGGATGTTGCACTCAGTTGTGGCGGAGAAATCCCTAAATTTTTAGGCAGGTTAATTTTTTGTGCCCCTGCTACATCCAATACAGCCCCTTGAACCACTTGATTATTTGGGATATTTACCGCCGTAGATTTTGTCTGTACTAAATCAACCGCCCGGGGAAGGCCTAAAATAACATTAACCGCCAAGAGTAAAACTATAACTGCATAGAGAATGGGCATTATTTTAAGGTCGAAAGTCTTACATCCACTCTTTCCATATCACGGGGGAAAAGTGTCGCCTCACGGATATTGGCAAGACCCAAAATCCCCTGGGTAATCCTTTCTGACCCGAACGACCAACCTCCTTCGGGAGGCATACCGTAACGGAAAGCTTGCAGATACAATTCACTCTTCCTAAGATCAACACCCCTTTTATTTGCATTTTTTGTTAATTGATTAAGATCATTTAAACGCTGCCCACCGGTTAGCCACTCTACTCCCCTACCGATTAAATCAAAGCTTAAGGTGTGTTCTGGATCTTCAGGATCCGGCATAGTGTAAAAAGGTCTCTTTTTAGTTGGATAATGAGTTACAAAAACCAGCTCGCTCCCATGTTCTTCAAGGGACCATTTACAAATTTCCCGCTCATCATCCGGTGCCATATCCGGTTCTTTCCGATGATCGACACCCGTCCTTTTATAGATAATTTCCTGGGCATCACGCATTTTAATTCTGGGAATAGAAGCCGGTACCTTAGGTACAGTAACCCCATGAAGTTTTAGTGCAGATTCACATTCTTCCTCAACCCGCTTAAAAATATGCTTGATAACATATTCCACCTCATCCATAATTTCAGTCCAACTATCTATAAATCCCATTTCGGCATCCAGTGTTACAGACTCTGTTATATGTCTGGTAGTAACCGAGGGCTCAGCCCTTAAAGTTTTATTAACTGTAAAAACCCGTTCGTAAACTCCAACAAGAATCTGTTTATAAAACTGGGGGCTTTGCGCAAGATAAGCTTTATAATCAAAATACTTTACCTCAAATACCTCAGCTCCACCTTCTGCTGTTTGGGGAATAATTACCGGAGATTGAAATTCTGTAAAATCATGTTTTTTTAAGACCTCGCGAAAAGCGTCAACAACGACCTCATATACCTTAAAAATTGCTTTTACTTTAGGATGCCGCAATGTCAGCCCGCGGTAATCTAAAAGGGTGGGCAGTTGCAAGTCCAAATCTTTCCCGCCCATGTCAAAGGGGAGCTCTTCTGCTTTTGATAAAACTTCAATTGATTTTACCTGAAGTTCAATAGTGCCGGTGGAAATATTCGAATTAACCAGGTTTTCCGGACGTTTACTAACTTCACCCTCTATACAAACTACATCCTGAGGTCGCAGGTCTTTTGCCATATCACCCTGGGCAATAACCTGAATAGTAGCAGAGCGGTCTAAGACATCAAGAAAGATAATTTTTCCGTGGTCGCGGCGCACCTGTACCCAACCGCAAACTTTTACGGTTCCGCCAACTTTTTCATTGCAGTCTAATATTAATGTCCTCTCCATAGCCGTCTTGATCATAACAACTTGCCCTATTAATGACAATAGTTTATCGTAGTCATATGGCCTCCAAAAATAACTCCTACAACGTGAAATATTTTCTAAAATTAGCTTAAAGCGTGAGCCTTTTTAATCTTTCTTTTGGCCGTTGGGGTTACCACAAAGTGCAGCCAGTCACGGCTAGGTTTTTTCTTCATATCTTTTGATAAAACAAGCTCCACCACATCGCCATTTTTTAGTTTAGTATCCAAAGAAACAACTTTACCGTTTAATTTTGCTCCGCTTACCGAATCCCCCATTTCCGTATGCACCGTATAAGCAAAATCTATAGGTGTCGCTCCTGCCGGCAAGTCTTTAACATCACCGTTTGGAGTGAAACAAAAAATCCTTTGGCCAAAAAGGTCTGTTTTTACTGTTTTTAAAAACTCTGAGTCATCGGTAATCTCTGTCTGCCACTGCCCTAACCTTTTTACCCAATCAAGTTTTTCCGCGCTGGCCGCAAACCCCTGGCTAATTTTTTCATCTGATAACCCCTTTTCCTTCTTTTCTGCATAGTTCCAATGTGCAGCCACCCCGTATTCCGCTTCCTCGTGCATTACTCTCGTCCGTATCTGTATTTCAAAAGGTAGATCTCCCGACCCGTAAACCCTGGTATGGATAGACTGGTAACCATTGGGGCGTGGGTGAGCAATGTAATCTGAAATTGGTTCCGGTAAAGGCTTAAACTCTTTATGGACAATATCTAACACTTTGTAACACTCCTCAGTATCTGAAACTATAATTCTTAAGGCTATTAAGTCATGAATTTTACTTAGGTCTTTTTTTATCTCCGGCCTTGTTAACTTTGTATATAAAGAGTAAATATGTTTTACCCTGCTTTGTACTTCTGCCGGTATGCCTTCTTTTTTCAAAGCTAGAGTAATACTTCCTTTTATTCTAAGAAGCTCTTTGCCTAACTTTTCTAAATTACTTTTTGTGTAACTTTGTACCCACTTATATTCAGCAGGCTGAAGGTACATAAAAGCTAGGTCCTGCATCTGGCCCCGCATCTCCCCCATCCCTAACCGTTCTGCCAGAGGCGCAAAAATTTCCAGTGCCTTTTGGCAGACCTCTCTCCTTTTTACCTCATCTACATACTGCAAAGTCGTCAGGTTATCTAAAATATCGGCAAGCTTAATTAAAACAACCCGCAAGTCTTTTGCTAAAACCAAAAACATTTTACGCAAGTTTTCTGCAAACACATCCCCCATCTCTTCTTTTGGTTTTATGATACGCAGCTTCTCAAAAGCCTCCATCATCACACCTACCTCTTCCCCAAACTCTTTTCTAATATCCTCGATATTAGCAGCGCCCTCATGCAAACTATGGTGCAAAATAGAGGCCACTAAAGTTGGGGGGTCATTAACTTTAAATCTCAAGAGTGTCTCTGTTACCCGAATACAGTGATCAACAACAAATTCCCCGGAGTTCCTTTTCTTACCGGCCAAAGAAAGCCGGGCAAAATCTAAAGCTTTGCTATAAGGGGGTGTGATATTTAGGTCCATATCATATCAATTTTATGTCTATTATTTTAAATTGCAACTTCTCCTGGCCGTTAAATTTATTTAATTCCAGGTAATAAGCCAAATCAACTTTTTGTCCGTCTTTTAAATCCTCTACCCGCTTCCCAAAAGAAAAAGCAATTGCGTCAATCCCATCTACCGTAAATTTTAAGTGCTGGCCTTGACCGACAGTTTTAATGTCAGAAATTTTGACTTCTAAACTGGCAAGGACAGGCTGGGGGTTACTCACTCCCGTTGGTTCAAAAAGATCCAGGTCTTTAACCATCCTTTTATTGATATTTTCAGTCTTTACTACCGCTTCCACCTGCAAGACATCTTCTTCTGCCTCCACCATCTCCGCAATTTTTTCCAACCTCTCCCTAAAAAGGGTAATATTTTCGGTAGCAATGGTAAATCCTGCTGCCCGGGGATGGCCTCCTACATCAACCAAAATATCCGAACACTGCCTTATGGCCTCAACAACATTGAAACCGTTTCCGGACCTGGCCGACCCTTTACCCTGACCTTCGGCTGAGGAAATAATAATTGTGGGTTTTCGGTATTCATCACAAATCCTCCCTGCCACCAGCCCGACAATACCTGAAATCCACGACTCGCTGTGTAAAACTAAAATCTTTTTTCCCTGGAAACTTATATCTTCGTTGATCATTTCTTTAGCCTGAAGCACTGCATCCATAGCCAGCTTCTTTTTTTGGTCGTTAGTTTCTGCTAAAACCCCTGCTAACTTCTCTGCTTTTTCTTTATCCTTTGTGCAAAGAATCCGGAGTGAGTCCATAGCATGTTCTAATCTTCCCATGGCATTAATCCGGGGACCTAAAACATGGCCAACGTTGTAAGCAGTTATCGCTCCCCTTTGTAAACCGGACTGGTCAATTAATGCCAAAAGCCCTATCCTTTTTGTTTTGTTGAGTTTTTCCAATCCTATTTTTACCAAAGCCCTGTTTACTCCCAAAAGCTGAACCATATCACAAATGGTAGCAATCGCTACCAAATCTAATAGCTCCAAAGCCACATCTTCTTCTACTAACTGTCTTATCAAACACCAGGCTACCCCCGCCCCTGACATCCCGGTAGAATGGACAATCGCCAAAGCCTTTGGCTTTTTATCCGAAAGGGTATGGTGGTCCGTAATTATTAAATCCAATCCTAACCCTTGAGCAAACTCTGCTTCCTTATTTGCCACTATACCGTTATCCACGGTAATGACCAGTGAAGCACCTTTCTCTTTGACAGACTTGAGACCTTCTTCGGATAAACCATATCCCTCTTTTTCCCGGTGGGGGATATAAGGCAAAACTTTTGCCCCTAAAGATGTAAGCCCCAAATATAAAACAGCAGCCCCACAAACCCCATCGGCATCATAATCTCCGTATACAATAACAAGCTCTTTGTTTTCTACGGCCTGAAGAATCCTTTTTTTAGCTTTTTCGATACCGGGAATCTCCAGGTCTTTTTTATAATCTTCCAGATTAGGGTTTAAAAATTTATCTTTCCCGGCCTTAGTTTTAATACTGCGGTTGTAAAGAAACTGCTCTACTAAATTATCGGAGTAATGGGGACTGACTTTCCAAGCCTTAGGCATAACTTGAAGATTGTAGCACATTTACATACAATGACCACATGAACTACAAGGTACCAAAAGAGGTGCAGGAAATTTTAAATAAATTCACTAAATCCGGCTTTCAAATTTATATAGTCGGAGGGTCAGTGCGCGATCTTTTGATGAACCGTCCTGTCCATGATTGGGATTTTACCACCGACGCCAAACCGGAAGAGATCTTAAAACTTTTCCAGGAAGGGTTCTTAGAGCAAAGCTCGCAAAAAGGTTCGCTTTTTGGAGAACCTTTTTATGACAACAAGTTCGGTACTGTGGGAATACCAATAAAAGCAAGTAGTAATGACGGGTGGCGCGAAGGAGAGGTCTCGAGCGTCGACCGCAGCGAAGTTGTTACGAGCGAGGACGCACTCGAGATACCGAAGCGACAGGACCCGTCATTGAAATATGAAATTTTTGAAATTACTACAATGCGCAAAGAAGGTGTATACAAAGACTTCCGCCACCCTGCAGAGGTTTCCTGGACTAACAAAATCGAGGAAGACTTGGCCCGGCGGGACTTTACAATTAACGCCCTTGCTTTATCCTCCGACGGAACAATCTTTGACCCCTTTGGCGGACAACAGGATATCGATAGTGGAATTGTCCGCGCCGTAGGAGATCCGCATAAACGTTTCCGGGAAGATGCCCTCCGCCTCATGCGCGCCGTAAGAATTGCCACCCAACTAGAATTTGAAATTGAAAAAAAAACTTATTCTGCCATCCAAACAAATAGGGAATTAATTAAAGAAATTGCAAGTGAGAGAGTCCGTGACGAGCTCTTTAAATTACTTGCATCTTCGAATCCATACATAGGTATACTAAAGCTCAGGGAGGCGGGGATACTGGAAATAATTTTACCCGAACTTGAAAAATGTTTCGGGATAAAACAGGAAGGGCCAAAACATGCCAGGGTTTACGATATCGGGGAACATGCCCTTCTCTCACTCCAAAGCACACCCTCCCAGGATCCCCTGGTCAGGTTTGCTGCACTCCTTCATGACATCGGCAAACCGGAAACTGTGAAAGTTGATAAAACAGGCAATGCCACTTTTTATAACCATGATTTAGTTGGTGGAAAATTAGCTCTACAAATCGCCAAAAGGTTTAACTTAAGCAAAAAACAAACGGATAAGCTTTACCGCCTTGTCCGCTGGCATTTATTTACTGTTGATGAAAATCAAACAGATTCTGCCATCAGGCGTTTCATAAAAAATGTAGGGTTAGAAAATGTAAACGATATGCTAGCCCTTCGGATCGGGGACAGGTTAGGAGGGGGAACACAAAAGGCAATGTCCTGGAGAATGGAAAAATTCGGGGAAAGGATCGCCCAGGTTTTACAAAAACCATTTTCTATTACTGACCTTAAGATAAACGGCCAGGATGTGATGGAAACTTTAAATATCCCTCCCGGCCCCAAAGTCGGAGAAGTACTACAGAAACTTTTTGAAGAAGTCTTGGAAGATTCTTCTAAAAATAACCGCGATTATCTGTTGGGAAAAATTAAGTTACTTAAGTAACTTAAGCAACTTAGGCTACTTAATGTCCCAGCTTTTCTTCCCACAAAACCAAGAGGGCTGTGGCATTAAAAATTGAGGAATAAGTTCCAGAGATAATACCTGCCAAAAGGGCAACTGTAAACCACCTGATTGTTTCACCACCGAATAGAAGCAAGGCCAGTAAAACAAAGACTACCGTGAGAGACGTGTTTAGTGACCTGGCCAGTGTTTGGGTAACAGAAATATTGGCCACTTCGGAGAAATTTCTTGATAGATGTTTGGGTAAATTTTCCCGGATCCGGTCAAAGACCACAATCGTATCATGAACCGAAAAGCCCACCACTGTTAAAGCCGCTGTAACAAATAAAACGTCAACCTCAACTTTTAAAAAATGCCCCAGCAGGGAAAATAATCCCACCAAAAGCAGGACATCATGCAAAAGTGCTATAACAGCTGTAACTCCAAACCTCCAGGGGGAGGTAGGTTTAGGGACTTTTCTAAAAGCCAAAGCCAAATAAATTACAATCATGGCAGAAGCCAGCCCCAAAGAGACAAAAGCATTTCTGGTAGTTTCTACCCCAATGGTCGGCCCCACGTTTTCCACCCTTAACTCTTCAACCTGACCAAATTTTTCCGACAATGATTTTTTAACTTCAATAATTTTTTGTTCATTAATAGGTTTTGTTTTAACAATGTAAGAGGCCTCACCTGTTTCTACAATTCCTGATACTTCAATACCCGAACTAATAAATTCCCGGCGAATATCTTCCTTATCAAGTTTATTTTCAAATTTGTATTCCAAAAGTGCTCCACCGGTAAAATCCACTCCCAGGTTTAACCCGTATAAGCCCAGAGAGATTATGCCGGGCAAAATAATGATTCCGGAAAGTATAAAAAACCACCACTTTTTACCCATTAAGTCAATCATCTTTTCTTAGCTTCCTTAATATCTTCGTGCAACTCTTCCTTTAGTTTTCTCACCGCCTCGGTAATCTCATCTTCAATCCCTTCAACTTTATCGTTTACAAATTTCATCAGTTCTTTATTCTTCTTAGAAGAGCCTTGCTCATCATCAGGATCTGCCTGTAACCTGGCAGCAAAAACAGCTTTATCTTCTTCTGAAAGTTTAGAAAAAATAATATCTAAAACAGTATGGTGAATCGTGGAATCCACAAGTTCTGCTAATTGGGATTTTTGCTCAGTGGACAGATCAAGTTCATCCAAAGCAATTATCAAGGATTCAATCTCCACAATATGGGCATAGAAACGACTCATGAAACTCTTCCTCCTTTCATATTAATCGGGCCTAAGGGTATTTCATCTTTAGGGTCATCAATAAAATAATAGAGAACTGCCCCTTTTCTTGGCCCACCGGCCAGTCCTACAAAATGCATCACCTCGGGAGACCCTCCCAGATGTTTGCCGGTCCATGCAGCAGGACCGGCATCACCGATCACCGCCACAACCGCCTGGCCAGTCTTAGGGTTGGCCACCAACATCTTCCGGAACTTAAAAAAGTCCCTGTATTTTCCCACGTTTTCTGCAAACCCCGGCGCTAAAAATGTCTGTACTGCCAAATAATACCTTTCCCGTTCTTTATCATTCTCATCAAAAGCGGCCTCGGAAGGAGCAAAATGTCCCCAGGCCCCAAGACCGGGGGCAATCCCTGCCGGACCGTACATCGCCCAATCGGAAGCATTTCCTGCATGCTTGTATAAATTATCACCCGGATAGCGGTAAAGATGCTGTTCTCCCCCAATCATCCCATAAGTCCTGTTTAATCTTATCCCCTCAAGTTCCGGCTCTACTTGCATTTTTAACTTTTCGGAAAGAATTTTACTGATCGCCTCATCTTCGGTATCGGTTAATTTCCTCATCTCCTCAGGGACATGTCCTTTTAAAGCTGCCACAAGAAGCACATTTTTATCCTCAGCCTTGGTAATCCCATCCTCATGGGCCGAAAGCTCTCCGGCATGCAAGGCCACATTTACCCCCGGAGTTGAAAGAAGCATCAATCCTCCTAAACCTCCTAAAGTAATGTTCCTCAAGTGCTGTCCATGGCTTGCCAGGAGTTTTTCCGACACATCCTTATGTTTAGCAAGCCATTTTTTCCTTAAGTATTCATAATGAGGTTTCTTTGAAAAAAACTGCATATTAGATTTTAAGCGGAGCTTGAAATTCTTGCTTCGCAATAATTTTAAACCTTGGTAACAACCTCAACAACGTCCTTGTAATAATTATTGCACTAAACATCGAAACCAATACCCCGATAAGAAGCGTCACCGCAAACCCACGGACCACGCTGGTCCCAAAAACAAGCAAGATCCCTGCGGTGATCATTGAAGAAACATTTGAGTCGCGGATAGAAGTCCATGCCCTTGAAAACCCTGCCTCAAGTGCTTTCCTGCCGGTTTTGCCTGACCGGAACTCTTCCTTCATCCTTTCAAAAGTTAAGATGTTGGCATCCACCGCCATCCCGATAGATAATATAAACCCGGCAATCCCGGCTAAAGTCAAAGTTATTGGCGGCATAATAAAAAGCCCTGTCCTAAAAACTGCCAATACCAAAAGGGTATAAATAATCAAGGCTAAATCGGCAATCAAGCCATATAAACCGTAATAAGCAACCATATATACCATGACCAAAGCGATGCCGATAATCCCCGCCATTAAACTTTTTTGGATTGACTCCCGGCCTAATGTCGCACCGATCAACCTCTGCTGTAAAATTTCAATAGATACCGGCAACGCCCCGGCATTTAACTGGATGCTTAAATTTTTTGCTTGCTCGGCGGTAAAACTTCCGGTAATTACTGCACTCCCCCCGATAATTTCCTGCTGGACAGTTGGTGCTTCGACCGGTTGTGAGTCCAGGAAAATCGCCAAAGGCTTCCCGATATTTCTTTTTGTTACAGCTGCAAATTTTTCCGATCCCTCGGCAGTAAATTCAATCGCTACTTGCGGACCGGCTTTTGTCCCTGAGGAACCAAACGTTACCTGCGCCTTCTTTAAATCTTTACCTGTCAAACCGGTGCTTACGGTATTTTCAAAAGTAATAACGGCTGAGGATGTAGCCTCTGCAGATGCTGTTGCCAAAAGTTCCCGAAACTCAAGCTGTGCAGTTTGCCCAACTAAATTTACCGCCGTTGACACATCCTTGACCCCGGGCAGTTCCACCAAAATCCTTCTTTCTTCCCCAAGCTTTGAAGATTGGACAACCGCCTCAGAAACCCCATAAAGGTTGACCCTTTTTTCAATCACCTGGCGGGCTGACTCTAAGGCCGTATCCCGGTCTTCCCGGGCAACACTCTCCATTTTAGTCCTTAATACCAACTCCGTCCCACCTTCTAAGTCTAACCCCAGTTTGACAGGGAATTTATTGATAAATGGAATCCCTGATAAAACCCCGAGTGGCGGCAGGTTTATCCAAACCGCCAAAAGGGTAAGAACCATTATTAACCACAAAACTATCCTTGGCTTCATGAAAATTAGATTACCACCCCATCCATAAGCTCTTCCTCATCCCCTAAAAGCATGACCTTGGGCTGGGTAACAACCCTTAAGATAAATGGGTCGCGCCTTTTTATCCGGAAGTTAAATTCGGCTTCATCCATAAAAGAGTAGTTAATTTCATTTTCCCGCCTCATCTGCTCGTCGGCAACCAATGCCTGCAGTTCCGGCAAAACTACCTGCCCTACAACCAAAAGATCAACATCGTCTTGGGAAGATGGCTGGTTTCTAAAATATCGGGTAGCAACCATCGCATATTTTATACGTCCTAACCGTCCCCGGTTTTTAATAATCGCCCCGCCTAAACCGGTTGATTTAACCACAAACCCTAAAAGCTGCGGGTAAAAAACATAGTCCCTGCGGAAGTGATAAAGCCTTCTGTTTGCCCTCCATTCGGAAGTAACCATCCCCGCCTTTTCCATCCGCGAAAGTTCACGCCTGACCGCATTAATTTCCTCACTGGTGCGCCTCACTATTTCACGAACATGCAAAAGGGGATCGCTGGTGGTTAAAAACAGGTTTAAAAGTTTTACCCTGACCCGAGAAACAAATAATTCTTCCATTCTACCTCCTTTCCGGGCAGATATTGCTTTCTAGTAGCTTACTCTTGCTCCTTCCGGGACAGTTTGAATCCAGATTAGCCCTTTGTTAAAAGATATTTCATTACCTTTATTATCCGTATACTTTGAACGTGAGATCCTGGATGCCTTTGTCCATTTTCCTTCTACCGCCTTACCATCTTGGAAAACCAAAGCTTTGCCGCTGCCGGTAGTGCCATAAAGGAGATGCGCATTGCCTTCATAACCGTCATTGGCATGGGATTCCCGTTCAAATTGGACAACAATATTTTTGGTCAACATCTGCTGATTATTATTCAGGTCCAAATGCTCTGCACCACCGTTTTTCCGTTTATAGCAGTTGCATGTACTATCATAACCCCAGGTTACCGCATAATCCGAATACCCCTGCCAAAATTCAACATTGATACTTGAAACCACCGGCTGTCCTGATCCTGCCGCATCTTCTTTAAATTTCCATTTTATAAAATTACTATCCCAATTTTTGCCCGCTGCATCAGCCGCCACCCACCCGCGCTTTGCCCCTATCTCCCAAAGCTTTTGAGTAGTGGAATACATAGTGTGTTCTGTCGCCACAGGCCTTCCTAACCTCTGGTAATCCCTCCAAAAAGTCGGGAAACCGATACTAAACTGGTTTAAATCTTTGACACCATATTTAATAATCTGTCCCAAAGCATCCGCAGGGCCGGAGGTGTTGGCTCCGCCAACATGGGCGTATAAAGCGTCATATTCACCCAGCCAGTCCAAAAAGTACGTCCGGGCAGAACGGACCGGCCCAACCTGGACATCAGAAAGGTTACAATAAAAAACTCCCATAAACCTGGTAATACCGCCTTCCGCTACTGCCTCATAGATAATGTCGGCCGAAGAGAGGCCTGATTGAGGCCTTGCTTCGGTATGGTTTTCAATCACCACAGCCAGTGGCCTTCTGGTAACCCAATTATCTTTAGCTTTCTTTGTGCGCATTGACCCGTTTAAAGGACACTCTTCCGTCTTCGGTTCATCCGGCTCCTCAGTAATTGAGGTGGCGGGACCCGGTAAAGAAGTTACAAGCTGCCCGTTTATAGGTTGGCCAGCTCTTGAAAAAAGAGTGTAGGAAATACCTACTGATGCAACAAACAAAACTATTGCGGCAATAGACACCACAAGACTCCGCTGCAGGCTGGAAAGATTGTTTAATAGATTAGAAAAATTAAACATATTTACTTTTTAAACTAACGCCTGGGCAACCACTTCCTGCCCGAATACCCCATCTGGATACATAAATTACTCTTTCACTATACAAAGGAAATCCTGTCTTTGTCAACGCCACATTGACTAAGAAAGCCTTTCCAGGATGACTCGTGCTTGACCCTTCGACCCGTTCGATTACACTCAGGGTCGCACTGAGTTTATCGAATGTGCGACATGCTCAGGGTCAACCCTGATCTTGCAGAAGGGTTGACAGGCACAAAAAAGTCTGCTAGGCTCAAGTGAGCTCAAATAAACCTAAAATTTATCTATGGCCTACTCCCAGTCAAAGAAACTGACCGCCCAAGAGAAGAAGCTTCTAACTTTGCGTACCCAGCTTTATGGTAAAGAACAGCCTGAAGCCCCCTCCGTAAAAATAGAAAAGCCTTCTGATTTTAAGTTCAATGCTCCCGGAAAAGATTCAACCTTAATCCCCTCAAACACACACTCAGAAGCTACTTTTTTGAGAAACGACCTTCAAAAAATAGGTATCCTGGCCGTGGTAATCTTTAGTATCCAAGTTTTACTTTACTTAAGTATAAACCGCGGGTTAATAAATTTTTAATTTGAAAGGAGGTGATTAATTAATGCAGATGTATTGTGTAAAATGCCGCCAGAAAAGAGATGCTAACAACGCTCAGAATGTCACAATGAAAAATGGCAAACCGGCAGTTAAAGGCGTGTGTTCCGTTTGTGGAACCGGCATGTACAAAATTGGTTCTCAAGTATAATTTGAGACCTTTGGTGGTTTTCACCATTTACAAAAGGCTCTGCATTGTAAAAGATGTGGGGCTTTTTGTTTGGTAAAATTATTGATAACCTTTGGCTTGTATCTTAAAGAGGGCTGCATACTGTCCATCTGTTTTCATTAACTCTTTATGGCTCCCCGATTCAACAACCCTACCATTTTCGACAACATAAATTTTATCGGCGTTACGGACCGTAGAGAAACGATGGGAAATAATAATAACGGTTTTATTTTTTGATAACCTTTCTACCTTATTAAATATCTCCGCCTCCGCCCTGGCATCAATTGCAGCCGTCGGCTCATCTAAAACCAAAACCGGGGCGTTACGCAAAAACGCCCGGGCCAAAGCAATCTTCTGCCATTGGCCACCCGAGAGATCAACTCCGCCTTCAAAAGTTTTACCCAACATCTGCTCATAACCGGCATCAAATTTTTCAATCATGGAGTGGGCTCCTGCCTGACCGGCTGCTCCGATAATTTCCTTAAGCTCCACATTCTCATGAGTTCTCCCAAAACCGATATTTTCTTTGGCAGTGTGTTCATACTTATTAAAATCCTGGAACAGCACACCAAAATATTTATACCAGCTGTCAAGGTCTAAATCTTTAATATTTATACCGTCAATTAGAATCTCCCCCGCAGTCACATCATAAAACCTGGCCAAAAGTTTCATCAATGTTGTTTTACCGGCTCCGTTTTCTCCCACTAAAGCAACCTTTTCTCCGGGATTAATAGTTAAAGAAAAATTTTTCAAAATCCTTTTGTCGGTTTCGGGATAGGCAAAATCGACATTCTTAAACTCAATCTTGGGGGGGTTCTTAAATTCAACCTTTACTGCTTTCTCATTCATTTTAATGGCCGGCTCGGTATCTAAAACCTCAAAGATACTTTTGACATAAAGACTATTTTCAAAAATACCGCTCATATTCCTAAAAAGGCCACCTAAACCATTTTGGAAATTACTGACAACCCCTGTATAAAAGTTAATATCACCAATGGTAATCCGTTTGGCTAAAGCCTCAAATATTACAAAAACCTCTACACCGATAAACACCGCTGTTGATAAACCGTTAAAGACAAGGTTCAATAAGTAATTCTGTTTTGCAATCTTGGCCGTATCTTTATAAAACTTAGTTTGGATTGACTTAAGCTCATCCAAGAATTTTTCAGCTAGCCTAAAAATCTTGACCTCTTTAATTGTCCAGGAATGCTGGAGTAGCCCGGATAAGTACCAGAACCTTTTCCTAAGAGGTGAGTTCTGAGACCAGACCCCCCAGGAAACCTTTGACTGCCTGGTTTGGTTAATAAACTCAGGGATAGCCACTGAGGCCACCAAAATAACCAGGAACCAGTTCAACCGGGCGATAGCGGCAAAAGCGATTAAAAGCTGTACCAAGCTCTGCAACCCCATAAATATATGGTCAACAAGCTGCTGCGGTTTCCAGGCAGAACTGTCCCTGACTTTTTCCAGCAAGTCCCGGAACTTACTATTTTCAAAATACTGCATATCCAAACCGGATACTTTTTTAAAAACTATATGGTTTAAATAAATTGGAAATTTAGTCCAATACAGCCGTTCTAAAAATCCCTGAGTCCGAAAGGCTACTTCCTGAATAAAATAAGTAGCTACCCTAAAGCCAATTAAAGAATAGAGCTTGGATGGGTCAAAAGCAGTATCGGTAGAAACAGCTAGCACTACCAGGTCAATAACCAGCTTATAAATGTAAATATTTATAAAAGGGATTATTGCCGGGATAATTGCCGATGCAAAAGTCCCAATAAAAAGCCAATGGTCAACCGACCAGATCAATTTTAGAAGCCTGAAAGAGGTGGAAAACGTATCTTTAATTTGGCCAAGCTTTTCAGACGGTAATTTTTCAGACAGCATCTTCCTCATAAACAAAGTTTGAAAAATCAGCTTGAAATACTTTGTTTTCAAGCTATGCTTATATTAGCAAATTTTAATGATACCGGGGAAAAAGAAAAGTCTGGTGTTTAGGGAAATTTCAGGATATAATATATATACATTAAGTTAGAATCTTCCCGCTTCTTCTCTTAATACTTTAAAGTCACCTGAAAAATCATCCGGGGTAAGGTTTTTTGTTTCAGTTTCTAAATTACTGCTTTGGTTAATATTAATTAGTACCGGAGTTGGCGTTGGTGTGGGGGTAGCTGCTGCCTGATTTTGAGATACAATTTGAGGCGAGACCATTTTATTACTACCTGTCCTGCTCATTATGACAAACGTTGCCATAACCCCCAGGAAAATAATAATTATTAGTACTTTAGGAAATTTCATTTTAGTTTTACCACATCCGTTAAAATTTTCTGGGAGTTAATAACTTTTGACCTTGCAGAATTTAATTCCGATTGGAAAAAAGAAATTGTATTTAAAGCATCCCTTGTGATATTGCTTTCACCGGACAGGTCAAAGATGTAAATCTTCGCTGCCTGGTAAGCCACAGCTTCATGGGCATAGGTAATCCAATACCTTGCTTTCTCAATTTCATCAGCCCGACGTCCTTGCCCGCCGGAGCCTTGGCGAAGGCGGGTCTCGTATTCATCCAAAATTAAAGCCTGGGCCACCATTATCCTGTCAAGCTCATCCGTCCGCTTTTTATTTACTTCCACAATCTTTTTGGAAAAGATCTCCAGGTTTTGCCGGTGTGCCGCAGAATAATTTACCACCCTGCTTTCATAAGCCTCCTTTTTTGAATTGACTATGTCCTCCGGTGTAACGCGCGCAAAAACTGTGACCGGTAAAATTATCTGCCACCATAACAACAAAACTATGATTACACCCCAAGGGTGTAAACCTAAATTTGATATAGTTCTCATTAGTTAGCTTTCTTCCCTTGCCCTATATGTTAAGGCCTCCGCAATATGCTCTGATAAAATATTTTCCGATTCCGAAAGATCCGCAATAGTCCGGGATAATTTTAGTACTCTGTGGTATCCCCGGGCAGAAAGGTTCATCTGGGAAATGGCCATTTTTAAAAGCTCTAAGGCCTCTACTGTCACCTGGCAAAATTGCTTGATATGGGCATTGCTCATCTCGGCATTAGTTAAAACCCCCGATCCGGAAAACCTTTTGATTTGAGCCTGCCTGGCCTTCTCTACCCTTTTCCGGATAGTTTTTGAGTCTTCCGAAGTCTCGCTTCCGGTCAATTTCTCAACCTCCACAGCCGGTACATCCAAGTGGATATCAATCCTATCTATCAAAGGCCCTGAGATCCTTTTTTTATACCGGGAGATCTGCCCGGGCATACAGACACAATTTTTCTTCGGGCTTCCTAAAAACCCGCATGGACAGGGGTTTTGGGCCGCCAGCAAAATAAACTGGGAAGGAAAAGTAATACTGCCCGAGCTCCGTGAGATAGTCACCTTTCTATCTTCCAAAGGCTGCCTCAAAGCCTCCAAAACTTGCCTAGGAAATTCCGGCAATTCGTCTAAAAATAACACCCCACGGTGGGCCAAGGAAACCTCCCCCGGCTTAATATTATTACCTCCGCCAATTATACCGACGTAAGACGCTGTATGGTGGGGAGACCGGAAAGGCCGTATTGTTATAATCGGAGTATCTTTAGACAAACTTCCGCAAATAGAGTAAATCCTTGTTACCTCCAAAGCCTCATCCTTGGTCAAAGTAGGTAAGATTGATGGAAAAGCCCGGGAGAGTAAAGTCTTCCCTGCACCGGGAGGCCCTTTTAGTAAAACATTGTGGCCTCCGGCCGCGGCAATCTCCAAAGCCCTTCTTGCCTGCTGCTGGCCTTTAATATCTTGAAAATCATATTCACAAACCTCATCTGCCACCACCAGATCAGTCAGAGGGCAGGGAGCAACCTCAAAGGTTCCGGTCAGAAAATTAAAAACATCCGTTAAATTTTCAAAAGGATAAACCTCAACACCCTCCACCACAGCCGCCTCTAAACTGTTATCTTTTGGCACAAAGATCCTTTTTAACCCCAGCCCTTTTGCCAACAATGCAAAAGACAAAACCCCATGGGTTGACCTTAAACCTCCGTCCAAAGACAGCTCCCCCACAACTAAAGTATCTGACAAGTCCGCCTCAAGCTGCCCGTCGGCAATAAGCATCCCCAAAGCGATCGGTAAATCAAAAGCAGGACCAACTTTCGGTAAATCTGCCGGAGCTAAATTGACGGTGATTCTTTTTGAAGGAAAATCTGCCTTGATATTGTAAAGAGCCGACCTTACCCTGTCCTTGGATTCCTCAACTGCCCGGTCCCCTAAGCCTACTATATTAAATGAAGGTAAACTTTTGGCAATAACATCAACTTCCACGGTAACAGGCACAGAGTCCAAACCCACATTTGACCCCGATAAAACCTTTGCTAGCATTTCAGGTTTAGTATATCATGCAGGAACGGTTGACAAAGAAAGGTTATTTCTGATAGAAACTTAAAGGTGAAACAAAAGGACTATTACCACCAAGTCAATATTTGCGGTTACCCCCGGGATTTACCTTTAATCAAGGTTGCCCCAAACTTAAAAATTGCGCTTTTTAATATATTAGGCGAAACAGAGCTGGTAGAAAAAATTGCCAAAGGGATTTCAAAAAAGTTACCCAAAAATACCCAAGTAATTGCCTCTCCCGAGGTTAAGGGAATTTTTTTAGCCTATGAGTTATCCAGGGTTTTAAAAATCCCCTACATTGTTATCAGAAAAAGTAAAAAGCCTTATATGAAAGGGTGTATAAAGGCAGAAGTATTATCAATCACCACCGGCAAGCCTCAAAATTTATGGGTAGACGGCAAAGATAAAAAACTTTTGGAAGAAAAAAATGTATGTTTAGTAGATGATGTGATCTCTACCGGAGAAACTTTAATAGGACTCCGAAAATTGATGAAAAAAGCCAAAGCCAATATTGTTGCAGAAACTGCTGTTTTTACGGAAGGGAAAAAAGATAAGTGGCCCAATGTAATTGCTTTAGGAAACCTGCCGCTTTTTAATAATAAAAATGAAATCATTACCTAAAGCGGAAATAGGCGTTTTCGGAGGATCGGGTTTTTACTCTTTTTTTGAAAAAGCCACTAAGGTAAATATTAATACCCCCTATGGCAAGCCTTCGGCTGAAATAACCATTGCCGAGGTATTTGGTAAAAAGGTTGCTTTTTTACCAAGACACGGACTAAAACACCAATTTCCGCCGCATAAGGTACCTTTTAAGGCAAATATTTATGCCTTTAAAAAATTAGGGGTCAAGACAATCATCTCCCCCTGCGCAGCCGGGTCACTGCAGGCAAAAATCAAACCCGGGGATTTTGTAATTTTGGATCAGTTCATTGACCGGACTAAAGGCAGGGAGGATACCTATTTTAACGGGCCGGAAGTTGCCCATATCGGAGGGGCAACCCCTTATTGCCCAAGATTATCTCAGGTAGCAATCAAAGCCTGCAGGAAACTAAAAATCCAGGCCCATAAAAAGGGGACTGTGGTTGTAGTCCCCGGGCCAAGGTTTTCAACTGCGGCCGAGAGTATGCTTTATACAAGCCAGGGAGGCGAAGTTATTAATATGACCCAATATCCTGAGGTCGTTTTAGCCAGAGAAATGGAGATCTGTTTTTTGGGAATTGCCTTGATCACCGATTATGATGTAGGACTTTCCGCTAAAAGAAAAGTTAAAGCGGTTGATTCAAAAGAGGTTATTCGAGTATTTAACCAAAATCTTGAAAAATCAAGAAAACTGATTTTGGAAATAATTAAAAACATCCCTGCAAAAAGGGATTGCCTTTGTGCCACCGCTTTAGAAGAAGCCAGGATTAATTAATTTTTTGTGCCTAGGAAGCATATAAGCCAGATTCTGTTTTAAAGATGAAATTTATCTTCAAGTGATTTCTAATGTCACCTGGCCCGCCTTTCGGCGAGGTGCTCCTGATTTTGACTATCGAGCGAGCAGCTCAGTCATTTCTAGGATTGCAGCGGGGAGGATTGCCCTTCGACTCGCTTCGCTCGCTCAGGGTAAACCCTTTGCTTGCTTTACGAATCAAATACCCATAAGCTTGGTCGTTTCAGCCGGCGCAACCCGGTTCGTCACTGTTGCTCTAACTAGGTCTTACGACTGCCGGCTTACACCGGCCACCCTGCTCTATGCTGTCTGGACTTTCCTGGGTGTACCGTATGGTACGCCCTATCATCCAGCTTCCTAGGCCTGTAAATTATACCGCGATAGAGCTTCAGATTCAAATTTAACCGGAGGTTTGAGCGGGACTTAAAATTTCCTGTGCTACGACCTGAATGACCACAGCAATCGGTACTGCCAAAAGTGCCCCTCCTACCCCCAAAAGCCGTCCCCCGACGGTAATAGCAATAATAATCAGCAGTGGGTTTAGGCCAACTGCCCTTTTCATAAGCTGGGGCACGACGATATTACTTTCAAGCTGCTGGATAACTGCATACATTATACCTACAATAACCGCCAGGGGAACCGAAGTAGTAAAGGCTATTAAAACAGCCGGGGCAGCAGCGATTATCGGACCAATAATGGGAATTATCTCCAAAAGTCCGGCAATAATAGCCAGGGGAAGCGCATAGTCTAAACCAATAATAGTTAAGCCGATATAAACCGAAACGGCAATAACCACGGAAAGTATCATCTGGCCTCTTAACCACGCCCCCAGTTTACTTTCAATATCCTTAATTAATTTTTCAGCCCTCCCTCTATGACTTACAAACAACGCAGCTACCCGCTCCTCAATATGTTCCCTGTCCAGCAACAGGTAAAAGGTAATGACCAAAACCGTTACGAACCTAAGGATAAAGTCAAAAAGGTTTAAAGTTAAATCTATAATCTGGCCGGAAAATTTTGACAACTCGTTTTGGATAACCGATTGGTCAACCAAATTAACCTGCAGGAATACGCTTAAACTTTCTGTTAAACTCCGGACCAAATTACTGGTTTCGTTAATAAGCGGGGTAAGCCCTACAGTTAAAATTCCCGCTACACCGCCAATAAATAAGACAAAGATCAAACCTATGGCTGCAGGTTTTGGTACCCTCCATTTAACCAGCCTGTCTACCAAAGGGGCAAAAGCAGACATTAAAATAAAGGATATTAGAAGGAGTAAAATAACATCCATTATCAAAAAAAGCACCCAAAGAGAAATTAAAAAGACAGTAATAAAGATAATGGTTTTATATGAAATGTCTACCCTTCTAGTCATAGTATTTATAATACGTAAGACATTTCATAGAGCTTTAGCTCATACGAGATATCTACACGCCTGGTCATATGCCTGCATAGTACCACGATGCAACCTTTTTTTCTACCTTGGGCTCCCACCCCCGCTTGGTAATATCAAACCATAAAACCCCCTGTTCTTTTTTAAACCACGTAATTTGCCTTTTGGCATATTGAAAAATTTTTACAGATAACTGATCAATCAGTTGGTCTTTAGTGATTTCTTTGCTTATAAACTTTGCCAACATCCCATATTCCAACCCCAGCTCTTTCATCCGCTGCAGTGTTAAACCATTTTTGAATAATTCCTCTGCTTCTTTGATCATTCCCTGATCAATACGGGAAACTAAACGAAGAAAGATTCTTTTTTTAAGTATATCCCGGGGGGCAGTAAGACCGATTTTTAATATATCCCAGCTGTGAGCTGTGAGCTGTGAACTGTGAACTGTAGTACTGTATGGATTCATCAATATTAACTCAATAGAGCGGAGGAGTCTGCGAGAATTTTTCTTATCAGAATCTGTAAGCTTCTCAAAACGGGTAGGGGAGAGGGCTATTAATTTTTCCTGCAGCTTTTCTTTGGAAAGCTTTTCCAACTCCCCCCTTAGATTTTCATCTACCGGGATATTCAGGTTCGGAAATCCATAAAGAAGGCCCTTTAAATACAGCCCGGTTCCGCCTACAATTATCGGTAATTTCCCCCGGTTTAAGATATCTTCCACTACTGCCGTCGCCTGGTCAATGTAATCTTTAACAGTATATTGTTTCTTCGGATCCGCCACATCATACATCCAAATCTTTACCCTATTAATTTCCCATCGTGAATCGTACCTCTTAAATCTTAAATCTTGACCCGGCATTTTGCCAGTTCCTATGTCCAAACTCCTATAAACCTGCCTTGAATCGCAAGCCACCAACTCTCCGTTATATTTTTTAGCCAGGAATAGAGCAACATCCGTCTTGCCCGTAGCCGTGGGGCCTAGAATTACTAAAACTTTATTCACTCGTTTTTACCGAAAATCCAGGGGGTATTAGTTTTAATTTTTCTCTCTGCTTTTTGGTTTAACAATTTCCTTAAGCTTTTTTTCTCCACCATCCGGGCAACCCGGACAACGGTATCCGTCCCCACTTTAGCCTGGGCAGCTATTTTTCTAATAGATAACCCTTCTTCCAGGAGGTTAATTATTAAAAACCTCTGTTTAACCATCCGCCATTCGGAAGGGGTTAAAAGCTCCTTCAAAAGTTCATCCGGGACGTTAACAACTCTCTCTGCCTGCGGTTTTGACATGTGTGGATACATGGTAGTATAAAAAGGGTAGGGAAGTCAACCCTTCGACCAAGTTTATCCCGAGCGAAGGCGAGGGACTCAGGGTTACTTAATTTTTCTTTTGAGGGTTTTACCGGCGGTAAAACCGGGGGTTTTCTTTTGGGGAATCTGAATTACCTGACCTGTCTGGGGATTTCTCCCTCTCCTAGCAGCCCTTGACCTAATTAAAAAGGTTCCAAACCCTGTGATAATTACTTTTTCACCCCGGACTAAAGCATCATTAATTAAATTAAAGGTAGAATTTACAGCATCTGCAGCAGCTCTTTTGGTGAGAGACGATTTCTTAGCAACTTTTTCTATAAGATCTTTTTTAGTCATAACTTGAAAGCGAAGCTTTCATGATCCGCCTATCCTATGGCCTGAGAGTAACAGATGTTTATCCCTTTGTAAAGGGCTTTGTCTGTATAAGGCCAGGCCTTGAAAAACATCAGACTGTCATTGTAAGTTCTGTGGCCCGGACTTCACGGATAGCAGTAATCTTGACTTGTCCAGGGACCATTACCTCTTTGGAAATTCTTTGGGCAATATCATGGGTTAATTTGGGCAATTCGTCATCGGAAATCTTATCAGGATATACTATCACTCTTACTTCCCGGCCTGCTGCTACTGCAAACGCTTTATCCACTCCCTCAAAAGATGTGGCAATCTTTTCTATATCCTCAATCCTTTTAATATACCCTTCAATGTCCTCGCGCCTTGCCCCCGGCCTGGCACCTGAAATGGCATCTGAGATATAACAAATAATAGATTCAACAGAGGAAAACGGTTTATCCTCATGATGTTCGGCAATACAATTTACTACCTCCTCCGGAAGCCCAAACTTTTTAGAGAGAGCCACACCTTTTTCAACATGGGTCCCTTCATCTTCGGCTACAACCTTTCCAATGTCGTGAAGCAAACACCCTAAGCGGACAATGTTAACATTTGCCCCAAGTTCTTTGGCCAATGCTACCCCAATCCGGGTTTCTTCCTCGGTATGCTGGAGAAGATTTTGCCCGTATGAGTAACGGTACTTAAACCTACCCAAAATCTCTACTAACTCTTTTGGCAGGTTATAAACTCCTACTTCGTGGGCTAGTTGTTCACCTGCCTGTAACATTAGTTTTTCAATATCCCGCTTTGTACTCTCAACAATCTCCTCAATCCTTTGGGGTTGGATCCTGCCGTCTTGGATCAACCTTTCCAAAGAGACCCGGGCAATCTCCCGGCGGACAGGGTCAAAAGAGGAAATAATTAAAACACCGGGGGTTTCATCCATTAATACATCAACGCCTGTGGCATTTTCAAAAGCCCGGACATTACGGCCTTCTTTACCGATAATCCGGCCCTTCATCTCATCATCAGGGAGGCGAACTTGGGAAGTTGTAAATTCAGCCACATAGTCTGTTACCCCATGCAACATAGCTTCTGCTAAAATTTCCTTTGCTTTTTCATCAGCCTCAACTTTAATTTGCTCTTCGGCTTCCCTTATCTTTTTGGAAATTTCCGATGCCAGGTCTTTTTCAACGTTTTCCAGAAGGATTTTTTTAGCTTCTTCTGCCGAGATAGAGGAAGATTTTTCCAGTTTAGAAATTAAATCTTTGCGGGTTTTCTCTAAGGTTTCTAACTTTTCATCGACGTTTTTTAATTTTTCTGCCAAAAGCCTTTCACGCTCTTCTAAAATACCTTCGCGTTTGGCGAGTTTTGTTGCGTCTATATTAGCTTGCCCTGAGTCCTGTCGAAGGGCTTGCCCTGAGTCCTGTCGAAGGGCTTGCCCTGAGTCCTGTCGAAGGGCTTGCCCTGAACCAGCCGCAGGCTGGTGAGAGGATCCAAATGTTTTTTGCATATATTTTAGGAAAGTTAGGGATAGGAAAAACCGCCCGTTTTAAACGAGGTTTTCAGGAAATGAAGATGTAAGAGAAACCCTTATCATGACTTCTTATAATCCTTAACTTTCTTTTGTAAGTTTACCCCATATGTCGGATATTTTCAACTAAAAACTTTTTTCTACTAAAATCCTTTTTGCCAACCCATAGGCATTCCCGTGTTTCAATAGCCCTAAATACGATGCTAGTGATTCCGATGAATAACTCTGTTGTAATCTCTTAAACATTCTTCTTTTTGTTGTAGTTCTTAAAACTCTATGGTGAGGGAAATGAACCCATCCTAAAAAATCAATTCCTGAAGAAAGTCTTTTAACGTAAAGTTTGTCTGGATGAAGGGATAATTTTAGTTCTGTTTTTAGGTATGCTGAGAGTTGGGGTATCAGATTATCCAGATATGATTTATTAGTATGTAGAATTACAAAATCGTCTGCATAACGGAGGTAATATTTAACTTTTAGGCTTCGTTTTACAAACTGATCAAATTCGTTCATATAAACATTAATTAGAAGCTGACTTGTAATATTCCCAAGGGGTAGACCTACATTCAATTGGTTTCCAGTATGGAAACTCTCAATAACACTCTTCAATAGCCACGAGATATTTTTATCTAGGATATTATTTCTTAAAATATTCTCTAAAACCCGGTGATCAATGTTGGCAAAAAACTTTCTAATATCTCCCTTTAACACCCATAAAGTCTTGGTGTTGTTTCTGGATTCCTTAGCTGCTAACTGCCTGAAGCGGTTAAGAGCCCTATGTGTGCCTTTTCCATTTCTACAGGAATATGAATCAAAAATAAACTTTTTGTCAAAGTATGGATATAAAATTCTATAAATGGCATGGTGAACAATCCTATCGCGTACAGTTGCTTTGTGAATATCGCGTGGTTTTGGGTCGTTGATCTTAAAATGATAATATGAGCCATGTTTGTAGGTTTTATTAGAAAGATTGTGGTGGAGCTTAAGGATATTGTCCATAAACATAAGCGAAAACTTCGCTACGTCTTTGCGTTTTCTCTTACCCTTCAAAAATTCCTGCCAGGATAAAAGTAAATTCTCTAAGGAAATGATAGAATCATAAGTATTACGGCACGGCCTTTGAACTCTCTCTCTCTCTCTCTCTCGATAACGCCTCGATCCTCGCCCGGGTCAAAGAGGGGTATTTGGTTTGGGTGAGTATTTTGCCTCATATTCCTAAAAGCAGCCGTTATACATTAGGTACCAGAATAGAAAATAAATTCATTGACCTTTTGGAAACTTCCTACACCGCATATTTTATCGAAAAAGATAGAAAGGCGGAACAGATATCAGTTTGTATCTTTACCTTGGACATCATCAAGTTTTTAATATCTCTTGCCTGGGAGAGCAAAATAATATCTCATAAACAATATGAAGATATTGCGCTTAAATTGGACGAAATAGGTAAAATGTTTTGGGGTTGGAAGAAAAGTATAGAGCAACCAAAGAAGAAAAACCCCACCTAGATATCTAATTAAGGTGGGGAAAAGAATATACTCTCGAAGAGAGAAGACAAACTCATTCTCAGGATTCCACTTGTTGTCAGGATTGGCCCAATTGTCGTTCAACCACAGCCCATCTTCATTCCGCTTAAGCTTGAAGACGTTCGGATTGCCGTTGGAGTCAGTTTTGTATGGTGTGCCTTACGAAAGTCACTGTCAGTGTAATTTATTTTTGGTAAAAGACACCAACTGTATTTTATCCGTGATATGTGTAAGCATTGCTTTGGGGCGAAGCCCGCAAGCTTCGCTTACAGCAAAATCAACCAGCACGCCACACCAAGTATTTTCTTTTTAAGACAGAATGTAAATTACCCTATGAAAAACCTTAGCCTCTCACACTCTCAATATACATTTGTCGAAAAGGCCGGCAAAAGCAGTCACCGTTGCCAATAACCAATCTGTTACCAGTATAACATCGATTAAGGCTTATTTAATCTTTAAAATTTATATCGGCCGCTCCGCGGAAAAAGAAACAAAGGGTCAAAAAGTCAAAGTATCAACGCTTAAAAATTCTGTCAAAGAAACCAAGGGATTGAGAATTTTAAGGTTCAACCTTGCGAAGAGAGAAGACAAACACATCCCCAGGACACCACAGGCTGTCAGGACCGGCCCAAGCGTCGTGCAACCACAGCCCAACTCCATGCCGCTTAAGCAAGAAGACGTCCGGAGAGCCGTTGGAGACAGAAATTGGTTTCATAGCAATGTAATACCATTCATTTAATGGTTGACTGATATCTTTGAGCCTTTGGTAAACCCCTACTTCCGGAGGACAAAACTCCAAACCAAGTTCAGTCATTCTCCCTTTAGCAAATGGCGCAAGTTTACCATGCTCATCAACATCGTCTTTTGTTCCAAAAATTTGGGTAGTAGTGGTAATTCCATCAAAACCAAGATCTTGAACACGCAACCTTACAGTTTCTATAACCTCCGGCGTTTCTAAGGTGGTAAAATCAGGACTTCTCAACATATCTTTAGCATAACTCCAATTTATATCGGCTTGATCCAGTTCTTTTTCCAGTTGATTAGCCTTCCTTCCGCCAATTCCATTTTTTTCTTTGCGGATTTTACCTTCCGGAAAGGAAGTATAAATATGTTCTATTTTTGATTGCTGGAGGAGATCAAAAAGTCCTGGAACAAGTTTACCGACATAAGCTTTTGTATCAGGCCGGATTTGTGAGACCGAGCGTGCAATCTGGCTTTTTTCGCATCCGAAGACAATAGGCGTGTCTTCTTCAGGGTTTCTTTTAGAACGAAGTTCCATAATGCGAACATCCGGTTCGTATCCAAATCCTTCTATCTTGGCATTTATTTCATAGAGAAACACAAGATCTAAAACATCAAGATTTTGTTTTGCCTGCACTTTTTGCTCTAACATGGTCAACTGTTTCATATCTTCTGCCCGTTTTTTGAAAGCTTGCCCTTCCGGGCCAAATTCCGTGAGTTTCTTTTCCAAAACATCTGAAATGTACGGATCCAGGTTCTGTTTTGGGGCAATGCCCCGGGGAGGTTCGGCAATTCTATTGCCCTCCATGCGGATAGCTAAACGCGGAATAATTGGTTTTCCTTCTTCATCAATGGAATAGTAGACATAAAAGTCGCCGCCTTGAAGCTGGGTTTTGGCAGTATCATAATCTGCGGTGCACCATTCCAAAGGATGTCCTTCAAGAGAGGTAACCAGTTGCTTCGGGTCTGATCCCTGATCGTACTTTATCCATCTTCCCCGGGTTTCTCCAAGACCTTGAGAAGAATATTGGGGTATTTCCGCTAAAAATTGGGCGTAAAGCCGGGAAAAATCTTCGGTGCTTGAAAGTTGTTGAAAATCAGCGTTAGATAATATCGTGCTTAAATTTTCAACAGGTTTCTGTTCTCCTTTTGGTTTGTTTCTTTCTTCTAAGTGGGCAGTCATTGCTCCGACTGTTTTGGCCAGTGCCCGCTGGTTTAAAACCGGGAAAGAAGACACAGTATCTCCCTCTCTTTTAGAGAATCTTGCTTTTCCGTCTTCTGTTTTTTCAAGTTTGCCCATTTTAACAATGGAACGAAATGCCCAGTATTTTGCCCACGTTAGATAAGTGGCGTCATCAGAGGTCAGGTAATCAATCCATTTACCTAAACTTTGCTGCTGATTGGAAATAACATTGTGCACTGCCTGTTTTTTAAGATCTTCTGGGAAAGTGTAGGACCTTTTTTGAATTTGGTTGCCATTTTGGTCAAGCGCTGTTGTTTCATCTATTAAAACCCCGCCACGAATTAAATCCTGTTTACGGCCTTCACTTACTGCAATTTCCCCTTGTAAATTCCAGTATGATTGAGGGATATTTTCCGGTTTAATAACATAATCCTTGTAGTATGATTCTTTGATTCTCTCGGCCACTCTTGGATCATCTTTATGACCCATATGTGTTTTCTCAATTACTTTGAGGAAGTCAGTTATTTTGTCTGCAGGCTTTTGGGAAAGTTGCTCACTAGCCCTTTTTCTCCTGGTGCTCTCATGCTCTACAGGACCAGTTGTATGAAGTTTGGAGTCCCTTCTATGTAAAAATTGTTCTCCCGATTCTGACATAGTTGATAGAAAATTTATTAGGCAAAAACAACCTTCTTATTGTAAATTATTTGAAGATATTTTATCCTTGGTCTATTATAACCATTGGCTACAGATCTTCCAATACTTCTTTTACTACCGAATAATCAAAACCTTTTCTCATTAAAAATTCATAAGCTTTTTTCTTAAACTCTTGTGGGGGCAAATTTTTCCAAGCCTTCATCTTTTTCTCCAATGCAAGTTTCGCAAGGTCTTCTTCACCCTGAGCGAAGTCGAAGGGCTCACTTAATACCTTTTCTATTATCTCCCGATCAATTCCTTTTTGGAAAAGCTCCATCTTTAAAGCCCTTTCCCCTTTTTGTTTACTCTTCCTCCTTGCCTCCACCCAAGCCTTGGCAAATTCCAAGTCATTTAATAACCCTTTTGTCTTTAACCTCTCAACAAGTAAGTCAATGGTTATCTCGGATATCTCTTCTTTATCTTTTATCTTTCTTTTAAATGAAAGGTTCCGCAGATAATCCCGAACTTCTTTCTCTGATCTTTGCCTGATAGAAAATAACCCATACATCCGCTCCATTAATTTCCCAACCTCTGCCTCATAAATAAGCTTTTCCAGTTCTTCTTTTTCTATCACTTTTCCCGGGAGAAGGCGGTAGGAAACCACTAAGTCCTCATCTGCCCCAAAGGCAAACTCTCCATCCATAAAAACATTAAAACGTTTCGGATTCTTCTTCTGGGGTTCAACCGAAGTTATTTTGGGCATTTAAACATCTTCCACTAATCCTGAGCTTGCCGAAGGATCCTCTTCTTCTTTACCCACTACTAAATCATTGCCATCCTTTTGTTTACCCCAGGCAGCCCTGATTTCCTTTTCCAGTTTTTCCGCTTCCTTTGGATTTTCTTTCAAATAGGTAATTGATGCCGGGCGGCCCTGGCCTAACATCTTTTCACCCCAGCGGATAAATGCCCCGGATTTTGTTAAAATCCCGAGTTCAATACCTACATCCAAAAGTTCCCCTTGATGGGAAATTCCGCCATCATTCATATCAAACTCGGCAATCCTAAATGGGGGGGCGACCTTATTTTTGACAATCTTCACCCGGTGCCGGGATCCCACAACTAAATCACCTTCTTTAATATTTTCAATCTTCCTGATATCCAGCCGGACGGAGGAATAAAATTTCAGAGCCATACCTCCGGTAGTAGTTTCGGGGTTACCAAACATCACCCCGATTTTTTGCCTTAATTGGTTAGTAAAAATAGCAATTGTATTGGTGTTGGAAATTGCCCCGGTAAGTTTTCTTAGGGCCTGGGACATCAACCTGGCCTGCATACCCATCATCGCATCCCCCATCTCCCCTTCAATCTCGGCTTTAGGGACTAAGGCTGCTACCGAATCAATGACAATCACATCAATCCCTCCGGAGCGGATTAAAGTTTCTGCAATCTCCAAAGCCTGCTCGCCGGTATCCGGCTGGGAAATTAACAGGTCATCTAAATTTACCCCGATCTTTTGTGCCCTTTGGGGGTCTAAGGCATGCTCGGCATCAATAAAAGCTGCCACGCCGCCGCGTTTTTGGGCCTCGGCAATAACATGCAAGGCGATACTGGTTTTCCCCGAGGCCTCAGGGCCGTAGATTTCCACAATCCTGCCTTTGGGAAGTCCACCCACGCCAAGTGCTAAATCCAACGCGATAGAACCGGTGGAAATTACCTCGATAGACATCTTTTCCACCCTTTCCCCAAGCCTCATGATAGATCCCGTACCATAGGCTTTTTGGATCTGCGCCATAGCAGTCAAAATTGCGGTTTTACGGGCATCGCCGTTATCTGTCATATGCACTTATAATAACAAAACCCGAAACTGTGTCAACCCCCCAATTTAACCTTAAATCCTAGTGTATGGATACATAAATTTCCAAGGAAAGAGTAGAGTAGTATGATAAAATCTGGTAAAATACAAAAACCTCGGGGTGTAGTTCATCGGCAGAACGCTCGGATGGGGTCCGAGAAGCAGGAGGTTCAATTCCTCTCACCCCGACACCATAAAATGACTCCCCCTTTTCAGGGGGAGCCATTAATCTTTAGAACAACCCTATTATCTAAGCCTCAACCCTTTCTTATTATGTAGGATTTGTCGCAGGTTTAGATTTCCAGGGGCTGACCCTGATATAAGACCCCCGGCTATAGCCAATGCGGCCAAAGCCAGTAAGATCTCCAAAGGATTAGCACCTTCTTGCTGCTGTTGTTGTTCTTCCTGAGCTACTGCATTTAGCTGAGGCTGGGCACCCTCTTCCGATACTATATCTTCTGAGGTTCCCTCTTCTGTCCCCAAGACCAAAGCTGGACCTTCTGCAAATGCCCCTAAGGCTAGCTCCTCATCCACCCCGGCTACCTCACCCTCTGCTTCGCTGCCTCTTAGCTCTGCCTCAGACCCGCCGGATGTACCGCTATTTGAGCTGGATGATCCGTTGTCTGAACTATTATCAGAGCTGCTTGTTGAAGCTGCCGATGTCTGGCTGCTGCTTGAACTGCTGCTACCATCCTGATCGGAGGTAACTGCCTGATCGGTAACTGTAACATTACCTGTATCAGCAACTGTTCCGGCAGTATCACCTAAAGGCAAGTCTCCAAAGGCTAAACCGCCTTCGTCTTCAACCTCTGCTTCTTCTTCCTCCGGTTCTTCTTCTACTACCGCTTCTTCTTCACCCCCTACCTCTTCGGCAGGAAGTACTTCCGCATCCAAAGTATCCGGTATAGCGTCACCCGGTAAATCCGTATCAATCACCGGTTCCACAATATCAGTCTCTGTAGCCGGATCGGGAGCTACTGCTGGCTCCTCTGCCGGTACTGCGTCAACCCCATCAGGAGTATCACCGTCCGGTACTATCCCACCGACAATCGGCAGGACCGTCTCGGTTAGAAGCTTGCCCGCAACTGTAAAAAGGTTGGTAAATAAACCGCCCTCTCCCAGTCCTGGCCCTTCAATCCTGAAGAAATTGTTGCCTGTTGGGCTACCTGTTACGGTGTGCGGTGTAACCGCATCACCCAAGGTTCCAACAGGTGCACCGGAGTCCCACTTAAGGAACCCTTCAAAGACACGGCTTTGCAGTGCCGCTGCAAAATTGCAAGGGGCACCAAAGCATCCGATGTCTTCTGTCCCCTCTCCCCTTCGGACTATCCCTAGCTCATCGGTCACATAAGTGTCCACCCCGTAAGGATGAGTCACCGTGTAAGCCGAGTTGGGTTCAAGCCCTGTTCCGGTCAACCTGAGTCTCCCGAAAACCATCTGGTCACCTGCTAAAGGCTCTTCATTTAAGAAGGCACCTTCAACTGCCATCCGGAAGAAAGTCTTTCCTCCATTTGGAGTCTCTAATAGATCAGATTCTGCAATCCAATAGAAGAACTCGCTTGGGAAGTTGGAAGTAAACTGGGCTGGCTGTGAGGGATCAAAGTTTGGCTCCTCACCTGCACCCGGTAAAACACATATTGGGTCTGTTCCGTCTAAACAGGCTACAACAGAGGTTCCGAGCGCATCAGTGTATGAAACTGGAAAACCGTTGGATTGCTCTACTTCCCCAGCAGCACTTTGGCCTTGCGGCACAATTGGTGCTGGTTGCGGGGCTTCACCTACAGCGGGAATAAATTCACCGCTGAGCAAATTTCCCGCTACAGTAAAGAGGTTAGTAAATAACCCCTCAAAAGGTAACCCCGGCCCTCCAATCCTAAAGAAGTTTTGGCCTATTGGGCTGCCTACTACCGTGTGCGGTGTAACTGCATCACCCAAAGTCCCAACTGGAGCACCGCTATCCCACCTTAAGAAGTTGTCAAAAACCCGGCTACCTAATGCTTCTGCAAAATTGCAGGGAGCACCAAAGCATCCGATGTCTTCTGTACCTTCACCTCTTTTGATTATACCCCCTTCATCCGTTGTGTAAATATCAACACCGTAAGGATGGGTGACGGTATATTCCGAGTTAGGCTCTAAGCCTGTGCCCGTGACCCTGATTCTTCCAAAGACCATCTGGTCACCTTCTGCCGGCTCTTCATTTAAGAATGCCCCCTCCAAAGCCGTGCGGATAAAAGTTTTACCGCCGTTTGGTGTATCCAAGGAATCCGATTCTGCAATCCAATAAAAGAACTCGCTAGGGAAATTTTCCCCTAAAACCGTGGGCTGTGAAGGATCAAAATTTGGCTCCTCACCTGCCCCAGGCAGGACACAAGTAGGATCCGTGCCGTCAAGGCATGGGGTTACTGAAACTCCTGTTGCATCCTGGTAAGCTGTCGGAAAACCGATGGCAGGATCAATTTCACCTGCTGCCGGATCTACTACTTGCTCAAGGATTGTTGTCGGAGTACCCTCGGGTGCCGTACCTTCTGGAGCTACATTGATAGTATCACCCGGAGCGTCTGCATTAACTTCTTCTATAGCTGCAGTGTCTCCCTCTGCCACAATAGTCTCTGTGGTAGTAGCAGGTTCTTCGGCTATATCGCCGACAGTAGTACCTGCCGTATCTGTGGGAGCAGTTGCCTCTGTTGTTGCAACCTCTTCTGTTACAGCTTCTTCAGTTAAGGCCTGCTGATCGGTATTTCCGGAACCGGAGTTGCTGGTTTGCTCTTCGCTACCGCCGCTACCTGAGCCAGACTTGCTTCCATCTGTTTGTTCTACCGCACCCGCGCTTTCATCGGTGGGTGATAAATCACCGCCGGATGTCCCGCTACCGGAGCTCACCTCTTCGGATGAACTGCCTGAGCCGGAATTGTCGGATGTAGTTTCAATAGTACCTTCGGAACCTGAACCGCTCTCAGCATATGCCGGAGTAGTTATGGAACCTGTAATTACAAGAAGTTGGGAAACTAAAATTAGTTGGACTGCTGCCAAATATATAAATTTTTGGAAATAATTTTTTTCTGTTTTCATGTTTTTCACCCCCTTTCCGTTATTACTAACTGGACACAGAATAATTGTTTCTGCCTAAAACCTCCGTCAGCCAGGTTGCAAAAAATTTGTGAAGTTGCTTACAAACTGGTAAGATACGCGCATGGATAAACCCCAAAGCGCAATAGAAAAACTTGAAGATTTTTACAGCCGGTTTGGTTCAAAACGCCTTTACAAAAAGAAGGAAATGGTAATCAGGGCCGATGATGACCCACCCGGTGTTTTTTATCTTAAAGACGGATACGCTCGACTTTACACCGTCTCACCATACGGACAGGAATTAACCTTTAACATTCTAAAACCAGGGTGTTATTTTTCCATGATGTGGGCAATCGGCGGAGCCCAAAATACCCGTTACTTTGAGGCCATGACGGATATTGAACTTTGGCGTGCTCCAAAGAAGGGGCTGATTGAATTTATCCAGGGAAACCCGGATGTTTTATTTGAACTGACAAAAAGAATCCTAATTGGTTTGGATGGGCTTTTGGGGGTTATGGAATCACTTCTTTTTGGTAACGCATATAATAAGGTGGCCACAGCTTTAATCGTGGCCGCAAAAAGGTTCGGGAAAAAGTTAGACAGCGGAGAGGTTATTATTGAGCTTCCCTTAACCCATCAAACCATTGCCTCGCTCGCCTGTCTGACTCGGGAAACTACCAGCTCTATAATGAAACAGTTTGAAAAAGACGCACTGGTTAATAATAAAAGACCCTTTCTGATCATCCCCAACCTGGAAAAACTGGAGAAGGAAGCTGTAATTCCCAAAGAGGAACAGCCCCTCCCCCATATCTTCTGAAAGGAGAAAATTATATGAACAGAAGAGAAGTAGAGATGACAGAGCTTTTTGAAAGTGGAAGCCCTTTACGCAACCATTCTACAAACTATGAAATTGCCAAAAGGACAAGAGAGGGACGGAAAAAAAATGAGAATGTGCCTAAAAAAGTTGCCAACGCCCAAAGGAAGAAAGCAAGGAGATTCCAACAAGCCACGGGGAAGATCAAAAATATCTTTCAAGGCCAAAATGAACCAGAAACTCCGGTTTCTTACAAAGACCTTCGTTACATGAAAAACGTCTTCCGGGTAATTGGCTTCGACGGAAGACAAGCCAACCTGGCAGAAACCCTTCAAACACTTTCCGTTATAGAGTGTGTTACCTGCAAACCATCCGGCGACGGCTTGTCTATCGGCATAATCGGAGATTTGCTCATCCGGTCCACGAGGCAAGTAATAGTCTGTGAAACTATCTGCCGAGGGTTAGAAGAGCCCATTAGTTACCTAAGACAGAAAGGTATGAAAATCGAGACATTCCCGGCAATAGAAAGAATCACTAGATAGTAATAATGATTTGCTTAGTTACTATGTAATATGTTTTCCCGTCTATTTTAGTTGGGCGCAGAACAACTTCTGGTTCAACCCCCGTATGTCAGGATAAGAAGGGAGCCACACGTCCCTGAAATTCCTGTATTTTTCAACAGCTTCGGGAGGTGCCGGGGGGAAATGCCCGCTTCCCCAAAAACCGGTAAAAATATACTTTCTTCTAAAACTTCTTTTCTTCTTTCAGCCATGGTAATTACATGACACCATAAGCCGCGTCGTCTCCTGTCTCACCTGTTCCTCCGGCCAATCCCAATGTGCTAAATGCACAAGCTCATGGATAATATCTTCTTCCTCCAAAAGACGGGTATGTAAAATCGTGGCTCTCACTTCCCCGTCAAGACGGACTCCTATAAATGGATTCTTATGGCGGTCGATATCCGCATCAAATACTTGGACCGGAGAAATTCTTTCCAGGATAATTTGGTAGTCGGATAGGTTAAGTGTTTTCTGCCAATAGCTTAGCTGCCCTTCTACTCTTTCACTCATACAAGTACCCAAGTTTATACAATAACTATATGCTTTTGACAAGATACCACGGCGAAATTTCCCTCTACATATCTTCGGGTAAAAACTATTAGGAATAGTAGAGAAACTTCTGCTTAAATGAGGCAATAATATTAATATGGGGAGGGAAAATATTTTCCGGCAGGTTGTCAAGGTCAAACAGGATAAAAATCAAGCACCTAATGTTGAAATGTTTGACATAAAACTTTATTTCAACTTCTTTTTCTCTTTGGGTAAATAATTTAATCCACTCACAACTTTTCTTCCAGTTTTGTGTTCTAGCTCCAATCTGGCATTTTTGGCAATCCGTCCGCCTTTTTTGGCCGGAATTTTATTCTCTTCCAACCCTTTTGTTTGATCTACCTCTGCAATTTGGCGAGTTGAAAGTTCTGCAAGAGCCGTAAAAACAAGTTCCGCATCACTCATATGATCACGTAGATTTTCCGTTTTTAATTTCTTTAATTTTTTGTGTTCCTTTACGGTTAAATCACTCCACTCTTCATGAATAATATTTGTCAAAATTGCAAATTCATCTCTTTCTTTAACTTCATTATTTTTCCAGTAATCAGTAAGTTTATTACGGATTTCCTGCCCCATCATTCTTTGTTGAATCCACTTTTGACTCCTGCCCATTCTTTGCCAATATAGTCTTGACCTGTTTAAGGCTTTCTCGGGATCAGAGACTTCTTGAATTCTTTCGTAGCCTACCCTAGCAAGCCAAAGTTTGATAGGTTCAGCTTTTGGACTGGGGACAGATTGAATAAGCCTGAAGAGTGTTTCTACATCAGCAGCATCTGTTTTGTAAATTTTTCCATCGCTTGCTTGCATTTTCAGTTGGTCACATTTTGTGACGACCTCACTTCCTTCCTCTTTTAAGCGATTTTTGAGTGTTGTCCAATAGCTTTGTGATTTTTTATGTTCAGTCTGATTTGTCAAAACACCGATAATATCCACCACCGAAAAATACCATTTTTCCTGTTTTTTATCCCAATGTCTGCGCATATTTCTACCCTCAAAAATTACTAATTTGGAGTCATCCATATTTTTAATTTAACCCTAATAATCCCCGAAGTCAATACTTCGATTGCGCTCAGTATTGACCCTGAGTATATCGAACGGGTCAAGATGAAACATCACAAAGCATGTTCTTTATCCTCTAAAAAGGTTTTAAATTCTGTCTGAATAGCTTTCATAGCTTCCGGCTTCATTTCTTCTTTAGAGTTAAACCCCCGTAATTCAAAATTTCCGTCAGCTAATTGATATACCCAAGCATAAAAAATCCGGTCGGGTTTATCCTGGAACAAAATTTGAATGTCAACACCACCGGAAATACTTTTATTGATGGTTAAAACTACAAATTTACTTTTGTAATATTCTTTGTCAAAGGATTCTAAGCCTGAAATAATGCCTTCTCCAGTCTCTTTTTTTACTGCCGCATTAGAAATATTTATACCACTACTGTCATTATTCAAATATGCGTTTAGAGCCTTCCGCAGGAATAATACAGCTGGATTTTTGTAAACTTTATAATAATCTTCAATATTATCTGAAGTATCTTCCCAACTATCCGGCACATTAAGATCGGAGACAATTGGTTTTGGAGTTTCAATAATTTTTACCTTGTTTTGGGTTTCACGGTTATTAAAATATAAAAACCCTATTAATAAAACCAGTACAATTATTATTGTTATTTGAAATTTTTTAGTGTTCATACTTTTACATTATGCCAAACTTTACCCGAAGTCAAGATATTCCGGTGTCTACCTAACACACCCGGTGTGTACAGAGCTATGTGTACAGCTATCGAAAATACCTCGGGGTTAGGTCCTGTTCAACCCCCGGTGTTGGAATGTTTAACGAAGACATATCCTGTAAGTCTATAGTCTTATGTATTAGCAATAATTATCCAGAGTTTATTATGGTCAAAAGAATACGAAAACACTCTAAAAATATTCTTCCACTTAAAAAACCGATTATTAAGGAAACTCTATGTACTCAAACAAGTAATTTTGCACTAAATACAGCTCAGTTAGATAGAATTTCTTTTTCTGTTTTAAGAAATAGCAAACAAGAATTAAGGAAAATTGAAAATATATCCTATGAAATAAATATAGATGGTCATTGGGAGTGGGTTATTCGATATGATGATCATGGAGGACTTGGATCACTGCATAGACACATAAGAATCTCTTTAAAAGATAATAGTGATGTTGAATCAGCGGCAGGAATCAAGAAATACAAAAATAAAAATCACGAACTTACCTGGGTCTGTAAAGATATCAAGAGAAATTATTTGATATTTAGAAGAAAGTTTCTAAAAAATAACGGGCTTGACTTGTATTAATGAAAAAATTACAGTATTATTACAGTCCGTTTATATAGAAAGAGTAGAATACAAATATGAGTAAAAAAATACAGACTGAAAAAAATATAGATTTAACCCATAAACTAATCGAATATCTAGTTAAGGGTAAAAACGTTCCTAGTTTACCACGGGATGTTTCTTTTGTACCATTTTCCAATACAGATAAAAAACTGAACCAAGCAAACGGCGAGTTATTGAAAAAAATATCTAGTGACGAAAAACCAGTTGCTATTGCTGAAGAACCTAAAAATGAGAAAGATTCTTGGGTCATAACACCTGTAAATTTCTAAAAGCTAAATTTATCATCCACAATTACAATTTATCTACCCAACACACACCCGGTGTGTGCAGCTATCATTTTATCTTTCCTTATAATATATCACTTTATTATATCAATTCTAATCTCGTAAGTTCTAAATCGAATCGCAACCCCCTTAGGTAGAATACAAAGGGGGTGAGAAAACATAAAACACAGGAAGATTACTGATTGTCAACGCGATTCGATTGCCCTTTGGCATTCCCAGGGC